>Ga0207884_1000207_pt1 | contig 51648 bp, 55 predicted proteins | sample MalvirmetaMSP144_FD_184236 | JGI IMG/M metagenome (GOLD analysis project Ga0207884, IMG submission 184236) | Marine viral communities from the Deep Pacific Ocean - MSP-144 (SPAdes) | ecosystem: Environmental > Aquatic > Marine > Oceanic | place: Pacific Ocean | collected 2011-07-08 | reverse complement strand
GGCTTCCTTCAGACCCCACCGTTGGCCAGTGACGCCCTTGCCAATCGGATTGTCTTCCCCTCAGTCGGGGTGACTCCGCCTTCTTTCAGGCGGACGGGTTTGCCGGCTTCGCCGGGCAAACAAAAAAGGCCCCGCCAGAATGCCGGGGCCTTGATCGCCACCTCTCAGAGAAACCGCACCAATACCCAGCCGGCCAGACCGATGTGCGCCAGGGTTATTAACACGGACAATCCGTGCAGAACGCCAAAGCGGCGTTTGTTACCGACATCCTTAGCGTCGTTGATTGCAGGCATCAGCACCTGACGAGTGGGAACCGTGGTAACCGCTATCAGGGCTAATGTAACAGCGCTTACCGTGTCCGAAGGAAACACCAGAACCGCCGCAGCGCCCGAGAAGCCAATAACCAGAAGATAGAACACCGGAAAGGCCCGTCGCAGGGACGAACCGGCCGTATCCGGCGGCAGTACCTTGAACAGAAACCCTGCGAAACCCGCAGAATACAGAACCATGCCACCGAACAAAGCAGCGGTCAGTAAAAGCGCTGTCGCTTCCATTAGTCACTCCCATCTATAAAAGTCAGCTATCCGGACATTACGAGGGGCGCCTCCAATAGGCCCACTGTTTGAATCTGCAAAAAAGATTCTCCAATCTCTTGGAAGACCCCGCAGTAGACGGCAAATGGAGGAGCGATGATTAATGGATGAGGGAGCCCCAAAACGAGACTCTTAAGATGCAGCCCGCGATTACTGAATGCGGTCACCCTCCGCCAGAAGCTTATTTACGGCACAGTCATGGGTACCGGGGAATTCACGCTTGACCCGCTTGAGATATTCCCGGGCTTTGGCCCGGGACCCATCTTCTTTCTGGGCCTCAGTCAGCGCGGTAATGTAGAGCGCATGGGCCCGGACATCTCTTGAGAGGGTCGTGTCGCGATAGGTTTCCAGAAGAATATCCTGGGCCTCGGCGTAGCCATCCTCAGTGGGCGCACTATCCTCCAGATACTCGATTATCTCCGGGCTGATCTCATACTCCGCGGGCCGACATTCTGATGATAAAAACAGAGCCTGATAGCTGAGATAATCCTCGTTAAGGTTTTCCCTGAACTCCTGGCGCTTTTTATGAAGTATCGTCGCAGCGGCACCCGAAGCGGTGTAAACGGTGCCGGTAACAGCCCCACCGGCACATCCCTGTAACATCAGTGCGGTCAGACAAAGGGTGAAAAAAACAGAGGCCACTCGGCGGTCAGACTTGCGGATAGTATTACCTGTCATCGCTCGTAAAATCCTTTTTCGAATAATGGGTTTTGACTTTCGCCGGTGCGAATAGAAGGCACCGCGCACTAAGCCTACCGGGATCGAAAAGGAAATTCGACGCCAAGCTCTCGCCCACTCCGGCGACAAAACAGCAATTAAAACCGGAAACGAGTGGGCGCCTTCAATAGGCCCACTGCTTGAATCTGCAAACAAGATTGTCCAATCTCATAAGAGCCACGCAGCAAACGGAGGAGCGATGATTAACGAAGACGGTATGAAACACCTCGACCGCTGCGTCGAACTGGCAACCAGAGCTGTGGACACTGGCAACCCACCCTTTGGCTCGGTATTGGTGGACGAGCATGGGGATGTGCTGTTCGAGGGTCATAACCTGACGGCTGATGGCGACGACACCCAACATCCGGAATTCGCGATTGCCCGCTGGGCAGCTGCCAATATGACTCCCGATGAACGTGCGGCAGCAACGGTGTACACCTCCGGCGAGCATTGCCCGATGTGCGCAGCGGCTCATGGCTGGGTTGGTCTGGGACGGATTGTTTACGCCAGTTCCTCGGAACAGCTGGCTGCCTGGCTGGATGAATTCCATGCTGCCCCGCCACCCGTTGCCACCCTGCCTATCCACGATGTTGTGCCCGGACTCCCTGTTGAAGGGCCCTTTCCGGTGATGGCGGAAATTATCCGGCAACTTCACGAGCGATATTTGAAACAAGGCACGCAACAGTGAACAACCCCGGCGGCGAACCGGCACCATGACAGACCACCGATCCTTCCCTCTCTGGTGGCTCGCGCTCGCCGCCGCTCTGGTCCCTCTGCTGACCATTCACATCACCTTCGCCGTGTCGGTACTGGAGGGCCATGTAGAGTTGTGTATTCCCTACTGGGACAGCTGCACCAGCATCAGCCGAACCGGCCGGTACGGGACCTCCTACTTTATTTTCAAAGGCACCATGCTGCCTGCGGCCGTGCTGGGGATACTGTTCTGGTGGCTTAACAGTCGATGGCTGCGCCAGCTTGGCATTCATTCCAGAGGCGTGGCCTGGATACCCTGGCTGGGGCTGATAGCCAGCCTCTCCCTTGCTGCCTACACCCTGGCCCTGGGGCATGCCGGCGATGGGTTCAATCTGATCCGCCGCACGGGCGTGGTTCTGTATTTTGCCCTCACCTTCATCTGCGAACTGCTTGTCAGCGGCGGATTGCGTAACCACCCCCAGTGGGCTCAAACGGGCCGCAAGCTGACCAAGCTGTGCATGTTTACCCTGGGTATCGGGATTCTCTCGGTGATTATTGACGGCGTCGCCCCGGAGTTCCACAACCGTCGGGATGATGCCTTTGAGTGGGTGCTAGCGGCACTGGTCAATGCCCATGCTCTGTGGCTGGCTCTGCTCTGGCGCAAGAGCAGGTTCCGGGCCCGGCTCTGGGCCGGGTAATTTACGCCGTTTTTACATCGGTTGACGGACAGGCCCGCCGCGCTTCGCGAAGATAGTCAGCAACAGACATTCGCGGAGAAGGCTCATGGAGTTGTGGACAAAGATAGGGCTAAAGGTGTGGCTTGGGTTGGCTGTCATTTTGCTGGCCGGCTGTAAAGTCAGCGGCACAACCACTGGCAGTTCTTATTACAGCTACGACGATGACCACTATGCCCATGGCCACTATCTGGACGCCAGGGATACCGGCCATTACTTCCCGGCTGCAAGCTGGAGCCTGAACAACGCATCACAGGCCTGTGTCGGCGAAACCCTCTATTTTGAAACCGCCAACGCCCGGGTCCGGGTCTATGGCTCGCCAGCCTATAGCGACACCGCCTTCCGCGCGGCAGCCACTGAACTGGACAACCGGATTGGCGGCGTATTAAACAAATTCCGCATGAGCTGGCAGGATTTTATCGTTGACCGCACAGCGGCCGCGCCCTATCCCGGATACCTCATCGCCTGCCTGAGCCCAAGCGTCACTTCGACGGAACTGTCGTCTGCCTCCCTCGCAGCGGTTGCTGTCGCCCCCTATCCCGGCAGTTGGCCCTACGACGCAGGCCGGATATTCACCCACGACCTGGCTCACTATGTTCAGGAGAACCTGGGCCGCTATGATTCCGACCATTCCCTTCTGCCCTTGTGGTTCGCCGAAGGCCAGGCAACGGTAGTAGCTAATGAACCAGTCGCCTCCGCGTATCAGCACTATGATTATAGCCCTCTCCAGGACGTCTACGCCCATAGCGCCGGCAGCGCCGTTTATCGTTATGAACACTACGGGCTGGCTTACCGGTATCTTGAAAGAGCCAATGGCTCACTGGCCATGACCCTGCTACTGGATCTGGTCCAGTTCATGGACTGGAAAAACTATCACCCCGGAACAATCAGCAGCGGCGAGGAAAGGGCATTTGTTGAAGCCTTTGATGCCATGGACCTGGTAGACCACCGCGGACACTACCTGAGCTTTGCCAGGTTCCGGGCGGACTACCACCAGCTAGTGGGAGCCAGCTATTGATAAGCGGTAAATATCACGATCCCTGCTGCCCTTCGCCAGCACCATCAGAGCCTGGAAGGCAAACAATTCTGGCCTGATTGGAAAGCCGGGCCCACTTGTTCTCATCGCTGCTGCGTACCTTTTTAAGGTACTCGGCAACGTCGGTGAAGTGTTTCCCGGTGGCGCCCAGCGCCGTGGCTTCCTCACGATGCATGTCAGACAGATAGGCCAGGGCCCTGCGTTCATTGTTGTCTTCGTCGAGTGTGGCGCCGACCACCGTCAGGTGGGCCGAGCAGAAAATGTGCTTGTTGCGGGTATCCAAATTGGTTTCCTGGGCCCAGCTGGAAACGCTGAACAGCGCCAGAACAACCGCCAGGCTGGCCGTTTTTTTCATGGGGTGTTACTCCCTGAATCAATGAATTTGTGTCGATGACTGACTATCAACCCTACCCGTTATGCAAACGTTCCTCTAACGATTTTGGATCAGGCGGCGGCTGATACGGTATTTGCCTATATTGCAATGTACCGCGGAAAGCCGGATAAAGGAGCCCATATAGTCCCTGTGCCGGCCCCTCGCCACAGGCCTGTCAGAGTTTGTGGAAGGCTTTCCTTATGGGTTCTGGTTTTACAGACGCCGAGACGTTTCTTCAGGCGCACCCCGAGCTGCAGTTTGTTGATCTGCTGATTCCGGATATGAATGGCATTGTCCGCGGCAAGCGGGTGGACCCATCGGCCTTGACCAAGGTGTTCGAGCGGGGCGTCGCCATGCCGGCTTCCATCTTTGCGCTGAATATTCAGGGCACCACCGTGGAAGAGACCGGGCTGGGCCTGGATATTGGCGAGGCCGACCGGGTGTGCCTGCCCATTGACGGCACCCTCACCATGGAACCCTGGCAGAAGCGGCCCACGGCTCAACTGCTGCTGACCATGTTCGAACTGGACCGGGAAACCCCGTTTTTTGCCGACCCGCGCGTGGTGCTACAGAAAATCGTTGAGCGTTTCTCTGAACTTGGGCTGACACCCGTTGCGGCCTATGAGCTCGAATTCTACCTGATTGATCAGGAAAACCTGGCAGGCCGCCCGCAACCGCCCAAGTCCCCTATTTCCGGCAAACGCCCGGCCGGCACCCAGGCTTACTCCATTGACGATCTGGACGAGTACGCGGAATTCCTGGCAAGTGTGCTGGATGCTGCCCATGAACAGGAATTACCGGCAGACGCACTGGTAGCCGAATCCGCCCCCGGCCAATTCGAGGTAAACCTGCACTATGTCAACGATGCCGTGCAGGCCTGCGACCACGCGACCCTGCTCAAACGCCTGATCAAGAACATGGCCTATGATCATGAGATGGACACCACCTTCATGGCCAAGCCTTACCACAATCAGGCAGGCAGCGGCATGCACCTGCATGTGAGCCTGGTGGATGAGAAAGGGCGTAACGTGTTCGCCGGCGACGCCGAGCAGCCTAATGACATGCTGCGCTGGGCGGTTGGCGGACTTGTAGCCACCATGAACGACGCCATGGCGCTGTTCTGCCCGAACATTAACTCCTACCGCCGGTTCAGCCCTGAATACTATGTGCCCAGCGCCGCCACCTGGGGTGTCGACAATCGCACCGCCTCACTCCGCTTGCCGGGCGGGGAGCCGGGAGCCCTGCGCATCGAACACCGGGTCGCCGGGGCCGACGCCAACCCCTACCTGCTGATGGCAGCGGTGCTGGCCGGCATACACTATGGCATTTCCAACAGGATCGAGCCGCCGCCGGTGACCGTGGGCAACGCCCACGAGCAACACGAAGCCAGCCTGGTGAACAACCTGCGCGATGCGCTTCGGGAACTGGCCCAGTCCACAGTGATGGCGGATTACCTGGGCCGGGATTTCATGGACGTGTTCGTGGCCTGCAAGGAACATGAGCTGAACGAGTTCGAGATGACCATTTCCGACCTGGAATACCTCTGGTACCTGCACACGGTCTAGTGTTCCGGGGACACTAGACCCTTTTATTCAAGCATCAACCAGGTAGCCTTCAGTTCGGTGTACTTATCGAAGGCGTGCAGTGACTTGTCACGCCCGTTGCCGGACTGTTTGAAGCCACCGAAAGGTGCGGTCATGTCGCCGCCGTCGTAATGGTTGATCCACACGCTACCGGCCCGCAAAGCCCGCGCTACCTTATGGGCGGTATTGAGGTCGGATGTCCAGACCGCGGCCGCCAGCCCGAAGATAGAATCGTTGGCAATGGCAATCGCCTCCTCGGCGGTTGTGAATCCGATCACCGACAGCACGGGCCCGAAGATTTCTTCCGACGCAATCCGCATGTCGTTCCTGACACCGTCAAACACCGCGGGCTGTACAAACAGTCCACCCGTTTCTTCCATAACCCGCTGACCGCCTTCTACCAGCGTCGCCCCCTCTGACTGGCCGATACCAATGTAGTCAATAATGCGGTCCAGCTGGGCCTGGTCGACAATGGCGCCGCAGGTTGTGGCCGGATCCAGGGGATGACCCGGGCGCCAGGTTTTCAGCGCCTCACGGATCAGTCCTACAAACTCGGCCCGTATACTCTCCTCAACCAGCAAGCGACTGCCGGCGGTACAGACTTCCCCCTGGTTGAATGCAATGGCAGTGGCGGCCTCGGCGGCCGCTTTCTTCAGGTCCGGCGCATTGGCGAAGACAATGTTGGGGCTCTTGCCACCCGCTTCCAGATACACCCGCTTCATGTTGGACTGGCCGGCGTAAATCATCAGCTGTTTGGCCACATTGGTGGAGCCGGTGAAAACCAGGCAATCGACCTCCATGTGCAGGGCCAGTGCCTTGCCCACAGTGTGGCCGTAACCGGGCAGGACGTTGAACACGCCCGGGGGGATGCCGGCCTCGGTCGCCAGTGCTGCCAATCGAATGGCGGTCAGAGGTGATTTCTCGGAGGGCTTGAGGATCACCGAATTGCCCGTGGCAAGCGCCGGCGCGATCTTCCAGGAGGCCATGATCATCGGGAAGTTCCAGGGCACAATGGCTGCTACAACACCGACCGGCTCCCGCGAGATCATCCCGATTTGATTGTAGGGAGTCGCCGCCAGTTCACCGTAAACCTTGTCTATCGCCTCTGCGGTCCAACGAATGGCCCGAACGGTTGCTGGCACGTCCACCGTGCGGGCGTGGCTGACCGGCTTGCCCATATCCAGGGTTTCCAGCAGAGCGAGCTCGTCGCCATGTTTTTCAATCAACTCGGCAAAACGCAACAGAACGGCCTTGCGATCGGCAGGTGCAAGCTGACTCCAGACGCCGCTCTCGAAAGCCTTGCGCGCGGCAGCGACAGCAAGCTCCGCATCGGCCACGTCACAACTGGCCACGCTGGTAAGCTCCCGCCCGTCGATCGGGCTGAGGCAAGCAAAGGTTTCGCTTGAAACAGCCCACTGATACTGGCCATTGACGTAGGCGCGGCCTTCAAAACCGAGCTGCTGGGCCAGCGACTGCCATCCGGCGCAGTCCGTTGGGGTGGTAAGACTATCAATCGAGTTCATGGAGCACTCTCCGGGCATAGGAGGCAGCATAGGGCGCAGGCGTAGAACGCAGGCATAGGAATCCAGTGATGATAGCAGCAGTTTCCTGTGCAATCGCGGCCTCTGATATAGGTAGAAAAACGTGGCTTCCCCAATGCCCGGGCGTGGCATAGACTCGCATCTCCAAGCTCCCTGGCGCCCTATCATGACCCACGACTACCCGGTTCCGTCCTATTACGCTGCCTCTGCCAATCCGGCCCCCCGGCGCCCTGCGCTTCAGGGTCAGTGCGAGGCCGACGTCTGTGTAGTGGGGGCCGGCTATACCGGTCTGTCCACGGCACTATTCCTGGCCGAAGCAGGCTTCCGGGTGGTGGTGCTGGAAGCGGCGACCGTGGGCTGGGGTGCCTCCGGCCGCAATGGCGGCCAGATCGTTAACAGCTTCAGCCGGGACCTGGACAGCATCGAACGCCAGACCACACCGGATCACCTGCGCCTGCTGGCCGACATGGCCTTTGAAGGCAGCCAGATCATCCGCCAGCGGGTAAGCGCCTACGATATTGACTGCGATCTCAAGGAAGGCGGAATCTTCGCCGCTCTGAACCCCCGCCAGCTCAAACATCTGGAAGCCCAGCAAGCGCTCTGGCAACGGCATGGCTATCACAAGCTTGAACTGCTGGACCGGGACGCCATTCGTGCGCGGATTGGTAGCGACCGATATTGTGGTGGCGCCATCGACCACACTGGCGGGCATATTCATCCGCTGAACCTGGCCCTCGGCGAAGCCGCGGCGCTGGAGGGCCTGGGCGGTGTGATTTACGAGCACTCGCAAGTCACCCAACTGATTCCGGGCCAGCCGGCAACGGTGAAAACCGCTCAGGGCGAGGTCAGGGCACGGTTTGTGGTTCTGGCCGGTAACGCCTACCTGGGTGGTTTGGTGCCCGAGCTCGGCGCCAAATCCATGCCCTGCGGCTCGCAAATCATCGCCACGGAACCGCTGGACGAAGCCACCGCCAAACGCCTGCTACCTGAAGATAACTGCGTGGAAGACTGCAACTACCTGCTGGATTATTTTCGCCTGTCCGGTGACAAACGCCTGATCTATGGTGGCGGTGTGGTCTATGGTGCCCGTGACCCGGCCAACGTCGAACGGCTGATTCGCCCCAACATGATCAAGACTTTCCCCGAACTAACCGGGGTAAAAGTGGATTACGCCTGGACGGGCAACTTCCTGCTTACCCTGTCACGGCTTCCTCAAATGGGACGCCTGCAGAACAATGTGTTCTATTCCCAGGGCTGCTCTGGCCACGGTGTCACTTTCACCCACGTGGCAGGCAAAGCTCTGGCCATGGCCATCCAGGGCCAGGCCGAAAGCTTCGATGCCTTTGCCAGCCTGCCACATTACCCGTTCCCGGGCGGGCGCCTGTTCCGGGTTCCACTAACCGCCATTGGTGCCTGGTACTACGCCCTGCGGGACCGGCTGACGCTGTAACAATTACCAAAAGCACTACCTGCCAGTAGTCCTTGCCCTACCCTTCAACTTACCCCCGCCCTATTTTAAAATCGGGCGCCGGCCAATTGTCGCACTTGCCATCGCGGCGGGAAGATAGCCCTGACTGAAAAGGGGCTATCTGTGAGCAAAAACCAATACTTCAACGATCGACGCCTAACGCTGATAACAGCGGCGCCCGGCTTGGTGGCCGTTATTCTTGCACTGGTTTTCCTGCCTTTCTGGTGGACTGGCAGCCTTGTTGCCGTGGTGTTGGGCACGGTCACGGCTGCATCGGTGGGCCTCGCGCGGGCGGATGCACGACATTATTGCCAGCGCCTCCTGGCCGAACAGAACCAGCAGACGGAATCGCAGGCACAGATCTGCGAATCCTACCGCGAAAGCCATCGGGAATTCGGCCACAAGTTGCTGCCAACCTGGGCGACCCACGTGGAAACCGTACGCTACCAGACCGAACGGGCAGTGACGGACCTGTCCGGCTGCTTCGGCAACCTGGCGACCGAGCTGAGGCTGTCGACCGAAATGGCCGCGGATGTTGCGGAATCACTGGAAGGCGGCATGGGAAGCGCCTTCGGCCGTACCGAAACCAATCTCCAGTCGGTGGTGGACAGCCTTAAAAACGCTCTTCGGGAACGGGACGGCCTGCTGAACCAGATCAACGGCCTGGACACCTTCGTGGACGAGCTGGACAGCATGGCTCAGGACGTTGCCACCATCGCCGGTCAGACCAATCTGCTGGCACTGAATGCTGCCATTGAAGCTGCCCGGGCAGGCGAGCACGGGCGTGGCTTTGCCGTGGTAGCGGACGAAGTACGCAAGCTCTCCCAGCTCTCAGCAGACACCGGCGAACGCATCAGCACCAAAGTGAACTACATCGGCGATGCCATTCGCGCGGCCATCTCTGCCGCCCAGGACTCCCGGGGCAAAGACAGCAAAGCCGTGGAAACCTCCGAGCAGACTATCGGCCAGGTGCTTTCGGACTTTCAGGGCCTGGGCGCACGGTTGGTGGAATCCGCAGAATCCCTTCGCCAGACCAACGCCGGCATCCAGTCGGAAGTGGAAGACTCACTGGTTCAGCTTCAGTTCCAGGACCGCACCAGCCAGATGCTGAGCCACGTCAGCGCCAGCATGGAAGGTATTGCCGAGCGCATGAGCGCCCCTGATGCCGAGGCGCTGGATGTGTCCACCGTCATGCGTGACCTGGAGGCCTCCTATGCCATGGCCGAGGAACACACCAACCATGGTGGCGGCAAAAGAGACAACGCGGCGCCGGTGGCAACGGGCGACATCACCTTTTTCTGAACCAGCTATTGGACTGTGACCTTATGAGCAAAAGCATTCTGATCGTAGACGACTCCGCCTCCATCCGGCAGGTGGTATCCCTGACCCTCAAAGGCGCGGGTTTTGAGGTCATCGAAGCCTGCGATGGCCGCGACGCGCTGAGCAAACTGACCGGCCAGCGGGTCCACCTGATGATCTCGGACGTGAACATGCCGAACATGGACGGCCTGACCTTCCTGAAGGAAGTGAAAGCCCGCCCCGAGTACAAGTTTACCCCGGTGATCATGCTGACCACCGAGTCCGCGGAGGACAAGAAAATGCAGGGCCAGGCGGGCGGCGCAAAAGCCTGGATGGTCAAACCCTTCCAGCCCCAGCAAATGCTGGCGGCGGTCAACAAGCTGGTGGGCCCGTGAGCGCATTTATCGATTTCAACGCCGAAACCGGCTGCCTGGCCGTCAACGGCGAGCTGACCATTTATCAGGCCAACACCGCGTCGGAACACCTCTGCCAGGCCTTCGGGTCCGGCGATCTGCGCCAGGTTGATCTGGCCGGTGTCACCGACCTGGACACCGCCGGCCTGCAGATTCTGCTGCTGGCCAGAACGCTTCGCACACCTGCGGACGAGCCAGTGTCACTGGTCAACCACAGCGACGCGGTGCGGGATGTCATGGAACTGACAGGTCTGGAGAACCCGCAATGAACATGGATCTTGCCCTGCAGACGTTTCTGGACGAAAGCCGTGAGCTGCTGTCCGACATGGAGCAGATCCTGCTGGATCTGGAAAACCGACCGGGCGAGACCGAACTGCAGAACGCCCTGTTCCGCTGCGTGCATACGGTGAAAGGCTCGGCCGGCATGTTCGGCCTGGACCATGTGGTGAACTTCACGCACGTGGTAGAGAACGTACTGGACCGGCTGCGGTCCGACGAAATCTCCCTGACCCGTGACCTGGCCAACCTGCTGCTACGCTGCCGGGATCACATCAGCCTGCTGGTGGAAGTGCCAGAGCCATCGAAAGCCACAGATCTTGAGCCGGCCGGCGACTCACTCCTTGCAGAACTGACGCCCTATCAGTCCCTGTCAGCGGCCCCTGATACGCAATCCAGCCGGAACGACCCCAAACAATCCAGCGAAACTGGCCTCTGGCGTATCCGCATGCAGATCCAGGCCGATGCCCTGCGCCATGGCATGGACCCCCTGGGCTTTGTCCGTTTTCTCGGCACCCTGGGCGAACTGGAACAGGTCTCCGTGCTAGATCAGGCCCTACCGCCGCTCGACGCTTTCGATCCGGAAGCCTGTTATCTGGGCTTCGATGTGTCTTTACGCACCTCCGCCGACCGGGCCGCTATTGAAGATGTGTTCGAGTTTGCCGGGGATCTTTACCAGTTGGACATTGAGGCGCCCGGTCAGCAGCAACCAGAACATCAGAGCCAGGCGACGGAAGAAAGTACGGGGCAGCTCCCGACCCCGAGCAAGCCAAAGACGCAGGAAGATGAGCCCGCTGAACCAGTCGAGGGCCGGCGCAAAAAAGCCGTACAACACCTGCGTATTCAGGCCGACAAGCTGGACAAGCTGATCAACCTCGTGGGGGAACTGGTGATCGCCTCGGCGTCCGTGTCTCTGGACGCCGAGCGCTCCGGCGACACCACCGCCCGGGAATCCGCCGCCAACCTCAACTTGCTGGTGGAGGAAATCCGCGACAGCTCGCTGGATCTGCGCATGGTCCCCATCGGGGAAACCTTCCAGCGCTTCCAGCGAGTGGTTCGGGATGTGTCCTCCGAGCTAGGCAAGGACATTGAGCTGATCATCACCGGCGCCGACACCGAGCTGGATAAAACGGTGGTGGAAAAAATCGCCGATCCGCTGACCCACCTGGTTCGCAACGCCTGTGACCACGGTGTGGAAATGCCGGCGGCCAGAGCAGAAAAAGGCAAGCCAGCCCGCGGTCGCGTGCATCTGAATGCCTACCACGAGTCCGGCGCCATCGTGATTGAAGTTAGCGACGATGGAAGCGGCCTGAACCGGGACCGGATTCTGGCAAAGGCCGAGGAACGGGAGCTGATCAAGCCAGAGGTCACTCTGACCGATCAGGAAGTGTTCAACCTGATTTTCGAACCCGGCTTCTCCACGGTCGAACAGGTCACCAACCTGTCCGGCCGCGGCGTGGGCATGGATGTTGTGCGGCGCAATATTGAAGGTCTGCGGGGCATGGTGGAACTGGTGTCGCCCGGTATCGTCGGCGGCACCACCTTCCGCATTCGCCTGCCGTTGACCCTGGCCATCATCGACGGCTTTCTGGCCCGAGTGGGTGACGCCACCTACGTCGTGCCCCTGGAAATGGTGGTCGAATGCACCGAGCTCAGCGCCGAACAGCAGAAGATCAGCGCCGACCAGGACTACATCAATCTGCGCCAGGAAGTACTTCCGCTCATCCGCCTGCGGGAACAGTTCAGCGTCATCGGTGACGTACGCCGACGCCAGAACATCATCGTGGTCCGCCATGGCGGCCAGAAAGCCGGGCTGATTGTGGACGAACTGCTGGGCGAGCATCAAACCGTTATCAAACCTCTGAGCGGCATTTTTGCCCATCTCAAAGGCCTGTCCGGCTCCACCATTCTGGGGAGCGGTCAGGTTGCTCTGATTCTGGACGTACCCGCCCTGATTTCCCAGATCAGCTTTCGGGAACAGGATTCACTGAAATCGCGCGGAAAGCGCCTCACCCAACTTTGACGCAGTCTTACGTAAAGGAAAAGCCCAATGAGTCTTTTAAATAACCTCCGAATTTTTACCAAGCTGATGGGCGCCTTCGGTGTCGTCCTTGTTCTGTTTCTGGCCACTGGCGTCTACGCACTGATGCAGATGTCGACGATGAACGATTCCGCCAACGAGCTGGCGGATAACTGGATGGTTGCGGTGGACTCCGCCCAGACCATGGATTCACTGATTAGTGATTTTCGCCGGTATGAACTTGAACACATCATTTCCCAGTCTGCTCAGGAGATGACAAATAACGAGAAGCGCATGGAAGCGATCAGTTCCAGGCTCGACACAGTGACTGCAACCTTTGCGGCACTGCTGGCACTGCCGGAGGAAAAGGCTCTGTTCGAGCGGTACCAGGCTGCCTGGGCCGGCTATCAGGCCGAGCACGACAAGCTGCTGGAGATTTCGCGTAGCAACAATACCGAGCAGGCCATGGCGTTTTATCGGGGCGACTCGCGCACAGCGTACAACACCATCAGCGAAATACTCGACAGTAACGTCGAATGGAACGTGGAGATGGGTAAAGCCGCCAGTGACGCGGCCAGTGAAGCCTATTCCGCGGCCCAGATTGCCGTGATCGTCCTGCTGACCGTCAGCATTCTTATCGGTCTGGGCCTGGCGTTTCTCATCGCACGCAGCATTACCGGTGCCCTCAGAGAGGCCATGGCGGCGGCCACCCGTCTTGCGGATGGTGATCTCACCGTGAAAGTGGAGTCTCGCGGTCGTGACGAAATCGGCCAGATGATGGACGCTATGCAGCGAATGGTCACCAAGCTGTCACAAGTTATATCCGAAGTGCGTTCAGGTGCCGACAACCTGGCTTCTGCTTCAGAAGAAGTGAACGCCACCAGCCAGTCCCTGTCCCAGGCGTCCAGCGAACAGGCATCCAGCGTTGAGGAAACCTCTGCCTCCATGGAGCAGATGACCGCTTCCATCAGCCAGAACACCGAAAACGCCTCCATCACCGACGGCATGGCCAGCAAGGCCGCCAAGGAAGCCGTCGAAGGCGGAGAAGCAGTGGCGCAGACCGTAACCGCCATGAAGAGCATTGCCGCAAAGATCTCGATCATCGACGACATTGCCTACCAGACCAATCTGCTGGCCCTGAACGCGGCCATCGAGGCTGCCCGCGCCGGTGAACACGGCAAAGGCTTCGCGGTGGTCGCTGCGGAAGTGCGCAAGCTGGCCGAACGCAGCCAGGTAGCCGCGCAGGAAATCGGCGAAGTGGCCGGTTCGTCAGTAGACCTGGCAGAGCGCGCCGGCAAGCTGCTGGAAGAAATGGTGCCCTCAATCCAGAAGACATCAGATCTAGTACAGGAAATCGCCGCTGCCTCCAGCGAACAGTCTGCGGGCGTGGAACAGATCAACGGTGCCATGGAACAGCTGAACCAGATTACCCAGCAGAACGCGTCTGCCTCTGAAGAACTGGCGGCCACCTCCGAGGAGATGTCGTCCCAGGCAGAACAGTTACAGCAGGCCATGGCGTTCTTCCGGGTCAATGACAACATGACTGCTCAACCGCCCGTTAAACCGCGTCAGGAAGTTGCGCCGGCCAAAGGTCGCGAAGTGGTCAGACCGGCTCGCGACAACGAAGAATTCGATGCGTCCGCCTATGTGCGGTTCTGATCAGGGGGCGTTATGAGTCAGCCACAAAGAAATGAAGAGGTTGTACGCATTGTCGGCACCTCCGGGGATCAGAACCAGTATCTGACTTTTCAGATCGGCCGGGAAATGTTTGCGGTGGGCATCCTGCACATCCGCGAGATTATCGAATACGGCAGCCTGACCACCGTGCCGATGATGCCGGATTTTGTGCGGGGTGTGATCAACCTTCGCGGCAGCGTGGTGCCGGTCATCGACCTGTCCGCGCGATTCGGGCGGGGGGAAAGCAACATCAACCGGCGCAGCTGCGTAGTCATTCTCGAAGTGGAGAACAGCGTCGGTGGTGAAGAGAACCTGCAGGAAATTGGGGTGATTGTGGATTCGGTGTCCGAAGTGCTGGAGATTCCGCCAGCGGACATTGAACCGGCACCGAGTTTCGGTGCCCGCATACGCGCGGATTTCATTGCCGGTATGGGCAAGGTGCAGGGCCAGTTCGTGATTCTGCTGAACATCCAACAGGCACTGAACACCCGTGAAATGGCGGAACTCGCTTCGATTGCGGACAACAACGATGGCTACCACAGCTGAAGTAAAGCCCGCCTCTGCGGCGGGCTGTTCCCCGGTGCTTGGTGAGGCCGAGTTCCGGGAGTTCCAGCAGATGATCTTTACGGTGGCGGGCATCACCATGCCCGCCAGCAAAAGAACCATGGTGGCCGGGCGTTTGTCGAAACGCCTGAAAGCCCTGCAGCTGAGCAGCTACAGCGCTTACTGGCAGCATCTGCGCCAGGACACCGCCGAGAAACAGAGAGCGGTGGACCTGCTGACCACCAACGAAACCTATTTCTTCCGGGAGCCCCGGCATTTTGAGTTCCTGCAGGAAAAAATACTGCCGCAGCATTCCCGGCGGCGGCCCTTCCGTCTGTGGAGTGCCGCCTGTTCCAGTGGTGAGGAAGCCTACAGCGCCGCTATGGTGCTGTCCGAGACTCTGGGAAAAAAGGGCTGGGACATTCTGGCCTCGGACATCAGCACAGACGTGCTCGGGCGGGCCAGCAAAGGCCGCTACCCTATGACCCGAACCGACAAGATCCCCCAGGAATGCCTCAAGCGCTATTGCCTGAAGGGCATTGGCGAAGCCGAGGGCAGCCTGATGGTGGACCCGGCTATCCGGAGCCGAGTGGATTTCCGGCAGGTGAACCTGAACACCCGGCTACCGGATGTGGGGCTGTTCGACGTGATCTTCCTGCGCAATGTGATGATCTATTTCAACACTGAAACCAAACGACAGGTGGTTAGCCGCCTGCGAAGCTGCCTGCAGCCGGGCGGCTATCTGATCATCGGCCATTCCGAAACACTCAATGGGTTCGACACGGGGCTGGATGTGGTCATGCCCTCTGTCTACCGGGCGGCAAAATGACAACGGCACTGGAATCAGGCATCGATATTTTCCTGCACCCCGGGGAGTGGTACTTCGGGGACCGCCATACCCGCATTTACACCACCCTGGGGTCGTGTATTGCCATCGCACTGTGGCACCCGCAGCTCAAGCTCGGGGCCATGTGCCACTACATGCTACCGGGGGATGCCCATCCTCACCCTGATGAGGCCCTGAATGCGCGGTACGGGGAAGACGCCATGCGGTTAATGGTCGCAGAAATTAGACGGCTGAAAACACGCCCAGGCGATTACGAAGCCAAGCTGTTCGGCGGAGCCAGCATGTTCGATGTGGGGCCCGGCGGCAGTTCGGTGGCCCGACGCAACATCCAGGCGGCGGAGTCGCTTATGCAACGATACGACCTGAGAACGGTTGCTCGCAGCCTTGGCGGCTGCGGGTATCGACAGCTGGTATTCAATATTGCCACTGGCGATGTCTGGGTACGGCAGGGCGACGGAAAGATGGCCAACGGATCGGGAGAGGTGGCATGAACAGCCCCGTGAGCGTTTTTATCGTCGATGATTCCGCAGTGGTCCGGCAGGTACTGACCCAGATGCTGGGAGCCGACCCGGGCATTCGCATCGCCGGTTCTGCCCCGGACCCGATCTTTGCGCTGCAGAAAATGCAGCGGGACTGGCCGGATGTGATTGTGCTGGACGTGGAAATGCCTCGCATGGACGGCATTACCTTCCTGCGCAAATTGATGCAGGAACACCCCACCCCGGTCGTTATCTGTTCCACGCTGACTGAAAAAGGCGCGGACACTACGCTTCAGGCGATGTCCGCCGGGGCCGTGGATATCATCACCAAGCCCAAAGTGGGCCTGAAGGATTTTCTGCAATCCGGCAGCCAGCACATGCTACAGGTGGTCAAGGCAGCCGCCCGTGCCAGCCTGGGTCCAGTTCGGGCCACAAAAGCCGCACCCCCGACAGAACGCAAGCCTGTTGCCCTCGCCGCCATGAGCCAGACTACGGACCAGGTGGTCGCTCTGGGCACCTCCACCGGGGGCACCCATGCCCTGGAAGCCGTTTTGACGCGCATGCCCGCAGACTGCCCTGGCATTGTGGTGGTGCAGCATATGCCCGAAAAATTCACTGCGGCTTTCGCCCATCGCCTTAACCAGCTGTGTCGCTGTGAGGTGCGCGAGGCGGCAGACGGCGACCGCGTCATTCCCGGCCTGGTCCTGATCGCCCCCGGTGGCCGGCATATGCAGCTCCGACGAAGCGGAGCCCAGTACCGGGTGAGTGTTGCCGACGGCCCCCCGGTCAATCGGCACAAGCCTTCGGTAGACGTGCTGTTCCGTTCCGTCGCCCAGGTGGCCGGGCGAAACGCCCTCGGTATCATCATGACCGGCATGGGGGATGACGGTGCCAACGGACTGCTGGCCATGCGTCAGGCAGGCGCCCATACCATCGCCCAGGACCGTGAAAGCTGCGTGGTATTCGGCATGCCCCGGGAAGCCATCGAACGGGGAGCCGCCGCCGAAATCCTGCCTCTGAGCGTTATGGCCGAGGCCATCACGGGCAGCCGGGCAGTAAAACGAAATGCAGCTGAAGCATAATGGTCCTCAAGACATTGCATAGCATGCTACAGTAAAACATGGATACCGAATAAACCTAAACGAGTTGATGATGGTACTGCCAATCGAGACGATTCCCGGCGCCATGCTACGGGTTGATCCAGTGGGCCGGATATGCGACCTGAACCAGGCGGCCCGACAACTGGACAGTGACCTTGCAGAGGACGCGAACCTTTTTGACTGGATAGGCGCGAAAGCCCGGGAAGAGCTGGCAATCGGCCTGAACTCAGACGACGGAACTCCGGGCAGGTCCGGAGAGTTCGAGGTCAGCATTCTCAACCGTCGCTACCGGCTCGCCATTGCAGGAGAGACCGGCCCCGATCACTCAAGGCTTGTTCAGGTAACAGACATCACGGAATATCGGGCTCTGTCGGAACGTGTCGCCATGAGCGAGCAGCGCTACCGGTCCCTGTTTACCGAAAACCCGGACGCGGTCTGCAGCCTGGATATGAACGGTCGCCTGGTGGAAACCAACCACACCACCGACCATCTCACCGGTTTCGGCCAGAACCAGCTCTGCAATGCGCCATGGGAATCGCTGGTGGACCAGGCGGATCGCGATGCGGCAAAGATCTGTTTTGACGCCGCCCTGTCCGGTAGCCCCTGCAGTTATCGATGCACAGTGGTTGGCCGCACCGGTCGCAGATCCCTGGTCGAGGTAACCTATATCCCCACCCTCACAGATGGCGAGGTGGTGGGCGTATTCGGCCTTGCGAGGGACAAGACAGAGCGCCACCGTCTGGAAGAAAGCCGGCGACTTCTGCAGGCCTGCATGTCCCAGATTCAGGACGTCATCATCATCACCGAGACCGACCCGCTGGATCATCCCGGCCCTCGAATTATCTACGTCAACGAAGGCGTGGAACGCATGACCGGTTATCGGCCCGAGGAAGTTCTGGGTAACACGCCGCGCATGTTTCAGGGCCCGGAAACAGACCCAAAGGCTCTGGACCGTATCAGAAAAGCCCTTGAGGCCCGTGAACCGGTCAAGGAAATGCTTGTTAATTACTGCAAGGATGGCGAACCCTTCTGGAATGAGGTGGAAATAGTCCCCATCCCGCCCTCTGGCAAGGCTGGCAAAGCCTATTTCGCTTCGGTTCAGCGAGACATGACCCAGACCATGCAGCGAGAGTCGGACTTACGCCGCTCACGGGAAGAGCTGCGCCGCCTCAGCCAGGCTCAGGAACGGATACTGGAACAAGAGAGACGACGCATCGCCCGCGACCTGCACGACGAACTGGGCCAGACGCTCACTGCTCTCAAACTTAGCCTGGGAATGGCCCTGGACGAGATGCACGAACTGCTGCCGGACCATGTGCGTCGACTGGAGGGCATTGTCGGGCATGTGGACGAGGCGGTGGAGAAAGTGCGGGATATTTCCGCCAATCTTCGCCCGGCCATGCTGGATGATCTGGGATTTGAGGCAGCCGCCGAATGGTTTCTTAACCAGTGCGAAGGCCGAACCGGCCTGGCGTTCCAGTGGAATTCCGAGCCATCAGGCGAAAGTGTATTGAAAGGGGAAGTTGCCACCGCCCTGTTCCGCATACTGCAAGAGTGCATGACCAATATCAGCCGCCACTCTAACGCGAGCTCTGTGTCCGTTGATTACCGAGAATCCGACGAGCGAGTAAAACTGGATGTCCGGGATAATGGCAATGGCTTCGATCCGGGCAAGGTCCGCCGATCAGGCTTTGGCCTGGTCGGTATGCGCGAGCGCGTCACCATGATGGGCGGCGACCTGACCATTGAATCGGCTATCGGCAAGGGAGTTCATATCAGTGTAATGCTACCCCGTGAGGAGGCAAACCAGTGATCAGTGTCTATATTGCGGACGACCACAGCATTGTGCGCGAAGGGATGCGGTCCCTGATTGCCACCGCAAAGGATATGGATGTGATCGGCGAAGCTCCCGATGGGGATCAGGCTCTGGCAGAGGTGCCTGAACACCAACCGTCGGTATTTCTCATGGACATGAGCATGCCCGGCTGCTCCGGCCTGGAACTGATTGAAAAGGTCCGGCGCCGGGCGCCCAAGACCCGGATTCTTGTGCTCAGCATGCACCGGGAAGACCACTATGCCACCCGGACAATCCGCGCCGGTGCCAATGGTTTCATCACCAAAACCCAACCGCCGTCGGAGATACTTCAGGCCCTGCGCAAAGTGGCAGCCGGAGAGGTTTACATTACACGGGAGCTGGCCAATAAAATGGCCCTCGACGCCCTTACGGGTCAGGCGGAGGACCTGCCCCACGCCAGGATGACCAAGCGCGAGTACGAAATCTTCCTGGACCTGGCCCGGGGCCTGTCCGTGGGCGAGATAGCCGACAAACTCTGCGTCAGCTCCAAAACCGTCAGCACCCACAAGGCCCGCCTGATGGACAAGCTCGACGCCCATAGCATTTCCGATCTGGTGCGCTACGCGCTGTCGCAGGATCTTCTATAGTCCAGCGTAGGGAATCCCCTAGGCAATTTCAGCGCCGCCCGATAGCACTTCCTTTCCGCAACAGGCATTTTAGAGCAAACTCATCTCAAGGTACGCGGAATGACAGCATCGGAAGAAAAACGCAGTGTATTGTCGGGCGACCCCCGAAGCTTTCCGCTTGCATCAGCCTCCGTCGCATCTCTGGTCATGACCGGCCTGCCAGCGCGACAAAAGCTCTCCGTAGAGCTGGCACGGGCGCTTTCAAGCGGACAGCGACTGGCGACACTTGTGATCAAGGTCAGCGACCTGGGGCAGATCAACCATTCCCGGGGCTACTGGGCCGGAGATGAGGTCATCCGGGAACTGGTTCGCCGCATAGACACCAGCCATTGCAATGCCAGATTCGGCGGTCGGCTGGGCGGTGGACACTTTATGGCCATTGCCTGCACCAGCAACTCCGACGGGCACGGCACCGAACGTTTCCGTGACATCATAAGCACGCTTATCGACTGCATTACCGGGCCTATACATCTTCCCGATGGCCCCGTTTACGTCAGCTGCTGCGTCGGTGCCAGTGTGGCACCCGTCGACACCAGCCTGTCGGACGAACTTCTGTGCAATGCCGAACTGGCCCTGCGAAGCGCGCTCCGTGGCAGCTATACGTTCTATCTGCCGGCACTTCGGGAAGAGGTCTGTGACCGGATGATGTTGCGCTCGGCGCTTGCCGGCGCAATAGAGCGGGACGAGTTTCATCTGGTTTACCAACCCCAGGTCTGCCAGCAGTCCGGCAGAATGTTCGGGGCAGAAGCGCTGCTGCGGTGGCAGTCCCGGACCCTGGGCACGGTGTCCCCGGCACGATTTATCCCCATCGCGGAAGCTGCGGGATTGATGCCACAACTTGGCAACTGGGTGCTAACCCAGGCATGCCGGCAGGCGCGGGCCTGGCTGGACGCCGGCACGCCAGTGCGGGTTTCAGTCAATGCCTGTGCCGCCCAGCTGGAAACCGGAGAATTCCTGGAGCGTGTGGAAGACGCCCTTTTCCAGAGCCGACTGCCCGCCAATCTGCTGGAGGTGGAAGTCACGGAAAGCATGCTGATCCGCCAGGTGGATGAAAACCGGAACACCCTGAGCGCTATCCGTAAGCTGGGCGTCAAGCTGGGACTGGACGATTTTGGTACCGGTTACTCCAGCCTCGCCTATCTTCGGAATTTTACATTCGATACCCTGAAGATCGACCGGCTTTTTGTCAGCGGACTGACCGAGGAGAACCGAACGGATGTGCTGGTGCGGGCCATCATCGCCATTGGCCATGAACTGGGCAATGAGGTGATAGCGGAAGGCATCGAAACCGAAGCCCAGAAAAGCGCGCTGATGGCACTGGGCTGTACCCGGATGCAAGGGTTTCTGTTCGGTCGGCCCGTGCCGGCGTCGGAACTTGAGAAGCTCCTGGTACCGGAGGCACTTGATGGCTAAGCAAATCGTTACCGTTCTGGGGGGAACCGGGTTTCTCGGGTCCTCCATCGTGAGCGACCTTCTGGAAGCCGGATATCGCGTCCGCATTGCCTGCCGGCATCCGGAACGGACGACCCAACCACAATCAGAATACGCCGAAATGGTTACCTGTGACCTGCTGGATGAGCATTCCCTGCGGCAGGCATTTGAAGGCGCCACCGCCATGGTTAACGCCGTCGCCCTTTACAATGAAAGGCACGGGCTCACCTTTGACCAGATCCACGTTCAGGGCGCCGGCAGAGCCGCGCGCTGCGCCCTGGACATGGGCGTTGAACGACAGATCCTGTTTTCCGGAATCGGCGCCAGCACCGCCTCGGCCTCAAAGTACGTCCGCGCCCGGGCCCAGGGCGAAGCAGCCGTTCGCGAGGCCTTTCCGAACACCATCGTTCTTCGGCCCAGCACCCTCTGTGATCAACACGCGGGCTTTGTCAGCGCTCTGGAAATGGTGACCACATTCCCCGTGATTCCACTGTTTAGCCAGGGAAAGACCCGGCTTCAGCCGGTGTACGTGGGCGATATAGCAAAGGCGGTCCGGCGGTGCATTGAAATGCCCGAAACGGCCGGCAAAACCTTCGAACTGGGTGGAGGTGGAACTTACACCTACCGTGAGTGCATCGATCTCGTTCTTGAACACCAGGGCCGCAAGCGGCCGAAAATCCCCCTGCCGTTTCCCTTTTGGCGCTTACTCGCAGCGATCCTCGGCAGGCTGCCGAATCCGCCATTGAACCGGGATCAGGTCATCCTGATGGAGAACGACAATGTGGTTGGCCGCAACGTGGGTACCTTCAGCGACCTGGGCATTCAGCCAACCAGCCTGCAAGCCGTTCTTGACCAGACAGACCACTAGCTTTTGGCCTGTTCTTCTTCCTCGTAGCTGTACGGCTCGCCCTCTTCGTCGACCAACTGGTAATCGTAGGCTGCCTGCAGGCCGGTGTCCTCTTCGGCTTCGTCTTCGCCTCCCTGGTCGATATAACGGGGATAGAGCGGGGACAGAAGCGCCACGCAGATACCGATGGCGGAAAACGTGGCAAAGGCAATGGCATACCCGAAATTATTGACCAACACACCGACAACCGGCGACCCGACGGCCTGACCCAACGAAACCGCAATGAACGGCAGCACCGGCCCCATGGACAGCCGGCCGGGCAATAGCCGGATGCCCGTCATCAGGTACAGGCCGGTCAGGCTCATATAGGCGAGCCCGAACACCAACGCGGAAAACCCCGCCAACCAGATCTGGGCGGGGCTGGCGGCCAGCAACGCCAGGCTTGCCGCCAGCATCATCAACATCAGGGCCTGGGTAACAGGCGGATTGTTCCGGTCTGCGAGGTCAGCCACAACTGCGCCCCCCAGCCCGGCAGCACCCACCGCCAGCCAGATCCAGCCCGTAGCGGACGACGGTAGTTCGCCCAGGGTTACCACCAGATCCGGTGCGAAGATCCAGTAGGCAGCCGAGACAAACCCCATAGCAAACGCAAACGCCGACAACCGTAGCAGCCGCCACCACTGCAAAGCACTGATCGGCTCCGGTGCCGCTGCATTAGACGGCGTAACCCGCGACACCGACGGGATGACATACCAGGCTGCAAATACACCAACCACCGCCATCACCGCGAAAGCCATATACGCATAGCGCCACAGACCGGCCATGAACAGAACAACAGGCACAGAAACGGCGACGCCGATGCTGGTACCGGCGTTCATTACCGAACTGACCCGCCCATGCAGAGACCGATCAACCAGAACCTGCATGGCCGCGGTCAGTGCTGGCATCATCAATCCGGTACAGATACCACAGGCAAACACACCCACCCCCAGGGAAACAGGTCCCGTGGACTGGCTGATCAATACCAGGCCGACGACGCCGAATACACCTGACATAACCGCCGTGTTGCGGGCGCCAAGCCGGATCGCGGCCATCGGAGCAACCGCCGAGGCGAACACAAAGCTGATCAGGGGTAACGCGCCGATGATACCAATCAGATAGGGAGTCAGGCCCAGGTCCGCTCGAATAGGCGGCACAAACAGGCCAAAGGCAAAACGTGCGAGCCCGTAACTGATCGCAATCAAGGCTGCACCAAACAGGGCAAATCCTGTGCTCGATACGGACGTCACAATCGAACCTCCAGCGGTCGCGCGTTTTAAAAGCCTTTTTGAGGTTAGGGCCCGTTCTTTCTATTTTCAAATAAAAAGGTAAGGCTCATTTATTTTAAAGGCTTAAAACGGCATGCTGGACGCATCAACAAAACACAGCACAGGAGGATCTTTATGACCCTGCATCTTGAACTCGCTCCCCTCATCAGCCTGGGTGCCGGCATCGGCATTCTGGTCTTCCCGAAACTGCTGAACTACATCGTCGCCGGGTATCTGATTGCCATGGGCGTGCTTGGCCTGGTTGGCCATTCGTTCTGACATTGCGGATCAACCGCACAAATCAATGACCGAGGAAGAATGGCAGTCAATCCAGGAAGCCATCCCGGACGTTCGGGATGGCCTGACCCGCACTGAGCGCATCGTGCTCTACGTACTGAAGCAAACCCAGGAGGAGCTTGATAACCGCAATGTTCCGACCGCAATGCTCTATGGTCGCGTGCTGGAATATGTTGATATGAGTGAAGTCGAGCTCCATGTTTATCTGGACCGGCTGGGCGTCCGGAAATGAGCGGAGGTTTAACCGTGCAAAAAGCCAAGGTAACAACGCGAATTCTGTTTCGCTCCAGGTACCTCAATATCTATTCGGTACGATACCCGGAAGGACATCGGGTAATACCACATGTGGACATGATCGCCGAGGGCCGCCTGTACAAACTGAATTATGTACTTGCGAAGCCCAAAAGAGGCGGTGTATTCATTTGCGACAAGAACATCTTCAATCTTTTTGGCCGCGTTTATCTTTTTCGGCCGGACCTGCACCAGCACCAGGTATCCCGAATCGAGAAGGGCAGGCGCTGGTTGCTCAGTATTGCCTTGACCACAGCCTGACAGCCCTCCTACCCATCGCCCAAATGCGCGATCAGTTCATCAGCACTGCAGTCGATCACGCTGACATTGCGAAATCCCATATGCTCCAGTGACGCCGCAGCCAACGCCGCTCGCCCGCCCGTTGCACAGTGCAACAATATCGTCTGATCCGGGTCCGTGGTGTGTTCAGTAATCTTCATCTCCAGCACGCCGCGGGGAATGTTGATGGTGTTGGCAGGCCGTTTGTTGGCCACTTCGTCGGGTTCACGCACGTCAATTACCAGAACACCGCTATCTTTACCCATCAACTCCTTCACTCGTTCAGGTGTCAGGCAATGCAAAGCCGATTTGGTTTCGGCTACGATTTCCGGAAGCGTTTTCAGAGCCATAATGTCTTCCCTCTATAGTTCTATCAGCCAAAATAATGCCGCAGCATCTGCATCACAATCAGGAGAGCCATCAGCGGAATAATCCACCGGGCAATCTTGTTCAGGTCACGGTTTTCACCCCTGGGCGCGTACTTTTCCACCAGCGGAATGATGACAATCAACGCCAGGAAAAGCACGACCAGGATAATTAGCAGGGTTCCCATAGAATCATCTCAACAGAGTTTCTTTGGCTTCGTTGATACGGGCCGCCAGGTAGTTACTGCCACCATGGTCCGGATGCATTTTCTGCATCATGCGGCGATGGGCGCGGATGATCTCTTCCCGGCTAGCACCCGGCGACAACCCCAGTATATCCAGCGCTTCGCTTTCGGTTAAAGGCCCGCCGGCACTGCCACCCGCGCCGCTGTCTGCTTCACTATCACCTGTGCCGGCGTCGTCATCAGCGCGCCAGGAATCGCCGAAACGGCGGTCAAGATAGGTTTCCAGCAGCCGTGCGGAATCTTCGTCGTTCTCACGGCAATAGCGTAGCAGTTCAAGAAATTCACTCTCGCCCAGGTCCGCCAGCTCCCGATCCGCCATCGGGCCTTTTACAACCTTTCCGCTCATGGTGCCGGAGTCATGGTCCAGGCTCATTTCCAGAATCTCGCTGGACACATGGGACTGGTTTCCGGCACTCGCTTTTGCGCCTCCCGCACCTGCCCCTGCCATGCGCCCCATGAGCAGGGACGGCAGGAAGCGGCGCAACAGCGGGAAAAGAAAGGCCAGCGAGGCAAACAGAAAGTGCAACCGGCCAGTCAGGGCCAGCAACACCACCATGCCGACACCGGCAATCAACAGAAGCTTGATAATCGCTGGCTTGCGTTGACTGGCCGGCTGGTTGCGCAACCAGAGCCAGGCACCAACCGCAAAAATGATCACCAGAAACGTTAATGGCACTCGGATTCCCTCAAGCCCTACCTGATCTGCTGTGTCAGGCGTTTCACTTCCGCGGAACTGCGCCGGGAGAAATCCTGAAGCGCCTTTGGCCCGCCAGAGGCATAGACAGCCACAGCCGCCATAAGATCCTTCAGAACCTGCGGGCTGTTGCGATCAAACGGAGCGTAGGCCCCACCGGAAAGCTTGCTCACCTGCTGGAATACGGCACGGCCATGGGCATCGGCGCCTTCATGGAACATAAACACGGGCGTGCGCAGCATGCCCAGCTCCCCTGCGGTGTGGCAGAGCTCATCCACCGGCTCTTCGCAGCAGTCACCGATAAATACGACGGCTTTAACGGCCTTCCGACGGGTTTCCTTCACTGCATGGGCCAGAACCCGGCTGATCTGGGTGCGTCCGCCCAGGCAGGAAACACCATTCATCAGGTTCAGCAACTGACCGGTTTCATTCACGAAATCCGTAGCCCTGAACTCTCTGAAGCCGCGGTAATAGCAGAGCTGAATGGAGAGGCCGCCCAGATCCCGCGTCGCCATGAACAGCTCACTCTGCAGATGGCAGGCCTGATCCCAGGTAGGTTCACGACTGGCGGTGGCATCCAGCGCGAAAATCAGCCGGCCCTGCTCCCCGCTTTGTACGGGGAGTTTCTGAGCCTGGTGGATAAACTCGTCAATCGACTGTTTATCGGATCTGGAGCGCAGCTCTTTGTCGGCCATAGTCTTATGAAACCCACCTGATTTGGCAATAACAGCCTTTCAAGCCTAGGGCAAAGCCAGGGCAATTCACAGGGTAACGGAAGCGATCAGTCGCCAACCCGTGCCTCAACGGTTGCAATCAGGCGGGCGTCCGCCAGTGCAGCGGTGCGATGCACCGTCGCCGCCTGGTAGTCTTCCATGCCAAGCATCTGGAAAAAGGCCTGCCCACTGGGATAGCGCACCAGAAACACTTCATCCCACTGCTCACCTTCGGGGGCGATCACACTGGCCGTGGCGTGCCCCATCCACACCGGTTTTGCTCCGATTTCGTCAAGTTTTGCCAGGGCCGTTTCGGAATAGCGACGATAGGCTTCGCGGCCACTGCACGCGCTGTGGTCGCTGTCCACCGGATAGGCCGCGAACTCATTGAAGCGCAACAGGTTCAGCATGGTGACCGGCTTGTCCATGGGCACGGCCTTCCGCAGGTTTTCAATGGATTCGCGGGTCGGGTCAATACTGGGCATTGGATCCTCCTGAGTGGTCTTTTTGATGCATCCGATCTGTTAAAATACCCTCAAACGACTCCCCCTTTAAACAGCAACAGGCGCTTTAATGAAACTCAACCCGTTCAATACCCGAATCGGCCTCGCTCTGGGCGGCGGTGCGGCCAAGGGTATCGCCCACATTGGCGTGCTGAAAGCGTTCGAGGAGGAACAGATCAAGGTTCATTGCATCTCGGGCACCAGCGCAGGCGCGTTGATCGCAAGCTATTACGCCTTCGGGCGCCCGGCAGAATCCATCCTGTCCATCTGCTCGACGCTGAACCTTTCGAAAATTATCAACTTTACCTTTGAGCGAGGCGGGCTTTTCAGTACCGATGCGATTCGGGAAATGATCCTGCGGGATCTGGGGGATGTGCGGATTGAAGACGCTGACATTCCGCTGGCCATCTGCGCAACGGATATTGAAACCGGCGAGCAACTGATCTTCCGGGAAGGCAATCTCGCGGAGGTCGTGTGCGCTTCCATGGCAGTACCCGGCCTGTTTGTGCCGGTAGAGATCGATGGGCGGACACTGGTGGACGGCGGGCTGGTTGAAAACGTCCCTATCTCGCCATTGGCGAAGATGGGCGCAGGCATCACAATCGCGGTGGATCTCAGCCATGTGGGCCGTTACCCGAAACCGGAAAACACGTTCGATGTTATCGCCAACGCCATCAACATTGGCATCGACTTTAACACCCGCAAGCAGCTCAAGACCGCTGACATCGCGGTACCGCTGGATTTGAGCGATTATAGCCTTACCAACAACGCCGACCGTGTGGAAGAGCTATACCGGGAAGGCTACATTCCGATGAAGAAAAAGATCCAGCGCCTGCTGTGGTACAAGCGGATAAATGTGGTTATTCACCTGTTGAAGGCGGCGGGAAAATTACTGCCCCTCAAAGTGCCCGAGATTATCAAAGATCTGAAGCACCACGCTTTTTCGGCCCGCAAGCGGGGCTGATAGCGCTGGCTAGAGCCCGGGCGCGGCCCGGGCCCCTCTGATTACTTCTTCTTGGCCTTGTCCGGCCCGATCAGATCAGACAGCTGTTTGCGAAGCGAATCCACATTGTCCTCACTGCTCTTTTTCATTTCGTCCAGCTTTTTGCGGCCTTCCGAAACTCTGTCCTGCAGTGAGCGAACGGCGTCAGATCCTGTCTGCTGAACGTCTGCACCCGCTTTTTCGTTCCTCGCTTCAGCTGCTTTTGCCTTTGCTCTGGCTTTCTGGGCGTCAGCCTCTTTTTCCCATTCATCCAGTTGAGCTTCGGCTTTCTTAATCAATTCGTCTTTCAAGGACATAGTCAGCCCTCCCTTGCCGGTTTCATGAATTCTTGGAATCGTATGGTCGGTAAACGGCGCTTTGATAACAACCAAAGTTAAAAAATGGACACCTGATTAACCTGCCGTTCAACCTGCAAGCGCCGACCGTACCTTGTTGCTCAGGTGGCCCATATCGACCTTGCCCAGCACCTGGGGCTTCAGGTCATTCATTACGCGCCCCATGTCCTGCATGCCCTGGGCGTCCGTGGAAACGATAGATGTGCGAATCAGAGCATCCAGATCATCTTCTGTCAGCGCCGCGGGCATGAACTCCTCAAGAATCACCATTTCCGCGCGCTCCTTGTCACCCAGTTCCTCGCGACCGGCATCATCGTACTGGCTGGCCGCATCGCGGCGCTGCTTCAGCATCTTGTCCAGCACCTTCAGAACATCTTCGTCGCTCAGATCCCGGCGCTCATCAATCTCGATCTGCTTGACCGCTGACTGGGCCATACGCAGCGTCACAAGTCGGGTTTTATCCCTTTCACGCATCGCGTTTTTAACGGCGGTTGCCAGTTGTTCCTTGAGAGATGTATCCGACATTGATGACCTCCTGATCTGTGGGTTTCTATACCGTTTATGGGGATAGAATAATCAAAATACAAAGGGGTACAGATTACCAGGATGTAGTCTGTAGAATGTGACCCTACCGATTTTTCATCAGGCACCAGCACCATGATCGATTTCCGCAGCGACACCGTCACCCGCCCCACCCCGGCCATGCGCGAAGCCATGGCGCAAGCCGAGGTGGGGGATGACGTCTACGGTGACGACCCGACCACCAACAGCCTGCAGGCCTACGCTGCCGAACGGCTGGGCTTTGAGGCGGCGCTGTTTACCGCCACCGGCACCCAGGCCAACCTGCTGGCGATCATGGCCCACTGTGGCCGGGGCGATGAGTACCTCTGCGGTCAGTCGGCCCATAACTATCGCTATGAGGGTGGCGGCGCAGCCGTGCTGGGCAGCGTGCAGCCACAACCGATTGTGAACGAGCCAGACGGCAGCATCGACCTGGACAAAGCCAGGGCCGCGATCAAGGCAGACGACTTCCATTTCGCGGTCACCCGACTGCTTTCGCTGGAGAACACCATCGGTGGCAAGGTGCTGTCCCTGGACTACCAGCGCCGGGCCCGAAATCTCTGCGATGAGCACAATCTGCTGCTGCACCTGGATGGCGCCCGGGTGTTCAATGCGGCAGTGAAATCGAACTGCGACGTCAAAGAGATAACGAAGCACTACGATTCTGTCAGCGTGTGCCTGTCGAAAGGACTGGGAGCGCCAGTAGGTTCATTGCTGCTGGGCTCAAAGGCCTTTATAGCGCGGGCAATCAGGCTGCGAAAAGTGGTTGGCGGCGGCATGCGCCAGGCAGGCATTCTTGCCGCTGCCGGGCGAATCGCGCTGGAGGAAGGGCCCCTGCGGCTTGAAGAAGACCATGAAAACGCTGGCTATCTCAGCGCCGGACTGGCCAACATTCAACAACTCGAAATCGACCCCGCCCATACACAGACCAACATCGTTTATGCCCGCTGCCGTGAGGACAACGCGGCACAATTACGGGACTATCTGGCCGGCCAGGGCATCCTGATTACCGCAGGAGAGCCCATCCGTTTTGTCACCCACCGGGACGTGAGCCGGCAGGATGTGAATACCCTGCTTGAAGCAATAGCAAGCTTTTACCAGTCCTGACCGGGGTGAACCAAAACGGCCTTCGGCGCATACACTGCTTAACTGCCTATTTTTCCAATGGAGTCTCCCCATGATTACGGTTCACCACCTGAACAACTCCCGCTCACAGCGCGTTCTCTGGATGCTGGAAGAGCTGGGCGTGCCCTACGAGATCCAGCGCTACGAGCGCGATCCGCAAACCATGCTGGCACCCGCAAGCCTTAAAAAAGTGCATCCGCTGGGCAAATCACCGGTCATTACCGACGGCGAACTGGTGGTCGCAGAATCCGGAGCTATTATTGAGTATCTGGCCCACACTTACGGCAAAGACACCATGCTGCCGGAAGCTGGCGGTCAGACATGGCTGGATTACACCTATTGGCTGCATTACGCCGAAGGGTCACTGATGCCGCCTTTGGTGATGCGCCTGGTGTTCGAGAAGGTCAAAACCAGCCCGATGCCGTTTTTCATCAAACCGGTCGCGAAAGGCATTTCCGACAAGACCAATGAGATCTTTATCGGGCCGATGATCAGAACGCACCTGGATTTCGTCGAGGCCCATCTGGCAGATAAAACCTGGTTCCTGGGGGAACATCTCAGTGCGGCAGATATCCAGATGAGCTTTCCGCTTGAAGCCTCGGTGGCACGGGGACTCGTTGGCGGGGACAGACCCAACATCAACGCCTGGGTAAAGCGTGTACATGCGCGTCCGGCCTATCAGCGAGCGCTGCAGAAAGGGGGAGATTACGATTTTGCCTGATCAGGCGTTTCCCGCTGGATAGAACCGCCTATTTCACAAACTTTTAATTGATGCCGAGGAGGGAAACTGTAGAAACCTAGAATAAGAGTCGAAACGCCTTTTTAAATGGGGCTTTTAGTGATTATCACTAAATATTCTCAGGTAGACTTCATTGTGTACATTGTTAGTGCATATACATATTGCATTTCTTGATCAAAGAAAAAGAACCGGAGAAGCAAATTATGATTAAAAAACTAACGGCAGCCGCACTTGCCTGCGTTGCGCTCACTTCCGTGAATGCAACGGCCGATCAGCTTGACGACGTCATCAAGCGCGGCACTCTGAACTGCGGTGTGGTCCTCGATTTCCCACCCATGGGCTACCTGGACGAGAACAACCAACCAGCCGGTTTTGACGTTGATTACTGTAAAGATCTGGCCGAAGCGCTGGGCGTCGACGTTAATGTTCTGAACCTGACCTGGGGCGACCGTATTCCTTCCCTGGTATCCGGCAAGACCGACGTGGTTATCGGCTCAACCTCTGACACTCTGGAGCGCGCCAAGTCCGTCGGATTCACCTACCCGTACTTCGTATTCAAGTTCCAGGTGATTTCCAACGAAGACAAGAACATTGATTCGTTCGAAGACCTGAAGAACCTGAAAGTTGGCGCCGCTCTTGGCACAACCTACGAGACCGAATATCTGGCCTATGCCGAGCAGCAGGGCTGGGGCAAAGACAACTACACGTCTTTCAAATCCGAGAATGACGCATTCCTCGGTCTTTATCAGGGCAAGGTAGACGCAATCATTTCTACCAACACCAACATCGCAACCAAGCTGCGTAGTGAAGAGTTCGCAGACTTCGAGGCAGGTCCCTACGTACCGAATTACGACGACGTCGTAGGCATCATCGCCAAGCGAGACGAAGTGGCGTGGATCAACTATCTCAACCTGTTCCTGATCCGCCAGATTCGCGATGGCAACATGAACGAAGCCTATAACAAGTACTTCGGTTCTGATGCACCGGCCGATCTGATCAAGTCCCTGAGGGACAACAAGTAAGCCACACAGCCCCTTGTGTAACGGCTTAGAACACTGGCCGGCAGCCTGAACGGGTTGCCGGCCAGCCCTCTCCCACCACATAAAGTGGCCAAGGTATGGAATACGAATTTCACTGGAACACTGTGTTCCAGAAAATGCCTGAGTTACTGAACGGTGCTTTTGTCACCCTGCACGTTTCCGTTCTCGCCATGCTTCTGGGTATTGCGATTGCCATACTGCTTGCAATCGCCAAGATGAATAACACCAAACCCTTTTGCCATGTCGCGACTGTCTGGGTCGAAATCGCCCGTAACACACCGGCACTCTTTCAAATCTACATGGCGTACTTCGGCCTGGGCGCCTTTGGTATTCACCTGAGCCCCTATGCCGCTGTTCTTAGCGCCCTGGTTTTTATCAATGCGGGTTATCTCACGGAGACATTCCGGGGTGGCTTCCAGTCAATACCCAGCACCCAGTACAGGGCATCCAAGTCCCTGGGAATGACCAGCATTCAGACCTATCGATACATCATCCTTCCGCAAATGTTGCGGCGCATCTATCACCCGATGACCAACCAGCTGGTCTGGTCCATCCTGATGAGTTCGCTGGGCATTCTGGTGGGTATGAGCGAGCTGTCCGGAACGACCCAGAGGCTTCAGTCGCTCTCGTTCCGCACGCTTGAGTTCTTCATTGTGGCGGCCGTCATGTACTACGTCATCACCAAACTGGTGCTGTTCGGTGCATCACTGCTTTCCCGCCGACTGTTCAAGGGGGAAGTCTGATGAACTCTCTGTTTACACCCCTTTCCTGGGACGACACCGGCTACATCCTGACCGGCGTCTGGAATACGATTACCATCTCCGTGGTTGCCATTGTGGTGGGCACCCTGTTGGGCCTAGCCGTTGGTTTTGCCCGGGCTGAAAGCAACAAAGCGGTTAATGTGCTGTTTGGCAGTGTGCTGGACATTCTCAGAAGCGTTCCGCTGATCATCCAGCTGATTCTGTTCACCACCTTTATCGGCGCCATCGGTCACCCGCTAAATCCTTTTGTCGCCGGTTCCATCGTGCTGTCCCTGTACACCATGGCCTTCATGAGTGAAGTGTTTCGGGGTGGCTTCGAAGGTGTCAGTAAGTCCATGCAGACCGCTGCCCGCTCACTGGGCATGACCTACTGGCAGACCGTCTATCACATCCGGTTCCCCATTGGCCTACGAGCGGTCCTTCCGTCCTGGATGGGCGTTGCCCTGAGTGTTATCAAGGACTCGGCTCTGGTCTCGGTGATCGGCTATATGGAACTGCTGCGCACCTCGGAACAGCTTATTTCCCGAACCCAGCAACCCCTCATGATCCTGATCGGTGTTGGTATCTTCTACTTCATTATTTCATACCCGCTCTCCCATTACGGGCGGCATCTCGAGAGGAAAATGGCAATATGATCAGCGTCCAGAATGTCCATAAATCCTTTGGTGACCTTGAAGTTCTTAAAGGCGTCAGTCTGGATGTCCCCAACGGCGAGGTCTTGAGTGTCATCGGCGGGTCTGGCAGCGGTAAATCAACGCTGCTGTATTGCATCAATGCGATTGAGTCTATCAATTCGGGCAAGATCCTGGTCAACGACATTGACGTTCACAGCAAAGAAACCAACAAAGACAAACTGCGCCAGAAGCTGGGCATGGTGTTCCAGCAGTTCAACGCCTTCCCGCACATGACCGTGCTGGAAAACGCGGCTCTAGCGCCGCGCATTGTCAAAAAGATGAGCCGGGACGAGGCGATGGAAATCGCCAAGAAAGAGCTGGAGCATGTTGGCCTGGGAGACAAGTTCGACGTCTACCCCACGAGAATGTCCGGCGGTCAGCAACAGCGTCTGGCCATTGCCCGCGCACTGGCCATGAAGCCGGATTTCATGCTTCTTGACGAGGTGACGTCGGCACTCGACCCGGAACTGGTCGGCGAAGTGCTGGAAACGCTGCGCCTGTTGGCGGAAGAAGGCATGACCATGATCTGTGTGACCCACGAAATGGGCTTTGCCCGGGATGTGTCTGATCGTGTGGCCTACTTCCATCAGGGCGTCATCGCCGAGATTGGCGAGGCCAAACAGGTGATCACCGACCCGCAGAACCCGTTGACCCAGAAATTCCTGTCGAAGGTTCTCTGACGGGAAACGGACGGTAGCGGCGGTTGCTTTAGCTACAGGTTTCCCATAACCTTCGCTCCGAGAAAAAGGTGCCCCACGGACGGCGGGCACCTTTCCCTGAATTAGTCTCCCTGAATCAGTCGCGTGACGCACGTCAGGGATCCATTTGCGTTATCCAATGACAAGGATGTCATCGACAATGAACGACTCCCCGCGCTCAAAGTGCGCGCTGCCTGCGCGTACGAAAACCGAACGTTTCTTCTGGAATGTTACCCGCAAGCCCAGGCTTGTGACTCTCGTCTCTATTCTGCTTTTGCTGGTAATGGCTGCCGGGCTGATGAACCTGGTAAAAGACACATCAGTCAAAGCCTTTATCCCGTCAGACCACCCCTCACGGATCACCGACCGGAACATCACCGATACCTTCGGCCTCACCGATACGGTTGCCGTCGCCATGATCAGCCGGGACGGCAGCACCGTCTTTACACCGCGGGCCCTGGCCGCCCAGAAACAGCTGGCCGAGCGAATCGCCGACCTGGAAAACATCCGCGAGGACCGGGTTAACAGCCTGGCGACCAAATCCTCCATTCGTGGCGACAAAGGTGCGGTGCTGGTGGACGAGTACATCCCCTACGGCAGCCTGAGCGACGCAAATGCCAGGGATGCCAGAGCACGCTGGCAGAACATGCCGCAGCACCAGGGCACACTGGTAAATTCAGACGGGACGGCCGCCATCGTGATGGCGGAAATGCTGGATATCTACCAGGCGAAAGCCACCTATGACGCCATACAGTCCATCATTGGCGATCTTGAGGTGCAGGGTTTCGAATTCCATGTGGCCGGCCCGGGTGCTGTCAGTGGCCTGATGAGCGCCTACATCGATGAGGATGCCCGCCGCATGCAGCCGTTCGTGTTCGTGCTGGTGGTCAGCTTCATTTTCATTGCCTTCCGCCGCTTTGGTGCCCTGCCCGGGCCGGTGTTTGTAGTGCTCGGTGCCACGGGCGGCGCCATGGGGCTCATGGCCTGGCTGGGGGTGCCCTATTATGCGATTACCAATGCCCTGCCGGTGATCATCATCGCCATTGCCGTGGCCGATGCCATTCACATCCTGTCCGCCTACTACCAGCGCCACGCGCGGGAGCCGGAAGCACCCACCCGGGAACTGGTGGTCGGCGCCATGGTTGAGATGCTTCGTCCGGTTACGCTGACCACACTCACCACCATTGCCGGCTTCATCGGCATTGCCGCTGTCTCCATCATGCCGCCCATCACCGCCTTTGCCTGGTTTGCCGCGCTGGGCGTGTTCCTGGCCTGGCTGTTTTCGGTCCTCACGCTGCCCAACCTGCTGGTACTGATGCAACCGGCTCCCAGCCCTTCGTTCAGACACTGGACACAGAACAGCCCCAGTGGAACCGGTCGGCTGCTGGGCCGGTGCGGCGCCTTCGCAGCGAAAAACCCCGTCGCCGTACTTGGTGTATTCCTGATAATGGCCGTGGTTGCCGTTAATGGCGCCCTGAAAGTGACCTTCGACCGCTCCCAGGTCGACAATTTCAAAACCGATGCCGACATACGCATTGCCGATGAGGTTATCAACGACACCTTCGCCGGCACCGCGTTTCTCAACATCATGGTAGAAGCGGATCAGGCAGACGGGCTGATCAACGTTCAAAGAATGCAGAAAATCATCGACCTGCAGCAATTCGCCGAGCGCCAGCCTCACGTTCAGAAAACCGTCGCCATAACCGACTACATCAGTCAGCTGCACAAAGCCATCGAGACCCTGCCCGCCAGCGAGGAGCGGCTGCTGCCGGAAAGCGACAATGCCATTGCCCAGTACCTGCTGATTTATGAAGTGTCCGGCGACCCCACCGAACTGGAAGAAGACATCGACACGCTTTACCAGAAGGCGCTGGTGCGAGTGGCCCTGAACGAACCCCACTTCAGCAAAAATCGCCAGACGGTAGAAGCCATCCAGCAATACATCGACACCCGATTCAACGAACCCAGCTTCACGGCAGCCCTTGGCGGCGATGTAAACACCACCTACCACTGGATGAAAAGCCTGCAGGAAAGCCATCTGACCGGCGTTACGGTGTCGCTGTTGCTGGTCTTCCTTGCAGCCGCCCTGATGTTCCGCTCCCTGGGCGCCGGTTTGGTGTCGGTGCTGCCGGTCTGTTTTGCCCTGCTCGTGCTCTACGCCTGCATGGGCTACACCGGCGTGTACCTGGAGCCGGCCACCTCCATGTTCGCGGCCATTGCACTGGGCGTAGGCGTGGATTTCGCCATCCATCTTGTCGACAAACTCAAAGAGGCTTTACGCATGCATAACGGAGACATTACGGCCGCCGTGGATCACGCCCTTCCGCCAGTCGCGCGGGCCTGTTTCTTCAATTCCGCGGCGCTTGGTCTGGGCTTCGCAGTCCTGACACTCAGCGAACTGCCCACCCTGCAGCGCTTTGGCGGGCTGATTGCCGTCGCCACCTTTACCAGCTTTCTGGCCGCCCTGCTGCTGGTTCCGGCCCTGTTCGCCGCCGTCAGCTCGGCACGCCGCAGCACTTACGTGGCCGCTGCCACTGCCGCCGTTATGGCGGCAGTGATTGGCTTCATCGCTTACCCAAACAATGCCAGTGCCGCAGAGGCCTACGATGGCGCCTCCATCGCCCAAAAGGTGGCGGACCGCAAAGAAGGCCCGGCCGCCCGGCGTATTCTCGACATCACTCTGACCGACCGGCGTGAACAGGTGCGGGAACGCCAGGCCCTGGTATTGAAACTGAACCAGGACGAGGCCCGCCTGACCCGCATCACCTACCTGGAGCCGCGCTCAGTGAAAGGCGTGTCGTTTCTTAGTCATGACTTCCACAAAGCCGCCACCGACGACGACCGCTGGCTGTTCGTGCCGGCCACCCGCCGGGCCCGCAGACTGCCAGCATCGGCCCGGGGGGATTACTTTCTGGGTACCGATTTTACCTATGAAGATATCCAGTCAGAGCTCAAGTTCAACATGAACGACTACCACTTTGAGTATCAGGGCGTTGAAACCCTGGAAGGCAGGGAACTGCAGGTGATCAGCGGCAAACCCAGGACTGAGGACATCGCCCGCCAGCTCGGTTATGGCGCCTTTAAAGCACGGGTGGATGCAAGCAACTGGATGCCCGTGACGGTGGAATTCAGTGACCCGGATCTGGAAGCACTGAAAACCATCCGGGTTCACCGGGTTGAAACCATCGACGGCATCGTAACCGCCACGCGAATCGAAGCCATTAATCATCAGACCGGCCACAGCACCGTGTTCGCCCTGAGGGATGCCAGCTATCCAGACACCCTGCCGGGCAACATTTTCCAGCCCAGCGGCCTGACACGCGGCCTGCCATCCTCTGTTCTGAAGTAAGTCTATGAAACCGATACCGATTATGATCGCAGCCCTGATGGGCATGAACACCGCCAGCGCCGTTGAACTGACCCACTGGCAACTGCCTGTCACCGCAACCTACGGTTATGGAACGGAAGCCGGCGAATCCGTTCACGGCGAGCTGGAACTTGCGCCTTCATCCAGGTTCTTGCTGGCCCCCGGCACACGACTGGAACTGTCTGCCCGCGCCCGGCTGGACGAAGTGGACAGGCTGGCACCGGGCGAGCCGCCCCTTGAAACCTATTCCCCCCAGTCCAGGCCCCTCGCCCTTGGCGAAACCGGCACCCTGGCTCTGCGTGATGCCTACGTCGAGATCGAACTGGACAACGGCATCGCCCGCTTCGGCAAACAGCAAATAGTCTGGGGCCGGCTCGACGGGCTCAAGGTACTGGACGTGCTGAACCCGCAAAGCTATCGGGAGTTCATACTGGAAGACGCCGGTTATTCCCGTATCGGTCTGTGGAGCGGCTATCTGGACACCACCCTGGAGGCCTGGCGTCTGGAGCTTGCGGTGATTCCCGACGCCACCGGCCATGAAATACCGGATGACGGCGCCTGGTTCCAGTTAACCGCCCCCCGATTCCGGTACGGCGCCTCTCCTGGCCAGCCAGCGCCGCCAATGAGCACGGTTCGCGATCAAAGCCTGATTGAGGAGACCGCCGCCGGCGTGCAGGTGTCGCGCTTCTTCGGCTCCGTTGGCGTCAGCGCCATGGCCTATTCCGGCATGGACCACCAACCACTGGGACGTATCCGGATGGTTGATAGCGCGCCGCTGCTGGAGCGTTATTACGAGCGCCGGAACCTGCTGGGGCTGAGTGCCGATATGGCCATCGGTTCCCTGGCGCTACGTGCCGAAGCTGCCTGGCAGCCCGACCGCACCTTCAACACCCGCTCCGCAACCGGACTGGACACCATCGATCGGGACCAGGCCACTCTGGCGCTGGGCGCGGATATATTCGCGCCGCTGGATCTGTTCGTTAACCTTCAGTTGCTGGTCGACAATGTGCGGAACGCACCAGCGCCCCTCGTTCGCCCGGCCCAGGACCGGATTGCCACGGCCGTCGTGCGCAGAAGCTTTAACTACGACACCGTCGACCTGGAATTCCGTATGAACAGCTCGCTGAACACCGGCGACCGGATGATGTCGGCTGCTGCCACCTACGATTACCGCTCCGACACCAGGCTGGAAGCACGCTTCGAAACCTTCCACGGCACCCAGCGCGGGCTGTTCGGCCAGTTTGAGGACCGGGACAGGCTGCTACTTAGTGTTCGGCAGTATTTCTAATCAGCGGGCGTATTGTTTACCAACAGGTGACCACGATTCTCGGTCAGCCACATGGCCAGTGCGCCCTTATCGGAAACGCTGAGTTTCTGGTAGACCCTGGCCAGATGGGTTCGCACGGTGGTTGGCGAGATAGCCAGCGCCTGCGCCACCTCCTTGTGGCTGCTCCCTGCAGCATAAAGACGGGCAACCTGCTCTTCCCTGGGGCTGAGCGACACCAGCGGATTCACCGCAGCACGCACTAACAGGCGATTGTTGAAGCGCTCGGCGTTCAGCGAAATATGATCGCTGTGAAATCGCCCCGTGCTCCACAATGCCTGGTTCACGTTCTCGGGTAGCCGTTGCCACGCCTGCCGGCCCCATTCATTGACCAGCATGGCGCAGAATTCAGGCAGCGCAGCATGCAAAAGCCCGCGCCGGTCGACAAAAGAAGCGGGCGCCTGACTGGCGCGCAGATAATGCATATCGTTGTGGCGGGATGCCAGAAACAGGTGCTGGGTAATCAGGTTCTTGGTCTGGATATCGACGGCGCTGAATGCGGCTTGCTGATCGTCCCGGGCAAGGGTTACAAAAATATGCAGCCCGGTGTGAGTATCAACTTCCATTGTCGACACCATCTGGCGCGCATGGTAGCGACCCCAGTGCTCGTGATATGCCTCACTTTCGCGAAACTCTGGAAGCTGGTCGATGGACCAGGTCTGCCCGGTGTTGCCAATCACCAGATCAGCATACTGGTCATTGTGTTTTACCGATTCCCAGGTTTCAAAGAAGGTATCAACCTGATCCAGAACGGTCGCCATATGCAGTTGGCGACTGTGGCCATTGCCCCCGCCCCAGATCGCAAAATCGAAATCTATGTGCCGGCGGGTTTCCTTCAGTGCCCATCGATGAAAATCGGCAGGCGACAGATACATACTGGCATCATGGATGGCGAGGATAAAATCGCTCGTCGTCATCTTCATCCAACCCAGGCTCCCGTTACATCATCCCTGGCAAAGGCCACAGCAAGGCCCTGCCTCACTCAAGATTAGCACAGCCGCCCATGTTTGCACTGTCGTGCATTTGCAGGATAACGGTTGCCTCCCGAACTCAATAAGATCTGGTGCACCTACCGACGATGTGAGGCCCCGGGGGACTCCACATCAGCAAATGACAGGATGACGGAGTCAAGCGATGAGCTTATACGGAATATTTGCCAGACTTACCTTGATCACATTTCTGGGCGCCGCTCTGGCGGCCTGCGGCGGCAGCTCGGACAGCAGCACCGACGTTGCAGACGATTCCGGCACCGGAACGCCCGTGACCGATGGCGGCGGAAACGACGACGGCAGCGGTGAGGGAGCAGGCAATGAGGGTGGTGATCCACCCCCGGTAGAGAGCAAGTTGCTATTCTCCGCAGACGACATCGTCCATGGCGTCGAGCTCTGGAAAACCGATGGCACCGAAGCCGGCACAGTGCTGGTAAAAGATATCAACCCCGCCGGCGGCGATTCCGATCCCTCGGGTTTTATTCGCTATGGACAATACGCCTACTTTGTCGCGGATACCGACGAGCATGGCAGTGAGCTGTGGAGAACCGATGGCACCGAAGCCGGCACTACCCTGGTCAGAGATATTCAGCCGGGCAATAGCGGTAGCAACCCCAGCGGATTTGTGGAATTCGATGGCCTTCTCTACTTCAGAGCCGATGACGGCACCACGGGCGCAGAACTGTGGCGGACCGACGGCACCGAGCAAGGCACGGAGCTGGTCAGGGATATTGATGAAGGAACATCCGGCAGCGGCGTCGGCTACCTTGCGGTGCTTGGGGACTTTCTCTACTTCAGGGCTGACGACGACATTTCAGGCAGGGAGCTATGGCGAACCGATGGCACAGAGGCAGGAACGGTCCTTTTCAAAGACATCCGCGCTGGCGCTGAAGGAAGCCTGAACAATCCTCAGATAACCACAGAACTGTTCCTGTACAACGATGTGCTCTATTTTGCGGCGGACGATGACGTGTCTGGCCTCGAACTCTGGCGCACCGATGGTACCGAAGCTGGCACTATCCTGCTCAAAGACATCAACCTAGGGGATCTGCCCAGTGCGCCGAACGACTTCGTCCTGTTCGATGGCGAGCTCTATTTCCGGGCCCGGACCACTGAGGACGGGCAAAGACTGTGGAAAACAGACGGTACATCGAACGGCACCGTTACTGTTGGAGAGGGCTTCAGCTTTCCATTCACATTCCAGGTTTTCAATAACGAGCTCTACTTCCAGGCGTCGTCCCCCGGTAATGCCGTTGAACCCTGGAAAACCGATGGCACAGCGGGTGGCACCAGACTGCTCAAGGACATCAATCCCGGCCTCGAGTCCAGCAACGATGCAGGATCATTCTTTGGCTTTACCGAATTCATGGGTGAGCTCTATTTCAACGCCAGGATTCCGGATACCGGCCAGGAGTTATGGAAAACCGACGGAACGGAAGCCGGCACCGGGCTGTTCAAGGATATTAACCCCGGCTTTTTCCCATCAGGAATGCGCGAGCGGATCGTGTTTGGTGACGGACTGTTTTTCCGGGCCTCGGATGGCGTAGCCGGGCTTGAACTCTGGCGTTCCGATGGCACTGTAGAGAACACCGTGCTGCTAAAAGACATCAACGCCAGCGGTAGCAGCAGTCCGGACGATTTCTTCATCTTCGAGTGAGTTGTAGACTATCAGCGAGGCGTTTGGCGTGGAGCTGCCTGACAGTTCTGCCCATCGCCCCCTGTCTGTTCAATCCGCATCGGCGGCGCGACCGTAAAGCCTCTTTATCACAACAAAGGAGAGACCTTATGAGCAAACCCATCATTGCGGACAACTCACCCGTCAAAGTCACGTTGGAGCAGGGCAAGAAATACGCGTTTTGCGCCTGCGGACGCTCCAGTAATCAGCCCTTCTGCGACGGATCCCACTCGGGCACGGGCATCACTCCCCAGATGTTCACCGCAGAAGAAAACGGCCAGGCCTTCCTCTGCCAGTGCAAACACACCGGTGATGCGCCCTACTGCGACGGTACCCACGCGAACTTCGACAAGTCTGAGGTTGGCACCGAGGGCGCAGGCTGAAACCGCCAGGTTGAGCGGAAATAATCGCTAACCGGGCCGGATATTCTGATTTACCCGGAACAGGTTTTCCGGGTCGTACTTCTGTTTGATCCTGACCAGCCTCTTGTAGGCGGAACCGTATGCGGACTCGACCCGGTCCATTTCATCATCCGACAGAAAATTGATGTAGGCACCACTGCTGGCATAAGGCTTGGCAGCTTTAAAGAACGCCCGGGCCCATTGCCGGCAATCATCATCCTGCACGGACGTTTCCCACCGCCCGTGCACATTCATCACATAGTTTGCATCACGGCTGGAATAGGCCATGGCGTCCGGCGCTATGCGCCCGGTGGCCCCGCCAATCGAAGCAATGAAGATCTCACAGTGGGGCGACGGCAGTTGGTTTCCATAGTCCAGCGCAACACGGACCACATCGTCGGTCAGTTCTACAAAGTTGTGGGATTTCCAGTAATTACGCGCTCCGTCGGTCAACAGGGGATCAAATGCCTGTTGCCAATCGGTATAGGGCTGAACGCCAATATGCTCGCCGTGCGCTTCGCCCAACGACCGCAGCGGTGCTATCAGCTTTTCACCCACGGCCGGATCCCCGGTATAGCAAATTGCCAGGGCGACAATGGGCGTGCCATGAACCGACTCGGGTAGAAAAGGCAGCGGCGGCGCATGGCGAATCACCAGCCACACGTTCAATTCATCCGGCATGGTTTCAGTGAAACGTGCAAAGCCGTTCACCACCGACTGGGCCTGGTCGAAGGGAAAGACCATCAGTCCGCTCAACAACTCCGGCCCAACGGGATGCAGCTGGAATTCGAACCGGGTGACAACGCCAAAATTGCCGCCACCACCCCGCGTACCCCAGAACAGATCCGGATTCTCAGTGGCACTGGCTCGAGCCTGGCGGCCATCGGCGGTCACCATCTCTACTGAAACAAGGTTGTCGACGGTCATTCCAAACTTGCGACTGAGCCAGCCAAATCCGCCTCCGAGGGTCAGACCTGCAACGCCAGTGGTGGAATTAATCCCCAGTGGCGTCGCCAGCCCATGCGCCTGCGCTGCTGCATCAAAATCGGACAGGGTGCAGCCGGGTCCCACGTACGCGCGTTGTTTCTCGACATCCACCTCGACATCCCGCATTTGCGACAAGTCAATCATCAGCCCGCCGTCACACACTGCGTTGCCCGCGATGTTATGCCCGCCACCTTTGATCGACACCAGCATCGAATGATCACGACCAAAGTTGACCGCGGCCACCACATCCTCCGCCGACTGACATCGGGCAATCAATGCCGGTTTCCGGTCAATCATGGCGTTCCATATCTGACGTGCCTCGTCATAACCGGCGTCGCCAGTTTGGTATACCGAGCCACCGAAATGCCCCCTGAAGGTATCAACTGTTCCTTGCTGTAATTCGGTCATAACCGTCTCCCTGCCCTAGATAGGGCTTGATTCTTGAGCTTGCGCTCTTCCAACGGGAACACCCAGTCGGTTATTAGACTGTTTGAGGCCTATAGCTTTTCTGTTAGACCGTTTTCGTTAATGCAGGCGTAAATAATGGTGCTTCCTGTCGGGCGGGTGTAGCTTGGTATTGAGCGCAATGCGTCGATCACTCCCGAGCCCTATCGGGATGCCACCGCATTTGCTGGAGCACCCGATGACTGTGGATCTCGATCTGATAATCGTGGGCGGGGGCATTGGCGGGGTGATCTGTCTGAAGTACGCCAGGGACGCGGGACTGAATGCGCTGCTGCTTGAGCGCGGCAATCGCGTGGGTGGTCTGTGGCGCGACCTGCCAAGCTGGCAGGACATTCAGTTTCGCAAAGAAGACTGGACCCTGGGCAACCTGCCACTTTCCGGCGAGGACCAGCCCAGTATCCTCGGCAACATCGATGCCTGGGTCCAACGCTTTGAGCTCGCCCCCTATATCCGCCTGAATGCAACCGTCACAAGCGCCCGGCAGAGCGACAACCGCTGGCACGTCGCCACAGATACCGGAGACCATGAGGCAAAGTGGCTCATCGCCGCCACCGGCGGACACAACCGCCCCCGCCTTCCTCAGGTCGAACGCATCGATTCCACGGTCACCGAATACCATTCCTCCGCCTTACGCGATCCCGAACTACTGAGAGGTAAACGGGTCACTGTGGTCGGGGGCGGAGCCTCAGCCTATGACCTTCTGGACCTTTGCTTCGCCCATGGCGCGGCCGGAGTCACCTGGATCTACCGCTCCACCAAATGGATGCGCCCAACGCGGAAAGGCAAACACCTGGGAATCGATATGCGCATTCTCGCCAGGTATCAGATGCTCTGCCTGCCGGCCAACCTGATCTTTCGACTGACCAACAAGGACCTGCGGGCAAGGTACGCAAAAGCGGGCCTCGACGAGATCATGCCAGAGGGCGATTTCGACATCCGTCGTGATCAGCTCGTTCCGGGCCGACCGGGCATGATCAACCACTTTGCCGATATCGAGCGCCATCGGGGTGAAATCCGCACAATCCGCGACAAAACCCTGATGCTCTCAAACGGTGAGCAGGTGGAGACTGATCTTCTGCTCTGGGGCACCGGGTATAGCGTCGACTTTGACTTCCTTGGCGTGGACGCAATCAGCAACGCAAGAAACCTGAACGAGATCAGCAGTCGCTGCTACTCCGGGTTCCTGTCTGCCGACGCGCCCAACCTCTTCCTGCTGGCTCCCGGAGTGCTCGAACGAAATACCTCAACGCCCTGGGCCTATGCCCATGTGGCCAGATCCATCATGTCTCATATCCAGGGCAGACCGGTTTTCGTAAGACCGCCCGCTGAGGGCCTGATCAATCATTTTGATATGCTCAAACTGCTGGCACCGGAGGATCGCAGAAACTTCCCCTTCGGTATCTGGTATCTGAAGTATCTCTGGCTTGCAGTCTGTCATCCCTGGAAACGGCCAATGCCGATCCCCCGAAGCGTTCACCAGGAAGGCAATGCCTAGATCAATCTGGCGTAGATATCACCGGATGCAATGCCGCCAGCACCCTCGGCAAGCCATCGCCGGATCTGTTCCGGGCTTTGCCAAGAGGACCAGAGAAGCCGTCGCCTCTCACCGGCGATGGCATTGAATTCGTATTTACCTAAACGCTCCAGCTCGGCAAGACAGCGCAATGCCTGCGCCAGCGCCCCTGATACAAACTCAAAAGACAGTGCGGCGATGGGGCATGTCAGCCCCGCCAGAACGTCCGCTTCAAATCCTTCCACGTCGATCTTGCAGAAATCAGGCACTCCGAAGCGGGCGACCATCTCATCCAGTGTGGTGACGGGCACAGTAATACGTTGCTCCCACTGAACGTTACGAAACCCTGGCGCGTGGTTCTTCAGGGTCGTTCGCCAATCGGAAGAGAGCGAGGACACGGTCGGGGTACCATAACTGAGCCCCATTTCCGCCTGACCTGGTCGGCTTCCCACCGCTTCAGCCAGGAACACAATTTGCTCTCTTGAAAAGACAAGCCTGCGAAGCCAGCGCATCATGTCGGGATTGGGCTCGACCGCCACCACCCTTGCCCCCAGCGCGACGAACGCGACCGTGCGATCACCCAGGTGAGCGCCCAGATCGAATACCAGGTCCCCCTCTTTAACTAACGGGCGGTAGAGGGCCCGAAGCGACTTTTGTCGGCCTGGCCTGCGGTAGATGATCAGGGACCTGGCAAGTCCAAGACTGCGCTTCAGCTTTTCTCCCGTCCGCTGGGTCATCATCGCTGCCGATCTTTGATAAGGTTTCAGGTGAACACTCCCTATTCGACTGGAGGTGGATTATGGATAAATCCGAACGCTGGTCGCAAAAGGTGACCCAATCCAGCGATGCCCTGGACCTGGAGGGCGGCGTGTTCTCCCTTGAGGATCCACGGGAGATCGCCCAATCCCTGAAACAGTCTGCCGAAGAGAGCAAGCGTCGAAAATCAGACCCCTACCGGTCGGCCATGTCGATGCTGACGTTCTACATCAACCGGGCAGGCAAACAGCTGCCTGCAGAACAGAAAGAGCGTCTCGAACAAGCCAAGGATGAACTGCGGATCCTTTATGATCGACCTCCCAAACGCAAGTAAGCGCAACGCTCAGACCAGGCTCGACACCACAACGCCAAACTTATGAGACCGGCTGGAATCAACGAGCCAGTATCTTCTGAAGCTGCTTCAGGGTGCGCGTGTTGAGCAGATGCTTCCTCTCCATCCAGCCCCGGCGGGCCTGGGCGACGCCCAGATGCATGAAGCGCAGATGGTCTGTGGCGTGGGCATCGGTCGAGACTGCCCCCAGAACGCCTGCCTCCCGCAGCATGCCTGCATAGCGGCCGGCCAGGTCCAGCCGGCTGGGCTGGGCATTGAGCTCCAGACAGCAGCCTCGCTCGGCGGCCGCCTCGATCACCGTCTCCAGATCGATCTCATAAGCCTCGCGCTGGTTTATCAGCCGCCCGGTGGGGTGGCCCAGAATGTTGAAGCGGGGGTTGTCCATGGCCCGCAACACCCGTTCTGTCTGCTTCTTTTTCGAGAGATCGAACTTTGAGTGGATGGAGCCGACCGTGATGTCCAGCTCATCCAGAACGTCGTCTGGCAAGTCCAGTTTGCCGTCTTCAAGAATGTCCACCTCGATGCCCTTCAGCACCCGGATACCGTCCAGGCTATCGTTGAGTTTATCGATCTCGGCGATCTGCTGGCGCAGGCGCTTGGCGTCCAGGCCATTGGCCATGGTCAGACGTTTGGAGTGGTCAGTGATGGCGATGTACTCATAACCCAGGTGCTTTGCCTCCTCCGCCATTTCCCTGAGGCTGTTACCGCCATCGGTGGCGCTGGTGTGCATGTGGAGATCCCCCCGGATGTCGTCCTCCTCAACCAGATCCGGCAGACGGCCTTTTCGAGCGGCTTCAATTTCGCCTTTGTTCTCCCGCAACTCCGGTGGAATCCAGGGCAGATCCACCTGTTCAAATACTTCTGTCTCGGTTTTGCCAGCGATGCGTTTTTGCCCACGGTAAACGCCGTACTCGTTTACTTTGAGCTTCTTCTCACCGGCCATCTTGCGGATGGCGACGTTATGGGCCTTTGAGCCGGTAAAGTAATGCAGTGCGGCCCCGAAGCTTTCTGCCTTCACCACCCGCAGGTCCACCTGCAAACCCGACGTCAGGTGTACGGTGGCGCGAGTTTGTCCCTGCGAGGCAACCTTTGCCACTTCCGAATGACTGGTGAAACGATCCATGACCGGCTTGCTGTCGGCACTGGCCACCAGGATATCCAGGTCACCTACAGTCTCCTTGCGTCGGCGATAGCTGCCGGCCACCTCGATCTCGCTGACTTCATCAAGCTCACTCAGATACTTCACCAGGGATGTGGCCACCTGCTCCGCCTCTCCCAGGCGGGTGCGACTGTCCCGGTCACCGAGCTTGCTGACTTCATCAAGAATCTTCTGTTCGGTCTTCGCGCCGAAGCCCGAAAGCTTGCTGATTTTGCCGGCTTCCGCCGCCTCCTTCAGCTGCTTCAGGGTCGTAATTCCCAGCGCGTCGTGGATGGCACGGGTACGTTTAGGGCCCAGCTGGTCCAACCTCATCAGCTCGCTAAGCTGGCCGGGGACCTCTTTTTGCAGTGTTTTCAGCTGGCGCAAGCTGCCGGTTTTTACCAGTTCCCGGATCTTTTCAGCCAGGTCATCGCCAATTCCCTTGATCGCGCTCAGGTCCTCGCCATCCGCCACTCTGTCTTCCATGGGGCGGGCAGAGCCCTCCACAATACTGGCAACGTTGCGGTAGGCGCGTACCCGGAACGGGTTGTCGCCCCGGATTTCCAGTAAATCGGCCAACTCGTTAAATTTACGGGCAATCTCTGCGTTGTGCATCCTGCGGCCTCCCTGCGTTTGTCTGCGGGGCTTATCCAATATGTGGTTTAACTCTTATACCTGTTTTCAGTCTAGACGAACAAAAACCAACCCACAGCCGAACCGCATACTATGAAAACATCCGACATCGCAGGTTGACATGCCACGGGCTTAGCACAAGGATGGAGAGTATGAGCAGAGACGATCAGGAACCGGAAAACCCGCGCAACGGCGTATCAAACGAACAGCTGCAGGCACTGGATGCGGCCATCAACAGGCTTGCCGAAGCCAATGCGATTCACGGTGTCTCACCGGTATTCGAAGTAATTGACGCGGCCAAACCCCTGATGTTCAGCCCCGAGGGACTGGATGGGCTATATGAGCGCGTAGCAGCGATAGAGTCCGCCGGGTTCTTTGGCGGCAGCGATTGGGACTATCCCCAGACACTGGTGCCGTCGCTGGCGGCCCGCAACGTTCGTCACGGTGACCCGGCGGCGACCCTGGTTGAATGCCTGAGTCAGATTCGACTTCTGGCCGTTGCCAAAGGCGACTACACCCACGCATCTGTTTCGGCTGAGCATGCCCATCACTTTCTCGCCCAGGTACTGGCGATGAATCTCGACCTGGTGGTCGGCGATCTGCAGGAGGCAGACCGGCTTCGGCCTGATCAGCTCGGTTACATCGTACAGAACCTCTACCACTATCTGCTCGAGCATCTTGGCTACGAAAACCTCCTGGGACACCTGGTGGACGAAGTCTGGCGCATTCTGGCACAACGCCCGGTCCAGGTGGCCGGCGTCAAACACATGGTGACCCAGATTGCGGTCTGCCTGGAGAAACCGGACACACTCGGCGGCGAAGTCAACGACGACGCCGTGCAACTGATCAACGCCGTGTTCAGCCCGACCCAGGGTTGCCAGGAAGACCCGGGCTTCGATGTCTACACCGAGCGGCTGGCAGAGATGGACGACGCCACCCTGCTCCAGGAAGCCATCGCCTTTGCCAAAGCCATGCACAGCACCGGCCTGGTATCCGCCTACATGCCGGTCTTCATTCGCTACCTGCGCGGCCGCTGGAATGCGTTGATTCCCACCGCGCTGGGGCTGAGCTACACCGGGGCCGACGCGTTTCACTGCTACCCGGCGCTGATCCACACCCTGATTGACGAAGCCCTGTTTCCGGAAACCAGCCAGTGCGCCTATGGCCTGGCCATGATGCTCGAGCGGGGCATTCTCTACTCGCCACCCGTGGCGCCTTCCCTGTGGCGGCAAATACGCCTGCCGCTGTGCGATGCGGCGGCTGAAAAAATCGGGGAAGTGTTCGGCAATAGCCGACCGCCCGAATGCTTCCTGCTTGCCGACGTGCTGAATGTGCTCGGCCGCCCGCTGGGCGTGGGACAGGGCAACTACCCCACCTGCCAGTCGACGCGGGCCCTGTCCATGTGGGCTTATAACATGCCGGCCGAATTGCTTCGGATGCTCGCCTGGGCAGCTCGGGACGATGAGATCGTGATGCGCTTTGAGGGCAACAGTATTTCGTCACGGGAACTGGGCACCGGCTTGGCCACCGAGCCGCCGGTGGATGTAGACGCGGTGTCCCTGCTGACGGTGCCGCACCTGGACCGCATCTATTTCGAGATGGGACGGCGCAGTATCGGCCGCGGTGAAGATCCGCATAAATGGGTCAACGCCGAATTCCACGGTGACCATGTGGGCCACGGGTTTCGCATCGCCGTCGACGTCTTTACCGGCAACCTGAAAGACTTCGAAGGATTCGTTCGCGACTTCTATGCCGCCTATCATCCCTTCTACAACGGCAACATCCCGGTCATCAATCCACAACCCGCCGGCATTGCGGTAACCGACAGCGCGACACGCTTTCTGGGCTGGCATGCCATCACCATCCAGCGGCTGGCACTGGACGCCGAGAAAACCATGCGCGTCTACTTCTTCAATCCCAACAACGACAGCGGGCAGAACTGGGGCCAGGGAATTGTCACCTCAACCCATGGCAACAACGAACGCTACGGCGAGGCTTCGTTGCCTGTAGCCGAGTTCGTCTCCCGTCTGTATGTCTTTCACTATGACCCTCTGGAAATCGCTGAGCCGTCGGGTGTCCCGGCGGAGGAAGTCCATCGGGCCATGGAACTGGCACGGGGCAGCTGGGCCTCCGCCCGCTAGACTCCCGGGCCGTTGGGCGCCCTGTTGACGAGGTATAGCTGCCGTGTTTAAGTCAGGGAGGGTTCATTTCGGGTGGATTTTTGAGCTACGCCGATAGACCCTGAAGTCATGCAGCGACCAGAAACGGAAAGAAAGGAGGCACCATGAAACGCAACGCAAGCGCACATTGGGAAGGCAGCCTGAAGGATGGCAAGGGTACGGTTTCCACAGAGAGTGGTGTACTTTCAGAGCAGCAATATTCCTTCAAGACCCGTTTTGAAGATGGCAAAGGCACCAACCCGGAGGAACTTCTGGGCGCAGCCCACGCGGGCTGTTTTTCCATGGCACTGTCCATGATCCTGGGTGAGTCCGACCATGTGCCGGACAGCATTGATACCAAGGCCAGTGTCACCCTGAGTGAAGGCAGTGACGGCTTTGAGATATCGGCCATCCATTTTGACGTGACGGCAAAAGTACCCGGCATTGAACAGTCGAAGTTCCTGGAAGCAGCCAACACCGCCAAGATGAACTGCCCGGTGTCAAAGGCCCTGAAGTCCGACATTACGATGGATATTCACCTGAACGAATGACGTCCCGTCGCCAAAACCATCTGGGAGTAACATAAACCGCGCCAGTAACGGTGCAACCGTTGCTCCCAGGCCCCGGAAAACAGCCTTCTGAAGAGCGGCGCCATGCCCTACCAGTTTGATGACCTTAAAGCGCAATGCCAGACCGAATGGCAGGACTACATTGAGCACAGTTTTGTAACACAACTGGGCGACGGATCCCTGGCCCCGGAAGCATTCCAGCACTACCTCAAGCAGGATTACCTGTTCCTGATACAGTTTGCCCGTGCCTTTGCCCTGGCCGCCTATAAAAGCCCGACGCTGGCCGATTTGCGGCAAGCCAAAGACGGCATGCAGGCCATTATGGACACCGAATTGGGCCTGCACATCGACTTCTGTAAAGACTGGGGAATTTCAGAAGAAGAACTGGCCGATCTCCCGGAAGCCCGCGCCACCCTGGCGTACACGCGATATGTGCTCGACACCGGCAATCGCGGTGACCTGCTGGACCTGCATGTGGCGCTGTCGCCCTGCATGGTTGGCTATGGCGAAATCGCCAACTGGCTTAACAAACGCCCCGCCACCGTTCGAGGGAAGTCCAACCCCTATGACGCCTGGATTGCCATGTACGAAAGCGACGAATTCCAGGACGCCATGCAAGCCGAGATTCGCTGGCTGGATGAACGGCTGGCCGACGTATCTCCAGGCCGGTTCGAACAACTGACCCGAATTTTCCGGGACGCCACACGGCTGGAAATCGACTTCTGGGAAATGGGCCTGAACCTGAGCGACTGAATGGAAACCATAGACATCTTCCTGGCATTGCTCTTCGGCTGCATCGGTTTCGCCTACTTCATGCATGGGCGGCGCAGAAAAAACATCGTCACCCGCTACTGTGGCATTGCCATGATCCTGTACCCGTACCTGGCCAGCAGCCCCTGGGAAATGCTGGCAGTTGGTGTCGGATTAATGTTGGTGCCCCGGTTTGTTGAGCTTTAGCCTGTAAGCTAAAACAATCCAAAACTTTGCTATGCAAGGCGCCACATTTAGCGTAATGTCCTCACCGTCGGAAACATCTAGCAAAGCATTTAACGAATAAGACCTATAGTGTCATCACACCTTTTGTCCTGTTTTGATCCTGCACGTTTTTTATTTCCCGCATATCGCTGATCAAAGGTCACAACGATCTTCTGGCGGCACATTATCGATTAAATTCAGGATATTCTTTATGTCTACTATCAATGGCACTGTTAAGTTCTTCAACGAAGCAAAAGGCTTCGGCTTCATCACTCGTGAAGGCGGCGCAGACGTTTTCGTTCATTACAGCTCAATTCAGGGTGGCGGATTCAAGACTCTGGCCGAAGGCCAGCAAGTCGAGTTCACCGTAACTGAAGGCCAGAAAGGCCCGCAGGCTGAGAACGTTATTGGCCTGTAAATAACAGGTTAAACGTTTGATAGCGAGTAGGGTGAGGCGTTACCGCCTCATCCCTCTCACAGAACCGTACATACGGGCCACGTATACGGCTCATGCCACTAACTTACCCCGAATTCGGGGACAGTGATGCCGGTTCTGACCCGGGT
>Ga0207884_1000206_pt1 | contig 52012 bp, 50 predicted proteins | sample MalvirmetaMSP144_FD_184236 | JGI IMG/M metagenome (GOLD analysis project Ga0207884, IMG submission 184236) | Marine viral communities from the Deep Pacific Ocean - MSP-144 (SPAdes) | ecosystem: Environmental > Aquatic > Marine > Oceanic | place: Pacific Ocean | collected 2011-07-08 | reverse complement strand
GGCACAAAACACGGAATCGGTTGACCCATCGTGACCGCTCAGAGTACAAAACTGACTCCAGCGTGATGGCCGTGTGCAAACCGGTCACGATCCCCGGAATGACCGGTCACGTTCGCCGGAATACGCACATAGCACTATTTCATAAATTTCATAGGCTTGTAAGCCCTATAGAATTCAGTGGCCGAAGTTTTGCGACAACTGTCGGTGAACTCCGCAAGTCAGGGAGGCTCGCAGATAGGCATTGAGAGCTAAATCCGAATGTCCGCTTTTGTTTATTCCTGAATCAAAGCCGCCAGAGTAAAATTACAGGTATAAACTAGCGTATGGCTCGGATCTGACACCATGAGCTCGCTGTTGGCGGAGCATGGATTGAATGCCTGATGCATTAAATGTAACCGCGCTGACGCATCTTTTCGATGAATGCTTTGCATTGATCAGACTGGCGAATAACTTCAGGGTCCAGTCGAACAGTGCCTTGACCCACTATTCGCACATGCGGATTTGGATGCTCTCTGAGCAGTCGACGGATTCTCTGCGTTTACTCACAGGCGGAGAGCAATTTTGATAGGCCCATCTCTAGTTCTTCCGGAAGCTTTGATTCGGATTCCCGGATACATCAAAAAGACAGTTTTTTCTGAGATCGCACAGTTCTTTGGCGGGCAATTGCTCCTCACACATTTTCAAATGTGGCTTCTGTATTTTTGGAAGCACGGATTTCAAGCACTTTTGGAAGGAGATAGTTGGGAAACTTAGTGGCCCGCGAATTTCGGCCTTTGTGTACAGCAAACACGTTATCGGAGAGGGGAGAAGGAGGCGGCCACAACACCCAACCTATGACACCATAATGTGGCCGTTCCGGCCAATTTATGGTGTCACGACCAAGGATGTTGTAAGTGCTTGAAAAGTGGTGGGCCCAGCATCCACCTAATTGGATCTGTAACTAACTGATAAATATGAGTTCGGTTTTTAAGGAGGTTCGGAAATACCCCCATAAGTACCCCCAAAATGAGCCTGCTATTACTGGAATTTGCTGGAATTAGGCGGCTGTGTTTCGGGCTCCATTAGCTTTTTCATCGCTTTGATTGAATCCTCGCGCAAAGCCTCGATTTCAGCAGGAGTTAGCCAATAAGGTTTTTTGCTGGTCGCGAGTGATTTTCGCTTGCGGGGCTTATTCATGTTGGTAGTCATACTAATCTTTTCTGCCTGAACTACTGCATGAGCTTTTTGACCGCTGCCCGTAGGTCTCGGCGCATCGACTCTTTTTCTGATTGGGACAGCTCTATCAGCTTTCGGGGAGTAATCGCTTTATCTTGACGGGAGCAAGTAGCGTGCTTCTTTCGGTTGTTCATGAACCGTCCCTCCTTCCTTCAGACTTGAGTCTTGCGTAAGTATTCCTATTCTGCAACTAGTCTGATGTTTGCTTTTGTTCAGCGGCTGGTGCTGTTTCGGTTGTAGTCTCCCAGCCCTAAACCTGCCAGTGGCCGGGGCTACAGGATAGTAATACAACAACCGGCCTTCGAAATTTTCATAAATAGCGAGTGTTCGCGCTCCACGCTACCCAACAGGGCCTCGGTCTGGGAGTACCTTTTATCCTTCCACGAGGCATCGGTGCTTACGATTTAGTGTGTTTCGGCGCTATCTGGCCTCAGTTGTCGCCGTCGTAACTATTTGGTGTTTCTGGCTTTATCGGGCCATCTGGTGAGGCGTCACGAATTGCCGAAAATTTGCCGATTACCGGGTGGTTGCTCCGGCCTCGCGGCTTCTCTCAAGTGCTAGGGGCCCCATGTTCTGCTACTGACTTCACATGATGAATTATAGGTTCTCCAAAAGGGAGGCGTTCGCGGGGTCGTGGAAGCGCGTGCTTTCGGCATTTGTGAGCAAGCCCGGCAGGTGGTTCCGCTTCCTGTCGCCACCGTGCGGGTCTGCACTACACTCCTGCTTACGGTTCTGAGCACTTTAGCTGGGCCTAGCCTGTAATAGGCGGCGGTTGTCCAGACGCTGTCTTCTTAATTCCTTTCAAGGTCTAGCCGTTCGAACATTTCGGACATCGTCTCGGGCGTGGCCGTGAGGATCTCTCCGTATAGTGTTATCAGTTCCTTAACAAGCTCATTTCGCCTCTTGCTAATGATGGTTGCGGATAGTTCGTTAATTGCAGTCTCTGAGGCTTCTGAAAACTGTTCGTTCAGGCTGTTTCCTATGGCGACATAATTTCGGTGAAAATATCTTCCTTCCGCTATTAAGGTCACTCCTCGGAAGTTTCGATTGGCGGAGCTAACCACTGAGATAGAAAGCGATCCATAGCAAGTGGAATACGATGTCCTATCTCCAAAAGCTTCTATCGAGATGTTGGCGGCAAGAGGAAAGGTTGTAGATAGTGGCTCCAGATATACGCTGATCCCGCTTTGTTCAAGGGTCAATCTAGTTTTCTGTTTTATCGACTCAATATTGGTCCAGCATCCGCCGGTAACTCGATCATTGACGCTGAGATGCACGTTATGAATCAGTCCCAGCGCATCCTCTCCGAATAAAAAATCTTGGTTGTTTTGAGCAATAGACGTTATTGGCGCTAAAAGAAATGCCAGCGCAAGAAATGTTCGATTCATGATCTAATGTCCTTCATGTTCCATCACGAGCGGAAGTCTAATCGCGGATAACTGACTGCGTGCAATTGAGATGGTGACAGCATAGTAGAGTTTCTTTGACAGATACCAGTGAACGCGGGATTTGATAAAACGACCCCTGATCTTGAAGGTAGTGCTTAGCCGAATTATTGCGAGCTAAGTCCAATAGGCCGATCCAAACAAAGTTGCAGCGGGCTGATCATTACTGCTTTATCAAAACTCAGCTTTTAGTGCGTATTTTCTGCCAGCCATTGGCGTTGTCGGGGAGCATAATTTCGCTGGCGATGGTCATGCCGTCATGCTAATCGGCTATCTCGCACGCCATGTCGTAGCTGCGGCGAAGCTCTGCCGCTTTCTCGCAGTAATGGGCGTGGGGTGCATGGCAGTCGTCACAGGCCATCAGGTGGTTAATCAGTGCATCATGGGCAGGCTTCCATGCCTGCATCAGTTCCAGGTGTCTGGGGCGGCTCTCCGGCGCTCTGGTGGGTTCTGGTGAATCGTTCGCCAGCGGGTGACCGTCCGAACGCATTAGCCTGAAGTATGCCAGCAGGTGGCTCCGGCTTATTGCATCTTCGGCTATGTCTTGCATATCATCATCAGATAGTAGGGCCCGTAGACGGGCGGGGCTGGCTTGAAGGGTTTGAGCTATCTCCAGAAGCAAGGCGTCAGGATTCTGCCCTTTGTTATCGGCAGGGGTCTGCGGATTCTGCGGAATTGCGGAAATACCCCCGAAGCCCAGTGTTGACGGGGGTTTGCTCGTTTTTTCGGTCTGCGGATTTTTGCGGATAGTTGCGGAGAAAATTTCCTCCGCTGGAAAATCCGCAACTTTCCGCAAATTTTCCGCAAGTTCTAAGCCCCGTGGTTGTGCGGTTTCCGCAGAATCCGCAGTCTCCGCAGGGGGTGGCGCTTTGCGTTCTTGTTTAATGCGTATCGCTGCCATCAGGTCAAACATTGTCCGGGCCCTCCCGTAGCTTCCAGGCGCGGGGCTTATTGTTTGGGCCGGTGGCAGTGACATAGGCGTGCCCGTAATCGACTAGCAGGGCCAGCAGTGGGCGTGCTTTCCTTGCTTTGCGGTAGGTAGCAGGCAGCTTGTTGAAGTTATCCGCTTGAAGCTCTCCCCCGCTTTGCCGTATCCACTCCGCCAGCTCTCGGGCCTCATGCTCTGCGGTGCTCTGTGCTGCTTCCTGTGTACGCTGAATCATTGTTTGCAGGTAATACTGCATCAGTTCAGCGGCCCGGTTGATATGCTCTGGGGTTGGCTCTGCGCGGGTTTCGACATAAGCCAAAATGGCGGCAATACGGGCAGCGTTATCGGCAGCTTTGGCGGCGAAGGCTTGAACCTCTGCCAGTTCGCCAGCCGGTGATAGCTGTTCCTCTATGGCATCATGCACCACTACCCAGGCATCAAAAGCGGCCCCGGTAATTTCCAGCGTGTCGGGCTCAAGCTCTCCGGCATCATTCGTTGGCAAGGGCTGGCGGATTAACTCGGCTATGGCATCCCAGAAACGCTTAATGGCCGGGTCATGGTTGGCGCTTTCATCGCTTGGGCGGTCTGACAAAAACCGGCGTCCAATCAGTGAATGGTCACTGCATACCAGGAAGCGGGCCAGAAAGCCTTGCCCCAGCATCAAGGGGTCAGCCAGTACTTTGTCAGCGATAACGGGCTGTAGCATCAGGTGGGCAGCCAAACGGCGGCCTGCCAGTACGCCAGACTCCCCGGCCCCGGCTCTGGTGCGGGTGATGGGCTTCCCGTCCCATAGTTGGGATAACAGCGTAATGCTCCGGCCCTTCGCCTCGTCTGCCATGCCGTGCCCGCTAAAGAATGCCCCGCCTTCATCCGAAAACAGGCCAGCTATCGGCAGTCCTTCCTGCAAGTGTTTATAGATGCCCTCTGCCGTCGGTTCTTCCATCAGGATATGGGGGCGCGGCGGCGGTGTTGGCCGGTTGTTCTCCAGTTCTGCCAGTTCAGCGCCTAGGGCTTGCTGGTCGTCATGGCTCAAGGGCTTTGGTTTTTTCCCGCTCCCTTTGTAGCTGGTAACAATGCTTTTGTACCGCAATTCGTGGGCTTCCAGTTCTGCCCGGTATTCCGCCATCAGGGTTTCATGTTCGGCCCGGCGCTCTTTCTGATAGTCATGTATCGGCCATACTGTGCGGCCATCAAGCGTAGACTTGCGATCCCCGCTTTTTGCTATGGTCAGGCAGTACAGGGTAGTGGGGCTGGTGCCTACATTGCCTTTTTTTACGTTCACATGGCCTTGCACTACCAGTGACGCTACTGCCAAAACGGATTGCCCAGCCATGCCAAGCGGCGCTTGAACGTGATAGGCCAGGGCTTTTGCGGCATTGCCTAGCAGTTCCCCTAGCGCGTCTATCGGATAGCGCGGCATTGCAGCTTTCCCAGCGAGGGGCAGCGGCTTTGTGTCGATACTAGCCAGCGGCGCGGTTAGCCCGGTTCTGGGGTCTGTTGCTGTAATAGGGCGCGTCTGGGTCATTGTTGCCCCCTCTGCCAGTTGTGCAGGTCGTTGAAGTCGGAAAGATGAACGGGTGCGCTAGCTGGCCAGTCCGGTAAGGCAAAGCGGGCCCCAGCTGCCAGTGCAGCGGCGCGGGCTGCGGTTGCTCCGGGGTTGCCTGGCGTTCTGCGGTCGTCATCTCCGCACACAATCAAGTCAGCATCAGGCCAGCGCTTGCGGGCTCCGGTCGCTACAGCCCGAAGGTTTCCGCAATCCACAGCAGCGAGAACAAGGGCGGTGGGGTCTATCTCTGCAAGGGTGCAGCCGGTGGCGTAGCCTTCGCATATCAGAACGCGGGCGGGGTAGGCGGGGCCATCCACAACAATGAAATGATCGGCCTTCTTGCCGCCAGCCATTAGTCGTTTATTTCCGGCCTCGTCTATGGTTTGCGCGCTCCAGGCTTGGCCGTTGAAGTCCGTCAGCAGTAACACAAGTTCCTGACCTTGCTGACGGGCTTTGTGGGCCCGTATGCCCTTGCGCTGCAAGTAGGGGTGTTGTGGGTCTGCCTGGCCGCATGAATGCCAATAGCGGGCAGCTCTGATCGCTGCCTGTTCCCATTCCCGTGCCTGTTTTTCTTCTCGGGCTTGTTTCGCTTCAGCTATCCGGCGTTTCTGTTGCTCCTGTTTTTCCGGCGTAAGGGTTTCAGCGTCAAACGCTACCCACTTCATTTCTGCCCCGGTTGCCCAGTCAGTAGCCAGCACCACAAAGGGCAGCCCCCGGTCATGGTAGGCAATCGCTGAACCGTTCTTTTTTCGGGGTTTGCTGGCGGTGCTAAACCGTATCTGTTTGCCTTCGGTGTCTCCCAGACGTGATAGCAGGGCGTCCATATTGGTCGCTTCAATGCCGTGCTCCAACAGGGCAAAGCGTATTGCATCCATGCGTTCAGCGTATCCGCCAGCGTTGTCCTGAAGCTTACGTTTTACTGCGGGATTGTCTGACAAGGTGTTGCTATACTGGTTTTGGTTCTGGTGCTTTGCCCCTTCGGGGGCGGGTGCCGTTTTCATGCTTGGCCCCCTTCCATCCGTTCAGCGATCCATGCCCGGATTACCGATTCAGGCCAGGCCACGGCGCGGGCCCCGATTTTTACAGGCTTGGGAAAAGTGCCGGCGGCTATGCCTTCATAGATTGCGCTCCGGCTGCGTCCGGTGATTTGCTCAACTTCTTTCCGGCGTAGCATCCGGTCGATTTGCTGGCGGGCGGTTATTGCGGTTTGTGCTTGTGCGGTCATCTCGGATTACCCCTCGGTTCCGGTTAGGTTCGGGGTAATCCTCTAATTACTATTCAGCTTTGTGCAGGTGCAGGGGGTGCAGGGCAGGGGGTATAGGTCAGTGCTTCAGTCCTTGCAATGTCTGGCCTGAAGGGGGTGCAGGGGTGAATTTACCACCCCTTTTCTATTGCCCATTGCGGCTTGATTATCGTGGCCCCGGCGTCTGCGTTTTTTGCGCTGAATCCTTGCTCTATTAGCCAGGCCACAACGTCCGGCTTTCTGGGGCAGGCGGTGCGGTCTGTGGGGTCTGCATTCTGCCAATACTTACGCCAGGCAATCGTTAAGGCTTCCAGGTGTGGCGGGTAGTGCTGGCGGTCTGCGTCTGGCTCTGTGGTGGATTCTGGTGCCTGAAGGGCTCCTATGAACCGCTGAAGTTCAGTTTGTGATACACCTATGTGGGCACTTTCCGGCAGCTCACAGATTGAAGCATAATCTTTTCTGGAAGGCTTTCTATCGTTATCCCCGTCCTCAAAAGCATCGTAGGAAAATTCAACGAGACCCCATAATTCACGAGTGATGGGGTTCTGAACAATAATCGGGCCAAAACCGGGCCTTGCCTCGTGCGATATTTGGCTTTGCGTCAGCGCAGATTTAAGGCGGCTTCCCAGAAGTGTAATGTTGTTGCTTTTCTCAAGGCATGGAAGGCCCCATAAACCACTAATGTGCCTTACTTCCTCAAAATCTGGTTCGAACATGGATTTTTCATCAAGAACCAAGGCCCAGCTTAAGCGCGCCATCAGCTCCAGTCTGTCCAGAAGTCCGAATAAATCGCTTTCGCTTGGCATGGGTGGTTCTGGCTCGTGGGCGTGCGGATTGAGCCTGTATTTAACTGCCATTACTCTATCTGGCAGCAGTACGGATAGCGCCAAACTGTTCTCCAGTGATAGCTGGATTAAGTCTCTTGTCTCTACTGGTTCACCCAAAGCTAATGAAAGGTATTTTGCTGAGTCTTCCAGCGTCAGCCACTTTTTCAGGCTGGATAACTTCAATGACATAGCGCCCCCTTCAGCGCCCCTAATCGGGAAGGCCACGCCAGGCGGGTAGGGTGCCCACTTTTCTCCTGGCCGGGATAGGCGCGGCCTAAACTGATTGCTCGTTAGCTTGTTGGTGAATCGGTGTGACGTTGTTGTTCGGTTTCTTAAGACTGTCCAGATAATCGGCCCATTGCTGCATCATTGCTTGCCGCTCGGGCAACCAGGTTGTCCGGTTGTAGGCTCTGCCGTGAACGTCCCGTACTCGATGGGCCATCTGCATTTCTATGATTTCGGTTCGGAAACCAAGTCGCTCGGTTAACACGGTTTTCGCCATGGCCCGGAAGCCGTGTGCAGACATGATGCCTTGCAGTTCCAGTCGGTTTAGGGCTCCGGTAATGGCGTTCTCGCTCATGGGGCGGCCTTTGCCTGCTCCGCTTGGGAATACCCACTCTCGGTTGCCGTTGACTTCTTCTAGTTCTCTCAGAAGGTCAATTGCTTGCCGGGCCAGCGGAACGATTAATGGTTCACCGTTTTTAGTGCTATCTGTTGTCCACGTTGCGGCGTCCCAGTCGATTTCATTCCAGCGCATATGGCGAAGGTTGCCGGGGCGCAGAAACAAGTAGGGCGATAGTTCCAAAGCAAGACAGACAGTGGGGCTCCCCCAGTAGGTTTCAACTTTCTTCAGCATAGCTGCAATCTCATCCGGCGTAGTGACTGCGGCATGATGCTTAACGTTCGGTGCGGGCAGAATGCCGCGAAGGTCTGCGGTAACGTCCCGGCTGGCGCGTCCCGTGCTCACTGCGTAACGGAAAACTTGGCCAATCAGTGTTTTCAGTCGGTGGGCATTGTCTACGTGGCCTTTACCCTCGATCTCTCGCAATACCGCCAGCACGTTCGGGGGCTCAATCTCACCAATGGGGAGGCGGCCCAGTTTGGGGTAAGCGTACATCTCAAGGCGGCGCTTGTTTTTGGGATAGGTGGTAGCGCCTACGTTCTTCTTGTGTACGTGCTCCAGCCACTCAAGGGCAACGGCCTTGAACGTGTTTGCGGTGGCGTCTACTCGCTCTACTTTAGAAGCGCTCCGGTGGATTACTGGGTCGATATTGTCAGCTAGCAGTCGCTTTGCCTCATCACGGGCGGCCCTGGCCTGTTTCAACGAGACGGTAGGATATACCCCAATGGCTAACAGCTTTTCCTTTCCACCGTAGCGGTATTTCATTCGCCAATATCGGCCCGCCCTCTGAACGTCTAGGTAGAGCCCGCCCCCATCCGCCAGCTTTTTGCGCTTGCCATACTTATCGAAGGTGGCGTTTTTTATGGCTGTTTCGGTCAGCTTGTTAACTGCTCTGCCCATGGTCTGGCCTCCATGTTGGGGGTATTTCTCCGTCCAAAGTCCGATTTTGTGAGCCGATACCCCCAACGATACCCCCTAAAGGTGCAGGTTTCTAGCGGTACTCTCTGGAATTTTCAGGAAGCAGGGAGGGCGGATTCGCCAGTATTGGCGCGGTTTTCAGGGGTGTTCGAATTCCGGGGAAATCTTGAGAAGAAGGGAAATGGTGGGCCCAGCAGGACTCGAACCTGCGACCAAGGGATTATGAGTCCCCTGCTCTAACCAACTGAGCTATAGGCCCGTTCAGCGAACGCTGTTTTGAGAGGTGTTTCCGGAGGGGGAAACAAAGCGGGCGCCATTATACCGGTGAGGTGTGGCGCCCGCTACTGTTTGGGAAATTATCCCTGATTGCCCTGGTCGTCGATAAAGCCGCGCAGGTGATCGGAGCGCGAAGGGTGACGCAGTTTGCGCAGGGCCTTGGCTTCGATCTGACGGATCCGCTCCCGGGTTACGTCGAACTGCTTGCCGACTTCTTCCAGGGTGTGGTCGGTGTTCATCTCGATACCGAAGCGCATCCGCAGCACCTTGGACTCGCGGGCGGTAAGGCCGGCCAGTACCGAGCGGGTGGCTTCGCGCAGGCCTTCGGCGGTGGCGGAATCCACCGGGGAGAGGGCCTGGATATCTTCGATGAAGTCGCCCAGATGGCTGTCTTCGTCGTCGCCGATCGGGGTTTCCATGGAGATCGGCTCTTTGGCGATCTTCAGTACCTTGCGGATCTTGTCCTCCGGCATTTCCATGCGCTCGCCCAGTTCTTCCGGCGTGGGCTCGCGGCCCATCTCCTGCAGCATCTGGCGGGAGATACGGTTGAGCTTGTTGATAGTCTCGATCATGTGCACCGGAATACGGATGGTGCGGGCCTGGTCCGCGATAGAGCGGGTGATGGCCTGACGAATCCACCAGGTGGCGTATGTAGAGAACTTGTAGCCCCGGCGATACTCGAACTTGTCCACGGCCTTCATCAGGCCAATGTTGCCCTCCTGAATCAGATCCAGGAACTGAAGGCCACGGTTGGTGTACTTCTTGGCGATGGAAATAACCAGACGCAGGTTGGCCTCGACCATCTCTTTCTTGGCACGGCGGGCTTTGGCTTCACCGATGGAGACGCGACGGTTGATTTCCTTGATGTCAGCCACGTCCAGATCCACTTCGGTCTGCACGTTCTGGATCCGCTTCTGCAGGCGAACAATCTCGTCGATACGCTCGGCCATGGGCGCCGCGTATGGCTTCTTGCTCTTGGCGATCTTCTCCGCCCAATCCAGGTTGGTCTCGTTGCCCGGGAACGACTTGATGAAGTCCTTGCGGGGCATTTTGCACTCGCGAACACAGATCTGCATGATCGCGCGTTCGTTTTCTCGAACCAGGTCATTGGTGGAGCGAACCACGTTGACCAGCTCGTCAAACGCCTTGTTGGCAAGCTTGAACGGTGCGAACACCTGGCCCAGCTCGTTCAGGGCTTCCTGGGTTTTCTTGTCGGAACGGCCGTGCTTGGCCAGGGCCTTGTTCGCGGCATCCAGCTTTTCGTTGAGCAGTTCGAACCGGAGACGGGTCTCTTCCGGATCCGGGCCGTTATCGGTTTCTTCTTCGGAGGAATCGTCGTCATCGTCGGAAGAGGAATCGGAATCGTCGGAGCTCTCGGTGGTGGTTTCCTCACCCATGAACGGCTCGGCGTCGTCCGGATCGAGGAAGCCCGTTACGATGTCGCTGATGCGACCTTCGTTTTCGAGAATACGGTCGTAGGCCTGGATCACCGTGCCGGCGGTACCCGGGAAGTGGGCAACAGCGGCCATCACATCGCGGATGCCTTCTTCGATGCGCTTGGCGATGACAATTTCGCCTTCGCGGGTCAGCAGCTCAACGGTGCCCATTTCACGCATGTACATGCGCACAGGGTCCGTGGTGCGGCCGGCGTCGGTCTCAACAGCGGCCAGAGCGGCAGCGGCTTCAGCGGCGGCGGCTTCGTCAGCGGTGGAGTCACCCTCGGTCATCAGCAGGGTATCGGCGTCCGGTGTTTCTTCGCACACCTGGATACCCATGTCGTTAATCATGCGAATGATGTCTTCGACCTGATCCGGATCGGCGATGTCTTCCGGGAGGTGGTCGTTTACCTCGGCGTAAGTCAGGTAACCTTGTTCCTTGCCTCGTGCAATGAGGTCTTTCAAACGTGATTTTTGCGAATTGCCTGACATAGACACCCTGTAAACTCGCTTTTAGAAGGAAAAAAGTTAAACAGCCATTATAGCTGTCGCTTAGTTGCTCTGCCACCAAGGAGCCTAGGCTCAAAGGTTAGATGGTGATCAGTGCCTCAAGTTTCAAGTGCTGCTAGTCCCCGGTGCCGCTGCTCAGGGCCCTCAGCTCCTGTCGTTCCTCGCTTGTGAGGTTCGACAGATTTCTCAATAGTGTGGCAAGCCGCTGCTGGCGGGATGCCTCTTCGTTCGGGCTCAGAAGCTCACGGGCGGCGGCCAGTGTGCTTTCCCGCGCAGGAATATGCTCGATCCCGTCAAACAGGTGGTAGAAGCGCTCACGAGCGTCCCTGTCCAGTGCCAGCGTACGCACCAGGGTTTTCCTGTCCCGGATGTCGTTTGCCAGAATCCACTCGGCAAAATTCCGGGCCTGATTGAATTGTCGGGAGCTGCGGGCCAGCTCGGTGACCTCGGTAGCCAGGTCCGGTGCTTCCAGTAGGGCAAGGCACAGAATGCTGTCCTTGCTGAGTTTCACATCAATTCGATCCTCGGACACCCGATCCCGTCGCTCGCCGTTCCAGCGCCCTTTCTGCCCCTGCTGGCGGCTCTGCCACTGGTTCCGGCCACCACAAAGGCGGAGCATTTCGTGCCACATGGCATCCCGGAGGGTGCTTCTGGGCATCTTGTTGAGCAGCGGTTCGACCCTGGCTCGCAATTCGCCCCGATGCTCTGGCAGTTGCAGGTCCAGCCCTTCACTCTGCCGATCAAACAGATAGCGGGACAGAGGCGTTGCCCCTTCAATGCGCTTCTGGAACGCTTCCGGCCCCTCCTTGCGCACGAGGGTGTCCGGGTCCTCGCCCTGGGGCAGCATCAGGAACTGGAGGTGAAGGCCATCGGCCATAAGTTCCAGTGCGTTTTCCATGGCCTTGTCCGCGGCCCGGAAGCCCGCCTGGTCGCCGTCAAAGCAGAACACGATGTGTCTGACCTGCTTCAATAACGCTGTGAGACTGTCCTGGTTCGTTGCTGTGCCCAGCGTCGCAACCGCATAGTGAATGCCGTGCTGGGCGAGGGCGATCACATCCATGTAGCCTTCAACCACCAGCAGCTTGTCCAGCTGCCGGATGGCCTGTTTGGCCTCGAAAAGCCCGTAAATCTCGCGGCTCTTGTGAAACACATCCGACTCCGGGGAGTTGATGTATTTCGCCTTGTCGTCGCCCAGGGTGCGGCCGCCGAATGCCACGGTTCTGCCCCGGCTATTGCGAATCGGGAACATCAACCGGTTGCGGAACAGGTCCCTGGGTTTGCCGTACTTGTCGGAAACCGTGCCGGTTTCAATCAGCGGACCCTGCAGGTCCTTGCTGGCAACATCAAACAGCGCCGTGCCGGTGGAGGGCGCATAGCCCACCTGGTACTGCTCGATGATGGCGTTATCCAGACCCCTTTGTTGCAGGTAGTCCCGTGCGTAGGCACCTTGCTGACCTTTGAGCGCTGATTGATAGAAGCGACTGGCAAAGTCCAGTGCATCGGTCAGCGTTCGCGCCTGCTGGATTTCCTGTTTTGCCGCCCGGTCGTAGGGCACTTCGAGACCAACCCGCTTGGCCAGTTCCTCTACCGCCTCGGTAAAACCCAGGCCTTCAAACTCCCTGACAAAGCTGATGGCATCGCCATGGGCGCCGCACCCGAAGCAATGGTAAAAGCCCTTGTCTGGCCGAACGTTGAACGAGGGTGTTTTCTCGTCGTGGAACGGGCAGCACGCCTTGTAGTTAGCGCCGGCCTTCTTGAGCGTGATGCGTGAACCGATCAGTTCCGCCAGGTCGATACGATCCAGCAGGTTTTCAACAAACTGTTGAGGGATCAGTCCGCTCATGGGGGCTCCACATCAGGCCTTCATCGGAGTTGGCCAATAGCCAAAAATGCCGCCGAAGCCAGGCCTCGGCGGCATTTTTGAGTCGCTCTGTGCAGCCTGCGGCTGTACAGGCAATCAGTGCTTTGCAGTCAAGCGGCGTCAGATAAAACTTAGTACAGACGCTCGAACTTGCGCTGTTCCCGCTGAAGCTTCTTGAGATGACGCTTAACGGCAGCGGCTGCTTTGCGCTTACGAACAGCGGTCGGCTTCTCGTAGTGCTCACGACGACGTACTTCGGAAAGTACACCCGCTTTCTCGCAGGAACGCTTGAAGCGACGCAGTGCTACGTCAAACGGTTCATTCTCTTTCACTTTAACAGCTGGCATTCGAAAATCACCTACCTGATAGATTCGGTTTCAATTTTGTCCGTCTGGCGAGGCCAGACCGGTTCTCGATTCCTGGTCAGATTGGCTAAAACTCGACCAGTGCATATTTTAGGGCGGCAATGATAGCGCCTGCGTTATGGCAAGGTCAATGTTTGTTCGATGAATCTGCCAGTGGGTTTCGGGTTTCTGCTAAAATGCGCGTCGTTTTCATTTCTGCCAACCAATGTGGCCCGAAATTATGCTGATTCTAGGTATCGAAACCTCTTGCGACGAGACTGGTGTAGCGCTTTACGACACGGAAGCGGCCCTTCTGGGGCACGCCCTGTTCAGCCAGATCGACATGCATGCTGATTACGGGGGTGTCGTCCCTGAACTGGCGTCCCGTGACCACGTTCGCAAGCTCCTGCCCCTCTGCGATCAGGTGCTTTCGGATGCCGGTAAAGGCCGTGCCGATATAGAGGGAATTGCCTACACCGCGGGTCCGGGCCTGGTCGGCGCGCTCATGGTTGGGGGCGCGGTTGCCCATTCGCTGGGGTTTGCCCTTGGAGTGCCGGTGCTCGGTGTGCATCACATGGAGGGCCACCTTCTGGCGCCCATGCTGGAGGATAATCCACCCGCGTTTCCCTTCGTTGCACTGCTTGTTTCGGGTGGCCATACCCAGTTGGTAAGGGTTGATGGTATTGGCGAATACGAAATGCTGGGAGAATCAGTAGACGACGCCGCGGGTGAGGCCTTTGACAAGACCGCCAAGATGCTCGGTCTGGACTACCCGGGTGGCCCGCGGGTGGCAGCGCTGGCGGAAAAAGGCACAGAGGGCCGTTATCGGTTCCCGAGGCCGATGACTGACCGTCCCGGCCTGGATTTCAGCTTCAGCGGCCTGAAAACCTTCACGCTCAATACCGTGAATGCTGCTCGTGAGGCGGAGGGGCTGACGGACCAGACCCGCGCGGATATTGCCCTGGCGTTCGAGGCCGCCGTGGTCGATACGCTCACTATCAAATGCCGCCGGGCCCTGGAACAGACAGGCTGCAAGCGGCTGGTCATAGCCGGAGGGGTGAGTGCCAATAAACGGTTACGGGCGGGCCTGGAAAAAATGGCCGACAAACTCAAAGCCCACGTTTTCTACGCCCGGCCGGAATTCTGTACGGATAACGGTGCAATGATCGCCTACGCCGGTGCCCAGCGCATGAAGGCCGGCCAGCAGGACGGCGAGCGGATTGTGGCAGTGCCCCGGTGGCCAATGAACACGCTGCCGCCCATTAACGAACCTCGTTCAACCGGTCTGGTGGACTGATCGTTAAAGTCCGGCTTCCCGTCCCTGGGCGAGCCGGATGAGGTTGTTGCGGTGGCGAACCACGATCAGAAGTGCGAGCAGGCCGAACAGTGGCAGGGTTTCCGGTTCAAGGAAGGCGCTGATCAGCGGGCCGCAGACAATGGCTATCAGTGAGGCGAGGGCGGATATTCGCCAGCGCCAGATCACCAGCATCCAGGTAGCGGCCATCAGCAGCGTTGTGACCGACGCCAGCGCAAGACCGGCCCCGAGCGCCGTCGCGACCCCTTTTCCACCCTTGAATCGATAGAAGATCGGGATCATGTGGCCGGTGACGGCGAACAGGGCAACGACAGCCTGAACCATTACGGAAAGACCGGCGGCATGGGCCAGCCAAACGGGTAACCAGCCTTTTGCCGCATCCAGCGCAAGCGTGAGTAACGCTGGCGGCCACCCGCCGGTTCGGTAGACATTCGTGGCGCCGGGATTGCCTGAACCCTGCGCCCGTGGGTCCGGGAGTTTCCAGAGTTGGCAGACCGGCAGGGCAAACAGCACGGAACCTGCCAGGTAAGCGGCGGCGCAGAGTAAAACCGTTAAAACCGGGTCACTGGGAAACATGCTGTGGGCTCGGAAGCAAAGACGTATACAACCAATATGTGCGAAAATGCCCGCCCTGAAAACGCGGGCCATGCTCTTCACAGTATCCCCTGGTTGTGCGTTATTCAATCACCAAAGAGTGGAAGAACTCCGGAGTACCCTTGGCAGACACTGTATTGATCGAAGGCCTCGTTGTGGAAACTGTGGTCGGCGTTTATGACTGGGAGCGGGAAGTCACCCAGGACCTGGTGATCGATCTGGAAATGGCCTGGGATAACCGGGTGCCGGGTCGAACAGACGATGTCGCCGATGCCCTGGATTATGCGGCCGTCAGTGCTCGGGTGGAGACCTGTCTGCAGGCACTCAGGCCGCAACTGCTTGAGCACGGCGCTGAGGTGCTCGCCAAAGCCTTGCAGGATGAATTTGGCATCACGTGGCTTCGGTTGGCGATACGCAAGCCGGGGGCCGTACCTACGGCACAGGCGGTGGGTGTGCAAATCGAGAGGGGAGTCCGGTGATGGCAGCGGCCGTTCGGGTTTACATCAGTATTGGCAGCAATGTCGACAGGGAACGCTACGTCAGGGCAGCGCTCGATGCGCTCTCGGCATGGTTTGGCGAGCTGATTATCTCCCCGGTCTACGACAGCGAAGCGGTCGGGTTTGATGGCTCGCCCTTCCTGAACCTCGTAGTGGGCGTGGATACGTCCCTGTCGGTTGCCGAGCTTTCGAAGCGTTTCAAACAGTTGGAGGCGGACAACGGCCGGCGTCGGGATGTGCCTAAATTCAGTGCGCGAACGCTGGACCTCGATATTCTCACCTATGGCAGTGCCGTCGGGCGCATCGATGGCGTTGAACTGCCAAGGGGTGAAATCCTGAAAAACGCTTTCGTGCTTCGGCCACTGGCCGACATAGCGCCTGAAGCAGAGCACCCGGTGTGCGGCAAAACCTATGGCCAGCTATGGCGGGAGTACGACACTGGCCAGAAGCTCTGGCCGGTGGGCTTCAGCTGGCAGGGTCGGCAGATTTCACACGCTGCCGGTTGAGCGGAACAGCTCGATGAGGTGATCGGTCGAGCTGTCGCTGGCCTGGGTGCCATCTTCCTCGCCCAATAGCCGCGGCAGGATGCCTTTACCCAGTTGCTTGCCGAGTTCCACACCCCATTGGTCAAACGAATCCACGTCCCAGATAACCCCCTGCACAAAGGTGCGGTGCTCGTAGAGCGCGATCAACGCGCCCACAGTCTCGGGTGTCACCTTCTCCATGGTCAGCGTGTTACTTGGCTTGTTGCCTGGGATCACCTTGTGTGGCGCAAGCTGTTCAATCTCGCTTTCATCCCGTCCTTCGGCTTTCAGCTCGGCCCTGGCTTCTTCCAGTGATTTTCCGGCCATCATGGCCCTGGACTGGCTGAGGCAGTTGGCAAACAGGTCGGCGTGATGGGTGGCCACCGGATTGTGGGTTTTCAGAGGTATGATGAAGTCCGCCGGAATCAGGCGGGTGCCCTGGTGGATCAGTTGGTGATAGGCGTGCTGGCCATTGGCACCGACGCCGCCCCAGATCACCGGGCCGGACTGCCAGGCGAGTGGGGTGCCCGCTTGCGTAACGCTCTTGCCGTTGCTTTCCATATCCAGCTGCTGGAGGTGGTCTGGCAGGCTGCGCAGGTAATGATCGTAGGGCAGTATCGCGTGGGTCTCGGCTGCCCAGAAATTGGTGTACCAGATGCCCAGCATGGCCATAACCACCGGCAGATTCTTTGCCAGCGGCGCTTCACGAAAGTGCTGGTCCATGGCATGGGCGCCGGCCAGCAGGGCCCGGAAGTTGGTCATGCCAACGCTAAAGGCAATGGGCAGGCCGATGGCTGACCACAGTGAATAACGGCCGCCGACCCAGTCCCACATCGGGAAGACGTTCTCCGGATCGATACCGAAGTCCTGCGCCGCCGGCACATTGGCCGTCACGGCCATGAAATGCTGCGAGACGGCCTGTTCATCCCCGCAATGATCCAGAAACCACTGTTTTGCGACTTTACTGTTCTCGAGGGTTTCCTGCGTGCGGAATGACTTGGACTGGATCAGGAACAGAGTGGTTTCCGGATTGACCTGGCGCAGAGCCTCGCAAATCTCGGTGCCATCAATGTTGGCCACGTAATGGCAGCGAATGCCGGCCTGGGCGTAAGGTTGAAGGGCTTCGCCAACCAGCTTCGGGCCCAGGTAGGAGCCGCCGATACCGATGCTTACCACATCGGTGAAAGGTTTGCCGGTGTACCCGGTGCGGTGTTGGCCCAACACCTCCTCCACCAGGGTTTCCATGCGTTGCAGGGTGCGCTGCACCTCGGCGACCACGTTTTCGCCGTCAACGGTGATGGCGTCGGTTCCCGGGTTGCGCAATGCCGTGTGCAGGGCAGGGCGATCTTCGGTAACGTTGACTCTCTTTCCGCTGAGCAAGGCCTCCCGCCGTGCTTCCAGGTTACAGCTGCTGGCCAGTGCCAGAAGCGCGTCGAGCACGTCGTCAGTGATCCGATTCTTGGAAAAATCCAGTGACAGCCCTGCGCCTTCAATGAAATAACGCTTTGCCCGCCCGGGATCCTGGTTGAACAGGTCCTTCATGAGAACGCCGTCCAGGCGTTGCCGATGTTCCTTCAGTGTCTGCCATTCGGGTTTCGAGGTCAGTACTTCAGGATGTGCGGGCATCAGAGGTTCCTTTTCTGTTGGCTTATCGGGTCAGGGACAGGTTATCGATCAAGCGGGTGGTGCCCAGGAAAGCTGCCGTCAGGATGGTAATCTCCCGATCTTCAGCCGTGGCCGGTTTGAGTGTCTGACTGTTGACGATATTGAAGTAGTCCGGCCTGAGCCCTGCGTCCCCGAGACTCTGCTCAGCTTCGCTTTCCAGGGCCTGGAAGTCTGTACGACCATCGGTGATCTTGGCCGCCGTGGCCTGCAGAGTCTGGTAGACCGCTGGCGCAATCTGCCGTTCCTCGGGCGTCAGGTAACCATTGCGCGAGCTTTTCGCCAGGCCGTCGTCCTCTCTCACCGTGGGGCCGCCCACCACATCAACAGGGATCATCAGATCCCGGACCATTTTCCGGATCACGGCCAGTTGCTGAAAATCCTTCTCGCCGAATACAGCGAAGTCCGGCTGCACCATATTGAACAGCATGGTGACCACCGTGGCTACGCCCTCAAAGTGACCCGGGCGACTGGCGCCACAGTGGCCGTCGCTGACATCCGGCACGACCACCTGGGTCTGACTTGCCAGCCCTTCCGGATAGATTTCCTCGGCGGAAGGCGCGAATACCAGTGTGTTACCGGCCGAGGCGAGCTTGTCCTGGTCTTCAGCCAGGGTTCTCGGGTAGGTCTCGAGATCTTCGCCGGCTCCGAACTGCATCGGGTTCACGAAGATGCTGGTAACCACCACATCCGCCATCTCCGCTGCTTTGCGCACGAGGGAGATATGGCCCTCGTGCAGGTTGCCCATGGTGGGTACCAGGCCGATGGTTTTGCCCTGCTGCCGGTAGCCGCGGAGGATGGTTCTCAATTCTTTCAAAGAATGTACGGTTCTCATGCCTTGAACGTATGCTCCTCAGCGGGGAATGAGCGCTCGCCTACGGCTTTCACGTAGGCCTGGAGGGCTTCCTGTACCGAATCTGTTTCTGCCAGGAAGTTCTTGACGAATCGTGGCTTACGGCCAGTGGTAATGCCCAGCATATCGTGCAATACCAGAATCTGTCCGTCGGTGTCTGGCCCGGCACCTATCCCGATGACCGGTGCTTTGACGGCCTGGGAGATGCGTGCCGCCAGCGGCGCGGGAACGCACTCCAGCAGTATGGCATCGGCGCCGGCGGCTTCCAGCTCGCAGGCGTGCTCAATCATCATCTCCGCCGCTTTCTCGTCACGGCCCTGGACCTTGTAGCCGCCAAATTTATTGACGAACTGCGGCGTGAGGCCCAGATGTGCGCACACGGGCACGGCGCGCTCGGTCAGAGCGGTAATGGTTTCTTTCATCCAGTCCGTACCCTCGAGTTTTACCATGTGCGCGCCCGCGCGCATCAGTTCCGCTGCGTTCTCCAGGGCAGACTCGACCGTGCCGTAGCTCATGAAGGGCATGTCGGCCATGATCAGGGACCCACGGTTTCCTTTGGCCACGCAGCTGACGTGATACACCATCTGGTCCATGGTCACCGGCAGGGTGCTGTCATGCCCCTGAAGCACCATCCCGAGGGAGTCGCCGATAAGGATTACGTGAACGCCCGCTTCACTGACCACCTGGGAAAAGGTGGCGTCATAGGAGGTAAGGGCAGCGAAGGCTTCGCCCTTCTGCTTGAACTCACGCAGGGTATTGATGGTAACAGCCATAGAATCCTTGCCTTTTGGGTGGATGGGCCTGGGCGTGCCGGGGTATCGGCATTGAAGTGTTAAGGGTAATCCGCCGGTGGAAGCTTGCGCAAGCCGTTGTCGGGGCATTGGCTACGCAGTTTGGCAATCGGTGTGCCGTCGGGCAGAGTCAGGCCGGCCTTCAGGTCCAGCAGAGGCTGGAGCGCAAAGTCCCGGTTCCGCAGTTCCCGATGAGGTACGGTGAGGCGCTCGTCGTCCAACATCTGATCGCCGAAGATCAGTATGTCCAGATCAAGCGTTCGGGGTCCCCAGTGGCGAAGTCTCTCCCGGCCGTGCTGTTGTTCGACGTTCTGCAGTTCATCAAGCAGTTGGTGTGGTAGCAGGGAGGTTCTGAGCCATACCGCGCCGTTGACGAAGTCGGGCTGGTCCTGGGGGCCGACCGGGCGGCTGGCATAAAAGGGCGATTGGGCCACCAGTACCGTCTCCGGCAGGTTGGCCAGGGCGGAGACCGCCCGGGCCAACTGGGCTGCAGGGTCTTTCAGGTTGCTGCCAAGACCGATAAAGACGTCTGTCATCATTACTGGGCTGGGCGTTTGACCGGTTTGCGGCGGCGCCGCCGCTTCTTGGGGGCGTCGGTGCTCAGTTGTGAGAGCATTCGCTCCTGGCCCCGTTCATCTTCCTGCTGGAACTCGGTCCACCATTGGCCAAGCCCGGGCTCAATCTCACCAGACGCCTCGCGAACCAGCAGGAAATCGTAAGCGGCCCGGAACCGTGGATGAGTCATGGTGGCAAAGGCCCGCTTGCCCTGGCGTCGGGGCAGTCGCATCTGAAGTTCCCAGATCTCCTTCATCGGGCCAGAGAATCGTTTCGGAATCGAGGTTGCCTGCACCTGACGGCCAATCACCTTTCCAATGGCGCCGTGCAATGCGGGCTGGACCGGGTCACCGTTGTCCTGCCTGCGATGCCACTCTGCCTGAAGTGCCGGCCAAAGCATGGCGGCAAACAGGAAATAGGGCGTGACCGATTTGCCCTGGGCAATCCGGGCATCCGTGTTTCTCAGGGCCTGGCGGATCAGCTCGTCCGGCTCACCCGACTCAATGGCCCTGACCGTCTCCGGGAACAGAGGCTCCAGCAGATTGTAACGGGTCAGCAGGTCGTAAGTGGCTTCGCCATGGCCTGCGGAAAACAGTTTGTGCACTTCATCAAACAGGCGGGCCGGCGGAATATGGGTTAATAGAGGGGCCAGTTCCCCGATCGGGGCCTCGGTCTCCGGTTCAATGTCAAAGCCGAGTTTGGCTGCAAAACGGATAGCGCGAAGCATGCGCACGGGGTCTTCCCGGTACCGCGTCTCGGGATCGCCAATCAGTCGCAGCTGGCGGTTGCGCAGATCCTCGATCCCGTTGGCAAAGTCGATTACGGTAAAGTCGCGGATGCAGTAGTAAAGCGCATTGACGGTGAAGTCGCGACGCAGGGCGTCTTCTTCCTGGTTGCCGTATACGTTGTCACGCAGAAGCAGGCCGTGTTCACTGGTCCTGCGATCGTCATCATCGGTGTCGGTGTCTGCTTCCGCAGCGTTGCCCCTGAACGTGGTCACCTCAATGACCTCGCGGCCAAACACCACGTGGACAATCCGGAATCGCCGTCCGATCAACCGGGAGTTCCGGAACAGGTCGTGCACTTCCTCGGGGGTGGCATTGGTCGCGATGTCGAAATCCTTGGGCTTGCCGCCCAGCAGGATGTCTCTTACGCCGCCGCCCACGAGGTATGCTTCATAGCCTGATTTGTTCAGGCGATGCAGAACTTTCTTGGCGGGTTCGCTGATAACCGAGCGGGAGACGTTGTGCTGGTCCCTGGGGATTTCCCGTCGCTGGTAGGTGCGGGCTTTCTTTTTTCCGTTGCCGGGCATGAAGGAACGGAGTTTGTCGACAAGTCGTTTAGGCATTGAAATCCGTGGTTGCGATGAGCAAAAACCGAGAGTTTAACGGTTTGAGCAGGATTTGCACACGTTTGCCGTGGATTACCGTTTCGGAGCCCAGATAATCAAAAGGCGGATCCGTTTTCACGAATCCGCCCTCAAAGCGTTGACGATCTGCATTGTTTTTGTTTTTGCCGGGATTTTTCTTGGTTTTTGTACCCCACTGCATATCCCCACTTCAGGGGCATCTCAGCAGTGCAAACGGAAAGCTTTGAATACACAGAGCGGTCAGAGACATCGAGCGGGCCTTGGGTAGCTGCAGCGTCACCTGGAAGGTGATTCTTCTCTACATCTACAACTCGCACGTGCCGTGGGACCACTAAAAAGCAAAATACCCAAAACACTCAGTTCGCTTACGTTCTGTTGTTGTTTTTGTTACCGAACGCATCCTGCAGCTTTTTGTTCTTGTTGTTGGCGCTGCTTTGTCACTCTTGTTTTTGTTGTTGTGCGCCAAATAGGTTGCAGTCCATGTGCCAATTTTTGAATTTCGTTTATTAACAGAGTCTTACGAATTTGTAGGCCATAAGTGTTACCCCGTATTCAACCTAAGTGTTACTGAGGTCACGTTACTTTCGTGAGGAGTGTTACCGACAGGAACATGGGGTAACAACTGAGCCCGGGTTCATACTATGCCGGACTCAGTTGCCAGAGGATTTTTTCCGGGGTATGCCGAGACGCTGGCGACGTTCCCAGAGCGATTTTCGGCTGATGCCCAGTTTCTGGGCCAATTCTGTCTCGCTCATGCGGTCCTGGTTCTCGAGAACAAAATGCTGGAAGTAATCTTCGAGGGAGAGATCGTTGGACGCGTCCACCTCCCGGGTATGTGTCTGCTCGTTGTTGCCGTCCACGAGAGTCTCGGGGATGTATTCGTCGCTGCCTTCGCTGTCCAGGTCCAGCAATGAGGGCGTGATCACGTCGCCGTCACACAGGATGGTTGCGCGCTCAATGGCGTTCTCCAGTTCCCGTACGTTTCCCGGCCAGCGATGGCGTTCGAGGGCGCGCATCGCCTCGGGGCTTAGATTGAGATCGGGCTTGCCCATTCTCTCGCCCTGGCGTTTCAGGAAGCGGCGGGCCAGTCCCAGAATATCGCTCTGGCGCTCACGCAGCGGCGGGATACGGATCTGCATGACGTTCAACCGGTAGTAGAGGTCTTCCCGGAACTCTCCGGTACGAGTCATGGCCTTGAGGTTTCGGTGGGTGGCGGCAATCATCCGCACGTTGACGGTACGGCTCTGGGTGGAGCCGACTTTCCGGATCTCGCTCTCTTGCAGAACCCGTAGCAGGCGTGCCTGGGCTTCGGCCGGCAGTTCTCCGATTTCGTCCAGAAACAGGCTGCCGCCATCGGCGGCCTCGATCAGGCCGGTCCTGGCCGATACCGCGCCGGTGAAAGCGCCCTTTTCATGGCCGAACAGTTCCGATTCAATCAGGCTTTCGGGGATAGCCGCGCAGTTGACCGAAATCAGCGGCTTGGCAGCGCGGGGGCTGAGCAGGTGCAGGGCGCGGGCCGCCAACTCCTTGCCGGTTCCTGATTCGCCCTGGATCAGAACAGTGGTTTCTGTCGGTGCGACTTTACGGATCAGCGTGAACACCCGCTGCATTGGCTCACACTGGCCGAACATAATGTTGGCAGGATCGCTGCTTTCCGGCGTTTCCAGGGCTGGTGCCGAGTCGTCACCCGAGTTCCGGCCGGCGGGTTTCCGGGCCAGAATGTTTTCGACCGCGGCCAGCATTTCATCGTGATCAAACGGTTTGGCGATGTACTCAACGGCGCCCATTTTCATGGAGTCCACCGCTGATCTCAGGCTGGCATAGCTGGTCATGATCAGCACCGGCGTGTTGGGTGCGCGATTGATCAGTTCGGTGCCCGCAGCGCCTGGCAGACGCAGGTCGGAAATGATCAGATCGAACTGATCGGGTTCGTGGTTCTGTTCGGCTTCCTCAACGGAGGCCGCATCGGCGACCTCATAGCCGGCATGCAACAACAGTTTGCGCACTGCCGAGCGAATAATGTCTTCGTCTTCCACGATCAGAATGCGAGGCATAACAGTCTCAAGACCTTTGGTTCTGGCTGATGGCAATAGTGCCGGTTTCCGGTTCGTAGGCTGGCAATCTCAGCCTCACGCAGGTTCCGCGGCCGGTGTCGGCATTAGCCGGGCTTTCCACCTGAACGTTGCCATAGTGCTCTTCAATAATGCTGTACACCAGCGACAGGCCAAGACCGGTTCCCTTGTTGGGGGCCTTGGTGGTGTAAAACGGCTCGAAGATATGATCGAGTTGATCCCCGGGAATACCGGAGCCCTCATCAACCACCTCGATGATAGCGGAGTAGCCATCGCCCTTTCCACTGACCCGGATGGTACCGCCTTCCGGTGAGGCATCGCGGGCGTTCGCCAGCAGGTTGACGAATACCTGGACCAGACGCTGCTCATCTCCCAGCACCTGCAAAGAGGGCGGGCAGTCGTTGACATAGTGAATGCCCAGGCCCTTGTCGCTGAGCGACAGCAGGTTGATTGATTCTTCCACACAGCGATGAATCGCTACCGGCTCGTACCGGTTGGCCTGGGCATGATTGCCGGTGCGGGCAAAGTTCATCAGCGACTGCAAAATGGTAGAGATGCGCCGGGTCTGCTGCTGGATCTGGTCAGCGGTGTCCAGGATGTCCGGGTTGTCGGTTTCCAGTTTCAGGTTCTGGGCCAGGGATGAGATACCGGTGACCGGGTTCCCGATCTCGTGGGCGACACCGGCGGCGAGTCTTCCCACCGATGCCAGCCGTTCGCTGTGCATCAGTTCGTCCTCAAGCAGCCGCGTTTCGGTCTGGTCCTCGACCAGGATAATGCTGCCACCTTCGGTGTGGTCCGGTCCGCTCAGGGCCGCTTTGTGGAGGTTCAGCCAGTGGGGTTTGCCACGCAGGTCCAGGCGATGCTTGTAGCGATGCAGGTCCGGGCCACGGTTGAAGTCATCAAGCAGCAGGTGCCAGTGCTCGGGCAGTGCCATCAGCCTGGCACCGACCACGTCATCGGCGGTGATGCCGGTGAGCGCCTCCATGGCGTGGTTCCACATCAGGATTTCACCGTCCTCGCCCACGGAGCAGGCAGGAATCGGCAGGTTCTGAAGGGTCTGGCGGTAATGCCGGCGCAGGTTGTCCAGCTCGCCGGCCAGGCCGGTCAATCGGTTCTGGTAGTCGCCGAGGGCGCGTTCTACATAGCGGATGTCCTGGGCAGTGCCGCCCTGGGCCATGGGCTTGAAGCCGAGATGGCGCTTGACCATGTCCCGGGCCACGGAGGGGCCGAGCAGGCCAGACAGGTTTATTTCCACCTGGTCGCGCAGTCGCCTGAGCTGGTACGGCCGATACTCCACATTGGGCAGTTTCAACTGGCCCAGTGCCCGCTCCACTTCTCGCCGCGCCACACCGTAGCCCAGCGGCTCCGCTAACTGTCTCACAAAGTCACTGGAGGACGTGGCCAGCAATTCACGGCGTTGCGGACGGGACAGTGCGCCCAGTGAGCAGGCTTGGGCTGCGCTGTTCTCCTCACTGGTGCTGGTGCTGAGGATGGAAATCAGCGCAAACACGGTAATGTTGGCAGTCAGGCTTACGAACGTGAAGATATGCCAGTTGCTGTAGTCCGGTATCAGTGGCGCATCCAGCCAGGCCAGCAGATTGGCCGTGTGCGAGAATGGCAGCACGAGCGTCACCACCCAGATGGCCAGCCCGACAACAAGGCCGGCGATCAGGCCGCGGCGATTGCCCTCGGGCCAGTAAATCACGCCCAGGGCGCCGGGCAGCAGTTGCAAAGTGCCGGAGAGGGAAATGGCGCCGAGAATGGACAGGTCGAGGTTTTTGCCGACAACTTCATGAAACAGCAGCGCCAGGAAAATGATCACGGCGATGAGCAGGCGCTTGATCCACTGCAGCCACCGGTAGATATCGCCCTGGTCTTTCGGGGTTTTCAGGGGCAACACCACGTGGTTCAACGCCATGCCCGCCAGTGCCAGGGTGCTGACGATCATCAGGCCGCTGGCCGCTGACAGGCCGGCAATGTACATCAGCAGTGTCAGTGCCGGGCTTTCCATGGCCTGGGCTGCCCCGATGGCAAAGAATCCGGGCCCTGTGGTCACCGCCAGCTCCTGGCCTCCCCAGAGAATCAGGGGCACCGGCAGGCCGAGCAGCAACAGATAGAGTGGCAGGCCCCAGCTGGCTTTTGCCAGGGCCTTGGGCGAGGGGTTTTCGCTGAAGGTCATGTGGTACATGTGTGGCAGTACCAGAGCAGCAGCAAAGGACATCAGCATCAGTGCCCGCCAACTGCCGTCGTCAATGCTCAGGGTCATGGTTGTGGCTGGCGACGTCCGGTTGTCCAGCCAGCTTTCCAGTCCGCTCATGCCGTCAAAGACCCCGAAGAGAATGACGCCCCCGAGCACCAGCAATGCCACAAGTTTCACCAGCGAATCAAAAGCAATGGCCAGCACCAGCCCCTGATGGTTTTCCGAGTTCTGGTCGCGCCTTGCCCCGAATAGCATGGCGAAAAGCACCACGATCAAGCTGAACATCACGCTGATTACCGCAGGCGATGTGTCCGGCGCAAGAATGCTGGCAGAGGTGGCGACGGCCTGTATCTGCATGCTCAGCAAGGCCAGAATGGCCCCGCCGGAGCAGAGGGTGACCAGGGTGCCAGCCCACTGGCTTCGGTAGCGGTAGGCAAACAGATCGGCGAGGGACGTGAGCTGATAGGCGCGTCCGATCCTCATGACCGGGTTCAGAAGCACAGGCGCCAGCAGGAAAGCGCCGCTGATGCCGAGATAGTAAGCCAGAAAGCCGTAGCCGGATTCGGCGGCCATACCAACCGCGCCGTAGACCGCCCATATGCCGGCATAGACACCCAGACTGAGCACATAAACCAGGGGGTGGCGAACCCAGCGCCGGGGGACCATGCCTTTTTCGGTAAACCAGGCGATGCCGAACAGCAGAATCAGATACAGGAGGCTGGCGAGCAGCAGGCCGGAGGGACTAAAACTCATTGGGGTCCCGCCGCCATTCAAGCCAGAAACCGATGGCGATCAGCCCGGCCCAGATAAGGTAGGGGCTATACCAGACGTTTCCCGGCGAAGTCCACCAGTCAAGGATGTTGGGAGAAAAGATATAGATGGCCAGTACCAACAGGAAGACCAGACGGTAGATATACATCAGGCATGCTATCCGCGCTGAGGTGTGAGAAGGGCTTTATACCATGTCCCTCACCGGGATGTCAGGTGGATGGCGCCCCGTCGCCAGTTACTCCGGCCCCACTCCAGCAGCGAATCCAGCGAACCGCTGGCAAGGTTGGCAGGCGGGTTCTGACCAAGAGCAACGAGCGCCATGAACAGGTTGTCGACAGGCTTGTCATCATCAAGAGCTGGCGCATGGGTCTGCTTGCTCAGCTTCTGACCCTGCGCGTTGAGTATGACCGGGATGTGAAGCCAGCGTGGAGGAAGAGCACCCAGGGCACGATAAATCTGTTGCTGCTGCGCCGTCATGTCCAGCAGATCCGAACCACGCACCACGTCCGTGATGCCCTGATCAATGTCATCGACCACCACCGCCATTTGATAGGCGTAGAACCCCTCCTTGCGGAGGATGACCGGATCGTCAAGCTCTGCTTGCACCGTCTGGTGCTGGGGTCCCAGCAGCTGGTCCTGCCAGTGGCAGTCTTCGTCTTCGAGGGCAAAGCGGATTGCGAATGGCCGGTCACCGTCGATTTCTGTGCGAGTGCGGCACTGGTTCGGGTGGCGCCCCTCATTGGCCTGCAATTCCTTGCGCGAGCACTGGCAACGATACGCGTAGCCGCTTTCAAGCAGCCGGTTAACGGCGTGCTGATAGGCGTCGTGACGTCTGGATTGAAAGCGTACCGGCTCGTCGGGAAACAGCCCGTGGGCGTCAAGGCTGGCAATGATCTGGCCGGTCGCCTCCGGCGGCTCTCTCAGAGGATCCAGGTCTTCAATGCGGATAAACCACTGGCCGCCCTGGCTGCGGGCTTCCAGAAAGCTGGCAAGTGCGGTAACGAGGGAGCCAAAGTGCAGCGGGCCTGTCGGAGAGGGCGCAAACCGGCCCCGGTAGTGAGGGTTGTTCATGGCGGTCAGTCAGCCGGCGGGGCTGGGAAGAGCCCCAACCGGCAGCTGTTGCGTAGTAGGCTCAGATGCCGGTCTGGCGTTCGCGAATCTCGGCCAGTGTCTTGCAGTCGATGCACAGGGTGGCTGTTGGTCGAGCTTCCAGACGGCGGATACCGATTTCCACGCCACACTGATCGCAGAAGCCATAGTCGTCTTTGTCGATGCGGTCGATGGTCTGGTCAATCTTCTTGATCAGCTTCCGCTCGCGGTCGCGGGTACGCAGCTCCAGGCTGAATTCTTCCTCCTGGGTTGCGCGATCGCTGGGATCCGCGTAATTTGCGGCGTCTTCCTGCATGTGGTGCATGGTGCGGTCGACTTCTTCCATCAGCTCCTGCTTCCATTGCAGCAGCAGATCTTTGAAGTGCTGGAGCATTTCCGCACTCATGTACTCTTCACCCTTCTTCATTTCATAGGGGGTGAAGTTGGTAAAACGTTCGCGTGGTTGTTCTGCAGTAGTTGCCATTGAACCCGGCCTCTTGTTTGTACTTCACAAGAACGGTTTGCTTCCCTCCGCGTGAGCCCCCGTGGCTGCGCGGTTGTACCCTGGATGAAGCATTCGTCCTGAAACGGGAATTTGCGGAAAATAGCAGATTAGTCACGGGGGTGCCAGCCTTGTGACATCGACTTTTGTACGGAGATCACATGAAGTTTCCAGAACCGCTGGTTGAAGGCCGGCTTATCCGCCGCTACAGACGCTTTCTGGCAGACGTGCGTCTGCCGGATGGTTCAGAAATTACGGCCCATTGTCCGAACACCGGCTCCATGCTGGGCTGTCAGCCGGAGGACGCGCGAGTCTGGCTTAGCCATAGCGATAACCCCAAGCGCAAACTCCAGTACACCTGGGAGTTGGTGGAAACCTCGCCCGGGCAACTGGCCTGCGTGAACACCGCCCGGCCGAACAGCCAGGCCCGGGCGGCCGTGCAGGCCGGCACCGTGGTGGAGCTGGCCGGCTATTCCGAGTGCCGCGCCGAGGTTAAGTACGGTTCGGAGAAGAGCCGGATCGACCTGCTGCTTTCCGGCCATGACACCGCGGCCGATGCCTGGGTGGAGGTCAAGAATGTCACGCTGGCGGAAGATGCTCAGGGTTTTTTCCCCGATGCGGTGACCGAGCGCGGCCAGAAACACCTCCGGGAACTGATGGCCCAGGTCCGGCAGGGTGATCGCGCGGTGCTGTTATTCGTGGTCAATCACACCGGCATTCAAACCGTCCGCCCGGCCGACCACATTGATCGCAAATACGGTGAGTTACTGCGGGAGGCCTGCGATTCTGGCGTGGAAGTGATCGCCTATCGTGCCGATCTGAGCGAGAGCGACGGCACGCCAACAGGTGTGTTGACCCTGACCGAATCGGTGCCCGTTATTCTGGAAGTCTGACCTCAATCTGGCCGTCCCGCTCCCGCAGGTCCAGCTGGGTGAGCGCATCGCCCTGGCAGGGCCCGGCAATGCATTCGCCGTCTGAGGGCTTGAACAGGGCGCCGTGGGTCGAGCACTGGATGAACAGGTTGTCGGAATCCATGAATCGCCCCGGCATCCAGTTCAGTTCAACGCCCAGGTGCGGGCAAATATTCAGATAGGCACGGGGCGTGCTGCCATCGAGGAACAGGAAGCCGGTTAACGGCATGCCTTCCGGCTCCCGGGCCTTCTCCCGGAGCCGGAATTCGACAAACTGGCCCGATGTCAGCTCGGATGCCGGACAGACGGGCTGCCAGGTATGCGGGACGCTGCTCATTTCGGCAAGATCGTGTATCGCATGCGGGTCCCGTGATTCAGGGACATGACGATCTCATCGGCGTCCAGACGATGCGGAAAATAGCAGCCGGAAATCTTGGCGCTGGCAATACTGGAGCCTTCCATTCGGGATTTCGAGAAGTCGACACCTCGCAGGTCGGCGCCCCGGAAGTAGGCGTGGCGGAAATCCAGTCCCTTGGCATCCATCCCCCTCAGATCCAGACCCCGGAAATCGCCATGGGCGAAACTGGGCAACTCTGTGAGCTTTGCCTTTTCGGCATTGAACGCCTGCATGTCCTCGCTACGAAGAATATCGTAGAGCGGGTGACTGATCTGATGTACTTCGTGTTCGCTTTTATCGTCCATATCGAACCTCGCGCTCGCCAGTGGGAGCCAGTTGTTGTTCTTAGTCGGCCTTGCCGCCGGGGATACCCAGATGTTGGCGGATCCGGTCGGCCACCGCCTCTGCCACATGCTCCTGGTCAGTGTGCAGGTGGATGGTGTGGCTCTTCTCCTCCGCGGTTAACGGTTCAAACCAGGTTTGCTGGGCGTCCAGCAATTCCTCGGTTGCCTCGGAGGCATCGCCCTTGCGATTGCGGATCCACTCCCGGCGCAGATCTTCCGGCGCCTCGCAATGGATCAGGGCAAAGGGCACACCCTGATCTTCGGCTATCGATGCCAGCAGGGCCCGCTCTTTCTGTTTCAGGCTGGCGGCGTCCACAATCACCGGGAAACCGGCTGCCAGAACGTGACTGGCAAGCTCCGCCAGCCGCTGATAGGTTTTCTCTGTCGCTTCCTCGGTATACAGATTGCCACCGGTCGGTGAGCGGGAGCTGTCGAGAGGGGCCAGTCCGTGCAGGCGCTTGCGCTCGACATCGGAGCGCAGGCGTATCAGCCCCAGTTCATTGGCCATGGCGGCGCTGACGCAGGTCTTGCCGCTGGCGGACAGCCCGGTGGTTGCCAGCAGATAGTGATTCGGAATAGTGCCGTAATCCTCGGCCAGCTGGGCGTAGGCTCGATAGCGCTGCATCAGGTCGGCTTTTTCAGCATCGGTGAGCCCCGGGTTCCCCATGGTAAACAGGGCTATCTTGGCGCGCACCATAGCCCGGTATGCCTTATAAAGCGGCAACAAGGGCAGGGCTTCGAAGTCGTCGCGGTATTCCAGGTACGTATTGAGCACCTGATTGGCAAGGGCGCTCTCCCCACGGGACTCCAGATCCATCAACAGGAACGCGAGATCGTTGATCACGTCGATCCATCGGAACGGTTCGTTGAACTCAATGCAGTCGAAAACCGTTACCGCGTCCTCGAAGCGGGTGATATTGGCGAGATGGAGGTCGCCATGGCATTCCCGCACCATGCCGCTGGCGCGGCGAAGGGCAATCAGCTCCCGGTGGCGCTCGAAGGTGGATTCGGTCCAGGCCTGGAGGTTGTCCAGCTGCATAAGCAGATCCGAATCGTCAATCATCGGACGGATCTGGTCGAAGTTCTCCTGCATGGCGGCAAACACGGCTTCCGGGGTGCCAAGCGGTTTTTCGTCCGGCACGGCCGGTAACTGATCGTGGAAGGCGGCGACCTGCCGGGCAAGATCGGTCAACAGCTCGGGTGCCAGCTCCCCCTGTTCCTGCAGGCGATCGAAAAGCTGATCCTGGCCGAACTGGCGCATCTTGATGGCGTATTCGAAAGCCTCGCCCTCGCCATCCAGAATAGGGGCTTCCGGCGTCCCGGTGATAGGCACCACCTCCAGATACAGTTTTTCCGCCAGGCGTCGATTGAGCCTGAGCTCCTCCTCGCAGAAATGCTTTCGGCGATCGAGAGTGGAGAAGTTCAGGAAGCCGAAATCCATGGGCTTCTTGATCTTGTAGGCGTAGTCACCGGTCAGGATCACCTGTGAGATGTGAGTTTCGATAACCTGAAAGCCATCGACAGGATGGTCGTACAGGTCCGGATTCTGCATCGACAGAATCAGATTGCCTGGGGATGTCTCACTCACCATGTTCTCCTCGCGTTCCCTGAACCTATTGATTTTTCTTGCTCTATCATAACGGGCAGATTACAGAAATAACACACGGATGGCCTGCCTTCCTCACCGTTCCCTTCGTTATAATCGCGCCATGAAAAAATCCAAAGCATCCTCCAGCCCCAGGCGAAAGCCCACCAGACGCTCTTCAAAAAACGGTCGTCGGCCGTGGTTCTGGCGTTTCATGTTCCGGTTATGTGCCATCGGTCTCGTTTTGCTGGCCGGATGGATGGTTTACCTCGATGCCGTGGTGACCTCCCGTTTCGAGGGCCGGCGTTTTGAAGTCCCATCCCGGGTCTACGCGCGTCCGCTGGAGCTTTTCGATGGTGCCAGTATCAGCGGTAGTGCCCTTGAACGTGAGCTTGGCCTCTCCGGTTTCCGGAAAGGTGACGGCAAGAAAGCGGGGAGCTACCAGCGCAGCGGCAACCGTTTCGTGATCAGTACCCGCGGTTTTTCCTTCCCGGACGGTGACGAGCCCAGACGCAGGATATCCCTGACGATCTCGGGTGATCGGGTTCAGGGCTTCTCGGTGATTGAAGGCGACAACGCCCCGATTGTCCGGCTTGAGCCCGCCCAGATTGGCGGTATTTACCCGGCGCACAAAGAAGATCGGGTACTGGTTCAGCTGGACGAAGTGCCCGCTTTGTTACCAACCACCCTGATGGCGGTGGAGGATCGTAACTTCTACGACCATTTCGGCATCGCGCCACTTTCTATTGGCCGGGCCATGCTTGCCAACATCCAGGCCGGGCGCATCGTTCAGGGTGGCAGCACGCTGACTCAACAATTGGTGAAAAACTTCTTTCTGACTCGAGAGCAGACGCTGGTGAGAAAGGCCAACGAAGCGCTGATGTCGGTGCTCCTGGAGTTGCACTATGAAAAAGACGATATCCTCGAAACCTATCTGAACGAGGTCTACCTCGGACAAGCCGGTACGCGCAGCATTCATGGTTTCGGTCTTGCCAGCCAGTTCTATTTTGGCGAATCCCTCAAGGATCTGGATGTGCATCAGATTGCGTTGCTGGTGGGCATGGTCAAAGGCCCCAGTTACTACAATCCGCGCCGCCACCCGGAGCGCGCAACCGAGCGGCGGAATCTGGTGATTTCTGAAATGGAACAGGCCGGCCTCATTGAGCCGGGGCGCGCGTCCAGGGCTCGTGGATTGCCGCTGGGCGTCAGTGAGCGCCCGTCGTATTCGGAAAATCGGTACCCGGCCTATATCGATCTGGTCCGGCGACACCTTGCCCGCGATTACAAGGAAGAGGATCTGCGCAGTGAAGGTTTGCGGATTTTCACGACCCTGAACCCGGCGATCCAGTACGCGGCAGAGTATGCGGTAACCTATACCCTCCCGAGGCTGGGCGGCGGGCAGAATGCCGAGGCGCTGGAAGCGACTCTGGTGGTAACGGCGAAGGATTCCGGGGAAGTGCTGGCACTTGTGGGTGGCCGCGATCCGCAATTTGCCGGGTTCAACCGGGCACTGGATGCCAACCGTCCCATCGGGTCGTTGATCAAGCCGTTTATCTATCTGTCGGCGTTGCAGGAGCCGGAGAGGTATACCCTGACCACACCGGTGCTGGATAAGAGCTTTACCCTGGAATTCGACGATGGCAAACGCTGGCAGCCCAAGAACTACGATGGCGAGGAGCGGGGCGAAGTACCCCTGCACAAGGCCCTGTCCCGCTCTTACAACCTGCCTGCCGTGCGTGTCGGGCTGGATATCGGAGTGGATCGGGTGCAGGAGACGCTGACAGCGTTCGGAGTCGATACCCCGATTTCCCGTTACCCGTCGATGCTTCTGGGCTCGGTTTCCATGAGCCCGGTGACCGTGGCGCAGATCTACCAGGGGCTGGCGACATCCGGCTTCAATACGCCGCTGCGCACGATCCGTGAAGTCACGGACGCCGGCGGTGAGGCGCTATCCCGTTACAGTCTTGAAGTTGAGCAAGTGGCCGATCCCGCCGCCGTGCACCTGGTGCAATACGCCATGCAGGAAACCATGCAGGAGGGGACAGGACGCTCTGCCTATTACACGGTGCCTGAAGAGCTCAGTCTTGCCGGCAAGACCGGCACCACCGATGATGGTCGGGACTCCTGGTTTGCCGGGTTCAGTGGCGACCTGCTTGCGGTGGCCTGGGTTGGGCGGGATGATAACGGGCCAACTTCACTGACCGGGGCCAGTGGCGCTCTGCCAGTGTGGTCGAGGTTTATGGCGCAGGTTCCCCAGCACGGCTTCTCGCCGGTGGTACCCGACGGGGTCAGTTATCACTGGGTGAATTCGGAGCAGCAGGCACTCACAGACGAATACTGCGACAATGCCCGTCTGCTGCCCTACATTGCTGGTAGTGAACCCACGCAGACAATTTCATGCTCCGGAACTCTGGAACGTCGAATCCGGGGTTGGTTTGAAGGACTGTTTCAATGATTGACCGACTTTCGTTAAGGACTGCCCTGATCGCCACGCTGCTGTCCGTGGCCGGTTGTGCTTCCGGGCCAGGAGGCGGAATCTACGTGCCGATCGGCAGTGAGCCGGCCAAGGCGCCGGAACCACCCAGAACCAGTACTGATAGCGAAGAAAGCGAAGCCCCCGTGTGGCGCAAGAGCGAACAGCCAGAGGTGGCTCCGGAAACCCGGGAACCGGCCCGGTCCAGCTCCCCTAGCTATCGGGAAACCGGGGATGGGCTCTCACCGGCGGCGCTCAGCCTGGTACGTGAGGCCGATCAGCTGTTGGCCCAAGGTAAGATCTCTGGCGCTATCGCACGCCTCGAACGGGCACAGCGGATCGCCCCCCGATCTGCGGAGGTGTATTTCAAATTGTCCGAGGCCTATGTGGCGGGTAATCAGTTGGGCTCAGCGGAGCAGTTCACCCTGAAGGGGTTGTCCCTGGCGGGAAGTGATATTCGGCTGCAGAGAGCCGGCTGGCTGTTGCTGGCGGATATTCGCCGGGCTCGAGGTAATGTGGCGGGTGCGGATCAGGCGGAGGAAAGGGCCGCAGCGCTATAAATATGTTGTAAACAAAAAAGAGGGGCTTATGCCCCTCTTTTTTGTGGTCATTCCGGAGCTGAGGCTTCGAAATCGACTGTGGAGGTCTCGCCGCTAACTACCTCAACCTGGCTGTCGCCGGTGATGAAGCTGAGTTCATCATCGGAGGGTTCACCTTCTGCAGTTTCGATCTCATCATTATCGCAGGTGTATGAGACCGTGTAATTGCCCTCGGGTATAAATGCTGCAGTGAAAGCGAACTGATCGCCATCGTAATTTACCGGAACGGCAACAAGAGGCTCTTGATCACTACCGATATCATCTGGTTCAACATCGAAGCCTTCATGAATATACACGCTGCCGTTATACGTTTCCGGTGAGCTGACGCTCGCATCACTGCAAAGATTGCTGATGACTTCTGTAGCAACTGTTCCCGCAATGGTACCTACCTCCGAATTGTCGACCAGCCGAATAACCGGTTTTAATCGGTAAACGTCAGGATCGTTCTGAGGATTTACGATCGATTTTCTCACATCAAAGTCGATGGTCAGATTAATTTCGCCGCCTGCAGGCACAATGAATCCGCTGGTTTGAACGCCTCGGGCTGAAGGAGTTGTCAGATCGAATACGCCACCATCGATAACAATCGTGTTGCCATCGCCTAGTTCCAAGCGCATCCAGGAATAATCGCCGGCAGTAACCTCTTCATCTGCCAAGAGGGACATCACGGTTCCGCCGGTCAATGTAAGTAGGTTTACTGGTTCCGCCATGTCGAAATCAAAACGTTTCCGGTCACCATTGGTGTGTTGCAGTACCAATGCCTCGACTTCTATGTTGACTTCTTGGGCGTTATCTACAGGCGCGTCGGTTAATCCTACGTTAACCGTGCCGGTAGAAGCAGTGCTGCTTCCGTCACCGCTGCCGCCACAGGCGGCAATACCTGCAGCCAGGGCCGAAATGGTGAAAATGCGGATCGAACGTTTCATATAAACCTCCAAGGTTTATTTGCTGGACTCATAGCGAAGCAACATCGCTACCTGACTCCACCCTCACGCTGCGGTAGAGGGCAGAGTTCCGGAAATTTTGTTAACGTTCCCTAATGTCCGGGCAACCGTTGAATCGTCAGATCGGGAACGCGGCCAATGCATCGGCCCGGCGACTTGAGATAGACTGCGCCGCTGGCATGAACCCACGCAGGTAAACAACGGCTTTGGCAATTTTTCCTTTCAAGCCCTCGAAGTCCCGGCGTTTTGACGCCCTGGTGCGGCCCCATCTGGATGCGATGTACCGGTTTGCTTACCGTCTGGCGGGTCAGCAACAGGATGCTGAGGATCTGGTTCAGGATGTGGTGGTCAAGCTATTCCCAAAGCTTGATGAGCTGGAAAGCGTTGACCAGCTAAGGCCCTGGCTGAATCGGGTGCTCTACAGGCAGTTTATTGATCAGGTGCGGCGTAAGAACCGACAGAGTGACCGCCCGTTGACGGAGCTGGTAGGCAGTGAAAGCCAGGCCGATTGGCTGGACAGCCTTGAATCCGACAGTGTTGGCCCGGATCTGCAACTGGAGCAGTCGCGCCTTGGACCGGCGTTGGATCGGGTCATGATGACTCTGACGCCCGATCAGCGAACTCTTTTGTTGCTTCATGATGTGGACGGCTGGCGCCAGGAAGACATCGCGGAGGTGCTGGACATCCCGTTGGGAACCGTGAAATCGCGATTGCACAGGTGTCGGGCCGCCCTGCGAAAGAAATTGCAGCGGGAGCTGGAACCAACCGAGCCGGCCGGACGTGTGGGGGAGTGAGGTGAAGACAATGTCCTGCAATGAAATCCGGGTGGATCTACCCGACTACATCAACAATGAGCTTTCCGCCCCCGCCCGTGACCGGGTGCAGGAGCACGTTGCTGCCTGCACGTCGTGCAGAGGGTGGCTTGCCTCGGAGCGGTCTCTGAACCGGGCGTTGCAGGAGCAATTCAGAGTCCCTGGGCCTTCTCCTGATTTTCACAGCCGTGTTTTGTCCTCTGTCCGAGGCGAAGCGAAACCGGAGTCCGGATGGAGTCACGGGGCACTGGGTGGCGCCATTGCGGCGGCTCTTGCCCTGGGTATCGGCCTGGGCTTTCTGTTCCAGCCCGATGATGTGACTGACAGCGCCCAGCCTGTTGTCGCGTCCTCGGCGTCCTCGGACAGTGCCGCTGAAGAGTCGGCAAACGGGATTGCCGAACCTGTTGAGAAAACCGTGCGCCTTGCCTTCCGTTCGGGTGAGGCTCTGGAAAACGTTACGCTTACCTTGGAGCTGCCACCGAATGTGGAACTGGCTTCCTGGCCGGGGCATCGGGAGCTTAGCTGGCAGGTGAGCCTGAATGCTGGGGAGAACGTCCTGTCGCTGCCCCTGAAGCTCCTCTTTCCCGGTGCCGGTGAGTTGGTGGCCCGACTGGACACCGGAGATCGCCAGAAAACCTTTCGGGCCCCGGTTCCCGAATATCCACAACGCCCGGTCGAGGATCCCGAATCATGACAGGTTGCAGGTTCTTATTGAGTGCCAGGCTGGTCGGATTGCTGATGTTGGGGTTTTGGGTCCCTGCAACAACACTGGCTAATGATGATCTGGATGTTACCATGCGAATGGTGACTGACGACGCAGAACTCACCGATTCGGTCGTGCGGGAAATCGAGTTGCCCCGCGCTATCGAAAAACCCGGGAATACGGGTGAGTCTGGCTCTCGAGGGCTGGATGCGGCGAGTGAAGCCCGAGAAAGGGGGCGCGAGTTTGGTGAGTCCATGTCCGAAAAAGCCAGGCAATCCCGGGAGCTGATCAAGGGTAAGCCTGAGTTACCGGAGCGGCCGGAACGCCCAGAGCTGCCGGATGCACCAGGGCTGGATCGCTGAAACCGGATATATAACCGGTCCTGCCCCGCGTGGATTAATCCGGAGAAACCTGTTTGCTGGTATTTTGGCGCGCCCTGTCCCTGATCCTGTTGTTAATGCCCACGATGATTCTTCAGGCGGCTGAAACGGAAGCCGGCATGGAGGATTTCCGTGCCGGCGTTGAAGCCTTTGAAGCAGGAGACCTGAACGCCGCGAAACAGCGCTTCCAGAGGGCCGTTGATGCTGGCCTGAGATCTCCCTCGCTTTTCTATAACCTCGGTGTTGTCTGCTACCAGCTGGGCGATTATGGCGCCGCTGAATCTGCCTTCCGTTCCTTGCTCGACGGCTCCAATGGCGCCCTGGCGCGTTATAACCTCGGTCTGGTCGCGCTTGCCACGGAGGAGTCTGCCGAAGCCCGTCGCTGGTTCGAGCAGGCCTCGGCCGAGAGCGCTCCGGATAAAATCCGGGCACTGGCCCGAGCGCAACTGAATAAACTGGATGGTGGATCGCCCCGGTTGGCCCGCCAGCCCTCCATTCGCGGCTATCTGGGTATCTCTGGCGGTTACGATTCCAATATTGCCGGCCTGCCCGAGGATACGGCGTCGAGTGAAGGTGGGATGTTCCTCGAAGCGCTGGCTGCCGGAACCTACGAGCGGCCAGTCGGTACCCGCTCACGGCTTGCCCTCGATGCTGCCGCCTATTCCCGGGAACATCCGTCCGATGACGAGTACGACACTCAGGTGGTGCAGGGACGACTGGCCTGGTCTGAGACCCTCGCTGCAGTTGAGCGCGGCGCTCTGGTGTCGTTGGTGAAGTCCTGGTTTGGCAGCGAATCCCTTGAAACGCGATACGGCATCGAGGGGTTTTATCGTTGGCGTGCGTGTTCGCTACCCGGAGCCCCGGATCAGTGTGGAATCGCCCTGGCGGCGGCTACCGTGAATGGTGGTTCAGGCTTCGAGGCTTATGACGGACAGTGGTATCGGGCACGCGCTCATGCGCGGAAGTACCTGGGACCCTGGCGATTGGACGGCGACTACTCACTGGAAATCAATGACCGGCGGGATCTGAAAACAACCAGTGAGTTTATCAGTGTTTCACCTACCCACCACACACTGGAATTTGCCGGTCGCTACCGCTGGCGGCCAGATATCGTATTAGGAACAACCAGCTCTGTACGCCACAGTCGATACCGGGACGCCCATCAGTTGGTGTCCGGGGAAGGCGAGAGCGGTCGCAGAACAGATAACCGTCTGGAGATCGGATTGCTTGCGGAGAAGTCCCTGGACAGCCGTTGGCTGGTCCGGGGGGAGTGGCTGGTTCGGGATAACAGAAGCAGTCTGTCGCAGTATGACTATCAGCGCCAGACGCTGATGTTCACCCTGGAAGGGGCCTTCTAGCTCTGCAAGGCAAAGCCAGAAGGCGGGCTACCCGTTACAGTCCTGCGTTTCTCAGGCGGTTGGCGTGTTGCTTGAAAACCGCTTTTGGATCAGTTTCGAAGAGGCTATGCAGGCCCAACGCCTGATTCACTTCATCCAGATGGTTCATGAAGTAATTATCCCGGATAACCTTGCCAAACCGGCTGCTGCAGCGGCCTACCAGACCGTCGTTCTGGCTGAAGCCGAAGGCGAGGCTGGTGGTGCCCAACAACGCGTCGGACGGATCCAGTACGTTGGTCAGAACACCGGTGCCACCCCAGGAGTAGAAGCGGACACCATTTGCCGAGTAGGCGCCTTCACCGCAAGAGGTGGTTGGAATCCCGGCAGGGGCAAAGCTGTTGAATTCGGCGCTGCCCTGGGTGGTGAGGGATTCCAGGCTTGACCGCAGGTCCTGGTTATAACCGCCACCGGACAGCAGATCGATAAGCCCACCCAATGCATTCCCCAGACTGGCCGCCAGGCTTTCGGCAGGGGAGCCGTAGATAAGGTCGGCGACCGGCGAGCCTTTATGGGGCGAGCCGACGGACGTCACTGAGGCGACCAGATCCGGCCGCACCCTGGCGATGTAACGGGCCGTGGGGCCCCCGTGGCTGTGGCCAATCAGATTGACCTTGCCGTGCACCGCGGCGATCGCCTGTACCTGCAGCAGAAGCGCTTCACCGCGAGCAATGGTGCTGTCCAGGGCGGGCACCTGAGTGGTGTAGACATCAGCGCCGTATTTGCGGAGATCCTCGGCGACGCCGTACCAGTAGTCCACGCCGGCAATGGAATCAAAGCCGAACATGCCATGCACCAGCACAACCGGGTAGCGAGTATCCGTATAGTTTGAAGGGGTAGAGTCCCACCACCAGGCGGCGGAGGGGGCCGACCAGGCCACAGTCAGGGCCAGGGCCATTGCTTGGATCCAGAGTTTCATTGTCGTTCCTACAGTTTGATGTTGTGTTTGTTATTCAAACTGCGGCTCAACCTAACGGGTTGCTCCAGAGACTTCCTGCTCGTACTGCATCTGCCTGTAGGCAGACCGAGTGCTTCCGTGCGCTGACTTGATTCTTGTGTTTGTTAGATTGGTGCCGTCAGAGCATCTCGGTAGAGATTAGATCAACATTTGATCAGGCGGGATGGTAAGTCAACGGCACAAGAGGCCAGTCAGGGGTGTTCGCCGTGGAACTGTGATGCCCATCACATTGGTGGCCCCGCAGGACATGTTCCGACCTGCGGGGCAGCGATGAGGACAGCGGAAATATCAGAGCGTGGCCATGACCTTTTTGGCCGCCGCTACCGTATCGGCGATGTCCTGTTCGGACAGTGCCGCTGTCGTAAAGCCAGCCTCAAAGGCGGATGGTGCCAGATATACGCCTTCTTTAAGCATGCCCTGGAAGAACTTCTTGAAGCGTTCGACATCACAGCCCATCACCTGGTCAAAGCGGGTAACAGAGCTTTCCTCGGTGAAGAAGAATCCAAACATGGCCCCGGCACTCTGGACCGTCAACGGGATGCCAGTGGCGTCAGCGGCTTCTTTCAGGCCGTCGCGAACGGCATTGGTTTTCTCGGTCAGCCGGTCGTGGAAACCGGGCTCGGAGATTGCGTTCAGTGTCGTCAGGCCGGCGCACATGGCCAGGGGGTTACCGCTCAGGGTGCCTGCCTGGTAAACCGGTCCCAGTGGTGAGATGTGTTCCATGATTTCCCGTTTGCCGCCAAAGGCGCCGACTGGAAGCCCGCCACCAATCACCTTGCCCAGCGCGGTGAGGTCCGGGGTTACGCCATACAGCCCTTGGGCGCCGCCGAGGGAAACCCGGAAACCGGTCATTACTTCGTCGAAGATCAGCACGGTGCCGTGCTCGTCGCACACTTCCCGCAACCCCTCGAGGAAGCCGGGGACCGGTGGAATGCAGTTCATATTGCCAGCGACCGGCTCTACGATAATCGCGGCGATCTGGTCGCCCATCTCCCGGAAGCATTCGCGAACGCTGTCCATGTCGTTGTAGGTCAGCGTGATGGTGTGCTCAGCCAGGCTGGCGGGGATGCCCGGGGAATTCGGCACGCCCAGGGTGAGGGCGCCGGAGCCTGCTTTGACCAGCAGTGAATCCACGTGGCCATGGTAGCAGCCCTCGAACTTCACGATCTTGTCGCGACCGGTGTAGCCCCTCGCCAGGCGGACAGTGCTCATGGTGGCCTCGGTACCCGAATTCACCATGCGGACCAGTTCGATGGATGGCACCAGTTCACACACTTTCTTGGCCATCTCGGTTTCGAGGGCGGTCGGCGCACCATAGCCAACGCCCAGATCAACCTGCGCATGCAGGGCGTCTTTGATGCGTTGGTCACCGTGGCCAAGAATCATGGGGCCCCAGGAACCGATGTAATCGATGTAGCGCTGGTCGTCTTCGTCGTACAGATAGGCGCCCTGGGCGTGCTTGAAGAAGATCGGCGTGCCGCCAACGCCTCGAAAGGCCCGGACCGGAGAATTCACGCCACCGGGGATGTATTTCTGGGCCTGCTCGAACAGGGTTTCGGAGTGCGTCATGGATCTGGGCTCCTGTTATTCCGGAAGTGAAAAAAGTGGGTGATGGCTTGCGAACAGGCGCTTAAACGCTTTGGCTCGCATCTCAATGTCATGTGTGTCGCCGCCAAAAAGGCCGCCTACCACGGCGAGCATGTCGGCCCCGGCACGGATAAGAGGTTCGCCGTTGTCTGTGGTTACCCCGCCGATGGCGGTGATCGGGAGGCCGAAACGCTTTGCGTCGGTCAGGACACCGGGAGGCGCTGCCGGGGCGCCGGGTTTGGTCGACGACGTATAAAATCGCCCGAACGCCAGATAGTCCGCGCCCGCCCCCAGAGCAGCCTGTGCAAGTGCGAGATCGGCGTGACAGGTTATGCCGATTATGGCCTCATCACCGAGAAGGCGGCGGGCCGCTGCCACTGAGCCGTCCGTCTGACCCATGTGTACCCCGGCAGCCCCGACCCGTTTCGCGAGATCAGGATCGTCATTGATCAGCAACGGAACGCCCGCATTTCGGCATACAGCCTGCAAACTGACCGCCTGGGAAATCCGTTCAGCCATCGGCGCGCTCTTTTCGCGATATTGTACCATGACCGCGCCGCCCCGAAGCGCAGCCTCAACCGATTCGATCAGTGTTTCGGGTGGTGTCAGTACGCTGTCGGTAATGGCGTAGAGCCCCGGGCGCAGCCCTTTACTCATCGCTCCCACAGAATACCTCGATCCGGCACCGGCTGGCCTTTACCGACTTCCAGGGCGTGGAGTATGGCGCGATGAACGTAGTTCTGGGCCTGGGAAATGGCGGCTCGGGGCGACAGCCCGGAGGCCCTGCCGGCAGAAATGGCCGCTGCCAGGGTGCAGCCGGTGCCATGGTACTCACCACCGATTCGTTCAATTTCCCAGCGCATGGGCTCCGGGGCGTGGTTATAGAGCGTGTTGATAATGTGAATGCCGGTGCCGTGTCCACCAGTGGCCAGCACGGATTCGCAGCCGCCCTTCAGCAGATTGTCGGCGGCCTGATCGGCGTCTTCACTGTTGCCGAGCATGGCCAGTTCGACGCCATTGGGCGTGATCATTTCGGCCACGGGAAAGAGCTTCTCCTTCATCGCGCTGACCAGTTCGTCGTCGGCTAGATCACCGCCCCCTGCGGCTTTGATCACCGGGTCGGTAATCACGGGAATGCCCGGATGTTCACGGATGAAATCCACGAGCACATCCACCACCGCAGCATTGCCCAGGGCACCGGTTTTGATGGCATGAATCGGGGAATCATCGGCGAGACACTGGAGTTGTTTTCGGATCAGGTCTGCCGATACGGGCTCGGCGCCATACACGTTACGGGTGTCCTGCACGGTGAGGCAGGTAAGAACCGGCAAGGGATGGCAGCCAAGGGAGGTGACGGCCTGGATGTCGGCCTGAATGCCGGCGCCGCCGGACGGATCAAGGCCGGAAAGAATCAGAACCTGTGGTCGGGTGTAGCGTTTGATGACTCAGCTCCTCAAAACGGTTTGACAACAGCCAGGATAACAACGGCCAGAAGAATCAGCACCGGCAGTTCGTTGAACCATCGGTAGAACACGTGGCTTCTGGTGTTCCGGTCGTCCCGGAAGACCTTTACAAGGTGCCCGCAATAAAAATGGTAAACGATCAGAATGGCCACCAGAAACAGCTTGGCATGCATCCAGCCCTGGCTGAAATAGCCGGAGGCATTGTAACTGATCAGCCAGACACCGAAGACGACGGTGGCGACCATTGAAGGGGTGGTAATGCCCCGGTAAAGCTTGCGTTCCATGATCTTGAAGCGCTCACGACCGGGCTCGTCCTCGCAGGCCGCGTGGTAGACGAACAGTCTGGGCAGATAGAAAATGCCGGCGAACCAGCACACCAGTGAAATAATATGGAAGGCTTTCACCCACAGCATTCGTCAGCTCCGTCGGTATTGGTAGTAACTCTCGATATCGGCTTTCAGCACCACGCCGTATACCCGCTGGATCATTGGCGCCACGTGACGTTGTACGTAAAGGGCCTCGGCATTGGTTGCATCGAACTCGTTTAATGCCTCCTCGAGGGTGGCCTGATATTGCACGGGGGCCACGTCGCGACGGTTCGCAGGTATGTCCATCAGGTCAATGGACTCGGGCGGTTCGATCTCTTCCTCGGACACCAGCTTTTCGGTGTCCTCCAGATATCGGGCGAGATCCACCGCCGGCAACAGGGCGGTCGGCCCGCTGCTGCCCTCAACCACCAGCCACTTCGGCTCGGATTTCAGTACTTTCCGCGCTTCTTCTACTGTCAGGTGCCGTTCGGTGCGCAATATACTGCGATCCATGATTGCGCCAACCGATACCCGCCGCAGCGCCTGAATCACCGGGGAATTCTGATAGCTAAGCCCCTGGTTCTTGAGAATGGTCAGGAACAGTGACCTCTTTCCGAACGCCTCGCTGGTCACCAGGCTCGAGGTGGTGATGATCAGCATGCCCGGGAGGATGATGTTGGGGTTACGCGTGAGCTCCATCAATGCCATCAGGGCGGCGAGTGGCGCCTGCAGTACGGCGCCCATCATGGCTCCCATGCCGAGCATGGCGTAGAAGCCAACAGAGGAAGCCTGCTCCGGCATGATCTGGGCGCCAATCAGCCCCATGGCGCCGCCCAGGGTTGCCCCCATAAACAGGGTGGGGCCGATCACGCCACTTGGCATGCCCAGCCCGATGGAGAGCGATGTAATCACCAGTTTGGCGGCCCCGGCTCCGAGCAGGAGCCAGAACCCGAGTTCGCCGTTAATGGTTTCGTTGACGGTGTCGTAACCGATACCCATGGTTTCCGGAATAAAAATGGCAAATGGCACCATCAGAAGACCCGCAAACGTGATGCGCAACAGCACTGGGCGGTGGTGATGCTTGCCCATAGTGTCAACCAGCTGGATAAACAGCGCGGCCGAAATGCCGATAATCACCGCTATGGCGAGTATCCAGGGGATTTCCGTTAGCGAGTTCATGGTCAGCGCCGGCACGTTAAAGGCCGGCTCTGTGCCATAGACCGCCTGAGTAACGATGGCAGCGCTGACAGAGGCCAGGATGATCGGTGTAAAACCCGCAATGGTGTATTCCATCATCACCACTTCCATGGCGAAGATGACGCCGGAGATCGGCGTGTTGAAAGAGGCTGAAATGGCGGCCGCACAACCGCAGGCCACCAGTGTCCGGATGCTGTTGTTCGGAAGCCGCATCCACTGGCCCATCAGGCTGGAAAAAGCCGCTCCCAGGTGCACGGCAGGCCCCTCACGACCCGCCGACTGACCACTGACCACGGTGGCAACGCCCGAGATGAACTGCACGATCGCGCTGCGCATGGAAATGTAGCCCTGGTGGTAGTTCAGGCGCTCCATCACATGCACAATCCCGACCTTGCGGTCATGGGTGGCCAGACGATGCATCAGCAGCCCCAGACCGAGGGCGCCAGCCAGGGGCAGGAGCCCGCGGGTAATCAGGTCCAGTTGTTCGAAGGATTCGGAGCCATCCCCGGGCAGGAAATGCTCGAGCGGCCATTCGATAGCCAGCCGAAAAACCAGGATCACGCCCCCGGTTATCAAACCGGACAGCAGGCCAAGCACCGCCAGTTGCGGCAAAGCATCAACACCGGAGAGTCGGCGCCGGAAAACAGGAATCAGATGCTCGGTAATCTGGTGCCAGATTTTCTGCATGAGGCCAGAGTTCCGGTGGATTTGAATGGACTGCCAGAAGGATTCTGACAACATTGTAACGGTCGCCCTGAGGGCTGCAATAAGTCATTGGTTTATCATGGTAGACTACGGCGTTAAAGCTCTTAATTCTGATACGACGTCGCTGGAGAAAATGGTGATTAAAGTAGGCATCGTTGGTGGCACCGGCTACACCGGTGTGGAACTGCTGAGAATTCTTGCGGTTCACCCTGAAGTTTCGGTCAGTTGCATTACCTCCCGTTCCGAGGCGGGTATGCCGGTTGCGGAGATGTACCCCAATTTGCGAGGCCATTACGACCTCGCGTTCTCAGAGCCGGACGTCAATGTGCTTGGGGCCTGCGATCTGGTGTTCTTCGCCACGCCCCATGGCGTGGCCATGAGGATGGTGCCGGAACTGATGTCCGCCGGCGTACGTGTAGTGGATCTGTCCGCCGATTTCCGTCTTAAAGATCTGGATGTCTGGGCCAACTGGTATGGTATGGCCCATGAGAGCCCGGAGTGGGCGGAGAAGGCGGTTTACGGTTTGCCGGAAGTGGTGCGCGATGAAATCCGCACTGCTCAACTGGTGGCTAATCCGGGTTGCTATCCGACTGCAGTTCAGCTGGGATTCCTCCCGTTGCTGGAGCAGGGACTGGTGGATCCAAAGCGCCTGATCGCCGACGCCAAATCCGGCGCCAGCGGCGCGGGCAGGCAGGGCAAGATCGGCATGCTCCACGGGGAGATCGGTGAAAGCTTCAAGGCCTACGGCGCCTCGGGGCACCGTCATCTGCCCGAAATCCGCCAGGGTTTGTGCGGTGCTGCTGGCGGGGATGTGGGTGTGACGTTCGTGCCCCACCTGATTCCGATGGTCCGCGGCATCGAGGCGACGCTCTACGCCGAGCTGAAGAATCCGGCGGACTTTGATCGGCTCCAGGCCCTGTTCGAGCAGCGTTTTGATGACGAGCCTTTTGTCGATGTGATGCCTTTCGGCAGCCATCCGGAAACCCGGAGCGTGCGTGGGGCGAACCAGTGTCGCATGGCACTGCACAGGCAGGAACAGAGCAACGTTGTTATTGTTTCTTCCGTCATTGATAACCTGGTTAAAGGTGCAGCCGGGCAGGCGGTCCAGAATATGAACATCATGTTTGGCCTGAAAGAAACCATGGGGCTTGAGGCCCCGGCGCTTTTGCCTTGATACCCAAGGGAAGATTGTGAGCGAACAGCGAAAGCCGGCTGAAGAGTATGTGGTCATCCGGCATCGACCGGGTTATCGCCTGCGCAGAACCGCCATCCTTCTGGTTTTTACCGTGGTAGCTGCGGTCGTGGGGTATGCCGCTGGGCTCGCCCAGGGCGGGTTCCGTTTTTCCAGTGCCGAGGAGTCGAACCAGGTGCTGGAAAACGAGGTCGAGAAGCTCCGGGATGATTATCGCAAGGCCCGGCAGCAGCTGATCAACCTTGAGCGTGGGCAGGCGATTGACGAGCAGGCCCTGAACCAGGCGCGAAAAACCATTGTGGATCTGGAAACCCGCATTGTGTCACTGCAATCGGACCTGACTTTCTATAAAAACATCATGGCTCCGTCGGAAACCAGCAAGGGGCTTCAGGTAGACAGCTTTTCACTGGTTCGGGCTCGCAATCAGGACAGTTATGACTTCAAGTTGGTGCTGACCCAGGTCGGCAACAACAAGAGCTACATTTCCGGTGTGGTGGCAGTCAATGTCATTGGTTTGCGGGATGAGGAAAAAGAGGTCATCGCCTTGCGTGATCTCTCGGAGGACATAGCCGATCTCGGTGTGAAATTCCGTTTCCGGTACTTTCAGGATGTCGAAGGCTCCCTGAAACTGCCGGAACAATTTGAACCGCTTGAGATCCAGGTGGTTGCCCAGGCAGAGGGAAAAAAATCCTCGCAAGCCGAGCGCACCTTTAACTGGGACGATTTAACGGAGAACTGACATGCTTGGCAAGAAAAAGCAGAAGCCGCGCCGGCCCACGGGCCATTTTGACACCCTGATCTCTTCCCGTACGACGGTTGAAGGCGATGTGCATTTCAGCGGTGGGCTTCACGTGGATGGCCGGATTCGTGGCAAGGTCGTTGCCGATGAGGGAACCGACGCGGTACTGAGGATTTCAGAAGTTGGCGAAGTGACGGGTGATATCAATGCGCCGCACGTCATTATCAACGGAACCGTGAATGGTGATGTCTACGCCTCGGCACATCTTGAACTGGCGGAAAAAGCCTCTATCAATGGAAGCGTTTACTACAACCTCATTGAAATGGCGATGGGGGCGTCTGTAAACGGAAATCTGGTGCATCAGCGGGAGCCGGTAGGGTTGCTATCCCAGGATTCCAAAGCCGCCGTGTCCGGTGAAAAGCAGGCTTCCGCTGGCGATTCGGCAGGGGAGCCCAGCGGTGCGGACGATGGTGGAAAGTCCGAATAGTTGATTGTTTTAGTCAGGAATACCATAATCGCCTGAGTTGTTCATAATTATCCGGAGGCGAACTTGAGCGCAGTTCAGCAACAAATAGCTACACCGCTGTTCTTCAGTGACAGTGCCGTTGCCAAAGTACGTGAGTTGATCGAGGAAGAAGAAAATCCCGAACTCAAACTCCGCGTCTTTGTGACGGGCGGGGGCTGCTCCGGATTTCAGTACGGCTTCTCGTTTGATGAAAGCCAGGATGAGGAAGACACCGTGATCGAGCGTGATGGCGTTTCTCTTCTGGTGGATCCGATGAGTTACCAGTATCTGGTGGGCGCTACGATTGATTATCAGGAAGGCCTGCAGGGCTCACAGTTCGTGGTTCAGAACCCCAATGCCAGCTCCACTTGCGGGTGTGGTAGCTCCTTCTCCATCTGATTGGCAGTGGTTTTCAGGCCGGGTAAATGGCACCCAGAATACGAGGGCCAGATGCTCCGGTCACGTCCGGCAGGTTGCCGGGCTTTCCTTCCAGCGCCTGCTTTGCCAGCCAGGCAAAGGCGACAGGCTCCACCAGTTGAGGGTCTAATCCCAGCTCCGTTGTGAGTGAAAGCGAAACGCCGGGAAGTGCTTTGGCGAACGCCTCCATCAGCAGCGGATTGCGTGCCCCGCCACCACACACGTAAATCCTGAGATCCGAAATCTCGGGCAGTTGCTGCACGACGCTTTTGACGGTTAATTCGAGCAGGGTCCTCTGAATATCTTCGGCTGGAATGTCCCGGTGGCGGCTTACCAGTGTTTTCACCCAATCAAGATTGAACCGCTCTTTGCCCGTGCTTTTCGGGGGTGCCTTCGAGAAATAGGCATCGGAGAGCATGTCATCAAGAAGTTCCTGGTTAATCGAACCCTCCATGGCCCAATGACCGTCGCTGTCGAAAGGCAGCCCGGTCTGGTCGAGGCACCAGGCATCCATCAGCGCATTGGCAGGGCCCGTGTCAAAACCGGTTGCCGGTATCTCGTCACTGGCGGGGAGCCAGGTAATGTTGGCGATTCCCCCGAGGTTGAGAATGCAGCGGTTCTCCTCATCTGAGCTGAAAAAGGCCTTGTGGAAGGCCGGGACCAGCGGTGCGCCCTGGCCTCCGGCGGCCATGTCCCGTCGTCGGAAGTCCGCAACTGTTGTGATGTTGGTGGCTTCGGACAGCACGCAAGGGTTGCCGATCTGTATGGAGAAAGGTGCGGTGCCAGAAGGCTGGTGTCGAATGGTTTGTCCATGGCTGCCAATGCCCCGAATCTTCGCCCGATCGAATCCCGATCTTTGGATGACCGCGTCCGCGGCCTGGGCAAACAGATGACCGACCAGAGTATCCAGTTCGCCGATTTCGTCGGGTTCGGCCTGGTTCTGGCTGGCGGCAATGAGTCGGTGGCGAATCTGATCGGGGTAGGGGATCGTGTGCGATGCGTGGATCTTTACGGCGCTGTGATTGAAAGACACCAGCACGGCATCAATGCCATCCATGCTGGTGCCTGACATCAATCCAATCCAGGCTTCCATTTGTTTCTCAGTCGTCTGAAGCCAGTGCGAGTTGCTGATAGCTCTCGCGGAACACGTCAAACTGCGCGATTCGCTGTTCGGTGAATTGCTTGAATCGGGCCATCTCGGAAGACGGAATGGGCTTGGCGTCCGGCAACTTGACCGTGCGGGAGTTGCGCGGCGACCCGTTCAGCCTGAACTCATAGTGCAGGTGAGGTCCGGTTACCATGCCCGATGAACCAACATGCCCGATGGTTTGGCCCTGCTTGACTCGGGTGCCATTCTTGATGCCTTTACCCAGGCGGCTCATGTGTGCATACAGCGTGGTGATGTTGTCGCCGTGCTGGAGGATGACAGTTCGTCCGTAACCACCTTTCCAGCCTGCGAATTTCACCCGACCGGAACCTGCCGCCTTGATGGGAGTTCCGGGAGGCGCTGCGTAATCGGTGCCTTCATGCGGACGTACTACGTCCAGAACGGGATGGCGGCGCTGAAGGTTGAACGGAGAAGAAATCCGGGCATTGATGGGGGTTCGCAGGAATGCCTTGCGCATGCTTTTGCCATCGGGAGCGTAGTAATCGCTGTCGCCATTGCTGTCGGTATAAAGCAGTGCGAGGTTTTCTTCGCCGCGGTTAACGAATCGTGCAGACAGGATCCGGCCGGTGTCGAACTTTTCGCCGTCTAGGTAGAGTTCTTCGTAAACCACTTCGAACTGGTCGCCCTTCCGGACGTCGTAGACAAAGTCGATATCCCAGCCGAAGATGCCTGCCAGCTCCATGGTCAGGCTGTCGTTGAGGCCCGCTTCGCGCGCAGCCAGATAGAGGGAGCCGTCAATGGTGCCTGATGCAAAGGCTGGCCGCGCTTCCGGTTTGCGAACTTCGGTTTCGCCGGTAAAGCTTTCGCCTTCTTTGGTAATCTTCAGGGTTTCCAGGCGGTTTCTCTGCAAGTCGATGGCAGCAAGCCCACCGTCTTCGGTTGTCGCAAAACGAATGGTTTCGCCGGCGTACAGGCGCTGGAGTTTTTCGGCCTCTCCGTCGCCATGAATAACCGAAAGCATGATGCCGTCGTTAAAGCCAGCTTTCTTGAACAGGGAGGACAGCGTGTCACCAGACTTGATCGCGAAGGTTTGCCATTCAATTTCCGGCAACTTCGGAGCGACAGGTTGCTCGGGAGCGGAAACGCTTGCCTGCTGCGTAGCCTCTGTCAGGACATCGGATTCAGGCGCTTTCGGCTGGGTGTCCGCAACGGGAGCCTCTGTCGGCATTGCTTGCTCAGGCGCTGCGCCGGTTTCGGAAACGGTGCCTTGCTCCAGATCCAGGGCATAGGACATCCGTTTGGCTTCAACGTTGCTGCTGGGGCTCATGAGAATGGCAGCGGTAACAACAACGGTAGCCGCGGCAGCAATGGTAATGTGAGTTTTAGGAAACATTTTCAGCACGTATCGCACCCGTTTTAATCGGTATTACGGCAGCTTGTACTACCTAATTAAAGCTGTTGTTCAAGTATAGTCCAACAGATTACCGTATAAAATGCATGCGGGACAGCGTGGAACATTACGGTTGCTGCTCCATCCTCCGGATTTCTTTTGACAGCGTTGTTATAATACGCCGCCCTGCAAAGTCGGTGTTGGCCAAAATCTGGTCAGCATACTGTAGCAGGGGAACAGGTAACTCACAGATTTCTTTTGTTGAACTCTGTAACTGACAGAATCTTTCCAAGATCAAAGCGGGGACGTGTTGTTCATGGCATCCATTGATGAAGCGTTGGCGATAATCAAGCGAGGCGTAGACGAACTCATTCCGGAAGATGAGCTCATCGAAAAATTGAAGGAAGGTCGTCCGCTGCGGATTAAGGCGGGTTTCGACCCCACTGCGCCGGACCTTCATCTTGGGCACACCGTTCTTATTAACAAGCTGCGGCAGTTTCAGGATCTTGGTCACGAGGTGATGTTTCTGATTGGAGATTTCACCGGAATGATCGGTGACCCCACCGGGAAAAGCGCCACGCGTCCTCCTCTAACAGAGCAGCAGGTCGCCGAGAACGCGGTCAGCTATAAAGAGCAGGTGTTCAAGATTCTTGATCCCGCGAAAACGCGCGTCATGTTCAATTCCGACTGGATGGGTAAGATGAGCGCCGCCGATATGATCAAGCTTGCCGGGCAATACACCGTTGCGCGAATGCTGGAGCGGGATGACTTCACCAAGCGCTACCGCGCCGAGCAGGCGATTGCGATTCACGAGTTCCTTTACCCGTTGGTTCAGGGGTATGACTCTGTCGCCATGGAGGCCGATGTTGAGCTGGGCGGGACCGACCAGAAGTTCAATCTTCTGATGGGGCGAATTCTCCAAAAGCACTACGGTCAATCGCCCCAGGTGATCCTTACCATGCCGATTTTGGAGGGGCTCGACGGTGTTCAGAAGATGTCCAAGTCTCTGGGCAATTATGTGGGCGTGAATGACTCGCCAGGTGAGATGTACACCAAGTTGCTTTCCATGCCGGATGATCTTCTATGGCGTTACTTCGAGCTGTTGAGCTTCCGGCCGCTTGCAGAGGTGGAGGAGTTCCGTAAGGCTGTCGCCGATGGTGCTAACCCGCAGGACTATAAGAAGTTGCTGGCGGAAGAGATTATTGCCCGGTTCCACGATGAGGAGGCAGCTCGCACTGCCCACAAGTCCGCCGGTAACCGAGTGGCGCTCGGCGAGATCCCGGACAATGTACCGACTGTCGAAGTGCCTTTAGAGGGTCAGTCCGAGATTCCGATGGCGGCGGTGCTTCGCCTGGCGGGTTTGGTCAAGAACGGCGCGGCAGCCCGGGACGTCCTGGGGCGTGGTGCGGTATTTGTCGATGGTCAGAAATTCGAAGGCGATCGGATGTTTGTGGAAGGCGATGATTGCGTAATCCAGGCTGGCAAGAAGAAGATCGCCCGGGTTCTGATTACTGTCTGATCGATTTGGGGCGATTTTGAGTTTTTTTCAGAATCGCCGTTGACACCCTCGGGCAGGTCTGTAGAATGCGCATCTCTTTCGAGGGGAGCACCGCTGAGGCGGCTCAGAAATCGAAAGATAACTGTTTGAAAGCGCTGAAGAAAATGAGTTTCAAAATTCTTCAGAAAGCAGTTGACAGGCAAGCGATTCACTGTAGAATGCGCGCCTCGAAACAAGCAGTAAGCCGGGTCATTTTTCGGCGCTTTCCGGAGACGGAAAACATCGAAAATAAACGGTTGACAAGGCGGCGCTACGATGTAGAATACGCGGCCTTGATTGAGCAACAGCTCAAACGCTCTTTAAAAAGTTGACCAAGTAATTCGTGTGGGCGCTGGCCGAGGTATTTCGGATATGAAATATCAGGACAGTGACTCGTCG
>Ga0207884_1000204_pt1 | contig 52073 bp, 45 predicted proteins | sample MalvirmetaMSP144_FD_184236 | JGI IMG/M metagenome (GOLD analysis project Ga0207884, IMG submission 184236) | Marine viral communities from the Deep Pacific Ocean - MSP-144 (SPAdes) | ecosystem: Environmental > Aquatic > Marine > Oceanic | place: Pacific Ocean | collected 2011-07-08 | reverse complement strand
TTGTGAGCAAAACTCCAGCCATTTTCCGGGTGCTGACCATAGGTAAGATTGGTCAGGTGGTGCTGGATGTATTCTGTTCCCGTTTGTTGTGTATCGCCTGCCATTTTTATCTCTCAAACCAGCGAGGTCTAATTGCTCGATTGACTTAATATCCGTGCCGCGCAAAACCACTGCACAATCATCATGGCACCATAACCGAGAAAAACGCCGGGTAGACTGACTGGCGACACATAACTAAATGTCAAACCAAACAACACAACCGTGAGCAATAACTTGCCCGTCTCTCCCCTGTATATGGCACGTATTATTTTCGGGGTCTGCCTGGCTCCCATATAGCGAAAGGTCTGTCGGGTAAAATAGGCTTGCGGGCCTATCTGAATTACCCCACCAATCAGTAAGGACCAGCACAGTACTCTATCGACCGGTAGCAACGCCAACACTACAACCAACAAAACCAACAGTTGAACCAGCGCTATTCGAGCTACCGGTGGAGATTTAATGGTAGCTTTCTTCACTACCTCCCCCCATCCGTGCTTTCTGTTCGAGCTGACAATTTTGCCAACCCAAACGGGCGGCAATTATAGGTAGTACAAGTTGCAGATTCAACTAAACTTTGCCATTGAAGTAAGTTTTGGAGGGCTGTGGAATAAATAGCCACCATTGATGCCGCTTATGGCTTGGCTTTATTTTATGTGTTCAAGAATGCCTTCCAGCTCATCCAGACTGTTGTATTTAAGGGTCAGTTTTCCCTTGCCTCTGGCTGAATGCTCAATCAGTACGGGGACACCGATTTGCTCTGATAGCTTGTCCTGCAACACCCTGATATCACTATTTTCTTTTTGTTTCTCTTGCTCGGCCGGCGGTTGGAGCATTTTTCTCACCAACGCTTCCGTTTGCCGGACAGTCAACCCTTTTGCCACGGCCGTTCTCGCCACCTCAGCCTGCATGAGACCTGACAATCCAAGCAGGGCCTTGGCATGGCCGGCCTCAAGGTCACCGTGCTCAAGCAGTTTTTGTACATCTTCCTCGAGGCTCATCAGGCGCATGATGTTCGCTACTGTACTGCGGGGTTTACCCACTGCATCGGACACCTGTTGCTGGGTCAGACCAAATTCATGTTGTAAACGAGTGAGTGCCTGGGCCTCCTCCATTGCATTGAGATCTTCACGTTGAATATTTTCAATCAACGCCATCGCAATGGCAGCTTCGTCTGATACATTCCTGATCAGCGCCGGTATGGTCTCCAGGCCAACCTGCTGGGCCGCTCTCCAGCGGCGCTCTCCGGCAATGATCTCATAGCTGTCGACACCAATGGCTCGCACTACAATGGGTTGCATAACCCCCTGCGCACGAATGGAGTTGGCAAGCTCCTCCAGTGCTTCAGGGTGCATATCCCTACGTGGCTGATATTTGCCACGGGTCATAAACTCCAGCGGTAATTCTCTCAGGTGATCGCCTTCCGGCACGTGTTGAGAAGTTGAACTCTCCTCGTCACCCTCAACACCTAACAGTGCATCCAGGCCCCGCCCCAAACCTTTTCTTCTGACCATAACGTTAACCTGCTCTGTCAATCTGTGCTCTCGCCGATTTGCCTCTGCGAATGATTTCCCCTGCCAGCCCTAAGTAAGCAAGCGCACCTTTGGAATGTTTGTCATAGCTGAGAGCCGGCTGGCCGTAGCTGGGTGCTTCAGCCAGTCGGACATTGCGCGGGATGGCGATACGGTAGATTTTGTCGCCAAAGTGCCTTCGCAACTGCGCGGTAACCTCATTGGTCAAACTATTTCTGGGGTCGTACATGGTCCGCAGGATACCCTCAACCTGCAGTTTTGGATTAAGGAATTTGCCTATCCTCCCGATCGTCGTCATCAACGCCGATAATCCTTCCAGAGCGTAGTATTCGCACTGCATGGGTATGATGACGCCATCACAGGCCACCAGCGAATTTACTGTCAGCATACTGAGCGAGGGGGGACAATCGATGACGATGTAATCGTAACTGCTTTTCACTCTGGCCAGAGCATGCCGCAACCGGCTCTCTTTATTGGTCACTCGAAGCAGTTCCACTTCGGCTGCAGTGAGGTCACCATTGGCTGGTAACAGATCAAAATTGCCCGTCTCACAACGCTGCAATGCATCTTCTGTTTTGATGTAGCCAGTGAGCACATCAAGAATCGTTATTTTCAGCTGGCTTTTTTCGATGCCGCAACCCATGGTGGCATTACCCTGAGGATCCATATCCACCAGCAGGATACGTTTGTTGTAGCTGGCCAGTGAAGCCGCCAGATTTACACTGGTGGTGGTTTTCCCCACGCCACCCTTCTGGTTGGCAATGGCAAATGTTTGACTCAAAGCAATGTCCTCAGGCGGGCGCAATTTCTATCAGGTGCCGATGACCTTCAATACCGGGAACAACAAGCCGGTGTGAGCCGACGACATTATAGTGTTTTGGCAGCTCGCTCAACTCCTGCTCGGGATATTGCCCCTTCATGGCATAGAAACGCCCATGCTTCGACAGCAGATGGGCGCAGCTCTCGGTCATGCCTGCCAGGCTGGTAAACGCGCGGCTGACGACAGCGTCGAAGGGCTGTTCCGGGCGATAGGCTTCAGCACGAGACTGCAGTTGCTGCACATTATCCAAACCGAGTGTGGTTTTTACCTGAAAGAGAAAGCGGGTTTTCTTTCCATTGCTATCGAGCAGGGTGAACTGGCGTTCCGGGAAGCATATTGCGAGCGGTATACCGGGCAACCCAGGGCCGGTCCCCACATCAATAATACGTACTCCCTTTACTTGCCTAGCTATACTGAGGCTATCCAGCAAATGATGGGTAACCATCATTTCAGGATCGCGAATAGCGGTCAAATTGTAGGCGTGATTCCACTGTTGCAATAACGCCAGGTACGCAAAAAGTGCATGGATTTGCCTATCCTCCAGGGGTAAACCCAGAGTTTCCAGCCCATCCCGAAGTATCTGTTCCCGATCCGGCATCTAGGAGGCGATCTTCTTTTCAACCATGGATTTTCGCTTGAGATAGATCAGCAGCAGAGATATTGCCGCTGGTGTAACACCCGGTATGCGAGAGGCCCTCGACAGGGTATCCGGGCGTGCCTCCATGAGCTTCTGTTTCACCTCATTGGACAACCCCTTGACTGCACTGAAGTCAAAATCGGTGGGGATCGGGGTGTTTTCCTGGCGCTGCATACGAGCAATTTCTTCCTGCTGACGTGTGATATAACCGGCGTACTTGGCATCTATCTCGACCTGTTCCGCCACCTCCCCGGCAACCTGCAACGGCGCTTCCTGCAGTGATTGAATATCGTCGTAATGCAGTTCCGGTCGTTTCAGCAGTTCGAAAAGACTGTATTCATGCATTGGCACCGAGCCGGTTTTTTCGGCAATCATTGCTGCCTGAGGACTGCCAGGCTGGATCCAGCAACTCTTCAATCGCTGCTGCTCCCGTGCTACCGCTTCACTTTTTTCACAGAAGTGCTGCCAGCGTTCATCGTCAACCAACCCCAGCTCCCGCCCTTTTTCGGTGAGCCGCAGGTCTGCATTGTCCTGCCGCAACAACAGTCTGTATTCAGCGCGACTGGTAAACATCCGGTAGGGTTCGTGCGTCCCCATGGTGATAAGGTCATCGACCAGCACGCCAATGTAGGCTTCATCGCGCCGGGGACACCATGGCGCCATTTCACGACTCTGCAGTCCGGCATTCAAACCAGCCAGTAGGCCCTGAGCGGCAGCTTCTTCATAACCCGTCGTGCCGTTAATCTGTCCGGCAAAGAACAACCCGTCAATATGCTTGCTCTCCAATGAGTACTGCAAATCCTGCGGATTGAAGTAATCGTACTCAATGGCGTAACCCGGCCGGGTTATATGCGCATTTTCAAAACCGGCTATCGAGCGAACCAGCTCCATCTGCACATCAAAAGGCAGACTGGTTGAAATACCATTGGGATAGAGCTCATGGGTTGTCAGACCCTCTGGTTCGATGAATATCTGATGACTTTGCTTGTCGGCAAAACGGACTACCTTGTCTTCGATGGAAGGGCAGTACCGGGGGCCAACACCCTCAATTACACCGGTATACATCGGTGAGCGATCCATTCCACCACGAATGATTTCATGGGTGCGCTCGTTGGTGTAGGTAATATAACAACAGGTTTGCTGCGGGTGCTGCGAGCTATCCCCGAGAAATGACATGACAGGTTCCGGCTTGTCACCCCACTGGACCTGCAGTCCCTCAAGATTGACGCTTCGCGCATCGATTCTTGGCGGCGTACCGGTCTTTAACCGGTCGACCCGCAGGGGTAATTCCCGGAGCTTTGCCGCCAACCCCATTGCAGGTGGATCCCCGGCCCGCCCACCGGCATAGTTTTCCATCCCGATATGAATCTTTCCGGCGAGGAAGGTGCCCGCTGTCAAAACAATGGTTTTAGCCTCAAAACACAATCCCATCTGTGTAATCACGCCACTCGCCCGAGTGCCATCCATAATCAGGTCATCAGCTGCCTGCTGGAAAATCCACAAATTGGGTTGGTTTTCCAGAACTTGGCGAACGGCTGCCTTGTATAAAATACGATCTGCCTGGGCTCTGGTTGCTCTGACAGCCGGGCCTTTTCGGGCATTGAGAGTTCTGAACTGAATACCGCTGAGATCCGTTGCACGGGCCATGACACCACCCAGGGCATCCACTTCTTTCACCAGATGACTTTTGCCGATTCCCCCGATCGCCGGGTTACAGGACATCTGCCCTAATGTTTCAATATTGTGTGTGAGCAAGAGGGTCTTGCAGCCTATTCGAGCCGCAGCCAGGCAGGCTTCAGTACCGGCATGGCCACCACCAATAACAATGACATCGAACTTTTCCGGGTAATACATGGGCAAAAGACTATTCTCTGGTTTTTTGAGCAAGGGCGGGGAGTATAAAGTAAATTGTTTATAATTTAACCGTTTCGTTTCGCTCCCACTGCTCACAACTTCCCTGTTTTGTTTGCCAGATTCTGCCTGACATCAGTTAATCATTAAAATAGATTAAATATATTCTCTTTATATAGGTATTAGTAAATAGTTGTTATATATATACAACGACTTTTCTGTGGCTAAATTAAAATATTGTTTTAATATCAATTGGTTAATAGTGATGTAAAACACTTGGTAAGTTGCTTTTAGATGGCTCCTTTTCTTTGTGTAACCTGTGGGTGAAGATGCCAGTTGTGCACAGGTGTGATTTATAATGAGTTACCCACAATTCTGTTCATAGGTAATCCACCGAATTTTCCCGTGAGTTACCCACAGTTTTAACACAGGTGTGGATAACCGGGTTTGTAGTACTGGTTAGCCTGTGGGTAAGTTTGCCTTTAGGTTATTTGCTTGCGGGGGAATATCTTTGATTGATCTGGCACCGGATATTCATTAAAATCCCCCGCCCTTTGAAGGTAACAGGCCAGCTTAAGGAAGTACGCCATGAAAAGAACATTCCAGCCCAGTGTATTAAAGCGCAAGCGTGCCCACGGATTTCGTGCTCGCATGGCAACAAAAAATGGTCGCCAGCTAATAAATCGCCGCCGCGCCAAAGGCCGTAAGCGTCTGGCCGCCTGATTGTTACCCTCGACCAGGGCAGTCCTGTGCCCGAGACCTCTTTTGGCAGAAACAAGCGTCTATTAACAGCCCGGGCTTACCAGGCTGTTTTTTCTGATACCTGTTACAAAGTTGCACACCCCAACCTTTTATTATTGGCCAAACCCAACGGGCTTAGCCAGCCACGTCTCGGTCTCGTGGTAGCGAAAAAACACATTCGTCGATCGGTAGATCGCAATCGTGTAAAGCGGGTTGTCCGTGAAACTTTTCGCCACTCTCAAAACCTTCTTGATTCCCTTGATATCATATTTCTGGCGCGTCAGGGTATGGATCGTTTGACGCCGAGGGAACAAACCGACCTGCTGGAAAACAGCTGGCGCCGGTTATCACGAAAACTTCAGGCAGAACAGTAATCATGCGTTCATTGTTGCTGGCTATGCTAAAAGGCTATCAGTACCTGATAAGCCCTCTGTTGGGAAAAAACTGTCGTTTTTATCCCAGTTGCTCCTGCTATGCGGAAGAGGCAATCAAAGTGCATGGTGTTTCAAAGGGTATCTACCTTGGGTTTCAGCGTCTGTTAAAGTGTCACCCCTTTCACAGTGGTGGCTATGATCCCGTACCGCAATCTGAAAAAGAAAAGAGTTAAATGACTATGGATTGGCAACGTTCATTACTGATAGCTGGCATGCTGATAGTGCTATATATGTTGTTTCTTGAGTGGGATACCTTTCAGAGCACTCAAGAGGCAAATCAGACTCCTGTTTCTGAAGAAACTGTCTTGGCCCCGGAGATGCCACAAGCACCCAGTGACAGAACACCGGCTTCTGCTGAAAACGAAATACCTACACTACAAAGTGATACTTCTTCGGTAACGTCAACACCCGTTGAATCGACCGAATCCGAAACGACGACAGACCGTCTGTTATCTGTATCCACGGATGTGCTCAATGTCTTGATTGACACCCGGGGTGGCGATATTGTTCGGGTTTCGTTGCCAGAGCATTTGACGGAGCTGGAAAAGGATTCCCCACCTTTTGTGCTGCTCAATCAGACAGCCAGTACGACTTATATTGCACAAAGTGGCCTGATCGGCGTCGACGGCACAGATAACACGGAGGGCCGTCCGCTCTTCAAGGCCGCAAAAAATGATTATCAACTCGCTGGAGATGCTGATGAGCTTCATGTTGACATGGTTTTCCAGCAGAATGACGTCACCATCACCAAACGGTTCAGTTTTACCCGGGGCGACCACCTGATTGAGGTGAGCTATCTGGTCGACAATCGGGGTACTGATAACTGGAAGGCGGGCTTGTTTGGCCAGATCAAGCGCGATAGCCATGAGCCCCAGGTGGCCACCGGAATGGGGATGAACCCCTATGTTGGCGCAGCGTTGCGCACTACGGAAGAAAACTACAAAAAGCTCGATTTCGGCGATCTCGCTGAAAAACCATTCAAGGACAGCCTGACAGGTGGCTGGGTTGCAATGATTCAACACTATTTCATCAGTGCCTGGATCCCGGATCAATCAACAACCAATACCTTTTCCCTGCGCCAGCTTGGCAACCAGGATCTTTACGCCATAGGTTTTACTTCGCCTCAGACATCAGTTGAACCCGGCACTACCGGGGAGTTCAAAGCCGCATTTTATGCTGGCCCCAAGGATCAATACAGGCTGGAGAAAATTTCCCCTTACCTGGATTTGACCGTAGATTACGGTTGGCTCTGGTGGGTTTCCAAACCCCTGTTCTGGGTGCTCTACCAGCTGCACGAATTGATCGGCAACTGGGGTTGGTCGATCATCCTTTTGACCATCTTTATCAAGGCGGCATTCTATAAACTCTCTGCTACCAGCTATCGTTCCATGGCGAACATGCGTCGCTTGCAGCCAGAAATGATGCGCCTGAAAGATCTCTATGGGGATGATCGCCAGAAACTCTCCCAGGAGACAATGAACCTGTACAAACGGGAAAAGGTCAATCCCATGGGTGGGTGCCTGCCTATCCTGGTGCAGATGCCTGTTTTCATTGCGCTTTACTGGGTATTATTTGAGAGTGTGGAGTTGCGACATGCACCCTGGATTCTCTGGATTCAGGATTTATCCGTCAAGGATCCGCTGTTTATTCTGCCGTTGTTAATGGGTGCCAGTATGTATGTTCAGCAGAAACTGAACCCTACGCCCCCAGATCCCACACAGGCAAAAATCATGCAAATGATGCCAATTGCCTTTACTTTTTTCTTTATGTTTTTTCCGGCCGGGTTGGTGCTTTACTGGACAGTAAACAACCTTCTTTCGATCCTTCAACAGTGGATGATCACCCGTCAGATAGAAGCGGCTTCGGCGAAAAAGAAATAAATACTTCAAGGCTCCTCCGGGAGCCTTTTTGGTGATACATGAACAGCCCCAGTCACGATCATGATGTTATTGTCGCAGTGGCGACCCCGCCGGGCCGCGGTGGGGTCGGCATGATACGTATTTCGGGGGCCGCACTGGGCCCATTTGTCGAGGGGTTGATTGGGAAGAGCCTGGAACCGCGCAAAGCCGTTTTTACAGACTTTCACGACGGCAATCATCAGGTTATTGATCGCGGTCTGGCGATTTATTTTCCTGCCCCCCACTCCTTTACCGGAGAACATGTGCTCGAACTGCAGGGGCATGGTGGTCCAGTCATCATGGATATACTGCTACAGCGGGCTGTTGAGCTGGGTGCCAGGCTCGCCTTGCCCGGTGAGTTTTCACAGCGTGCTTTCCTCAACGACAAGCTCGATCTGACTCAGGCCGAAGCCATTGCCGATCTCATTAGTGCCACCTCGGTACAGGCCGCCCGTTGTGCAGTCCGTTCTCTGCAGGGGGCCTTTTCCACCAAGATCCACCAATTACTGGAGGCATTGACCGGTCTGCGGGTTTATGTGGAAGCGGCCATTGATTTCCCCGAGGAGGAAATCGACTTTTTGGCTGATGGCCGGGTCAGTGCAGATTTACATGAGATCGTTACTCAGCTTGATCAGGTTTTTCATCAAGCAACACAGGGTGCTCTGCTGAAAGAGGGTATGACGGTCGTTATTGCAGGCAAGCCCAATGCCGGCAAGTCCAGCTTGCTTAATGCGCTGTCGGGTAGGGACAGTGCCATCGTCACCGATATAGAGGGTACTACCAGGGATTTATTGCGGGAGGAGATCAACCTGGATGGGATGCCGCTGCATGTCATCGACACGGCGGGCTTGCGCGAGTCTGCTGATCCTATTGAGCGGGAAGGTATTCGTCGGGCCTGGCAGGCAATAGAAGAAGCGGATCGTGTTCTGTTTGTGGTGGACAGCAGTCAACCCTACTCGCTGGATCCACAAAAGAACTGGCCGGAGTATTTCAGCAGGTTTCCACAGGCCGACAATATCAGTTTCATCCTGAACAAAGCGGATGCGTCGGGGATCCCGGTGGGTATTACAGATAATCAGGGGTATCCGGTAGTGATGCTCTCAGCCAAACATAGCCGTGGTCTGGATTATCTGGTTGATCATCTCAAGCAGTGCATGGGTTATTCGGGCAGTGGGGCGGGGGGGTTTACCGCCAGACGGCGCCATCTCGATGCTCTGCAGCGTACCCAACAATATCTGTGTAGCGGTGAAAAACAACTCAATGAGGCTGGTGCGGGCGAGCTGCTTGCCGAAGACTTGCGTTTGGCCCAGCAGTGCCTGGCCGAAATCACAGGAGAGTTTACTTCGGATGATCTGCTGGGTGAAATTTTTTCCAGTTTTTGCATCGGAAAATGACTTGTTTTCGGCGGACAGTCATTAATCACTGCAGGCCAGTAACGGCGCCCGCTCATATTATCTCTTTGACAGCAAATCCCCAGTAAACACACATTTTGATAACAGGTTATCCACAGTGTTTGATTAAAAAACAACCATTACAAACTTTTTTTCTGTGTATAACATAAAACCTCTTGCATTATATAACCTACTGATAAATATAAATATACTCAGTTATATCCCTGTTAAGGTAATGCCAGATAGGTGTGGATAACTGAGCCTTTTATCGCTAGACTGAGGCCATAAGAACAACGCGAAGTATCCGCATTTTCGTGCCGCCTACAAAGCAAAGAAGGGGTTTGGTTTGGCTCAAATTTTATGGGAAAAGTGTCTTGGTTATCTTCAGGAAGAGTTGCCAGCACAACAATTTAATACCTGGATAAGGCCACTTAAACTCGATACCTCTCAGCCTGAGGGATCGACCACCTCAAACAGCGTCTGTCTGTTGGCACCCAATCGTTTTGTGAAAGACTGGGTGTCGGACAAGTTTCTCGATCGAATCGTCGATATTTATCAGCAGGTTTGCGGGGAGCGATGTGCCGTCACCGTAGAATCAGGTGTTCATGAAAGGGAACAGGGGGCGGCGGTATCGAGGCCATCTCCTGATCTGGAGGTTGATGCCGTTGTCTCAGTCCCAGTGGCTGCTGCTATCCCGGCTCGCCCACAGACACATGCCGCTTCCAGAAACAGTGGTATTGAGGGTGGACTGAATCATCAAAGCAATATAAATGAGGTTTTTACCTTTTCTTCCTTTGTCGAGGGGAAATCCAACCAGCTGGCACTGGCTGCCTCGAAGCAGATTGCTGAAAACCCCGGCGGCTCTTACAACCCACTTTTCATCTATGGTGGTGTTGGGCTGGGGAAAACCCACTTGATGCATGCGGTGGGCAATGCGCTGCGTCTGCAGAAACCCAATGCAAAGATTATTTATCTCCATTCTGAGCGTTTTGTTGCGGATATGGTCAAGGCATTGCAGTTAAATGCCATCAACGATTTCAAGCGCTTCTACCGTTCCGTAGATGCTTTGTTAATTGATGACATCCAGTTTTTTGCAGGCAAGGAGCGATCTCAGGAAGAGTTTTTTCATACCTTCAATGCGCTCCTTGAGGGCGGTCAGCAAATGATACTGACCTGTGACCGTTACCCAAAAGAAATAAACGGCCTTGAAGAGCGTCTCAAGTCCCGTTTTGGGTGGGGACTGACCGTTGCGGTAGAGCCACCGGAGCTGGAAACCCGCGTAGCGATTCTTATTAAAAAGGCTCACCAGGCAAAGGTTGAATTGCCGACCGACGCTGCTTTTTTTATTGCCCAGCGCATCCGGTCAAATGTACGAGAGCTTGAAGGTGCTCTAAAAAGAGTTATAGCAAGTGCTCACTTTACCGGTAGGACCATAGATATCGACCTGATTCGTGAATCCCTTCGGGATCTCCTGGCCCTGCAGGACAAACTGGTGACCATCGATAATATCCAGCGGGTGGTGTCTGAATATTACAAGGTTAAACTGTCTGAGCTTCTTTCAAAACGCAGAAGCCGGTCAATCGCCAGACCACGGCAGGTGGCAATGGCGTTGGCCAAGGAGCTGACAAATCACAGCTTGCCGGAAATAGGGGAGGCCTTCGGTGGTAGGGATCATACAACGGTCCTCCATGCTTGCCGGAAGGTCAAAGAGTTGCAGGAAACGAGTCGTGATATAGGTGAAGACTTCAAGCAACTACTTCGGGCATTGACCACCTGACTGTCAGGTGACAAAACCTGTTCCCGGAATCCAGGATAGATCATAATAGTAGCCCTCAGATAACCGACCTTATTTACTTGTTGGAAGATAGCTAATGAAGTTCACCGTATCGCGAGAAGATTTTCTTAAGCCCCTGCAGTTGGTGGTTGGCGTTGTTGAAAGACGTCAGACCTTACCCATCCTATCAAATGTGCTGATTGGCTTGAGTGGAGGCCGTTTGTCGTTAACTGGAACGGATCTTGAAGTAGAAATTCTTGGCTATCTGGATCTGGGTGACAGTCCGGTTATAGATGGTGAAATCACGGTGCCTGGTCGAAAGTTGATGGATATTTGTCGTTCTCTGCCCGAGGGTGCAGAGTTGACTATCTCGGTGGATGCGGGTCGTGCAACGGTTACGAGTGGCAGAAGCCGTTTTACCCTGTCAACACTTCCGGCAAATGAATTTCCGAGTGTAGAAGATGGTCCTGGTAACAGGGAGTTTTCCCTGAGTCAGCAAACCTTCAAACAATTGCTGGATAGCACAGCGTTTGCGATGGCCCAGCAGGATGTACGCTACTACCTGAATGGCATGCTACTTGAGGTCGGTGAAGGCCGAGTGCGGGTTGTTGCAACGGATGGTCATCGGCTGGCCATGCGTGACGCCCCCCTGGAGAGTCCTGATAGTAACGCGTTACAGGTCATCATTCCACGCAAGGGTGTTTTGGAGCTGTCCCGGCTGCTTGTTGAGGATGCCGGGGTTGAAGTCGTACTTGGCAATAATCACATACGGGTTTCAACACCAGAATTTCGTTTTACTTCAAAATTGGTTGATGGCGCCTATCCTGACTATCAGCGAGTCTTGCCCAAGGGTGGCAATAAACAACTCATCGGTCGGAGGGAGGAGTTGCGGCAGGCATTTAGTCGCACCGCGATCCTTTCCAATGAAAAATATCGCGGTGTGCGTTTGCTCCTCAGTGATGGCCTGTTGACGTTGACCGCGAATAACCCGGAGCAGGAGGAGGCCCAGGAAGACGTAGCTGTTAACTACGATGCTGGCGAATTGGAAATAGGTTTTAATGTTAGCTATGTCATTGATGTGCTTAATGTCTTACGTGGGGAAGAGGTCCGCTTTACCCTGTCCGATGCAAACAGCAGTGCGCTGATTGAAGACCCTGCGACAGAGGGTGCTGTTTACGTGGTAATGCCGATGCGTCTATAGAGTGTATCGGTTTTGGATATAACAATAGACGCAGTCAATGTATCTTAAACAGTTGCATGTGCACGGATTGAGAAATCTGAAGCACATTCAGCTGTCTCTTTCTCCGCAGGTGAATCTTTTCCACGGCCCCAACGGTAGCGGGAAGACCAGCCTCCTTGAGGCAATTTTTTTGTTGGGTCGTGGCCGTTCTTTCCGAAGCCGTGTTCTCAATACCGTCATCAATACCCAAGAGCAAGTCTGTACCGCGTATGGTTTGCGGGAATCTGCGGGTATTTCAACCCCGATAGGTGTTTCTCGCGGCCGCCAGGGCGATTTTTTATTCAAAATAAATGGACAACAAATTGCCGCCGCATCGGCTCTTGCTGAAACTTTGCCGTTGTTGCTTTTAAATGCCGAGGGCTTTGACCTGATTGGTGGTGGGCCTCAATATCGACGTCGATTTATCGATTGGGGCGTGTTCCACGTGGAACACAACTACAAACAGTTGGTACGACGCTATCAGCGTGTACTGAAACAACGCAATTCGCTAATGCGACATGATAGAATAGACGAACAGATGTTGGCTGTATGGGATACTGAATTTGTCGATCTCGCGCAACAGATAAACACCTCGAGAAATGCCTATCTCAATGATTTGTTACCCATAGTCAAACAGGTGGCTTGTGAGCTGTCTAAAGATTTGGGTGATGTGGATTTCGCTGTTCATCCTGGCTGGGATGAAGCGGTGGGTCTGGCCGAGGTGCTGCACAGAGATCGCCCGAGAGATCGTCTACTAAAAACCACCCATCATGGCCCCCACCGTGCAGATTTGCGGATCAGGATAAAGAAACAGAATGTCAGCGATATTCTATCCCGCGGACAGCTAAAAGTGCTGGCGACAGCTATGCAGGTTGCACAAGGTTATCTTTTTTATAATAAAACCGGTCGGTCCGGCCTTTATTTGATAGATGATCTACCTGCAGAACTGGATATAAAACACAGGCAACAGGTTTGTGAAAAGCTCAGCGCTCTCGGTGCGCAGATTTTCGTCACCGGCGTAGAGCGGAGGGATCTATTGGATCTCTGGTCTGGGTCGACAAGCGACCTGAGGTTGTTCCACGTGGAACAGGGTTCTGTTCGGGAAGAGCATGGCACTGAGTAATTTACGTCCAGAAATTAACACGATTGTTAGGGGCTCCACCTATGACTGATGAACAAAATAGCTATGATTCTTCCAGTATCAAGGTTCTGAAGGGCCTTGATGCTGTAAGAAAACGCCCGGGGATGTATATCGGCGATACTGATGATGGTACTGGTTTGCACCACATGGTGTTTGAAATTGTTGATAACTCCATTGATGAGGGCCTTGCAGGCCATTGCTCAGAAATCAGAGTAGTAATCCATCCCGATGAATCCATTTCGGTGTCTGACAATGGTCGGGGTATCCCCACGGAAATGCACGAAGAAGGCGTGTCTGCTGCTGAAGTCATTATGACAGTGCTTCACGCCGGTGGAAAATTTGACGAAAATAGCTATAAGGTGTCCGGGGGGCTACACGGAGTCGGGATTTCAGTGGTCAATGCATTGTCAACTGAACTAAAGCTGACCATCAGGCGCGGTGGGCATATCTATGAACAGGTTTACCGGCATGGAGTACCACAAGAGCCCCTGGCGGTGGTAGGTGATACAAGTGAAACCGGTACGACGATTCACTTTGTCCCCTCTACAGAGACCTTTACCAACATCAAGTTTCATTACGAAATTTTGGCCAAACGGCTCCGGGAGCTGTCATTTCTCAATTCAGGTGTACGCATTGTGCTGCTTGATGAGCGGAGTGGTAAAGAGGACATTTATCAGTATGAAGGTGGACTCAAGGCTTTTGTGGAATATTTGAACACCAACAAAGCAACGATCAATCAGGTCATGCATTTTGATGTTCAGCGTGAAGACGGGACCGGTGTCGAGGTGGCCCTGCAGTGGAATGATAGTTTTCAGGAAAATATCTTCTGTTATACCAACAACATTCCGCAACGCGATGGTGGTACCCATCTGGCTGGATTTCGGGCGGCGTTAACGAGAAGTCTCAATACCTATATCGAAAAAGAGGGACTCGGAAAAAATGCCAAAGTTAATACTACCGGGGATGATGCCCGAGAAGGGTTGACCGGGATTGTTTCTGTTAAAGTGCCCGATCCAAAATTTTCCTCACAAACCAAAGACAAACTGGTCAGTTCAGAAGTAAAAACCGCTGTTGAGCAAGAGATGGGTAGTAATTTCATGGACTACCTTTTGGAAAACCCCCAGGATGCCAGAAGTATCGTCAATAAGATGGTGGATGCCGCCAGGGCAAGGGAGGCTGCCCGTAAAGCCCGTGATATGACTCGTCGCAAGGGTGCGCTGGATATCGCCGGATTGCCTGGAAAACTGGCAGATTGTCAGGAAAAAGACCCGGCATTTTCCGAGCTGTACCTGGTGGAGGGTGATTCTGCGGGTGGCTCAGCCAAGCAAGGCAGGGATCGCCGAACTCAAGCCATTCTTCCCCTGAAGGGAAAAATCCTCAACGTAGAAAAGGCCCGTTTCGATAAAATGTTATCGAGTGCGGAAGTGGGCACACTGATCACCGCTCTGGGTTGTGGCATTGGTACGGAAGAGTTCAACCCCGATAAGCTTCGTTACCACACGATTCTGATCATGACGGATGCCGATGTCGATGGTTCACACATCCGCACCCTGTTGCTCACTTTTTTCTTCCGGCAAATGCGGGAATTGGTCGAAAGGGGACACATCTATATCGCTCAACCGCCGCTGTATAAAATCAGCAAGGGAAAACAGGAGCAATATCTTAAAGATGACCAGTCTCTGACTGCCTTCCTGACACAGTCTGCCCTCGAATCGGCAAGTCTTCATGTGACGGCGGAGGCCCCGCCCATCAGTGGTCCTGCACTGGAAAGTCTGGTTGCAGACTATCGCCGCGTAATGAATATCATCGATCGGATGTCGCGGGTTTATCCGGAGAGTGTACTGCAAAAATTGATTGATACCCCCGTCCTTGAACCTCGCCAGCTTTCTGACCGAGCGGTTGTCGAGAAATGGAGCGAGAAACTGGCCGGTTCGTTTGAACAGGACAATATTGCCGGTAGTCACCGTTACAAGGTAAGTGTCATTGAGGATCCTGAACGGCATACCTTTTTGCCTGTTGTCGAGTTGACCGCCCATGGTGTACCGACCAATTATCGGTTTAACCATGAATTTTTTGCCTCGGGCGAATATGGTGCGATTGTCGCATTGGGCAGACAGTTGCACGGCCTGATTGAAGAGGGTGCGTATGTCCAGCGGGGTGACCGCAGTAAACCGGTCACCAGCTTTAGTGAAACCCTTACCTGGCTTATGGGCGAATCGCGCCGTGGTTACAATGTTCAGCGCTACAAGGGGCTGGGAGAAATGAACCCTGAACAGCTTTGGGATACCACTATGAATCCGGAAACCCGCCGAATGCTCAGAGTGACGATTGAGGACGCGATTGCTGCGGATCAGATGTTCAATACGCTGATGGGTGACCAGGTAGAACCACGTCGGCTGTTTATTGAAACCAATGCGCTATCGGTAACCAATCTTGACGTCTAACTGATTGATTATTAAACAAAAAACCCGGCCAATGGCCGGGTTTTTTATGGTCTGTTTGTCTGTATACAGGGCGTTCTATTCTTCGTGATCTTGCCAGACATCGCCATCCGCTTTCCGGCGACCACGATTTACCCTGCGATCATCTTTATTGGGTTCAAAACGAATATCATCACGCCTATCGGGGCTTTTTCGGCGCTGCTCCTTGCGTCGATCCTCACCAATATAAGCGCCTTTATCGATATCTTTCATGGATGAAACCCACGCTGGTTGTGAACAGTCACACAATTCAGTCTAGGAGAGTATGGGTAGAAAATCTAACAGCTTGCGATGGAAAACTTACTGATCGGCCAATCTTAGCTGCTGTGTCTCAATCCAGTCTTTGACCTGTTCTGTCACAACCTGGCTGTTGCTTTCAGCTGTCACAATAATGGGTTTGCCAATAATGACATGGATCGTGCCTGGTCGTTTCATCAGTTGCCGGGCCGGCCAGCAATAGCCCGCATTATGGGCTACCGGAATGATGGGCACACCCGCTGCAATCGCCAGAGCAGCGCCACTTCGGCCATATTTGCCAATTTTACCATAAGGGATGCGGGACCCCTCTGGATAAATAACCACCCGATTCCCTTCGCTGATACGTTGCGTACCCTGCTGCATAACCTGTTTCATGGCTTGACGGGGGTTGCTGCGATCAATGGCAATGGGGTGCATCAGGCGGATACCCCAGCCAAAAAAGGGTATTTTCAGTAACTCCTGTTTCAGGATGGTGCTGACGGGCATAAAGAGCCGCTGCAGGAAAAAAACCTCCCAGGTAGACTGGTGTTTACTGAGGATGACGCACGGGGTATGGGGGACATTTTCCAGACCATCTACCTGGACGTTAATACCGCAGGTGAGACTCAGTGCACGGTTGATCAGCATGCCGGCGGTGGTGAGTAGACGGTGACGGTTCAGGTAGCCTAGAAAAGGCCCGGAAATGATAGAAACGAGGCCAAAAACAAAGACTATCAGCATATAAAGCAGATAAAACAGCATTGAACGCAGGAGCATAATGGGCTTATTCATGGGAAATTCCTGTGGCCTGGGCCAGTAAATAATCCACAGCCTGGCCTAGATCATCAAAAACTGCCGCTTGTTGTAACTCGATTTCCGGTTGAGAAGGCAGTTTCTTTTCCGTGGCGGCACCTTTGCCGGTACGTACCAGGATGGGAGTGCACTGATGACTCAAGCCAGCCTGTAGATCCCGCAGGCTGTCGCCAATCAGGGGAACGCCGTTCAGTGACACACCAAATTCACTGGCAATGGCATCGATAAGCCCGGGTGCCGGTTTTCGGCAATGGCAGTGATCCTCTGGTGTATGGGGGCAATAGAATATTCCCGCCAACTCGGCACCCTGTTGTGCCAGAAGCCCAGATAACTTTTCGTGCATGGCTTCCAGGTCATCAAGATCAAACAGACCTCGTCCGATCCCCGACTGGTTGGTAGCTACGACCACGCTATAACCGGCCCGGTGGAGCCTGGCTATGGCAGCAATACTGCCGGGCAGAGGGATCCATTCATCGACAGTCTTGATGTAATTATCGGAGTCCTGATTGATTACACCATCCCGGTCGAGAATTACCAGCTTAGTCATTTACTTGGCCGGTACCAACAGGGAAATATCCGCTATATTCAAAAACAACGCCTGCAGTTTTTGTAACAGCGCAAGGCGGTTCATGCGCACTTCTGACTGTTCTGCCATGACCATGACCTCATCAAAAAACTGATCGACCGAATCCCGCAATTTTGCCAGCTCTTTCAGTGCGCTGGTGTAATCCCGGGCCTCAAGGAGTGGTCTGACTGAACCGGTCAATGCCGTGAGTGTTTTGGCGAGTGCCTGTTCGGCGGGCTCGGCAAGCAAGTCCTGATTGACTTCCCTGCCATCCGGCAGATCGGTTTGTTTGGAGAGAATATTGGACACACGCTTGTTGGCGGCGGCAAGTGCCTCAGCTTCCGGCAGTTGGTTGAAGGCGTGCACAGCCAGTACTCGCAAATGAATATCGAGAGGATTACTGAGCTGTCGCGCAGCGACGGACTGGAAGACTTCTGAAGGGATATGCTCATCTTCATATCGCCCCTTGAAGCGATCCAGCATGTAAGTGAGTACTTGCTTGTTTATATGGTCGGCACTCTCTACCAGCGCCGATGCATCGAGTTGGGCGAGTGCCAGGTCCAGTGCTACCTTGAGATCAATATCGATATTGTGTTCGACAATAATCCGCAATACACCGAGGCTTGCGCGACGCAGGGCAAAGGGGTCTTTTGAGCCGCTGGGCGGTTGCCCGATACCGAAGATGCCGACGAGCGTGTCCAGGCGGTCGGCTATCGCCAGGGTAATCCCGGTCCTGGTGGTGGGAATGATGTCACCGGCAAAACGGGGCAGGTATTGTTCAAAAAGCGCATCGGCCACTTCCGGGTCTTCGCCATCGTGCATTGCATAATAGCGGCCCATGGTCCCTTGCAGATCATCGAACTCACCGACCATTTCGCTCACCAGATCCGACTTGCTCAACTCCCCGGCACGGAATGCCAGCGCGCCGTCGGCACCGGTTGTCTCCGACAAGGTCCGGGCCAGACTGGCGACCCGTTCAGTCTTGTCAAACAGCGATCCGAGCTTCGCTTGGAACACAATGCTGCGAAGTAACTCGCGCTGTTTGGCCAGCGTGGTTTGGCGGTCAGTTTCATAAAAGAAGGCGGCATCCGACAGGCGCGGTCGTATCACCCGTTCATTGCCGCGGATTACCTGCTCTGGGTCAGTGCTCTCAATATTGGCGACGGTAATAAAGATCGGCATTAACTTGCCGCTGTCATCCAGCACATGAAAATATTTCTGATGGGATTTCATGGAAGAGATCAGTGCTTCCGCGGGGACGTCGAGAAAGCGTGCTTCAAACTGTCCCACCAATGGCACGGGCCACTCGTTGAGGGCGGTCACTTCATTCAGTAAATCGTCATCGATAACCGCATGGCCGCCGGCTTGTTTGGCAGCGGCGTGAACACCTTCCCGGATTAAATGGCGACGTTCAGCAAAGTCTGCCAACACGTAGGCCTGCTTCAGCTGCTGACCATAACCGGCGGGACTGTCAATAACGATGTCATTGGGGGCATGGAAACGGTGACCGCGACTTCTGTTTCCGGCGGGCAGGCCCATTACCTCTGTCTCGACGATTTCGTTACCGAATAACATAACGATCCAGTGAACCGGCCGGACGAATTCTTCGCGGCGTGTACCCCAGCGCATGCGCTTTGGAATGGGCAATGCTGTCAGAGCGCCGGACACGATATCCCCCAGCAGGGCCGCGGTTGATTGACCCGGTTGGCTGGCCCTGTGGCACAGTTTTTCCTGTTTGCCATCGTGCTCAACCATGTCCGCCAACGCAGCCAGCGGACAGTTATTTTTTTCGGCAAAGGCCTGGGCGGCGCGGGTTGGTATGCCAGCCTGATCGAAGGCAACGGATTTGGGTGGCCCCCAGTTGATGGTTTCCTGCCCTGGGGTCATCGAATCGAGTGCGCGAACAACCACTGCCAGGCGACGGGGTGATGCAAATGAGGAAACGGTGCCAAAGTTCAGCTTTAGCTCGGAGAGGCGATTTACAATTTCCTCCCGAAAAGCCTCTGACAGGTTCAACAGTGACTTTGGTGGGAGCTCTTCTGTGCCAATTTCAACAAGAAAATCTGAACTCATGTTTGAGCCTCTGCTGCCAGCTGTTTAACGTGATTGGCAAGGGCCGGTGGTGCCAGCGGGAAGCCAAGTGCCAGACGTGAGTTGAAATACGCCTGTGCCACGGCTCTTGCCAGGGTTCTCACACGGAGAATGAAACGTTGCCGCTCTGTGACGGAAATGGCATGCCTTGCGTCCAGGAGATTGAAGGCGTGCGAGGCTTTCATGACCATTTCATAGGCGGGTAGTGGCAGGCCTTTTTCAATTAACCGCTGACTTTCGCTTTCGTAAACATCAAAGCTGTGGAACAGGAAATCCACATTGGCCTCATTGAAGTTAAAAGCTGACATCTCCACCTCATTCTGGTGAAAAACATCCCCGTAAGTGACGCGGCCTTCCGGTCCCTCGGTCCACACCAGGTCATAGATGCTATCCACGCCCTGCAAATACATGGCAATTCGTTCGAGACCGTAGGTGATCTCACCGGTGACCGGAAAACATTCCAGGCCGCCCACCTGCTGAAAGTAGGTGAACTGCGTCACCTCCATGCCGTTCAGCCATACTTCCCAGCCGAGCCCCCAGGCGCCCAGCGTGGGTGATTCCCAGTTATCCTCCACAAATCGAATATCGTGGATATTGGTATCAATGCCGAGTTGTCGCAGGGAGTCGAGATACAGCTCCTGAATATTATCGGGGGACGGTTTCAGGACAACCTGAAACTGGTAGTAGTGCTGCAGTCGGTTGGGATTTTCACCGTAGCGGCCATCTGTGGGGCGGCGACAGGGTTGCACATAGGCGCTGTGCCAGCTTTCGGGGCCGATGGCGCGCAGGAAAGTTGCCGGGTGGAAGGTTCCCGCACCTACCTCCATGTCCAGCGGTTGCAGGATGACGCAGTGGTGCTTTGCCCAAAACTGTTGCAGAGACAGAATAAGCCCCTGGAAAGTTGAAACATCCGGTGTAGTCTGTGACAACTGAGTTCCCCCATGGCATGCAAAGTCGGCAATTATAAGGCTGCAACCCCCGAATAGTAAGGGCTTTATTGACGCCGACTGTGCAGCACCGGTTTATGGGCAGGTATAGCCAAAGGTTGATACAGTTCTTCCTGAAGGTATATGAAAACCATTGAAGATGAGGTCGCGCTAAAACCCTCTGCCGGATTTAAGGGCAGCGTGCTGTTGTGTGTGGTCAGGAATAGATATCCTTGCCCGGGCGATGCCCTCAAGGGTGCTCCTGCGCGGTAGAGGGGCTTGCGGACACCAGAAAATGTGCTCACGCCATGGATAAAAAAATTGCGTTCCTGCTGCTTATACTGGTCAGCGTTACAGGCCTGTTTTTTTTATTGGTAGAACCCGTGGCACAGCCGAAAAAGTATCTGCAGTTTGCTGATCAAAGAATGCTGCTAGGCATAAAAAACTTCTGGAATGTGGTGTCCAATCTGCCGCTTATTCTGCTTGGCATCTGTGGCGTTGTGATGGCGTGGAAAAGGCAACTGCTGCAAGATAATTTTTCCGTGACGCCGGTTTATCTGACGTTATTCACAGCAGTTATTTTTACCGGCATCGGTTCGATCTGGTTTCATCTCAACCCCACCAATCAGACACTGTTCTGGGACCGTCTGCCAATGGCTGTTGTTTTTATGTCCCTGCTCACGGCGTTATTGGCTGAATATATGGGCCGCCCATTGCAAAAAATACTTTTTTATCCACTGCTGTTGGCCGGTGCAGGATCCGTTATCTACTGGCATACCACGGAGACCCTGGGTAGGGGCGACCTGCGCCCCTACCTCCTGGTGCAGTTTTTGCCGATACTCTGCATGGTCATGTTGATGGCCATTAGTCGATCTCGATTTACCAGAAGCGGGGATATTCTGGCTATTCTGCTCTGCTACGGTCTGGCGAAGTTGACGGAGTATCTGGACCAGCAGATTTTTGCCGCAACCACCCTCATTAGCGGTCATACCCTTAAGCATCTGCTGGCGGCGGTAGCGATTTTGATTTTGCTGAAAATGCTGTGGTTGCGTGAAGAAATAGTTAACCGATGATTGCTTATTGCTATTACCAGCATAGCAATAATTAGCTAGAGCTATTGTTGGTCGAAAGCTAAAGTATTTACCATGAACATCTGATTCCAACAGGAGAAACACTATGCAACCTTTTACTATTTTCGGCCACGATGCCTGTGGTTTCTGTCGCCGCGCCAAGGAGCTGATGGAAAAAAAGGGGCTGGAATACCGTTATGTAAATATCCACGACGAGGGTATCAGCCCGGCAGACCTCGCCAAAACCATTGGCCAACCGGTCAATACGGTACCGCAGATATTCCACGGTAAAGAATATATCGGTGGTTTTCAGGAACTCACGGAATATTTTGAAAAAATAGAAGCCGGGCAGCAGCAATAGACACTTTTCAGTACCTTCAGGCCGACTTCCCGGTTGGCAATATTGAGCCCCCGCACATAAACATGGAACGGTATTGGTGGTATCTGCCAATACCGTTTTTATTTGTCCTTGCTGACCGTGCGGGTTTTGCCCCGTTCGTCGATGGCAACAAAGACAAATTGTCCCTCTGTTACCTTGGCGGGTTCATTGGTGGATTCAATGTTGATCCAGACCTCAACGTTAATGGTCATGGAGCTGCTGCCGACCTGCATCAACTCACAGTAGCAGCTGACAATGGCACCAACCGGAACCGGTCGAAGAAACGACATTTCACTGATTGCAACCGTGGCCACGCGACCTTTTGCAACACGCTGGGCCAGAATGGAGCTACCGAGGTCCATTTGTGAGAGCAGCCAGCCACCAAAAATATCACCACTGGAATTGGTGTCTTTGGGCATGGCTATCGTCTGCAGGGTGAGTTCGCCGCGGGGTGCCGGTGGTTGATTGATTTCAGTCAAGCTCTACTCCTTATAATTAAATCCTGTACGGATTTCAGAAAACAATGGATGGCAGCCAGGTGGCCAGCGAGGGCCAGATGGCCAACATTAACATCAGCAATAGTTGAATAATGATAAAAGGCACGACGCCGCGGTAAATATCGCGGGTTGCTACCGAGGGCGGTGCAACACCGCGCAGATAGAACAGGGCAAAGCCAAAGGGTGGTGTCAGAAAAGAGGTTTGCAGGTTGATGGCGATCATGATGCCAAGCCAAACCGGGTCAAGTCCCATTGCCAGCAAAATAGGTCCGACGATAGGCACGACGACAAAGGTGATTTCGATAAAATCGAGAATAAAACCCAGTAGAAAAATCACCACCATGACCACCAGCGTGGCACCGACAACCCCGCCGGGAATACGATGAAACAGGTCCTCCATCAATTCCTCGCCGCCAAAACCCCGGAAGATCAGGGAGAATATCGCGGCACCGATCAGGATCAGGAACACCATGGCAGTGACTTCCGTGGTGGACTGGGTGATATCCCGCAACCTTTTCATGGTCAGTTGCCGACGCCCCAGTGCCAGCAGGGTGGCCCCCATGGCACCTACACCGGCCGCTTCCGTGGGGGTGGCTGCACCACTGAGAATCGAACCCAGTACGGCCACGATCAACACCACCGGCGGTAACAGGCTGCGCAGCAATCTGGCAGCCGAGAGGCTGGACTCACCGTCAACCTCAGCCACTGGTGCAAGCTCGGGTTTAAGCCGTGAGATGGCAATCAGATACAGAATGTAAAGGGTTACCAGTAACAGGCCGGGCACAATCGCGCCCACAAACAGATCCCCGATAGAGATTGTTTTCGGGTTAAAAATACCCATTCCCAGCTGGGCCTGCTGGTAGGCGCTGGACAGGATATCGCCCAGCAGAACCAGGGCGATGGATGGGGGAATAATCTGCCCCAGGGTGCCGGTGGCGCAAATGGAGCCGGTGGCCAGTGCCGGATGGTAACCGCGTTTCAACATGGTGGGCAGGGACATCAGTCCCATGGCGACCACCGTGGCGCCGACAATCCCGGTGCTGGCAGCCAGCAGCATGCCTACCACTACCACCGAAATACCCAGTCCCCCTTTGAATTTCCCAAACAGCAGGGCCATGCTATCCAGCAGGTCCTCTGCCAATCGGGATTTTTCCAGCATGACGCCCATCAGCACAAACAGGGGCACAGCGATCAGTGTGGTATTGTCGATCGTGCCGTATAAACGGTTGGGCAGGGCATGCAAAAAGGACATGTCAAAATGGCCGGTGGCGGTGCCAACCATTGCAAAAATCAGTGCGGTGCCCGCCAGCGAAAACGCCACCGGGTAGCCAGCCATCAGCATCAGGCAGACCACGGCAAACATCAGTACAGGAATGTATTCAACCATCAGAGCACGTGCTCCTGATGTTCAATGGTTTGTGTCTGACTCAACCCAAAGAAAAATAGCAGGTTTTTGATCACTTCCGCGATACCCTGCAACAGCAGGGTAATCGGCATCAGGATTAACAGGGTTTTCAGCAGGTAAACCCACGGCAGCCCGCTCGCTTCCTTGGAGACCTCCCTTATTGCCCAGCTGTTTGTGACGTACTCCCAGCAGAACAGCAGTATCAGAATACATACAGGGATGAGAAACAGTAGTCCACCCAGCGCATCCACCAGTGCTTTCATGCGCGGGCTGTAACGTTGATAGAAAATATCCACGCGAACGTGGCCGCCGCGTTTTAGCGTAAAGGCGGCACCTAGCAGAAAAACCACTGCATGAAAATAAGTGACCGACTCCTGTAAGGCGATCGAGCCGGATTGCAGGAAATAGCGCATGACCACCACCAGACAGGTCAACACCATCATGGCGAGGGTCAGCCAGGCCACCAATCTGCCGGTCCATTCAGTAAAACAGTCGATACCGCTGGCCAGATGTTCCAGAAAATGTATCAATCGAGGCATTTTTATTATCTCTCGCAACCGTCACACAGTTTATAAGACAGGGCGGGTCGCGACCAGAACAAACCTGAGATGGTTGGTGGGAGAGCTGATGGCAATCCAATCGGAAGCCTGTTTGTATTATGGGATCTGGCGGTTGTCACATTACTGTCATACAAGATTCATAGAGTTGTCACGATAGACCACTAGCATCAGTCCCGATGTTAATGATCAGCCCTGGAGGCAAACGTGAAAAATACCCATAAATTAGTACTCGCTGCAGCACTGGCTCTGTCCAGTGTGCCAGCAATGGCTCGTGATACCGTTTCCATAGTCGGTTCATCCACCGTCTATCCCTTTGCCACTGTGGTAGCAGAACGGTTCGGCCGCAATACCAGTTTCCCGACCCCCAAAATTGAATCCACCGGCTCCGGTGGTGGACTGAAGCTGTTTTGTCAGGGCGTTGGCACCCAGCACCCCGATATCACCAATGCTTCCCGCCGTATGAAGCAGTCCGAGTTTGAGCTGTGCAAGTCCAACGGTGTTAAAGACATTACCGAAGTACAGATCGGTTATGACGGTCTGGTAGTTGCCAATTCCGTAAAAGGACCAGATCTCGATATTTCCCTGCGTGATCTGTACCTGGCGATGGCCAAGGATGTGCCAAATCCGAACGGCACAGAAGAGCTGGTAGCCAACCCCTACAAAACCTGGAAAGACGTCAATCCGGCACTGCCAAATGTCAAGATTGAAGTGGTAGGCCCGCCGCCCACTTCCGGTACCCGTGATTCGTTCAACGAACTGGGTGTTGAAGGTGGCTGCAAGACCTTCCCCTGGTTGAAAGCGATGAAGGATCAGGACAAAAACAAATACAAATCAGTGTGTCGCAGCATTCGTGAAGATGGTCACTACATCGAAGCCGGCGAAAACGATAACTTGATTATTCAGAAACTGGAATCTTCACCCAATATACTGGGCGTCTTTGGCTTCTCCTTCCTCGATCAGAACCGCTCCATTGTTAAGGCCGTAAAAATCAAAGGTGTGAGTCCGAACATGGAAACAGTGGGTAGTGGTGAATACCCGATGGCACGCTCCATGTATTTCTATGTGAAAAAAGCCCACGTCGGCGTGATTCCCGGTATCCAGGAGTATGTGAAGGAATTCACTAACGATCGCGCTTGGGGTGACGAAGGCTATCTGGCAGACAAGGGTCTGATTCCTTCACCTAAAAATGAGCGCATGAAGTGGGCGGATAACGCGAAGTCGCTCAGCAGCATGACCGGTAAAGAGTTTGAATAAGGTTGACTAGTGACATCGGGCCCGGCGTAGAACACGTCGGGCCTTCTTGTCCCTGGGTATTGGAAATTCCCACCGCTATACGGTTGTAGGTGGAAAAATAATACTGGAGCAGTTCATGCAGACCGGACAGTTATTATTAATACTTGCTGCGATGATTGTTACGGCTTTCATCATGGGTCGCCACCGGGCACTGCAGGTTGCACAGCCGTTGGGTGGTATCCGCCATCTCCGCTCACTACCATTCTACTATGCCATGCGCTCGGCCATCTGGTGTGCGCTGCCGGCATTGACAGTACTGGTGACCTGGCTGGTATTTGATCAGACCCTGATCCGTATCATGGTATTGGACAGCCTGCCCACAGAGCTCCAACCGGTGGACGGTACTGCACGCAACCTGCTGATCAGCCAGATTGGCAATGTGGCCAGTGGTGCGCTGCCGACCGACTTTGTGGATGCTGCTGTGGCTAACGCTGCCGGACGACTAAACCAGTTGCAATCGATCAGTGCCATGGCCATGGCCGTTGTTGTGATCGTACTGGCCATGGTGGGTGGTGCTTGGGCCTGGCTGCGGGTTTCCGCAAGAATGCCAGCCCGTGAACAGGTGGAACGGGTATTGCTGGTCGTCTTCATGCTCTGTGCCGTACTGGCGGTGGTGACCACCGTCGGTATCGTGTTTTCTGTGCTGTTTGAATCGATCCGGTTTTTTGGTCAGGTGCCGATTACAGATTTCCTGTTCGGGCTAAACTGGAGTCCGCAAATGGCGCTGCGTGCGGACCAGGTGGCTTCGGAGGGTGCCTTTGGTGCCGTGCCGCTGTTCGCCGGCACCCTGCTGATTTCAGCCATTGCCCTGATAGTGGCAGTACCGGTGGGATTGATGTCGGCCATTTATCTGGCGGAATATGCCCACTCCAAAGTCCGTTCGTTCGCCAAGCCCGCGCTGGAGGTGCTCGCCGGGGTACCGACCGTTGTTTACGGTTTTTTTGCAGCCCTCACCGTGGCGCCCTTTATTCGTGATGTCGGTCAGTCTCTGGGGCTCTCCGTCGCCTCTGAATCTGCACTGGCGGCAGGGCTGGTGATGGGGATTATGTTGATCCCTTTTGTATCTTCTCTGTCTGACGATGTGATCACTGCGGTGCCCAGAGCGATGCGGGATGCTTCGCTGGGGCTCGGTGCCACCCGTTCGGAAACCATCAAAAAGGTGATTTTTCCCGCGGCGTTGCCGGGCATTATGGGCGGTATTCTGCTGGCGGCCTCACGGGCCATCGGCGAAACCATGATCGTGGTTATGGCGGCCGGTCTTGCGGCAAATCTCACCGCCAACCCCCTGCAGGCGGTGACCACCATTACGGTACAGATTGTCACCCTGCTGACCGGGGATCAGGAATTCGACAGCGCCAAAACACTGGCGGCGTTTGCTCTGGGTTTGATGCTGTTTATTACCACCCTGTTGATGAATGTGGTCGCTCTGCATATCGTCAAGAAATACCGGGAACAGTACGAGTAGGCTCGGCTGCAAGAGGATTAAAGTATGAGTGTAACCACCGAACAGGTTCGCAAAACGCTGGCGCGACGCTATCGGGCAGAAAAACGCTTCAAGGCCTATGGTATCTGTGCCATCAGTATTGGCCTGCTGGCACTGCTGTTGTTGTTCACCGATATCATCGGCAAGGGTTACCGGGCATTTTACGAATATTCCGTCGCTTTGCAGATTACCTTTGACCCGGAAAGCCTGGAAATAGACGATCCCCGGGATCTGGAACAGCTTCAGTACGGCAACTACGAAGCGGTTGTTAGAGAGGCTCTTCAGGCGCGCTTTCCCGGCGTGGAAGGGCGCGAAGGCAGGCGAGCACTGGCTGCGCTGGTGAGCACCGCCGCAGGCTATCGGCTGCGTGAGATGTTGGAAAACTCGCCGGAATTGCTGGGCCAGACCCGCACACTGTGGTTGCAGCTCAATGATGATGCAGACATGTTTCTGAAGAGCAGTGAGGCAAAGCGCAAGACGGCTCGCCTCAGTGACCAGCAGCAGACCTGGATGTTGGAGCTGGAGCAGAGTGATGAGGTTCGCGCAGGCTTCAATCATTCCCTTTTTACCCGGGGTGATTCCCGTGAACCGGAACAGGCCGGTATCCTCGGGGCAATATTGGGTTCGTTTTTTACCATGTTGGTGACGCTGGCGCTGAGTTTCCCGATCGGTGTTGCTGCAGCCGTCTATCTGGAAGAGTTTGCCCCGAAGAATCGCTTCACTGACTTTATCGAAGTGAACATCAACAACCTGGCTGCGGTGCCTTCCATCATCTTCGGTTTGCTGGGTCTGGCGGTTTTTATCGGTTTATTCGGTATGCCCCGCTCGGTGCCCTTGGTGGGCGGGTTGGTTCTGACGTTGATGACATTACCCACCATCATTATTTCCAGTCGGGCAGCGATCAAGGCGGTTCCCCCCAGTATTCGGCAGGCAGCGATGGGACTGGGTGCCTCAAAAATGCAGGTGGTATTGCAATTTGTACTGCCACTGGCGCTGCCGGGGATGCTGACCGGTGGCATCATCGGTATGGCCCAGGCACTGGGTGAAACCGCGCCGCTGCTGATGATTGGCATGGTGGCGTTTATCGTTGAATTGCCCGCCGGTGCAATGGATGCCGCCACCGTATTGCCGGTCCAGGTATTTCTCTGGGCCAGCAGTCCGGAGCAATCGTTCGTCACCATGACATCGGCCGCCATCATGGTGCTGATGACATTTCTGATCACAATGAACACTTTGGCGGTCGTCATGCGCAAACGCCTTGAACGCCGCTGGTAACTGACAGGAAACAACATGGATATTGCAGAAAAAATGAATGTGTTTCAGGATGCTGTGCAAGTAGACCCCAGGGTCGTTGCACAAGAGCATATGATGACAGGAGAAAATTTGTACATTCCGGAAAAAACCGTTGGTGCGCCCTTTGTGGATGATCCCAAGATGCGCATGCGTGATGTGAATGTGTTTTATGGTGCGGACCAGGCTATCCACGGGGTCAGTCTGGATATCGGCAAAAACGAGGTGGTGGCACTGATCGGCCCCAGTGGCTGTGGAAAATCCACCTTTCTGCGCTGCATGAACCGGATGAACGATACCATTGATATTTGCCGGGTGGAGGGTAGCCTGCATCTGGAAAATCAGGATATTTATGACCCGAAACTGGATGTGGTTGAGCTGCGCGCCCGGGTGGGGATGGTCTTTCAGAAGCCCAATCCTTTCCCCAAGTCGATTTATGACAACGTCGCCTATGGCCCACGGATTCACGGTCTGGCCAATCGCAAAACCGATCTGGATGAGATTGTGGAAAACAGTTTGCGCAAGGCGGGGTTGTGGGACGAGGTAAAGGATCGCCTGGACTCTGCCGGGACTGGCCTCTCTGGTGGGCAGCAGCAACGGTTGTGTATTGCCAGGACCATTGCCGTCAGCCCGGAAGTGGTATTGATGGACGAGCCCTGTTCGGCTCTGGACCCGATTGCCACCGCCAAGATCGAAGAGCTGATCAGGGAGCTGAGCGAATCCTACACCATTGCAATCGTTACTCACTCGATGCAGCAGGCCGCCCGGGTTTCCCAGCGCACCGCCTATTTCCACCTTGGCTGGCTGGTTGAAATGAACGACACAGACACCGTCTTCACCAAGCCGCAACACGAGCTGACGGAATCCTACATTACCGGCCGCTTTGGTTAAGGAGCAGAGGATGGACAACTTGAATCTCGACCAACATATTTCCAGACAATTTAATGACGACTTGGAAGAAATCAGGACCAGCATGCTGGAAATGGGCGGCCTGGTGGAAAGGCAGGTAGCCGATGCGATTCGCGCCCTGGAGGATGCCGACAGCACCCTGGCGGATAAGGTCATGGAGGTAGAATCCAGAATAGATTCCATGGAGATGGACATCGATGACACCTGCACCACACTGATTGCCCGGCGCCAGCCGGCGGCCAGTGATCTGCGGATGGTACTCGCCGTGTCCAAGACGCTCCGGGATCTGGAGAGGATCGGCGACGAAGCCAATAAAATTGCCAAAATGGCAATTCTGCTCTCCGAGCAGGGCAGTGCGCCCCGGGGTTATACCGAGGTGCGCCATATTGGCAATTGCGTGCGCAAGATGCTCAATGATGCACTGGATGCCTTTTCCCGCTTTGATGCAGAATCCGCTATCGCCACCATGAAAGAAGACCGTCAGGTGGATATGGACTACAAGTCTGCCTTGCGTGAAATGATCACCTACATGATGGAAGACCCCCGCAGTATTTCACGCTCCATGAATATTCTCTGGACACTGCGTTCTCTGGAGCGTATTGGTGACCACGCCAAGAATATCTGTGAGCATATTGTCTATCTGGTTCAGGGCCGGGATATCCGGCATCGCGACCCCGATTGAATCACCGTAGCGACACGGCCAGACTCACTTTAAAAAACCGGACTAAAAATCCGGTTTTTTTGTGTGGCAACTGACCGTACACTTGTCTGCTGAAATAGCCCTGCGGAGTAGGTTCAGTGAAAGAACTGTTCGAGAAAAATGTTGCCTGGGCCGCGGCCCAGAAAGAGAAAGACCCCACCTTTTTTGAACGGCTTTTAAAACAGCAAACCCCGGAGTATTTGTGGATCGGCTGTTCCGACAGCCGGGTGCCGGCCAACGAGATCGTCGGCCTGATGCCCGGTGAATTATTTGTCCACAGAAATGTGGCCAATATGGTGGTGCACAGCGATCTCAACTGCCTGTCGGTGATGCAGTTCGCAGTCGAATATCTCAAGGTCAAGCATGTGATAGTGACTGGTCACTATGGCTGCGGTGGTGTTAAAGCGGCCGTTATGAAGCAAAATCTGGGATTGATCGACCATTGGCTGCTGAATGTTCAGGATGTGCAGTATATCCATCAGACCTACCTTACCGATGATGCCGATAAAGACCGGGTCATTGATCAGGTTTGTGAGTTAAATGTCATTGAACAGGTGGTCAATGTCTGTAAAACCAATATCATCCGGGATGCCTGGACCCGCGGTCAGCCGCTGACAGTGCACGGCTGGATATACGGTATCGCCGATGGTTTGCTGCGTGACCTGAATATGAACATCAGTTGTCGTGAAGAAATGCGCAACGTCTATCACGCGGCTGTCGAAGGCATCAAACAACGCTATGCCGAACCCTCCTGATCCCGCATACAAGACCGAAACTATGAGCAATTTGGACGCCCCGGTTTTGCTATCCATGGAAGGAGCGGTAGCTCGCATCCTTCTCAATAACCCAGCCAAACACAATTCACTGACTGACACTGGTATTGATCTGTTTATTGATTGCCTGAATCAGGTGGACGCCAACCGGGATATCCGGGTCCTGGTGGTTACTGGTCAGGGGGAGAAAACCTTTTGTGCTGGTGCATCGCTGGAAGAAATGACCTCAGGTGATATGACCGGTGATAAATTTGAGACGCTTACCGATCGCCTAACAGCCATGCCCATGCCGGTTATCTGTGCCCTCAATGGCAGTGTCTACGGAGGCGGCTCGGAAATCGCTTTGTGTTGTGATTTTCGGATAGGTGTTTACGGCATGCGGCTCAAGGTGCCTGCCGCGGAAATCGGTCTCTGCTATCCGCCGAACGGCATCCGTCGCTATGTGAAACGCCTGGGTGTCACCACGGCCAAACGGATTCTGGTTGCGGCGGAAGTGCTGGATGCAGAAATGCTGTTGCGGGCCGGTTACCTGACGCATCTGGTGCTTCAGGATGAGCTTGAGGTGGAAACCTCGAAACTGGTGGACACATTGACACCACTCTCACCGACCACGGTAGCGGCCATGAAACAGCTCTGTGATCAGATGGCGGACGGTAATCTTGATCTTGCCAGAGTCCTTGCTGTCACCTCGCAATGTCACCGCTCCGGGGATCTGAAAGAGGGGCTGGCGGCGCGACGGGAAAAGCGCCAACCGAATTTTGCCCGCCGTTAATCATCCGGTAGCGAAAACAACGCCGTATTGCCGCCGCGGGCGGTGGTATTTTCCGTGCGGGTTTTCTCGGTCGCAAAGGCCATCAGGTAGTGGGGGCCTCCGGCTTTCGGGCCCGTACCGGAGAGTCCGCAACCGCCAAAGGGATTGCTGCCCACCACGGCACCCACCATGTTGCGGTTGATATACGTATTGCCCACCCGGGTATGGCTGAACACATAGTCGGCAAACCGTTTCAGGCGGCTTTGAATTCCCAGTGTCAGGCCAAAACCACTGTCGTTGATTTGCGCCAGTACCCGGTCAATATCTGCGGCGCGATAGCGGATCACATGGAGGATAGGCCCGAACACCTCCTCGGGCAGTTGCGCCAGTGAGTCGATCTCAACCAGATGTGGTGCCACAAAATACCCTCGCGAGGGTATCTGCTCCGTTTTCAGACTCCCCAGTAATGTGCCTTCCCGACTTATCCGCTCGATATGGGCTATCAGGGTATCCCTGGCGCGCCCGTCAATCACCGGGCCTATATCGGTAGCCAGGCTGGCAGGATTGCCGACCTTCAGGGTTTGCAGTGCGCCGGTAAGTGTCGTCAGCAGGTCATCGGCAATATCGTCCTGAATAAACAGCACTCGCAGTGCCGAGCAACGTTGCCCGGCACTGAGGAAGGCCGAAGAAATCACATCATCCACCACCTGTTCCGGCAGGGCGGTGGAATCCACCAGCATGACATTCTGGCCACCGGTCTCCGCGATAAGCGGCACAATGGCACCGGGGCGACGGGCCAGCTGTCGCTGGATGATTTTGGCCGTAGCGCTGGACCCGGTAAAGGCAACGCCGGCAATCCGTGGGTCCGGCAGCAACCGTTCGCCCAGTTTCGCGCCCTCGCCGGGCAGGAGGTGTAACACATCGACTGGCACACCGGCCCGATGGAACAGCTCTGTGGCTTTGGCTGCCACCAGCGGTGTCTGCAGGGCGGGTTTGGCGATCACCGCATTGCCTGCCACCAATGCCGCTGCGGTCTGCCCGGTAAAAATGGCCAGCGGGAAATTCCATGGACTGATGCAGAGAAACACGCCGCGGCCTTCGAGACAGAGCTGGTTGCTCTCTCCGGTGGGGCCGGGCAGATCGATACCCCCGGAAAACCGGTAGCGGGCCTGCAGGGCGTAATAGTGGCAGAAGTCGATTGCTTCCCGCACCTCCGCCAACGCATCGGCAATCGTGCGTCCCGCCTCCTGCACAATCAGCTTCAACAGCGCCAGCTGATGTTCTGTCAGCAGCTCGGCCATTCGTTCCAGTATGTCAGCGCGTGCGGCACCGCCACGCTGGCTCCAGGCCCACCGTGCCGTGGCTGCCTGTTGCAGGGCTTTGGTCACATCTTCATCGTTGGCCATCGTGCAGTGGCCCACCACCATTATGCCATCGGCGGGGGACAGGACTGGCTGTGGGTCCCGCTGTACCCATTCCCCGCCCACCACAGGCCCGGCCCGGACAGGGATGGGTGTCTCGTTGAGTGCGGCAACCAGTGGTTCACTGATCAGTGGATTGTTCAGGTCCAAACCGGCCGCCCCGGCACGCTCTTCACCGGCGGCGCGGTAGATATTCACCGGTAATGGAATCAGTCGGTGGCGATGGGGCCTCACCGAGCGAATCTGGGGTAGCAGGGGTCTCACCAGAGAGTCCACCGACATCTGCTCATCCAGCAGGTGGTTTAAAAAGGAGCTGTTGGCGCCATTTTCCAGTAAACGCCTCACCAGATAGGGCAGCAGATCGCGGTGTTCGCCAACCGGCGCGTAAACCCTTACCGGTGGCAACTCAGCTGGCTGCCGTTGCCATTGCCCATAGAGCACCTCGCCCATACCGTGCAGGCGCTGGAATTCATAGGGGGCATCGCCGGCCAGCTGCTGAATGGTGGTGATGGTCTGGGCGTTGTGGGTGGCGAATTGTGGATAGACGGCTCCCGGTGCCGCGAGCAGCTGTTGCGCACAGTGCAGGTAACAGAGGTCCGTATGTGCCTTGCGGGTAAACACCGGGTAGTCGGCGAGCCCCTGTTGCTGGGCGAGTTTGATCTCTGTATCCCAATAGGCACCTTTCACCAGCCTGACCATGAATTGGCGCCGGGTTTCTCCGGCCAGTTTGATCAACCAGGGAATCACGGCCGGGGCACGTTTCTGGTAGGCCTGTAGCACAAAGCCCAGACCATCCCAGTCAGACAAGGCCGGGTCGCGGGCCAGTGCTTCAAAGATATCGAGGGATAGCTCCAGTCTGGCGGCCTCTTCGGCATCAATGCTCAGGCCGATACGGTGACTTCGGGCAGCAATGGCCAGCTCCCGGATGCGCGGCAGCAGTTCGCCCATCACCAGATCCCGTTGACTGAATTGATAGCGGGGGTGCAGGGCGGACAGCTTGACCGAAATGCCATCCGAGGTAAGGGGTGAGGTACGGGGTGTAGTCGCGTTCCGGCTGGCTTTGCCGATGGTTTCAATGGCGGACGCATAGGCCTCGAAATAACGACGGGCATCCGCCTCTGTGCGGGCACCTTCTCCCAGCATATCGAAGGAAAACCGGGTATTCGGCGGGGCGTCGTCGTGGCCTCGGGCGATGGCTTCGGGCAGGGTCTGGCCCAGCACATAGTGGCTGCCCATCATCTGCATCGCCCGCAGCATGGCCCGTCTTACCACCGGTTCGCTCAGTCGGCTCACCAGCTGTTTCATCCAGCGGCTGGTATCTTCGGTTATGTCTTCAGTCAGGGGCAGCATCGCACCCGTCAGCATCAGACCCCACACCGAGGCATTGACGAACAGGGAGTCCGAGTGCCCACGGTGATTGGCCCAGTTGCCGTCGCGGATTTTTTCTGCAATCAGCTTATCGGCGGTGGCCTCATCCGGCACCCGCAGCAGTGCCTCCGCCAGACACATCAGGGCAACGCCCTCGCGATTGGACAGGCCGAATTCCTGTAAAAAGGCATCCAGCAGGTATTTACCCTCGGTTGCCTCCCGGCAACTCTCCACCAATTGACGGGCCTGAATAAGCGATTGTTGTTGCTGCGTCTCGCTGAGCGGGAAGGCCGCCAGCAATTGCTCGACACAACCGTGCTCGTCGGCATCGGTGGCTTGCTGAATCCGGGTTCTGAGGTCGGTCAATGTCATGGCTATTCTGCTTGAACGATAACCGCTGGGCTGAGTAGGGGCGCTTGGGTTAAGTATGGACGCTGATCAGGCAACTTTCGAATAGCAGGGCTGGTAAGCGGCCCGGCTATGCTGTCGTTGCTATAAAAAGCCGAAGATCTCTCAGCGCCTGATGGGCGCTTATACCGGCAAGGTTGCCGTATTCTGCGGCGATTTCAAAACAAAGGACGATTGCACCCCTGATACCCCCTCGATACGGGTAATTTTATTCAGCAAAAACTGCTGGTAGCCGTCCATATCCTCCACCACCACCTTGAGCAGGTAGTCTGCCGCCTGCCCGGTGATCAGATGGCACTCCAGCACCTCGGGGAAGTTGGCAACCGCCGATTCGAACCCTTCGAAACGCTCGGGGATATGCTTGTCCATGCTGATCTGGATAAAGGCCATCAGGTTTAATCCCAGCCGCCGGGCGTTCAGCCGGGCGGTATAGCCATCGATAACCCCTTCCTCTTCCAGACGCCGCACCCGACGCAGGCAGGGAGATGGTGAGAGGTTCACCTCTTCCGCCAGATCCTGGTTGGAGATGCGCCCTTCCTGTTGCAGCTTTCTCAGAATTGCCCGGTCGTAGGTGTCTAATTTCATATAATTGCTCAATTAATATTTATATAAACATATTATTGCTTAAATAATAAAAAATGCCATACAAGTAGCAATAAAATGCCGTCGTTAACGCATTAAACTGTCAACCATCCTGAGAAAAGCAGTGGGCCAGAAGCCCCTGGCACCGACAGAGTCCCGTTACCCGCACCCTTTGCTTCGGTTGCCGGTTTTTCTCAGGGCCTTATTTGTCAATCGTGGAGAACCTTATGATCACCAATCCCGCCAGCAAATACCGGGCTTTCGTGCCAGTGCAATTGCACGACCGCCGCTGGCCCGGCCGCACGATCGAAAAACCGCCCATCTGGATGAGCACCGACCTGCGGGACGGCAACCAGTCCCTGATCGACCCCATGTCGGTGGACACCAAGCTGCGTTTTTTCGAGATGCTGGTGGAAATTGGTTTCAAGGAGATCGAAGTGGCGTTCCCCGCTGCCTCCGATACCGACTTCAATTTCGTGCGCCGCCTGATCGAGGAAGACCGTATCCCCGAGGATGTCACCATCGAGGTGCTGACCCAGGCACGAGAGGATTTGATCGCCCGCACCGTGGAGTCCGTGGTGGGTGCCCGGCGTGCCATCGTGCATCTGTACAACCCCACAGCGCCGCAATTCCGCCGCATCGTCTACAACACTGATGTGGCAGGCGTGAAGGCCATCGCCGAGCAGGGCACTCGTTGGGTCAAACACTACACCAGCCAGCACCCGGAGACCGAGTGGGTCTACCAGTATTCGCCGGAGGTGTTTTCCGGCACCGAACTGGCGGTGGCCAAAGAGGTGTGCGACGCGGTCAGCGCTATCTGGCAGCCCACCCCCGAGCACAAGATGATTTTCAATTTGCCGGCCACGGTGGAGATGTCCACCCCCAATGTCTATGCCGACCAGGTGGAGTGGATGGACCGCAATCTGAACCGCCGGGACAGCATCCTCATCAGTGTCCATCCCCATAACGATCGGGGCACCGCAGTGGCGGCGGCGGAACTGGCGGTGATGGCCGGTGCCGATCGGGTGGAGGGCTGCCTGTTCGGCAACGGCGAGCGCACCGGCAATGTGGATATTGTCACCCTGGCGCTGAACCTCTATTCCCAGGGCGTTCACCCCGGGCTGGATTTTTCCCGTATCGAGGCCATTCGCCGCACCGTGGAAGAGTGCAACCAGTTGCCGGTGCATCCGCGCCATCCCTATGCCGGCGAACTGGTGTTCACCGCCTTTTCCGGTTCCCATCAGGACGCCATCAAGAAAGGCTTTGCCCAGCGGGTGGAGGGCGAGATCTGGGAGGTGCCTTACCTGCCCATCGACCCCGCCGACCTGAACCGGGGCTACGAAGCGGTGGTGCGGGTCAACAGCCAGTCCGGCAAGGGGGGGGTCAGCTTCCTGTTGCAACAGCAGTACGGCCTGGAACTGCCGCGCCGCCTGCAGATAGAATTCAGCCGTGTGGTGAAAGCCTTCACCGACCGCGAGGGCCGCGAGGCCACCAGCGCCGATATTTTCGCCCTGTTTGAACAGGAATATTTGCAGGACAGCGGCGACTACAGTTTTGCCGAGGCGGATGTCAGCACCCACAGCCATGGCGATAAAGGCGCCACTGAAGTGCAAATCCGGTTTACCGAGGACGGCAAGCCCAGAACCGTCAACGGCATCGGCAACGGCACCATCGACGCCGCGGTAAAAGCCCTAGGCGGCAATATTCGCGTCATCGACTACCACGAACACGCCCTGGGAACAGGCTCGGAGGTGGAGGCGGTGTGCTATCTGGAAATGCAGATCGACGACGGTCAGGCAATATTTGGCGTAGGGGTGCATCGCAATATTATCAGTGCGGCGATCAAGGCCATCTTCAATGGCCTCGGTCGGCACCGGGCGGTAGCGAGGTCGGAGGAGGACATGGAAGCCATCGCCAGCTAATATGCCGCGCCGATGAGTAGGTTGGTGTGCTCATCAGCGTGGCGCTCATTAAAGTAAACCCATTCCCGGATTTCCTGTCCAAGCCCCCTACAGATGACTGCGGGGGCTGCTCACCTCCTTCTGTATGCCGGCCTCTCCACCGCTAGAACGACGAGTAAACCCTCGATATCAGAAAACCCCAAGTCCCCGAGAGTTGCCTTCCACAAAGCGCTATGAAATATTGGATCCAGCACAGGTACACATCAATGGTTCGTTTGCTGCAATTGCGAACCTGCACAAACCAAACAATAAATTCAAGAAAGAGAGATTTCGCCATGCCAACCTCATCCATGAAGTTTGTTGTACGTCCCGCCGAGAATAGCTGCAAAATTAAAGAGGGCTTGCCCTCTTTAATAAGGCCATCCTGTCGAAATGAAGAATAAGCAATTGATATTTAGCATATTAGAGAAGGTATATTTTCTAACTCCGAATTATGAGGAATGCACTCTAATAATTATTATGATGGCAAAGCCATCATTAACATACTGTTAGCGGGCTTGAGGAGGCATTGTGGAATACATAGTTGGTATCGCTGTGATCGCGCTAGTGGTTTATTTTCTGAGACGCCCGTCTGATGAATCGAAGCCTCGGGCGCAACCGAGCGTTGATCGGTCGCGCAGGGAAGACGACGAATCACAGTGGCTTCGGGAGAGATGGAAATTAGCAGAAGAACACAAAATCGTGGGAAAGGAAGATATTTTTCCGAAATGGTATTTCGACGATGTCACCGAACGTCAAAAGACTCGACTTGACGATCTTGGAATAAAAGCGGGGAAGACAATTTCAAAAGGTCAGGCTTCGGATCTTATCGGCATGCATGAACCGGCTGATGAGAACGCTCTGGCTATCTTACGATTCTTCAAAAGATCGACGAAGGGAATGAATCAGACGAAAGCCCGGCATGAGGTTGCGCAAATATTATCGGACCCGGATAACGTCAAAGAGTGGGAGAGCCGGCCACCGACTAAAGAGCAAAAGGAATTCTGCAAGTTCTTTGGCTTGAAGATGGAGAAGGGTCTTACTGCGTCGGATGCCGAAAAGCTGATTACAGAACATGAGAGTAATCTAGCCGAAGAAGACCCGCGGCTCGACGAATGGGAAGCATTTTCTGAAATTATGGAGGAACTGTCAGACTCCGAGATGCGAGCCGATTACGAAATAAAGAAACCCAGCGTTAGCCTGATCAAGTCGGCACTGGATGATCTCGGGCAACAGGGAAAGTCATACCGGGATGTCGCGGATGAGATAGATATCCTTGTGGACAAGCTGGTGGAACTGAAGCCGGAGTTGCAGCGTGAGTAATCCGCTAGCAAAAGCGTCAGCTCCGTAAAAGCGTAAAAGGGGTCACCGACCCCTTTATTCCGTGCCCGAGTCGTTATAGTTAGCTGTTAAGTGCAAGGAAACATATGACTAATAAATCACTTCCATACAGATCCCCAGAGTTCAGTGTTAAAACATTTCATTGTCCAAACTGCTCTGCATACTCCAAGCAGCGTTGGGCTTTTCCATCTATGAATTTTGAAGGTGTTGGTGTCAACGCTGATCATAATATGGGTCTCACACGGTGTGACAATTGTGAGAAGTATGCAATCTGGGTAGACCAGAATCTGGTGTTTCCTATTAAGCTTCCGGGAATTACGCCTAACCCTGATCTAAGTGATGACATAAAGGCAGATTTCGACGAAGCAAGAAGAATATTAAACGACTCTCCAAGAGGTGCGGCTGCGCTCTTACGTTTAGCTGTCCAAAAGATATGTATTGAGCTTGGAAAGAAAGGTAAAAACATTAACGATGATATTGCTGAATTAGTAAAAGAAGGCCTGCCTCCAAAAATTCAGCAAGCGCTTGATGTTGTGCGGGTCGTTGGAAACAACGCTGTTCACCCTGGCAGCTTAGACATGAAAGACAATATAGAAACGGCAAATAAGCTCTTTGCCCTAGTTAACCTAATTGCCGAGGTAATGATTAGCCAACCAAAACACGTTGAGGCAATGTATGACTCGCTTGTGTCTGATAGGGCAAAAGAGGCAATTCAGAAACGTGATGGCACCTAACAAATCAATCAACTACGCGCCTTCGGCGCCGGACGCAGGAAAGCTGAAATTTATTCACTCCGACCCCTTTTATTGACCCCTTTTATTCTGACCCCTTTTATTCTTTATTCGAGAAAGCGATGCAGTCAACTTTTAACAACTCAGGCAACTGGACACAGTAAACTGTGCCGGTTCTTGAGGCGCCGGGCGGAACTCAGGCAAACAATTCTATGCAACGAAGAGAGTGAATATGAACACTAGACCAAAAATTGTAATCTCATCGCTTGATGCAGATAGGCTCGATACGTTGTTAGGCTCCGTGCCAGATGGCACATTTCCTGGTAAAGCTGAATTAGAGGCCGAACTGGCGCGGGCGGAAATAGTGGAGCCGAAGAAGGTTCCATCGACCGTTGTGTCAATGAATTCTACTGTAAGATTTCGGGTAGAGTCGTCACAGGAGGAGTTCAACTTGACGTTGGTATATCCAAAAGATATGGACTCTAGCGGTACAAAGATTTCAATTCTTGCCCCGGTAGGAAGCGCCCTGCTCGGTCTTTCGCAAGGAGATCAAATCGAATGGCCAAAGCCTGGCGGAGGACTCTTGCGTGTCTGTATTGAGGAGATCGTATACCAGCCAGAACGGTCAGGAGAGTACCATCGGTAACTATCGGCATTAATTTGGCTAGGCCCAACAGTGCCATACAGCCCACACTCGTTTCTCGCGTGATTGATGGCTGGCCTTATGTGCTTTATCAGGGGTGAAAATCCACCTTGTTATTATACTGACTGGGATAAAATACCGGTAACCAAGCTTTTTTGAGTTAATCAATAAAAGGGGTCGGTGACAACTGCAAATTATTCTCAATAGTCACCGCCCCCTTTATTGCTTTATTCCATGCCTCGATAATGCTTCGATTTTCTGAATGAAGAATGCTGGTGCCCATCGGTGCACCAGCGTTGGTTGTTGTGGGCTCAATGCTACAGCAGCAGGCAGGCCTCTTCGAACTCCAGCCGCTTGCCTCGGGGGTGGAGTTTTTGCGAATCGCCGTAGCCGAGGTTGATCAGGAAGTTGGATTTCCAGCCATTTTCAGTAAAGAAAATCTCATCGGTTTTGCCGTTGTCGAAACCGGACATCGGGCCGCAGTCCAGTCCCAGTGCACGGGCGGCCATGATCAGCCAGGCTCCCTGCAGGGTGCCGTTGCGGAAGGCGGTGCTTTGGGCCAGCTCTTCATTGTCGGCAAACATTTTTTCAGCTCCCTCAAAATGCGGAAAGAGTTCCGGCATGTGACGGTAGAAGGCCGGGTCGTGGGCGACGATAATGGTGACGGGTGCAGCCAGAGTTTTGTCGCGGTTGCCCTCTGCCAGCGCCGGTAGCAATTGCTGTTTGGCCGCCGGGGTGGTGAGGAATACAAACCGTCCCGGTTGGGCGTTCATGCTGGTGGGCCCCATGGCGGTGAGTTGGTAGAGCTGGCGCAGGGTATCGGCGGCGATGCCGCGATCCTGCCAGTTGCTGTGGGTGCGGGCATGGGTAAACAATTGTTGCAGAGCAGTTTGGTCGAGTGGATTCATGGGGTTGTCCTCTGTTGGTGGTGTGCGGGAATATCGAAGATCAGCGCCAGACTGTTGCTGTTGGCCCGATAGGTCGTTACCTGATTAGGGTATAAGTCTGGGCCGAATTCCAGTGCGTCGCCGGGTTGCAGCAGTATGTTCTCCAGGGTGACTTCACCCCTGACAAGTTGCACCCGGCGCTGCCATTGATCGGGCAGGTTTTGCTGGATGTGTTCTCCGGCGTTGAGTTGCAGTTGCCAGATACGGATGTCCTGATCCAGTTGAAAGGCCTTGGTATCCACATCCACCTCCCCGGCGGCGATTGGCTGCAGCGTCGCCGCATCGTCAAAATGCCGGACCTGGTAAGCAGGTGCTGTATTTTTGTGGCGGGGTGTTACCCAGATCTGTACAAATTCCATTGGCTCGGTATCACTGGCATTGAATTCGCTGTGACGGATGCCGCTACCCGCACTCATATACTGATAGTCTCCGGTGCCAAGTAAACGTTCATGACCGGCGTTGTCCCGGTGAACCATCTCACCGTGCGTGACCAGGCTGATGATCAAAGCGTCACGGTGACTATGGCTGGAGAAGCCGCCACCGGGGGCCACCCAATCCTGATTAACTACCCGCAGGGGGCCAAAGCCCATCCGCGCGGGGTCGTAATACCGGTTGAATGAAAAACTGTGATAGCTTCGGAGCCAGGGCAGCAGCGTGCTGCCCCGCTCGTTTGCCCCGCTCGTTTGCCCGGATGTGTTTGTGCATCGGCATAGCTCCAGGTTAACGGGTTGACTCATGCATTGCGTTGCAATGCCAGACTACCGTTGCCCTGTAGGGCAATGACCGCCGTGGTGATGGCGAGAAACAACGGGTATTCCCAGCCACCACCGGCATTGCTGAATACCCAGCCCGCACCGCTGTGGGCCCAGGTGGCTCCCAGTGCGACGGGTATCAATGCCAACGCCGCCCAGCGGGCCTGATAGCCCAGCAGCAATGCAATACCACCTATTACCTCAACGATAAACGTGGCGTAGGCCGCTATAGCGGGCAAGCCGATGCTTGCAAAGAAGGCGGCTGTGCCGGGCAGGGTGAATACCACCAGTTTCAGGTACAGACTGTGGGCGATATAGATAATGCCAAGGCTGATGCGAAGCAGGGCGGTGCCGTGGTTTGCGTACTTGTTCATATTGCGATCCTCTGTAAGTGAATGGGTTCAGGTGCAGTATGATTGTTGCAAATATGAAATATAATTCTCATTATGCTCAAACGATATTTGCAAAAATGCAAAAACGAGCGGGGTGAGTCATCGTTATGGATAGTTGGGATGATCTGCGATATTTTCAGGCAGTTGCGGAAACCGGGAGCCTTACGGGTGCCCGCAAGCGACTGGGTGTCAATCACTCCACGGTATTCCGGCGAATCAAGGGGCTGGAGGAAAAACTCGGCGTGCGTCTGTTCGAGCGATGGGATGCCCGCTATCAGTTGACCGGTGCCGGTGAGCTGTTGATGGTGCGAGTGGAACAGGTTGCCGAGGCCATTGACGATGTGGATCGAATGATTCTCGGCGGCGATCAAACCCTGGAAGGCAAGGTGCGTATTACTTGCCCCGACGGTTTTGCCTATTACCAGCTGCCGCCCTTGCTTGCGGAGTTCCGGGCACTTTACCCGGGTATTGAGATAGAGCTCCTTGCTGACGGTGACGATCTCAATCTTTCACGGATGGAAGCCGATATCGCCCTGCGTGCCACCAATAACCCTCCGGAGCATCTGGTGGGTCGAAAATTAATGACAATGCCCTGGCGGCTATATGGTTCGGAAAGGTTCGCCCATGGCCAATCCGGGGTTTTCACGGCAAAGGCATTGAGTGGCATGCCGGTGATTGGCCCGGAGCGTGCTTTATTGCGACTCAAACCCATGCAGTGGCTGGAGAAACATTGTTCAGCAGTCAGCATTGTGGCCCGCGCCAATACGCTGATGGGCATGGCGGCCCTGGTGAAAGCCGGTCTCGGGGTTGCATTGCTGCCTGATGATGTCGCCGACGGGCTGCTCCCATTAGGCTCACTTGACCGCGAGTTTCAGTCGGACCTTTGGCTGCTGACCCATCGGGACTTGCGTAGTAATGCCCGGGTTAAAGCCTGTAGCCAGTTCCTGACGGAAAGGCTGATGCGCTAACACGTCAACCAGCAATGGCAATCACCTATTAATACAAATTATTTGGAGTCAGATTAGAAACCCCACGATCAGCTTCAATGCTTGGCGTTATACTCCCCCCCACTGAAGGGTGATTTTATGAATCTTGAAAAGTCCAAAAAACGTATAGCCAAGCGGGTCAAAATGAGCCGCCAGGGCTATCCGGAAATTACCATAGAATATTTTGGCAAGACCGCTGGTTGCGCGGATGGGGTGTCAGTGAAGTTCTGCCTGGAAGAGGGAGCAGAAATACAGGAACAGCGTTTTTCCAGTATCAGCGATGCCCGGGAGGATGAGACCATTCAATCCGCCATTGTCAAAATTATCGAACGTTCGGAAGCCATGAGTGTTGTACAAATAGAGGGTATTACCGCTGTTGGCTAACGCTGCCATTGGGTCGCGCTGTAATGTGGAAGCGTTAGTTGCGATGACTCTCAATAGTCATCAATGGTCATCCACCCACAATATGATCCAAAAGGTATTGCCAGTCCCTGTTACAGGTTAATGTAGCTGTTCCAGTTACACCCCGTTACCAACCGAACGACTTTCACGGAGAAAAGCAATGGAAAAGGCTGAGATTAGCGAAGAGATGATTTTCGGGTGCTTTGCGGCTGCCTGCCAGTCTGATGATATGGCCGGGACGGCGGCATCGTTTGTGGATGTGGAGGAGTACGAAAACCGGGTGATGTACCCCGAGTTTGCCCGCTGGGCGAGCAAGGCCGGTTATCCGGAGCTGGCGACCCTGTTCCGCAAGGTGGCCGGTGAGGAGAAACTGCACGCGGTATGGTTGCGGGCCCTGTACAGCGATATCGGCGTACCGCAACGGGGTGAAGATACCCAGCGCGCTATCGACGCCCTGGAAGCTATTCGTAGCAATTGTGACGAGCTGATTGCCATGAACCCCGACGGGGTAGTGGAAAAGGCATTGCAGGTGGCGATTCGGGTGGAAGAGCGGGAATACCAGGATATCTATCCCCGTTTCCGCGACCAGGCGCTGGCGGCGAACGACGCCGATACCGCGGAGGTTTACCAGAAAGTGATCGATTCCGAGCGCCAGCACGCCCACTGGTTTCAGGCGGCCCTGGATAATTTCCGTTCACCACAAGCCGGGGCAATGGCCTGACAGCCTGTTTGAACGTTGAGCGTGTAGAGCAATTCTCATCGGTCAGATGGTGGCAGGCGCTCAACCCTGCTGTCTACCTGGTATCGATACTGCCCGGCGTCGCGGTCTGGCTGCTGGCGGAAATGCCGCTCAGTCACACTGCGCTATGGTCGGCGACCCTGGCTGTGGTGCTGCTGCAACACGGTATCAACCTGCTCAATGATGCCAAGGACTGGCAGCTGGGCGCCGACACCTTCAAGTACGATTCCTGGGTGCGTATTCACGACGGCAGTGTCCGCACCGCCTTTTATCACGGCCTGATCAGTCTGACTGCCGGTGGTGCCCTGGGGCTGCTGGTGCTGTTGTTTGTCCAGCAGTTGTGGATTCTGGTTTTTGCGCTGCCGCTAGCGGTGCTGGGGGTGTTGTATAACGCCGGGCAGCGTCCGCTTTCCTACACTGCCGCCGGGGAGTGGGCCACGGCGCTCTGCTATGGCCCCGGCGTGTTTGGCGGCCTGTGGTTTGTCGCGGAACAGCCGTTTGGCTGGAGCTCACTATTGGGGATGGGTGCATTTGCGGCCTTTGCCACGGCGTTGCTGTTTTCCCACCAGCCGCCGCAGATCGAAACGGATCGGCAGGCGGGCAAACAGTCCTTTGCGGTGCGCCATGGTGCCGCAGTCACCTGTCGCGTTTCAGCGGTGTTGTTGGCAACCACGCTGGGGTTGTTGGTGCTGGCCTTTGGGCTGGGGTCGAGAGGGTTGGCATCAACCCTCCCTTTTGTGCTGGCGTCGGCTGTTGCCGTGATCTGGGTTGTGCGGGTCGGCCCCAATCCGAAGCGGATGATGCTGTCCTCCACCCTGGTGTTTCTGGTGGAGGCATTGAGCCGGGGGTTTTAGCGCGGTGAGAGTTCGAACTGGAAACCGAATTCCGGTCCCGGGCATGAACCGTTGCGCACCGCGCCGGTGTCTGTTTATTCGGCCACCTCAACAGACGAGACCTGAATGCGGTAGCGGGCGGCGTCGTTGCCATCCGCGAACGGGCCTATGCGGGTTTTCATGGACACCTGCTGGCCCGGCGATAGCTGCCGCGGCCCACTCATGGTGGAGCTGCCACCGGCAATAAAGGCATTCACCATCTCGGTGACCTGCAGCTTCACATTGGTGACGGTGACCGGGCTGTTGTTTTTGACGGTGACGCGCAGGTAGCCGTCGTCCGTCAGGGACAACTGGCTGAGGATGTATTTGTGGGGGGCGGTGGCCAGTTCCAGTACCGCCAGCCGGGCCTGGGCTTTCTTGGCCATTTCACCGCCACCCTGGGCTGCGGACTGGAAATAATTAATGGCATTTTTCTGGTCGCCGTTTTCCAGTGCAATTTCACCCAGATAGTAACCGGCATAGGGGGTAGGCAGCAGCTGGTAACTCTTTTCCAGATCACTGCGGGCAGCAGTTTTTTTGCCCTCCTCAAAACGCAGCAGGCCCCGGGACAGATGGTGGCTGAAATAGTCGGGGTTTTTACCGATGGCAGTGGTGAAAGCCTGTTCGGCATTGCTCATGTTTTTCTGCATGGCCCAGGCATGGCCGCGCAATTCCCAGAAATAACCGTCATTGGGCTGAATGGCAATGGCTTTGTCCAGTTCACCGAGAGCGGCTTTCGGGTTATCGGCACTGAGGGCTTTCATGGCCGCTTCCTGGGCCTTGTAGGCGGGTTGGTCGCGTTTGATCTGGGCGATTTTGCGTTGGTAGAGCTCGCGATTGATGACGCCTTTGGGGAGTGTCGCGGCCTTGATGCGGTTGGCATCAACCCGCTCCTGTGAAGGGGGGTGGCTGGCGAACAAACCGCTGAGGAAGTCCTGTTGACGACCTTCACTCAGTTTGACGAAGGTCTCCTGCAGCTTGACTGCCCCACTGGGGTCGTATCCGGCGCGAGCCATGTATTCCATACCGTAGGCGTCGGATTCCAGCTCGGCACTGCGGCCGTACTTGGCCATCCAGGCAGCCGCACCCATCTGTGCCACTTGTGAGCCCATTTCGCCGAGACCATAGTTTGAGCCCGCCACACCGACAGCGGCGGCACCGATGCTCAACAGAGTGCCACGGGTCATCTGTGCGGCGCTGTGCCGGGCGGCGGCGTGGACAATTTCGTGGGCCAGCACGGCGGCCAGTTGGCACTCATCCTCCAGTTCCACGAGTAGCCCGCGATTGATGGCGATCTTGCCACCGGGCAGAGCCCAGGCATTGGGCACCGAGTTGTTCAGTACCACAAATTCGTAGGGCAGGTCGGGACGATCACTGACGGCGGCCAGTTTTTTTCCCACACCGCTGACATAGGCCTGCACTTCCGGGTCAATGATGTAGCGTCCCCCCTGGGATTGCTGGGACGGGGCATAGTTGCTGGCACCTATCTCCACTTCCTGCTCTGCCGACATCAGTGAGAACTGGTTTTCGCCGGTGACGGGGTTGACCGAACAACCACTCAAGAATACGAGCAACATTAGCGTGGATAAGAAAAGGGGCACGACCCGGGGCATGGATTCTCCTGACGAACAGATTGCGATCAACGCAGTATAATAGACCATGGTAACCTGTAATGATTTCATACATTGGATAAACCATGCTGACTGTTATTTCTCCCGCCAAGACCCTGGATTATGAAACGCCATCGACCACAGCGGACTTTACGATGCCCGCTTATCTGGAGGATTCAAAGGCGCTGATCGACGAGTTGCAGCAGCTTTCGCCACCACAGGTGTCGGAGTTGATGGGTATCAGTGCCAAGCTGGGTGATCTGAACTTTGGCCGCTATCTCAACTGGCAGCCGAAATTCACGACCAGCAATGCAAAACAGGCGCTGCTGGCCTTCAAGGGCGATGTTTACACCGGTCTGGCGGCCGAGAGCCTTTCGGGGGACGACCTGCAGTGGGCGCAGCAGCATCTGCGGATTCTGTCGGGACTCTATGGTCTGTTGCGGCCACTGGATCTGATGCAACCCTACCGGCTGGAAATGGGAACCCGCCTGGCCAATCCGCGCGGTGCCGATCTCTATCAGTTCTGGGGCAGAAAAATTACCGATGGCTTGAATGCTGAGCTCGCGGCAATGTCGCGACCAGTGTTGCTGAATCTGGCCTCCAATGAGTATTTCAAAGCTGTGCAGCCGGGTTTGCTGAATGCCGACATCGTCACACCGGTATTCAAGGACTGGAAAAACGGCAAATACAAAATTATCAGTTTTTACGCCAAAAAAGCCCGTGGGCTGATGAGTCGCTACCTGATTCAACAGCGTATTGATGACCCCGAAGGCATCAAGGCATTTGATTTCGGTGGCTATGGGTTTCAGTCTGCCATGTCCTCAGCGCAGGAATGGGTTTTCACTCGGGACGTGGCGGAGCAGGAGGAGGGGTGATGGCGAAACCTTTTTCACAGGCCTGCGAAAATAACCGGCAGCCGATTTTTCAGGTGCTACAGGCGGTGTTGGCATCTTCCAGTCACGTACTTGAGCTGGGTAGTGGTACCGGTCAGCACGCTGTGTACTTTGCCCCCCGATTACCTCACCTGATCTGGCAAACCTCCGACTTGGCGGTGAATCACGACGCTATCAACAGCTGGATTGATGAACATCCCGCCGAAAACCTGCGCCGTCCGCTGGTGTTGGACGTTGATCAGCAGCCCTGGCCGGTGACCTGTGCCGATGCGGTCTTTACCGCCAACACATGCCACATCATGTCCTGGCAATCGGTGATTGGGCTGTTTGCCGGGCTGGAAAAGCTGCTGCAGCCGGGTGCACATGTGGTGATTTACGGGCCCTTTAACTATGGCGGTGAATTTACCAGTGACAGCAATGCCCGCTTTGATCAGTTGCTAAAGCAGAATGCCCCGTACCGGGGAATCCGTGATTTCGAAGCAATTAATCGTTTGGCCGATGAGGCCGGGCTGACATTGCTGGATGACCATGCCATGCCGGCAAATAACCGTCTGCTGGTCTGGCAGCGGACGTAGGCGCCGGAAGGTTCCGAATCAGCGCGGTTGAATGGGTGTTATCTTCGCCCCTTCGATGGTCAGGTTGTACATCAATCCCTTGTTGGAGAAAACGAAGCCGATAATCGGTTGCTGGAACGTTTTGGTATCAATTTCTTCCGCAGCGCCGAAGTTGGCAATGGCGACGCTGCCGTCAACACCGGCTTCCCAGCCTTGGCTGTTACGGAATTTTTGCAAGGCGTCATCGGTCATGAAAAGGATGACCTGGGATTTTTTCTGAACGCCCAGTTGCAGCCCCAGTGATGCCGAGGCAATGTTGTAATATCCCACTGTATTGCCGCCAATTCGCAAAGCGCCCTCACCGTATTCCCCCCCGACCCAGAAGCCGGCCTTGTAGATTTTCGGGAAAACCAGCATGCCTTTGGCGCGGGAGGCCAGCTCGCGTCCTGCAGAGGATTGCTTGTAAAAGTCGGCCAGAGTTTCCTGCACAAACAGGTCGATTTCCAGCTTGCTGGATGCCTGACTGGCAGCGGGCAGTAGCAGCAGACTGAAGACCAGTAACCAGACAGGGGTTTTCACGAGTAGAGTCCTCCACAGGGGGAACAGGGTGAGTTTATTGGTCGAGGGATTTGTATGGTAACTGTCGCCGGGCTTCCTGAATATAGTTAAGTACGTATTGACGCTCTTCCTTCAGAAACCGACCGATGGCATAGGCAAAGTCGGGATGCCTGATCCAGTGAACAGAACAATTTTCAGTGGGTTCGAAACCCCGTTTGATTTTGTGCTCACCCTGGGCCCCGGCATCGAACGTGCTCAATCCGCGCTCAATGGCAAATTCGATACCCTGATAGTAGCAAAGTTCAAAATGCAGGAAGTCGTACTCGCGAGTGCACCCCCAGTAACGACCATAGAGGTTATTGTGATCGTGGAAGAACAGGGCGGCGGCGACTTTTTCGTCCCCCTCCATGGCGACGACCATCATCACCTGATCGGGCATGGTCTGGCCCAGTTGGTGGAAGAAGGCCTGGGTCAGATAGCCGCTGTTGCCGCTATGCTTGAGGTAGGTGCGATGATAGAGCACGAAGAAGAATTCCCACCAGTCGGCACTGATCTGCTCACCGGTGAGTCGTTCGACAAGCAGGCCTGCACGCCTGAGGGTGTGTCGCTCCCGATTGATATTCTTGCGCTTTCTTGAGGAGAACGTGTCGGTAAAATCGGTGAAATCGCGGTAATCTCGGTTATTCCAGAGATATTGCACGCCGCTGCGCAACATCCCCCCTGCCGTTTGCAGCGCGTCCGACAATGTCGCCTGGGGAAACAGCAAGTGCCAGCCGGTGGCACCCTGCTGCCCCGCCAGTTGCTGGATCGCCGTCAGCAGTATGGGGCTGATATCGCTCAGACCGATACCGGGCAATAGTCCGAGGCGCGGCCCGCACGCCGGCGTGAAGGGCACCGCGCTGAGCAGCTTCGGGTAATAGTCGAGGCGGTGCCCGTGATAGGCCTCCGCCCAGGCCCAATCGAATACGTATTCGCCCCGCGAGTGCGTTTTACGGTAGAGCGGAAGCGCGGCAACGGTGACCTCGTCCTGGCTCAGCAACAGGTGTTGTGGGTGCCAGCCCGTCTGGGTACAGGCGCTGCCAGAGTGTTCCAGCAGAGAGAGAAAGCGGTGCTGTAAAAAAGGGTAGTCACTGTCGAACAGCGTATCCCAGTCCCGGGCGTCACACTGGTCAATGCTGTCGAGAACACGTATGTCCAATGTCTGCCTCTCAGGGGGCGGGGTTGCTGATATCCCGATGAATCAGATCAATGTCCGCCAGCAGCGCTTCGCTCATGGGTGTGGTGAGACTGTCGATGTTTTCCTGCAGCTGTGACAGGGTAGTGGCACCAATAATGGTTGAAGTGACAAACGGTTGCCGGTGAATGAAGCCCAGTGCCAAGTGTACCGGTGAAATATCATACTGTCTGGCCAATGCCACATAGCGTTCGGTCGCTTGAAAGGCAGTGGGGTGATTGTAGCGCTGAAACCGTTCGAACAGTGTCAGCCGCCCATCAGCGGGTTGTCGGCCCTGCAGGTATTTTCCAGAAAGCATACCGAAAGCCAAGGGGGAGTATGCGAGCAGGCCGATCCGTTCATTGATTGACCATTCCGCCAGCGATACCTCGAACTGCCGGTTCAACAGATTGTAGGGGTTCTGAATGCTGACAATCGGGGCGCCATGGCCGGCCACAGAGGCCGCCTGGTATTGCATCAGACCCCAGGGGGTTTCATTGGAGACGCCGATATGACGGACCTTGCCCTGCTTAACCAGGTCATTCAATGCCTGCCAGGTTTCATTGATCGGGGTGTAGTCATTCAGTGAGTAGTCACCTGGAGCGGAGCGGCCAAAAATATTGGCGGGGCGCTCCGGCCAGTGCACCTGGTATAAATCAATGTAGTCGGTCTGCAGTCGGCGCAGGGAATCATCCAGTGCCTGAAAAATCTGTTTTCGATTCAGCCGCGGTCCGCCCCTGATATAGTCAAAACCGCTGTTGTTGCCGTCACCGCCGGTCACTTTGGTGGCCAGGACCACGTCCTGGCGCCGCCCCGAGTGGGTCAGCCAGTCGCCCAGGTATTGTTCTGTCAGGCCCTGGGTTTGAGCGTTGGGTGGTACCGGATACATCTCTGCGGTGTCCACAAAGTTGATACCCTGATCGAGGGCACAATCCAGCTGCTGAAACGCGTCTTTCCGACTATTCTGCTCGCCCCAGGTCATGGTGCCGAGGCCAATGGCGCTGAGAGTCAGCCCGGAGGTTCCTAATTCTCGATATTGCATCTTTTTCCTGTGGGATTGGCCCTGTGGGATTGGAAAAGGTAACTGGATATATTGTCAGGTTAGCAGAGGCAGCTGGCAGCGGAAGCAGCTACCTTTGCCCAGTGTGCTGTCGATTTTCAGTGATCCGCCATGGCGCATCAACACATGTTTGACGATGGCCAGTCCCAGCCCTGTGCCGCCGGTACTGGTGGCGCGGCTCTGGTCTACCCGATAAAAACGTTCGGTCAGGCGGGGCAGGTGCTTTGGATCAATACCGGAACCGTTATCGCAGATCTCCACCACTATATCCGATGCGGTGTGAAAGCAGCGTATTTGGACGCGCACGCCTGCCGGATTGTGCTTGATGGCATTGAGTACAAGATTCGAGAAGGCGCTGTAAAGTTCCTTGTATTCCCCTTTGAAGGGGGTGTCGGTGGCACAGTCTGTTTCGATAAGGTAATTATCACCAGCCACCATGCGGGCATCTTCGGCAATCTGTTGCAGTAACTGATCCAGCATGATGGGTGCCCGCGAGGGGGGTTTCCGGTTGGATTCCAGCTGTGACAGCATCACCAGATCATTGGCCAGGGCGTTGAGGCGTTCTGTTTGCTGGCCCATCTGCAGCAATGCTTTTGCCCAGCCCCTGGGCAACTGGTCGGCATTGTCCTGCAGGGTTTCGATATAGCCCGAGAGCACGGTTAAGGGTGTCCGCAGCTCGTGGGAAATATTGGCCACAAAGTCCTGTCGCATTTGCTCCAGATTGCGCAGCCGGGTGATGTCCTGCACGACCAGAATGATATTGCCATCACCAAAGGTTGCGGCGGTAAACAGCAAGGTTCTTGTGGGATCTTCCGGTGAACTCAGTTCCAGTGGTGAAGGCAGTGCGTCACTCTGGATAAATACCACGAAACGGGGATCGCGAACCAGGTTGGTCATGGATTGGCCGCGATCCTGTTTGACGAGGCCAAGCAGTTTTTCAGCCGCCGGATTCCACCACTCCAGTT
>Ga0207884_1000202_pt1 | contig 52270 bp, 51 predicted proteins | sample MalvirmetaMSP144_FD_184236 | JGI IMG/M metagenome (GOLD analysis project Ga0207884, IMG submission 184236) | Marine viral communities from the Deep Pacific Ocean - MSP-144 (SPAdes) | ecosystem: Environmental > Aquatic > Marine > Oceanic | place: Pacific Ocean | collected 2011-07-08 | reverse complement strand
ATGTTCCGGAACTGACTTTCGATATGGTTAATCTGGTTTATAGAAATCCTAAGCTATTTGAAATAAAAGCGTTTGAAATTGACAAAAAGAAAAGGGAGTTATTTAATAAGTATAGGGCTTTTCAGAATCTTCCATTGGAAATGAATTTTTCAAATAAGACTTTCGTAGAAACTATCCGTCCTTTCCTGCTTTCGTATAATGAATTAAATGAGTACGGAAGATCCACTAACAAAATTTCAGAAGATGCTAGAAAATTAAGAGATGTGATTAAGACAGCTACTGATCCTGAAAAAGCTTTTTTTGAGTCATTTCCACAAGCATTAGGTTATACGAGTCTCCAAAAACTAAAGGGAGAGGAGGCGATTAACTCATTTATAGAAGACTTAAATTCTAAATTGTATGAGATTGAGCATTCCTATGATCAATTGATTCGGAGGATTGAAGAACATTTGTTATCAACACTTGAATTAAACCCAGACAGCTCTTTTGAAGAGTATGTTGGAGTAATACAGAAAAAGTATCAAGGAATTAAAAAGTACAAATTAGCTGACTATCAAAACAAATTATTAAACCGGCTACTTTCCAATTTAGCAGACCGAGAAAAATGGTTGTCTGCTGTTGCCCTAGCTGTAATCGATAAACCAATATCAAGACTAAAAGATAGAGATGAAGACAAGCTTTTTTATAATCTTGAAACTAGACTACATGAACTCGATAACCTACTAGAAATAAGTAAAAAGAAAATTGATATAGACAGTGAAGAAGCTTTCAAGTTAGAGTTAACGCTTTTCGGTAGAAACCCTATCAATAGAAAGTTTAAAATTTCAAAGGAAATCCTCAAAGATCAGAGTGAAAAAGTTTCAGAAATTAAAAAAATACTTCCTGGCAGACAGAAACTAGACATTGCAATATTGCTTAAACTAATTGAAGAAATTTCAAACAATGAATAAGAAAATTCGACATGTTTTGGGAATTAGTGGAGGGAAAGATAGTGCCGCCTTAGCATTATATATGAATGAGTATTTCCCAGAAATCAATTTAGAGCTTTATAGCTGTGATACAGGTAGAGAGCTTACTGAGACCTATGATTTGATTGATAATTTAGAAGCATTTTTAGGTATAGAAGTAAAAAAACTTCACGCAGTTAAAACTGATGGGCTAACGAAACCTAACTTTGAGACTAGTGAAGAATTAACACCTTTCGATTATTTTTTAAATGATTATGGCGGGTTTCTTCCGTCTACTTATTCAAGATGGTGTACCAAAGACCTTAAACTCAAACCATTTGAGGAATACATCGGAGATGACCCTACGATATCTTATGTTGCAATACGAGGAGATGAACACAGGGAGGCTTATGTTTCAAGAAAGGAAACCGTTCAAACTGTATTTCCATTTAAGAAGAATATTTGGTCATTTGATGTACTAGATGTAGTTTTGGATTATCACAACATTGGCCAGCTTAAACACATCTACGAAAGTATTGTTAAACCTGAAAATTTAAATAGGATCTTGGAAGAGGTTGAGCGACCGGTTTCAATAGAACATAATTTCAATAAAAAAGTAGATGCCCTTTTAAATTTGGATGTAACCTCTTTCAATAGAGCTGTTTTTCATTTTTTAAAGAAAACCGACTTCCCTGTATCCCGATTGTCTGAGGAAGAGTTTCCATTGCTTAATAAGTCCCATATACTCGAAAGTGATCAAATTATTGTGCGAGAACAAGTCTTTGAAATGTTGGAGGACACTGTTGGTGTACCTGAGTATTATAAAAAAATTGATTATGAAGTTGATGGTAAGAAAGGAACCTATTCGAGAACCCGATCTGGATGCTTTTTCTGCTTTTACCAACAAAAAATAGAATGGATTTGGTTATATGAGAATAATCCTGAAAAATTTGAACAGGCTAAGAAATATGAGAAGGATGGGTTTACCTGGATCGAAAATGAATCCTTGGATGAATTAACTAAACCTGAACGTATCAGAGATATAAAACTCAAGCATATAGAAAAGAAAAAGCAGAAGAATTCAAAAACTTCAAAAACTCTTTTAAATAACATATTAGGTGAAGAGGAGAAAGGGGACTACTTTGATAAAGAAGATGAAGATTATGCGGGTTGTACTGTTTGTTTCATATAAAAAGACTCAAAAAACATAATGCATTAGAAGATGCATTGATAACAAAAGAAATTTATCATAATGTACTTATGGTAATTCGATCTCGTCTTAATGAATCAGTTATCTAACAATTCCAAAAAAGCATCTTCATTTTCTACAAAGTAAGATTCATCTTCTGCTGACTTGGAATAGATAATCTCAAAACCACCATTCGCATATGCTTCAATATCATTCTTAATGTGAGTAATAATCTTTTCTAACTCTTTGATATCTAATTCTTCCATTTCAAAGAAATCATAATCTCCTTTAGCAAGTACAGACATAATAATATAGTCAGCAATTGTTGTTGGTTTCCAACTACTAATTGCTATAAAACTTCTCTTGTCAGCACCCTTTTCTAATGGGACTTTATAATCCTTCCTCAATCCCAATAGAGTCGCATACATATACATTTCGTAACGAGTAGAAAAGTATTTACCAAGCTCGTATTGTTCTTCTTCTGTAGAACGCCCCATAGTAGCCCCTTGTTCAGAAGTAAACTGCAAAATAAAATTGTAGTATTTCTCATCATACTCAGGTTCACGAAGCTTTATTTTATCTAAGAGATGCATAATCAGTTTAGTTGTTTGATATGAGTTACCAAGCTCATTCGATTTTCTCTTTCTTTTTCCTTCAAGTTTGGCTCAACTATGTAAACTTTACCTAAATTAATTTTTGAATCATTCAAAAGTTGATTTCTTAGATTTTCATTCTTATAAAAATCTTTGCTCATGATGATACTTTGTGTATACACCTGACTTACAGTTTTACAAAATCCAAGAGTATAATTTTCTCCAAATGAAGACATAGGCGCATCTGCAATTAGTGTATATAAGTAAGTATCTCTAGTGCTTTTTCTGGCAGAGATTATGGCCATAATTGTTGAGAGTTTAATAAGTAGTGTATTCCCAGTATTTAATTGTGAAAGTGGATTACCTTCATTATCAACTAACTCTGGAGTATAATTTCCGTGATATTCTGATAGCCTTATTATACCCCTCGTAGAGAGATTATCTTTTGTCATATCCTGGTAATGCTTATTTGCTTCAGCCTCAAGTTGGCTAATTAGCTCCTTAAAAACTCGTTTTCTTGTTGATTTCGCAGCTTCATTGAGATGAGTAGCTAACTGAAATTTCTTAAGCATTTTTTCAGGCAAGTCTTCCACAACTAGTTTTGCATACTTCTCTTCTAATCTCTGAATGTCTTTTTTAATATTATTTATTTGATGCTCTAAAGAACCTATATCGGCACTGTATTTACTAGATAGCTTTTGACTAGTTATTACTTCATTTGTAATACGCTTAGAATCTACCGCACTTATAGATGACTCTGATATATAATTTTCAAGCTGGGCTTCAATATCTTCGAAAGACTTTTTTAGACTTTCTTTTTCACTAAATAATTCATCGATTTCTTTCCACGATTCATTTATATCTTGATCTATTTCTTTAATTCTTGCTTCTTGTTGTAAGCCCGTTCTATATAAATTTTCAAAATCTGAAGAGAAATTATTTCTTTTACTTTCTCCAGCCTCTAAACTTTTTAGTGTATCATCCGACTTTTCCAATAAGGACTTAATAGCCTCATATGCATCGGTTCCTTTTGGAGCTTCTCTATCACATACTAAACATTTTTCTTGTTCCAACATCTTATTCACGTGTATTGGTTCTGGAACATTCTCAGGAAGTCTTGTCTGAAGCTTTTTTTGAAAGGATTTTTCTTCTTGAATTTTATTCCTCAACTCTAGCTTCCTATCATCATATACAGCTTTTTTTCCTTCAAAAGCATTAAAGAGTTCTTCTGTTCCTTTTAATATCCAACCTCTTGTAAAGATCTTTTTGTGTATAGATTGTTGAGCTTCTCTGAGTTTAATGACGGTACTATTAAAACTGCTTTCCAATCTAAGGCGTTCTTCATCTAGCTTCTTTATTTTTTGAGCGACATCCAACTTAGAGACTAGGTCCTCAGCCTTACCACTAGCATCGAGATGTCCTTCCCTCGCTTTCTTTAGATCTAGTAAATAGTCCTGTAAATGAGACCTTTTTCTATTGATATCTAGTTCTAACTCATCACTTTTTTCTTTATCGGTACTGAGAGATCTTTGTTTCTTCTTTAACTCTTTATCTACAGAATTAAATAGGCTTTCAGATACAGATGCTATTTCGTCAAACTTTGAAATGTCTGATAATACGTTGATTGCATTTGTTAGAGTTTCAGAGTTACGAAAATCTACTATGTTATTGATTTGTTCACCCTGAAACCACATATAAGGTTTAATATTGTCTGGGAGAATTCTCCTTTTGATTCGTGTAATTTCATCTTCATCATCGACAACTTGGGCAGAAAGAATCGCTGTTTTTTTTGTGACCTTTTCACTACTTGAAGGGCTGTAAATTATCTCGTCATCCCTTTTATTCCCCATTAATTTCCGTTCTAGAGTGTATGTGTATTCATTCCTATTGTCATAAAAAGTTAGCTTAACTGAACATTCAATTGGTCCAACTTCAGCATCATACTCAGCTTTGTCAGAAACTATTTCTCTCCCCAGTTGTTTTGTTGTTTTTTCCTCGCCGTTACTATCAAAGCATTTGTCAAACATCACCCAGTAAATGCCGTCGTAAATCTTTGATTTACCATAGCCATTATCTCCAATTATGACATTTAAACCCTTAGAAAACTCGAAATTATTTTCTCCGGAATAACACATGAAGTTTTGTAGACTTACACTTTTTAAAATCATAACGAATTATCCAAGTATTGATTAATCAAGCGTACCGTTGTTCTTTCCCCTGTATCTTTTGCGGATTCTCGAACTATTATCTTTAAAGACTCAACTATTGGGATTTTTCGTTTATCATTCCAATCAAAGTTTTCGACTTCCTCTTTAGAAACGTATTCATTCTCAATAAATACGGGGTCTTTTAGATAAATCTTTAATAACTCTTCGTTAGTCATCTTTTAAATCGTTAAAAATTGAATATATATCGATGTCATAATGAGCGCAAGTGTCTGAAAATACTTGAAAACTATGTAACGGATTTTTAGCGAGAGATGCAAAATACATTACACGTTTAAGTTCTCCCTTGATTAGATTTTTTTCTACCTCAAACTCGTCTCTATTTTCACTACCCAACAAAGGAACTACAACCAAATCATGTACAGTTGCGGAAGTTTTATCATCGTGCTTACGAAGAATTCTTCCTCTTCTTTGTATAAACTGTCTAGGATTACCTGTGCTAGAACAAAAAATTGCATACTCAGCTCTAGGTATGTCAACACCCTCATCTAAACATTTCATTGAAGTAAGAACTTGGATGTCTCCTCTACTGAATTGATCTAGAATTATTTTTCGATCCTTCATTCCACCAACAACTCTATTTACTAATATTGATTTATCTATCATTCCCACACCCTTGATATATTCATCAATAATTCTTGTTTCCTCGTTGTTTTCAGTATTAGTTTCATTTATTTCATAATTCATTCCTTCTGGAACATAGATAAATGTATAATTTAAATTACCCTCAGCTTTAAAGCGGTCTCTTAATATTTCAATAGTTTTAGGCAACTTATTTGAAGCCTTATGTATTATCCTTTTTCTTTGTAATAACAATTTTTCAAGACGAGTGTTTTTCTTTAATGATGGCTCAATAAAAAATTGTCGGGCTATTTGTTTGGTCAAAGAGATATAATCCTTCAACTCTTCACTAGTTAATCGGACAATGTGAGGGTAATAATCATATTGGGTTAATACTCGATTTGAGATAGCCTTTTCCATAGAGTAACTAACTATATATGGTTCTGTGTCATTGAAGAACTCTTCCATTAATGATGTACCATCAGGATCATAGATTCTTTTTGGTGTAGCGGATAGTCCAATTCTTTTCTTAGAACGTATATTTGGAAGCTTCTCTAAAACAGAATCAGAGCCCATGTTGTGAGCTTCATCTGCAATAAATATTGTATCTTCAGGTAAGTTTTTTATGTACTTCTGGAATGAATCTTTAGAGAAAGTTGCGTAAGTACAGATTGCTATAAATGAGGTTGGGTTTCTTTTTGAAGAAGTTAGTTTGGCTTTCAATCGAGGCTTCCAATCTGACCTAGATGATATCTTAATTACTTCTTTAAAATTAAATTTTAGTGCCTCCTCTTCCCATTGTTCAACTAAAGTTATAGTAGGAACTAGTATTAACGCACGATATACTTTTTGTGGGTTCCTATAGTATTCTTCTAGCAAACAATTTAAAGAAGTTATAGTTTTTCCGGTTCCAGTGGCCATTGCAAAAATACCTGAATAATCATTCTTAGACCAAGATTCGTAAGCTTTAACTTGATATTCATGAGGCTTTTTATGGGGGAAAATAGGAATGCTCAATTCATGCTTTATCCAAATTTTGAATTCATTTATCTCATGTTCAAAAATTTCACCTAATGAGTAATCTAATTCAAGAATTGTCTTTTGAATTTCAACCTCGTCTTTCACTAGTTCTTCTAAGTCTTTAGATAAACCTATTCTATTAATAACGCTTTCGATTTCTTCAACAGTTAGATAGTCATGAGCAGAATCGGTTCCAGATAATATTTGTTCTATTCTTGTTTTCTCATTCTTGATTTTCATTTTTTCTTCAGGAGATCCCCAGCTTCTTTTTACTTCTAAACTCTCTCCGTTTTCAACTAATCCACTAAAAGTAAAGTTACAGCTACCATTAAAATAAACATCATCTACGCCGTCACTAAAAATTCCCTCTTTATAATGGGATAACCGATTAGGCTTTATTTTTACAGGTTGTAGTACAAGCTTTTTATTGTTCAATAAATACTTTAAACAATTGAAGAAATGTTGTTCTCCTTTAGATAAAATTTTTTCAAGTTCCGCAACGTCATTGTCTATAATCGAGTTTATATAGGAGTATGTTTCGGGATCTTCTAATACTGAATTCTCCAGAAGATATTTATCTTTTTCTGACAAATAGTGGTTTGTAATAATCCTAGCAACACCACCTTTATAGATAAACTGTGCAAACCCCAAAGAAAGCACCCTTATAGCATTAGAACTAAAATATCCAAGCCTTAAATCTAATTGAGTACTGTTTTTTAAACAGCTCAAATAAAATTCAAGAGGCTTTCTTTGCCCATCAGAAGCATAACTCAAATCACTCGGAAAACTGATATCTCTAAGCATATATTAATCTATGGCTAATTATAACCAACTTGTAAATCAATGTATTAAATAATGTTATCCTCAAAAAATTTAATATCTATATTTAGGAAATACTCCTTTCCAAGAAATGTGTATCCCCTTGAACCCTGAGTAGGGTATGAGCTTTGGTAAGTGGGCATTTACCAGAGCGGTTGTTAATCCTTTACTATACTACCAAATTGGTAGACACAATGAATATTGACTTAATAGAAACAACTAATCATTAGCAATGCTAACGACAAATTTGTTTAAATCGGTTTCGTAAGATTTAATCCGATTTTTTAAGGTCGTCATCTTCTTTCTATAGCTCGAAAACTGCTGATAAAGCTCTTTTATTCTGGTTTTCTTTTCATCTAGATCAATTTCAATATAAACGGGAACATTCGTAGTAAACCCATTGCTTAGTTGTGTTCTTAACTCTGTTTTTTGAATAGCATAAACCTCGAAACTCCCAGGCCCTGAGTATTTTCCAACCTCAGTAGTTAAAATAGCCAACCTCATAGTACTATAATTTACAATTTCATATGAAGATATATTTGCGTCTGAAATTATTTCGCTCTTAATAATCCCTCTTAACATTGATGAGTTTGTTATCTCATCTTGTAATTCTAAAAATTCCTCTAAATCACGCTTTACTCCTCCTTGAGAAAATGAATATAAACTCAATTTTATTCCTGATAATGTTTTACTCAGCTCATAAGCTATTGCATTGGTAGTAGAATCTAGGTCCAATGAATTTTGTATTTCTTCAATTTTGTATCTAGACTCATTAACAGGAAAACCTAAAATCAATGAAATTCGATTTTCTACATACTCAGGCTTAGAATAAGTAATTTTTTGTGTTGACAAAGAATCAAAGTAAAGCTCAAAGTAATTTATTGTTGTTTTGAGGCTTTTCAGTTTCGACTCAATTCTATTTAATGAACTGATAGCACTAGCTTGAGTTATCTTCACTCTAAAAGGCTCTGCTTCATATTTAGATTTTATCTCGGAGTCCGAATCACTTGTAAATGAATAAGTAATAACAACTACACAGAATAGCAATAGCGATAATATTGTGATGGTTATTTTTTTAGTATCTGACATAAACCTATTTTTTATTTCATCTATTCTCTACTCAAACATTATCACAAGTATCACATTTATATGAATACTTATCCCTTTTACTACTTTTAAGCTTACCTGGCGCACCGGAACATTTTAGGCATTCGCTTGTCTTCAGAAATTTTTTTCTTTTTTCTATATGTGGAGTTAATAAGCCAATTGAAGCCAACAACGTTGCTCCTGCAGCTAGTTAGTATTTAAACATAAGGAAAGTTCTTTCCATTAAATCTGCACAATATATTGTGCTAAGTCAAGATTTAAATAGCTGCATAATGCAGCATGAAATCAAAGGAGGAGATCCAAACAATTATCGGACTTAACCTAAAAAGAGAAAGGAATAAAATAGGTACATCTCAATTTGATCTTTCCATAGAGGCTGAGCTACATAGAAATATGATTGATCTTATAGAACGTGGTAAGACCATGCCTACCATCTACACACTTCTTAAAATTGCTTCTTCTCTTGATATACCTTTTTCTTCATTAATAGAAGGTGTTGAAAATAAGTAGAGTGGTAGAGTGGTATAATTATGAGAATAATAAGCTGAGAAAAGCATTTTATCTATGCAATCTCCCGTTCTATCAGATTACAATAAATAAACTTAGAAATTCTAGCACTCTGGCACTAAGCCTTATTCAACCCAACCTCTTTCGCTTTCTTCCTTAATTGCAATAGTCCCGGATAATAGTACTTTGCATTATAGGTATAGTTAATAGGTGGACGATGTTTCCTAATAAGTTCATTCTCTCTTTCAGTTTTGCCATATACTACTCTTACATTCACATGATCCTCTAGCCAATCCGCTATTTCTTCTCTTTCATAGAACCTAAAATTCTTACCTGATCCAGGTATAACTGTCTTCCCTAACAAGACACCAATCGATCTAAAAAATGTAGCAGGACCTGCTCGTCTTCCCAATTCTTGTGCAACCCGTTTATCTACATCTACTCCTTTTCCAATGTATATGATTTTACCAATTGAAAATCCAAAAGCAGGTCTTTTTAGAATGATATAGTAGAGTCCTGAATTCAATTAATTAATGCTTAAAATTCACTCCGTTTTCAATTAATAGGTTACCATTAAATAGTATATATTTTTATAAAGAATTAACCTAAAGAGAAGACAAGCCCCTCTTTCGGAGCTTAAACTCCATTAACATGCTCCTCCAATCGTATTAATTCTCCAGAAGAGTTTTTGGCATTCTTCGCCACTTGCCCACTGGCTTCGTTAAAGGGCATGAACACATCTATGTTTGCATACACTCTATCCTCAGTAGGATTGTGTACTACAAGTATGTTGCAGCTTCGACCTAGAAATGATTCTAGATCTATTCCTTTATGAAGCTGTTCGGGAGTAAACTTTCTCGCATTTAAGCGTTCTAAAGTTATTCTCAAAGATGCTTTCTCATGAAGACTACGATTGAAGCGAGTAGCAAGCGTATAAGGCTTACCTTCCTCATCGGTGATCTCCGTTTGCACTACAATGCTGATCATATCTTTGATGCCGAATGGTGTTTCCACTTCATTCAACGGTTCAATGGAAGTGATCTGAGCTTTATGCAAGCCTTCAGGGCACAGTGAATACTGGTCTGGGTTGTGTGATACAATTAATGACATAGGAACCTCCTTGTCTTTGTGGTTTTTGAGTATTGTTTATAGAATTCAGGGTGATCGCGCCGGATGGCTTTCAAGTCAATTCGTGAGGATGAGTGGCTAGTCCAAGAAACTAATGTCTTTCCGGCGCATACTAAGCGTTCTGCTTTACCAAGCTTTTCTTTTAGCTTAGTTTTCAAGTGCTCCTCCATCTTGATCAGATCTGCTTTACGATCTCTTACCTGCGAAAGCTCCTGATACAAAGCATAGCCAGCTGGCGTGATCTCTACCACTTGTTCTGGATTGCTATCAGGGTATAGGAGCAGAGCGTCCTCGCCGTTTACCGGGTCAGGCCTTCGGCCTTCGCCTTCCATATAAGTGTGCCACCAATGGACAAGCTTGTGTTTCATCTCTTCAAACAGTTCAGGGTTAGGATCAATGATCTGTGGCTCCAAGAACTCGCAGGTGTCGCGAAGATAAACCTGAAGGAAAGCTTTGGAGTACTGAGTGATTCCTAGATACCAAATCACTTGCAGATACCATTCTCTGGGGAGTTCCCCATCCAATGAGGAAATTCTGTGGCTTGTGGTCGTTTTCAGCTCGAGTACTGCCGTGCTATTCAGTTCTTTTCCAGCTAATACTTGCCGGTCAATGTTAGCCTTCAGGAAGTTAAAATCGGGATCCGTAAAGGGCTGATTGACCCGGCGCGTTTTAAGGCCGGTTTCTTGTTCGAAATGAGCGGCTAGTTGAGGCTCGAAGTAATGCCCAAAATCCATGATGGGATTATCAGCAATTGGTGGCAGGATGCCTTTCTTTCTGAGAAAAACTTGGAGGGGAGTTGAGAACTGCGACTCGCCAAGAATGGCTGCACAGTCACTTCCTCCGATATAGGTGGTACGCTCCTCTATCCACTGTTCTGATGGGAGTTGTTTTTGTAGTGAATCCATAATGTTGTTTAGTTTTTATTGGTTGAAATAAAAAAGCCTTCCGATTATTCGAAAGGCTCTTTAGTAGTTGATTGTTCTTGAGTTGAAAGCTCTTCATCAAAGAAGATGGCTCTAAGTACTTGCCGAATAAACTCAGCGAGCGCATTGATTACTTCATTCAAGATTTCTTTTGCTAGTATTTTGAATATGAGATAGTACATGTTCATAAGGCAAATACTTTAGAGACTTTATCCTGATACCTCGCTTGAAGCCTGGGCTCCATCTCATGTGAGATATGATCGGTCAGACGGTTAAGTAGTTGCCACTGCGAAATACGCCCTATCTCTTCTTTAGCTATGGCTTGCTCTGCAAGTCGCTTAGAAATCATTGAGGAAACATGTTCTAACAACTGTTCATCAACTCGAAGTACTTCTAAGCGATTTATTCGCTCCTGAAGTTCTGGGAAGTATTCGCGAGCCTCGGAAAGTTTAGCCCCTAAGTCTTCGAAGGAGAAGCCTGAGGTATGCCGACTATAATATTTAGATAGGATTTCTCCGAATACCATTCCATTGCTACAGATAGCGCGAATAGCACCAAAATAGAAACGTACACCTTCACTTTGGTCATACGAATTATGAATGAATGCTGATAAAGCGATATCAGATTCACGATCACGAAGGGTAAGGTCGGGGAATGTAATCTGAAGTCTCATCCGTTCATTACTAACAAATGAGTGAGATTGATCGATTTTAAACGAGTGTCCACATTTTACAAGCTCTCGAAGGAGTTTGTCAATGAGCTCAGAGTTCTTGACTACTTGATACGAGTTCTTAACAATGGAAATGACTTCGTTGGTGTCTTCTCTAACAATGGCTTTATAGCCGTTTTCAAGGAAGGTAGTTTGATCATCAAGATCGATGACTGGAGCTTTCGAGTCATCTACTGCGACAGTGCGCTCAGATACTGGGAAGCAAAAAGGTTGTAGGTTCATGATGTTGATTATTATGAATTAATGAACTTTATTGTTCACTATTCTTATACCATAAAAAATCTCATGAACTCTTGGAAAAAAACTCTCTCTGAATCAATGGAATACTTAAATCCTATAGGAAAATTTATTTCTACATATGGATTAGCTGTTTTCTTAGTGCTCTACTATACTCTATTTATCTATCCTGGAGTTGTAGCGGAACGGCAAGATTGGATTGATACGATTAATAAACTAGAAAAAAGTATTGACCCTGAAGAAAGGCCTTTTTCTAAGACCCATTCAGAAATAATTTTAGACTATGTTAATGAACTATATTTTTCATCAATATTATCAAAAATTCCAATTTCAGAATTGAATGTAATGGGAGCAAGGGGTGGCATAAGTTATATATCCCCATCAGTCACAAATAAAAATTACTATAATAAAAGCAGTTATGTAAAAACTATAAAAACGGGCATGATTGAATGGTATATTGATGAGACTGATAATATTGATCCTCAATTAGATGAACTGATTAGACGAATTCAGGATGAAGCTGAAAGACTTTCTAAAAACAATATTAGTAAAATATTCTCTGATAATTTAGAAGTAGCAATCAGTGAAGCTGCTTATTCAAGCGAGAGACTTAGAGTTTTTAATTTTGGTGATAGTACATTATATCAAGTATGGAGTAATACAATTAAAAGCAATGAAGCAATACTCAAACAGAGGCTCATAAATTCCTTGCAAGTCAATGAATACAATAATGCATTACATTTGATCTCTGTGGATATTAATCAGCAAGGATATAACCTAGAATTTGATTATAAAGAATACGAATCACCTCTTTCTATTCTTAACAAGTACAAAGCAGATTACCGGACAAATTATATTACATCTTTAACTTTAGAGAAGAAACAAAATGATTAAGGTATAAGAATTCTGAATATTACACCTTCTATATTCTTAAATTTCATTGCAGATTCTATACTACGAGTAAAGAAACCCTATGTAATGACATCATAAGAATAAAAAAGGGGCCGAAGCCCCCTCTCATATTTACTTCTCCTTATCTATCTTTGTAAACCAAATAAAGGTACTTCCACTTGATTCACGTTGATTCATTTTCCACCCTTTGAAGTCTGCGAATTTTTCTAAACGTCTTTTGAATGTAGTCGTTTGATTTTCATCTAAGTCACCAGGTGCCCGCATCAAATATGATGGAAAGGAGTCTCCATTCTTATTTTTAGGTTTAAGCATTCCAGGGTAGGTATTCAAACCAATCTCAGAACGTCCTTTGAACAAACTTACTTGGTCATACTCAACATCTAATTCAAGGTGTTGAAACGCCCATTCAAAAAACGACAAAGAGGTTTCAATGATTAGCTTTCTTTTTTCATAATTGATAGGTGCTTCAATTAGTCCCTTATTTAGAAATAGCTGAACACATTTGATCATAAAGGTATCAAAATTGGACCATTCGGCCTCATCCCAGTCGTCAAAGAATAGGTGTCCAAAATGATCTTCAATCGTATTTTTACTATGAAAAAAAGAACCTAGTTCAATAATAAATTGCCGTCTTTTGTGGCTTTCACCAGAACCGGTTAAGGGGTCGTTTGTAGTTAATGCAAATTTAGGCGCATCCTTAAAAGGAATACTAAAACGATTTTTGTGCAATTTACGAATTGGCATATTTCCAGTAATTATAGAGAACATGTCTTCAAACGCAAATCCTTTTCCCACATCATCAATAAGCATTACTCTAAAATGCTCTTGATAATCGTTGAACTTAAACTTGTTTTTGCTATTAAAGCCCTTTCCATCCATTTCATGTAATGGTCGTAAATAACCGATTGCTTTTACACCCATCGTTTTGCCTGTCCCTCCATTTGAAGCGTTTGTGATCCCGATTTCTTGATCTGTAAAGATAATCGCTTTCGCATTAGCTTTGTTTTTATACCGATGTTGTAGATATCCAATTGCAGACATCAAAGATTGTTTTCTTAGCAGATTTCCTTCGGTAACCAACTCGCTAAATGCTTCGAATTCTGATTTAGTGGAGTTTGAATATACTGGAGCCTTACGTTCAACTATGTCTTGCTCCCAGATTGGTCCATCTATCTCTTTGTATGGTAGCTCATCAATTGAATTGCTTGTAACTTTAATGCATTTATCAGAAAAATATAAGTAACAGGTAGTTTTATCGTCCTGATGCAGCCCAATATCTTTCTTGATATTTGCAGTTTCTAAAAGTTGTCCAGTATTTGTAGTTATCAGGCTACTCATGACCTTTTTCCTTAAAGATTTTTCTAAAATACTATCGGGTATTGATTTAATCATTTCCTTGATAATATCTCTTAACTGTGATTCATTTACTGTCTTGATCACATTATCTTCAACGAAGTAATACCGAGCTTCATCTGCTATATATCGTTTGAAAAGTCCTTTTTCTTCAAGTTTTTCCAAAAGAACTGCTTTTTCAATCGCCCCATTACTGTTCCAGAATTTGGGATCGGATTTTGAAACTGCATTAATTTTGGAATCTATAGGAATGGCCTTTTCTAACAACCCATCAGCTAATTCAGGATTGTCGCGAAATATATCAGCTAAATCCTTAGCTTTTCCAGTAGAAATTGAACTAACATCTAGCCTACTAACTTGACATTCATCTCCTACAAATGCTTTTAAGTTATCTGCGAACCCAACAGCAATATTTTTTGCCGAATCTGTATCAGAGTCTAGAGCAGTTATTATTTGTCTTACGTTTGGAAGGGCAGCTTTAATGATCGCTAGTTGATCCATTGATAACTCTGACCTTTCACTTCCGCATAAACCTAAAACATCATACTCCTCCTTATAGATTTGATGAGCAAGCATGGTTTCTCTAGGAGATTTTGTTATTAAAAGCTTATCTCTTCCAGATATCATACTTACTCCAGCAAAACTTTCTTGTGTTTTACTTCCAGCAAGTGATAAGATTTTCTTTTCATTATCAACTCTCCAGTATCTTTGTACTCCTGTCGGATACGGGATTAATAACTCAAAGCCATGTTTCTCTTGAGATATTTTGCAACCAAAGTTGGATAAGGTTTCGATTGTAATTCCGTCATGATTTCTTATCTCACCTAATAGTGGTAGATCAGGAATTGTCATAACATCATCAAAATCAGACAAGTCAAATTTTCTCGCATCTTTTATCTCAGATAATGGTATAGATGGCAAATCATCGATCAGTATATCTTTCGATTTATTTCCAGCGCTAGTTACATTGATCTTTGGCTTTGGTGTTCTATGCAATACTGCATCGAACCATTCACGTAAGCTTTTATCATCATGAATATGACGTAGCCTTCGAACAAGTTCAGGGAGATATCCTTTTTCGTTATTGCCCCCTTTGTCTTCCCAATAACCTGTATCTAAGTAAATACAAAATGAAGGGTTTTGATCACCATCTCTGATGGGTGATTTTATGCTGACCCATTCTCTAGAATCATCATTTATGTTTAAATCAAGTGCTCTTGTAACGGTTAGCACTTCAAGCCGGTTGAAGTTTTTAATGTTCATTTTAAATCAAACTTATCCTATATCATACTCATCATTGAGTGATTGATAGAGGCATTCAGTTTCCTAGGATAAGTTTGTTGTAAGTTTGTTGGGGGGTAAGTGCTGTGTCAGCACCCTACCAATATATGTTCTAAATTATATGGCTTTATTAAAAGAAGAAAGCCGGCTTCTTAAATAAATATTTTGTGGTATGTGATTTTGTGGTATGCGAAACTGAATATTATTAATAGTTGAATTAAATATAAAAAATATTTTCCATAATTATATTATGTAAAGTAAAAAATTAGCATATTTTTTATACTTTACGATTCACTAAAACTAGTAATCAGACAATAAATGACAGTTACTGTTATAATAGTGTTATAAAATCCAGATTCTCAAGCACAAAAAAACCAACCTCTGCAATGCAAAAGCTGGTTTATTTAAGTGCTCACGAATGGAGTCGAACCATCACGACCGTTAAGTCACACGCCCCTCAAGCGTGCGCGTCTACCAATTCCGCCACGTGAGCTTAGTAGGCGTCAAAGATACTATTACATTCATAAAAAAGCATTAGAAGAATGGATAATTAGTGTGATGGTGTTAAAGTGTTAGGGTGAAAATTTCTAAAGAAATACCCTAACACTTTAACACCGTCACACCGTCAGTATACTTCAACATCTTTATAGCTTTTAAACTACAAAAAAGCCCGCCTTGAAAAAATCAAAGCAGGCTTTATCGCTCAATGCTATTTTGTGAACAGCACTTCAGGCGTAGGCGAATCTCTTAATGTGATCTTAAGACGATTCGATTCATCCTGAAGTTTTGAAATATTACTTATCATTTTCTTTGTCATTTCGACCATAGGGAGAAATCTAGAAATGGATGTTAAAAAAATCTTTAGATTTCTCACATCCGTTCGAAATGACAAGCTCAATTACTCTTCTTCTAACTGTCTGCGTGCGTAATCATTCTCAGGATCGATCTTAAGCGCTTGCTCGTAGTAAGTAGCAGCTTTATCAGCTTGGCCTCCGCGTTTGATCATATCTCCCATTAGGATCCAATTTTCAGGATCTTGCGGAGATTTCTTGATCCGGTCGATAGTATAAGGAATTGCTTCTGCTCCTCTTTCCGTCATCAGCATTAACATTACTTTACTTCTGTGAGCTCCGGCAAAATCATCGATTTCAATCGCTTTGTCAAAATCTTCTTCGGCTTCCTTCAGCTCTTCTTTATTCATGCGAATATTTCCCCGCAAATTAAAATAAGCAGCCTGTTCATTATCCAATTCGATCGCTTTGTCAATGTTCTTTAAACTCAGATCAAATTGTTCAAGCTGTTGAAAGATCAATGCTTCTAAGTAATATGCCTCGTGAGAATCTTCGTTTTCTTTTTGAAGTTCCCGCGCTATATCTAACGCATGGTCAATATCTTTATCTTTCAGTAGTTCGAAACCGTGATTTAATTTCTCTTCGAAATTCATGGACTTAATTTTCTTTATTGGTTATGTCTTCGTAGTCAGCGTCTTCAATCTGGTCGATATTCTTTCTCTTGTTGTTACTTCCTGTCGACCGCGTATTTCCAAATCCCTGAAACGGATTGAATTGGCTATTTTTCTTCTTGGAAGGTAAGAACATTCTGTTCACGTATCTTAAAAAAAGTATAAAACCTATAATAAGTAATAACTTGAATAACATGTCTATGGTGCAATATGAATATGTGTTTTTGAATGCAACGGCATCTCAAAAATTTGTTGTTCTATATAATTCAGATGCTCTTCATTATTAACAAAATCTATTTCCGAAGCATTTATTGTGATCAAAGGAGATCTGTTATAGTGATAGAAAAAATGATTATAGGCGTCATTCAGTTCTTTTAAGTAGTCTCTGGTAATATGTTGCTCATAATCTCTTCCCCGCCTGTCAATATTTTCCATCAAGCGATCAACCGACGATTGTATAAAAATAATTAAATCAGGCTGAGGCGCAATTCCCTGCATGATATTAAAAATACTATCGTACAATGCCATTTCATCCTGATCCAGATTCAAGCGCGCAAAAATTCTGTCTTTATCAAAAATATAATCTGAGATCGTGATCTGACTAAACAGATCCTGACTCATCATATTTTGCTGTTGCTTAAACCGGCTCGCTAAAAAAGCCAATTGTGTTTGAAAAGCATACCGCTCTCTGTCTTCATAAAACTTTGGCAGAAACGGATTGTCTTCAAATTCTTCCAGCACAATTCTGGCATTTTTTCGTTCTGCCAACAAATGAGCAAGCGATGTTTTCCCCGCTCCGATAACACCTTCAATAGCAATAAAATCAAAATGGTTCGACATCTACCAGGCTAACTTTGTTTTTTCTATTCTGATTTCAGGAGCTTCTTTGATCATCTCCTCTATAGTCTGAGCATTTTTTATATCCCTCCAATCCGGAAAAATCTCCTTTAAAGGTAACAGAACGAACATTCTGAATTTATACTCGGCATGAGGAATAATAAGGGTATCTGTTTCAAGCACCAAGTTATCATATACAATTATATCAAGATCTATGTTTCTTGATGTCCACTTTGGATAACGGGATGGTCTGCCCTGCTTTTTCTCTTGTTTTTTGAGCTCATTGAACAATTGAGATGGGTTTAGATCGGTATCGATCTTAATGACTGCATTCAAAAAGTCATTCTCACTTGGGCCAACCGGCTCAGATTTGTAGATAGATGAAGAAACAATTTCAGTATTGCTGATCTGTTTTAAAAACTCTTTTGCATCTAACAGCTGTTGATGAGGATTATTAAGATTTGATCCTAGCGCTATTACTACCGGGGCCATTGCATTGTGACTTCAGAGTATTCAGTTTCTCCCTCCATGGGTGGATTGAGTTTTCTTACTTTCACTTCCAGATTGCCCAAATCAAATTCTTTAAAAAGCTTTTCCCCAATATTTAGCGTCAGTGTTTCGATCAAATTGAGAGAATGGCTTTTCATGATCTCTTCCACAAGCAGCCTTACTTTAGCGTAATCGATGGTATGATCCAGATTATCAGTTTCGCCTGCTTTTTGAAGTGAAAGACCAAAGGCTAAGTCAACTTCAAAAATATTTCCGATGATCTTTTCCTGTTCAAAAACCCCGTGTAACCCATGAAATTTGAGCCCTTTTATTACGAGCTTATCCATGATTTTAAAGACTGGCTACTTCGATACGCTGCTGCAATTCATCAAGCATTTTCTTGTGCTTATGGCTTGTAGTAACTCTTTCTTCTACAGTTGATATAGCGTGAATTACTGTGGAATGATCACGTCCTCCGAAGTGAAGTCCAATTGTTTTCAAACTCGACTTTGTATATTTCTTGGAGAAATACATCGCAATTTGTCGTGCCTCAACAATCTCCTGCTTTCTGGTTTTCTCACGAACTTTATTAGTATCAATTCCGAAATAATCGCATACATAATTCTGAATTGATTCTATAGAAATCTGAGTATTGGACTCTTTTACCATGTCTTTGAGCACACGCTTTGCCATAGCCAAATCAATATCATCTATGTTCTGAAGAGATGCATGAGCAAGCAACTTTATGATAGCTCCTTCCAGATCCCTAACATTTGATTTGAAATTATGAGCGATAAATTCAATGATTTCTGAATCGATCTCTATCCCGTTATCCTGAGCTTTGCGCTCCAGAATTGCATAACGGGTTTCGTATTCCGGCATTTGAAGATCGGCACTTAATCCCCACCCAAATCTTGAGATCAATCTTTCCTCAATATCAGGCACATCTTTTGGAGCCCTGTCGCTACTTAAGATAATTTGCTTACCATCCTGATGAAGAGCATTAAAAATGTGAAAAAATTCTTCCTGAGTTTTTTCTTTTCCACTGAAAAACTGAATGTCATCTACAATCAGAACATCAATATTTCGATAGAACATTGAAAACTCACTTGCACGGTTATTTCTGATGGCATGAACAAATTCATTAGTAAAAGATTCTGAAGAAATATAGAGCACAGATTTTTCGTCCCCGAACTTCTGCTTTATCTTATTTCCGATACTTTGTGCAAGATGCGTTTTACCAAGCCCTGTTGGACCATATATAAACAGCGGATTGAAAGAATTACTTCCGGGATTATCAGCAATTGCCATAGCTGCTGATCGAGCCAAACGGTTACAATCACCCTCAATGAATCTATCAAAAACGTAAGAGCTGTTTAAGTTCGAATCTACTTTTGTCTTTTTGATTCCGGGAATCACAAATGGATTTTCAATTCTCTCCGGATAATAATCCTTATAACCTCCGTTCATTTCCTGAGGTTCAACCGGACCCATTGGTCGTTGAGGCAAACGAATTGAACGGTTGTGTTCAAAATGCTCAGACTTTTCCATTACTATAGAATATTCAAGCTTACCTTCCGGTCCTAAAACTTTTGCGAGCGTGGAACGCAACATTGAATAGTAATGCTCTTCCAGCCATTCGTACCAAAACTGGCTGGGAACCTGAATGGTTAACGTATTATCTGCAAGAGAAATCGGTTTGATAGGCTCAAACCAAGACTTAAATTTCTGATAGCTTATGTTATCCTTAATAATGTCTAAGCACTCGTTCCATGCTTCCTCAGCAGATATCATCCTCAATTCCAAATCTCCTAAAAAAATTTTCTTATTAACCCCAGACGAAAGGCTAGTTATCCACAGCAATTAAATGCCGGCTTGTTAAAATCTTGAATTGAAAATGAAGAATTATTTGGCTCAAGTCAAACGCAATAAACATGAAGATTCAAAAGTTATCCACATTTATGAAATCCCTGTAAAGCATTGCAAGACAACAGAGTAAAAAATTTAATGAAGAACGTTAATTTTTAACTTGACATACCGTAACATTGCCTTAACAAAGAATGAGACCTTTCAGCGGAGGGGAGGGATAACTTAAAATTATTTTTCCACAAGTTTTCCACATTTTGAATTTTACATTTAAAAAGCGCTTTTTCTACGATTAATTACTCTTTTGAAGCCACTAAAAATCTGTTCTTTTCATCCATATCTTTAATCGCCTTAACATTCCATTTTAAAGACTTGAAAATCTGAACAATTTCATCAGAATGATTTTCATGTACTTCCAGATAAACCCTGCCATTTTCTTTGAGATTTTTTGAGCAGAACTTCTCAATTGCTTCAAACATATCTGCCATGCTTTTACAAAATAAAGCCAGATGTGGTTCAAAGTTTTTTACTTCTTTATCCAAACCATCTTCTTCTTCTTCAAGAATGTATGGTGGATTTGAGACAATGATATCAAAACCTGAATCAAAAATATCAGATTCAGCATTGAACAAATCGTGTTGGATAAAATTTATATCTACTTTGTTTAAAGAAGCGTTTTGCTTTGCAAGTGTTAAAGCTTCATCAGAAATATCAATAGCAGTAGCATCCCATGATTCAAATTCCTTTTTAAGCGCTATGGGTATACAACCGGAACCCGTTCCAATATCTAAGACTGACAAGTCTTTTTTATTATCATTTTCTTCACAAATAATATGAACAAGTTGCTCTGTTTCTTGCCGGGGAATAAGGACGCTTGGGTTTACCTTCAGAGTTGAGTTATAAAACTCTGTTTCTCCCGTTATGTATTGTAAGGGCTCATGATTTGCTCTTCTTTGTACAAAAGGCCTCAGCGTATCCAGTTCTTCTGCTGAAAGTGGCCGATCGTATTTAAGGTATAAATCTAATCGTTTTATTTGCAGGACATACGCCAACAGCCACTCAATGCTCAATCGAGATGATTTAACTTCCTTTTTATCAAAATAGGAAGTTCCCCATTTCAGCATAGAAAGTACAGTCCACTCATTAAGAGTGTTTTGCATTACTCGTCTTCTTTATCTTCTTTCGGAATATCAGAAATTTGTTCTTCCTGAACAGTTAATCCAAAGCGCTTACCAAAATCGATGATAAAATCGACAACATTCGACTCTACATTTCTTTCTTCGGATAAGGAACTACCTCTGAATCCCATTCTCCCACCTGTCTTTTTAAGAACGATCTTATTATGATCAGAAGTATTCTCAAATATACATGTGAGAGTAACACTTGAATTTATCTGCTTTTCATACTCCTCGTAAACAGCTACGTAAAGTTTATCTTTGTCTCCTTCTTTGCTGTGCTCATAAATGAACTTCGGTGCATATTCTTTAAACATCTTATCAGACATTCTGCGTAGTGTTGCAGCCGGACCAAAAACCAGAAACGTGGTATGTGAATTCATACTCAGTATTTATTTCATATTAAATTTTGGCTGAAAATAACATGTTATTGACTTAAGGCAATAAGAAAATCCGTTATTTTTCGTTGAATTTGTGTTACCTTTCTTTTCATGCAAAACTTTACCGATATGAAAAAGTTATTTTTATTAATCTTAGCGAGCTTTACGCTACTTTTTACATCAAATGTGTTCGCTCAGTTTGGAGAACCGGAAGTTAGAAAAAAAGACGTTCCTAAAAATTTATACGATGAAGGTTACAAATCCGGGTTCGGGTTTGTATTCGGAGCGAATGATTTTGGTTTCGGTGTTGGTGGGCAATATCGTAAAGTTGTGAGCAGATATACCGAAGCACATTTAACTTTCAAAATTTCCGGGCTGAAAGATCCCCGTGAACAAACATTTATTGATTATTTCTTTGGCACGAAAACAGTTCCCGAAAAATATCGAAGAGTCATAGCATTTCCTGTCTCTATTGGATTAAAGAAACGATTTCTCGCAGAAGATATAACTGACAACTTTAGATTTTTTGGCAGCCTGAGCGGGGGACCCGTTTTTGCTTTTTCATATCCCTATTTTAATGACCGTAACGACAACGGCTTCAGAGAAAACAATAACGTAAGGTATGGAACAATTGAGCGGCCAAATGATGTTTTTACAGGGTGGAGCGAAGGAGATTGGCGCCTTGGATTATCCGGAAGTGCAGAACTTGGTATCGACTTTAACAGTAATTTTGCAAATCTGCAGAGTTTTCAGTTTGGTTACAATTTCTACTACTTCGAGAATGGATTGCAAATTCTTGAACCCGCGCAACCTCAACTAAGCCCTGACGGTTCACCGGTGTTTGTAGATTCTGAACTTCAAACCGTGCCTAATTTTGATCCAAAAAAATTCTACGGGTCAGTACAAATCAGCTTTATTTTTGGCTGGATGTGGGACTAGTTCATTAATAACTTTTTGAACCACTCTTCAGGCTCCGATAAATCAGATATAATTAAATCCGGTTCATATACTTCTAATTGTTCTTTTGAAAATCTGCCTGTGGTTACGGCCACACACTTCATCCCCGCATATTTTGCACACTCAACATCCCGGGGAGTATCACCGATAATTATGAATTTTGACGGATCTGTTTCTATATCAAGATTTTTTTGCACCTCTTTGAGTGCAATTAGCGGTAGTTGATTTCGGTCCCTGTCAAACTCACCGAACGCACCGAATTTAAATCTGTAATCGATGTCAGCTACTTTCAACTTTGCCTTTGCCGCACTGGGATAATTCCCGGTAAGCAATCCGATGTACGCTCCCATTTCGTCAAAAAAGGAGATCGCCTCATCAACATATAAATGCCTTTTTATATGATCTGATAACATCTCCAGATCTGTTCTTTTAAGATATTCTGATTTTAAATCTTTATATAGAGCTTCATCAAAATCATGATTTATTAAAAATGAAGTCAGGATATCGTGGTCTGTTCTTCCGGAGAACCCTTCTTTCTCCATATCCGGATAATCGATCTCAAGATCATCCAGAATTCTCCGGATTAAAGGACGGTTAAATTTCCTGTCAACAGTTAGTAAGGTTCCATCAATATCAAAGAGTATTACCCAGGGATGTTCTGTATTCAAAATATGTGTCAGTTTATTTAAATGTTAAGTTACGAAAGCTTCAATAAAAGGGCTTTAAGAACATGTTAAATCGTGGTACCTTTAATATCTTAAAAATTAATTTACCCGGAGACTTTAAATGAGTTTTATTGAAGACCTGATTGCACGACAAATAATAGATTCTCGTGGCAACCCAACTGTAGAAGTAGATGTAGTTCTGACTAGCGGAGCAATGGGCAGAGCTGCTGTTCCATCCGGTGCTTCTACAGGTGAACATGAAGCCGTTGAATTGAGAGACGGAGATAAAAACTACTATTTAGGTAAAGGTGTTCAAAATGCTGTTGACAATGTAAATGGTTTAATTGCCGATGAACTCAGAGGGCTGCCTGTTTATGATCAACTAACTCTGGATCAGCTATTATTGGATATTGATGGAACTGAAAACAAAAACAAGCTTGGAGCAAACGCAATGCTTGGCGTCTCTTTGGCTTGCGCAAAGGCTGCCGCAAGTGAACTTGGCATGCCGCTATGGAGATATATTGGTGGAGTAAATGCTAAAGTCATGCCCGTTCCTATGATGAACATCATCAATGGCGGATCTCATGCGGATAACAGCGTAGATCTTCAGGAATTTATGGTAATGCCTGCAGGTGCGGAGTCTTTTAGTCACGCTTTGCAAATGGGTGCAGAAATATTTCATAATCTGAAGAAAGTTCTCAGCGACAAAAACTATAGTACAGCTGTAGGTGATGAAGGCGGTTTTGCTCCAAATTTAAAATCAAATGAAGAAGCTCTTGAAGTAATATTAATGGCCATCGAAAAAGCCGGATACATCCCTCAGGATGACGTCCTTATTGCGCTGGATCCTGCCTCTTCTGAATTTTATAATTCTGAAACCGGATTATATGAATTCAAATGGAGTGATGGTTCTACCAAAGATACTGACGCCATGGTTGAGTTCTGGGCTAAATGGGCTGATAAATACCCTATCATCTCAATTGAAGATGGAATGGCAGAAAATGATTGGGACGCCTGGAAAAAACTCACTCTCGCTATAGGCGACAAAGTTCAATTAGTTGGTGATGACTTGTTTGTGACTAATACAGAACGTCTGGCACATGGAATCGAAAACGGTATTGCTAATTCCATACTGATTAAAGTGAATCAAATTGGTACTCTTACTGAGACATTAGACGCTATAGAAATGGCTCACAAAAACAGTTATTCCGCAGTTATTTCCCATCGCTCCGGCGAAACTGAAGATGTTACCATCGCAGACTTAGCCGTTGCTACAAATGCCGGACAAATTAAAACCGGATCTATGAGCCGAACAGATCGAATTGCAAAATATAATCAGCTTCTTCGTATCGAGGAAGAACTTGGAGATAATGCAATCTATATGGGACATCATACTTTTGGATTTTAGCCAACAGCGAACCTATTTATAATTTCAGATTCCTTTTTTATCTATGCGTTATTTAATTCCGATATTTTCTCTTTTTTTAGCTACTACTGTTTTTGGTCAAACAGACAATATTTTCCCTTCAGAAACGGGGGAAACTCTTATTAATAGCTTACAGGCTAATTATTCTGTTACTAATCCTTTAGGATACAATGGTGCACGAGATGCGATGTACGGTAGTATTGATAACAAAAACGGTCAGATAATTGGAATATATTCGGGCTTTACTATTACCTCGAATAACAGAACTGACGCATTTCAAAAAGGAATAAACACCGAGCACACCTGGCCACAAGGAATGTTTGATAGTGATGAACCTATGCGAGGAGATATCCATCATATATTTCCAACAAAAATTGAAGTGAATGGGGACAGAGGTAGCTTACCTTTTGGAGAGAGCCCCGACAATCAAACTACAAGATGGTATAGAAATTCATCGGAATTATCTTCAATTCCTACTTCCAATATTGATGAGTACAGCGAGTTATTAAGCGGTTCACTATTTGAAGTGCGTGAAGATCATAAAGGAAATACTGCACGCGCTATTTTTTACTTCTGGGCTATCTATCAAGATAGATCAAATGTTGCAGACGATGCAGGCTTCTTTAACGGAATGAAAGATGTTCTGCTTGCTTGGCACGACCTTGACCCTGTTGATCAGGCAGAAGTTGACAGAAGTCTTGGAGCAGAATCTGCTCAGGGTAACCGTAACCCATTTGTGCATGATACAACCTTGGTAAGAAGAGCTTACTTTGGGGGTTCAGCAAACCCTGACCCTACCATCAGCAACCCGCTTAACGGGGAGATTGTGAATATTCAGAGTTCTGGTTTTACAGTTAATTATGATGACCAGGGACAGGAAAAATCAGTACAGTTTAATTATGATTCCGGTCTTTCAACAGAAGATCCAAACGGAGATCCATTTACGATGTCTGATTATGAAACTATAGCTGAAGCTTCTGTCAATTGGCAGGAAGATCAGGCATCAGCCAGCGGCAGAAAAGCAACTATGGTTACTGTGCAGGATTTCGGTGATTCTCCTCCTGATACAGTAATTGGTTCCGGATCATCTTCCAGTTTAATTCTGACAGGTATTTTTGACGGAACGATTAGTGGCGGAACTCCAAAAGGAGTTGAACTATTTGCAACAGAAAATATCGAAGACCTGAGTTTTTATGGCATTGGTTCTGCTAATAATGGTGACGGAAGTGATGGTGTAGAATTAACACTTTCGGGTTCTGTTGCTGAAGGTGAGTTCATTTATATAGCCACTGAAGAAAACAATTTTAATACTTGGTTTGGCTTTAATCCCGACATAGTAGACGATATGGCTGTTGCTATAAATGGCAACGATGCTATTGAGCTGTTCTATGACTCCACAAAAGCTTTTACCGGAAACGAACTGGTTGTAGATATTTTTGGAGAAACAAACGCCAGCGCTACTTCCTGGTCTTATACCAACGGATGGGCATACCGTAGTAGCTCCACTGGTCCTGATGGCAATACTTTTGCAGAAAGCAACTGGACGTATTCCGGTGACAATGCATATGAAGGAGCTTCGAATAATGCCGATGCTAATAATCCAATGCCTGTAAAAAGCTTTGAGCCGACTAACCCAACCGGTACCGAAGATGATGAGAGTATTAAGCTCCCCGAAACAATTAATTTGGCTCAGAACTACCCCAATCCGTTCAATCCAAGTACTATAATTACTTATCAACTTGGAAGCTCTCAAAATGTAAGTTTAGTTGTTTATGATCAGCTTGGCAGAAGAGTTGCTTTACTGCAGAACGGCCCAAGGAACAGTGGTACTCATCAGGTTACTTTTGATGCAACAAATCTTAGTTCAGGAGTTTATTTTTACCGCCTTAAAACTGAAACTGGTATTATTACAAAAAAAATGCTTTTGATCAAGTAGGATATACGAGTACAACTACATTTTTTCGTCTGATTATTTGTACTATTGGAGCATGAGAATTACTTCGCAGGAATTGCTTCATTTTAGAAATCATGTTAAAACCTCAGTTAACTGGGCTCCGCACCTTAATGTAATAACTGGACCAAATGGCGCGGGGAAAACCAGCCTGATCGATGCCATTCACTTTTTATGCATGTCCCGAAGCTTTGTATCTACAACTGATCAATATGTCATAAACAGTGACGAAAAATATTTCATGATCAAAGGGCATTTTGAAGGCAAGATCCGTTCTGAATTTGATGTAAGTTGCTCATACTCTCGTGGAGATGGAAAGAAGATTTTTGTAAATGACTCTCCACTAGACCGACTTTCTGATCTGATCGGTATGGTTCCGGTTGTTGTTCTTGCTCCTGATGACAAAAAACTTACACTCGAAGGTCCGATTGAAAGGCGATCTTTTCTTGACTCTTTTATCAGTCAAATTTCGATCTCTTATCTCCGGGATCTGATTGATTACCGAAAGGTTAGAAGACAACGGAATACTCTTTTAAAAGATTTTCAAGGCTCTGTTTCGGTATTAAAATCATATTTAGAGCCCTGGGATATTCAACTTGTCGAAAGCGGGTCAAGAATAATAGCAGCTCGATTTGCTGTACTGGAAAACTTTAAGGCATACCTTGAAAGAGATTATGCCAGGATCTCAGGTATGGATCTTACAACCGGTCTCGAATATCAGACTTTTTGTGAACCTTCAGTCAATGCTCAGGATATTCAGATTCAGTACAAAAAAGTACTTGAACAAACCATTGATAAAGAAATAGAAAGAGAACAAACGCTGACCGGCCCACATAAAGATGAAGTAATTTTTTATTTGGATGATTTTGAACTCCGACGATTTGGGTCGCAGGGACAGCACAGATTATTTGCTCTTTCTTTGAAACTAGCTCAACTTCACTATTATTCTGACGAACTGGACGACCTCCCCATTTTAATGCTGGACGATGTTTTCGGAGACCTTGATCTCAAAAAAACTGAGATCCTTCTTAATGCCTTGCAGGATCATGAAGGGCAAACTTTTATAACCTCCGCAAATCCGGTACCTTTCGAAGAATATGTCGATTTTGATGGGAATAGAAATAAATTCTTTTCTGTTAAGGATGGTGTAATTAAGGAAGAAGAATGAGATTCGATACTCCAAAACCAATAAGTGATTCGCTCCAAAAATATTTGGATAAGTTTCCTCATAAAAAGAAACTCAGGCAAGGAATGGTATTGGCTGTTTGGGAAGAAGTTGTTGGTAAACGTATCGCATCTCAGGTAACAGATATACATTTTGAATCAGGAAAACTGATTATTAAAGTATCCAATCAGGTTTGGAGACATGAAATTCACGCCAATCGTTTTAGCATTGCAAAAAGGTTAAATACCAGAGTAAAAGCTCAGATAGTTGGCGATATCATTGTTCGAAGTTAGTTGAATAAGGGCGAGTTCAAATCTATATTAACTTATGGCTGATAATTCCTATCAAAATATTAAAGAGCGTATACTTTCTTATGTAAAGAAAGGAACAAAACCGGGCGAGGATGACGATGGCAATAAGATCGTAACCAAAGAAAGCGCCTTGGTATTTGTATTCGCATATTTAATTGCCATAAGTTTGTGGTTCGCTGTTAATCTGAACGGCATTTTCAATATCAGCGTAAATATGCCTTTGGAGATAGGAGATATACCCGCTGATCTCGCCCTTACGGATAATCTGCCTGAATACGTTGAAGTGAGCTTATCGGGAACGGCATTACCTCTTATAAATTTGTACAATAATCCTCCGACCATACCAATCGATGTGGACGAATCGGAAGTGAATTTATTTAATCAGATTCGTCAACAAATGAATTCCTATCAGGAGGTCGAGGTCTCAAAAGTTGAGCCTATTCTGATCTCAGTAAATCTTGAACAGAAAATTACAAAGAAAGTCCCCATTAAATTAAACTGGGATCTTAGTTTTGAACCTCGGTTTGGCTTAATAAGTAACCCGATGATCTCTCCGGACAGCATTACAATAACCGGTGCTGCGTCTCAAATAGCTCCCATTACTGAATGGGCGATCAATGATACATTAAAGCTTTCCGGTATTAAAGATGATATTTCTCAGGTTATTCCGGTCACCAATACTAATCCTCTTATGGAGGTTTCTCTGGATGAGATTTCTTTAACTGCGGATGTATCTGAGTTTACAGAAAATGAGGTAAGTGTTTATATAAGAACACGAAACCTTCCCCGAGGTCAAAACATCACATACAATCCTTCTTCTATTGTGATTAAATATGATGTTCCACTGGAACAGTTTTCTGAAATCCAGAATGAAACTCCTTATGTAGTTTACGTTCCCTATCGAAAAATTCAGGAGGACCAAACCGGCTTTGTAACTCCGGATATTGAATTGGTGGCAACAAAGTATGCATTGAAGATCAGGAGCTTCCAGCCCAAAGCAGTCGCTTATTTTAGTGTGGTGGATCAGTAAAAAGCTATTAGCTAATAGATGACAGCTTTTTATCAAAAGGCTCTATTACTTCGTCAACTTCTTTCACACCCTCAAAGAATTCCAACACTCTAAGCATTACTTCATCAACCAGAACATCAGGGCAGGAAGCACCGGAAGTTAGTGCTACTTTCAAAGGTGACTTATCGTTTGGAAGCCAGTTGCTGGTCTCAAGTATTTCTTTTTTCCACTGATCGAAATGAGTTATTTCAGTTTCTGACTTGATTTCTCCGGCATCACGAACATGAAAAGTCGGAAATGAATGTTCCAGGATCTCAACCAGGTGCATTGTGTTTGAAGAATTATACCCTCCCACAACCAGTGCTATATCTGCCTCCGTTTCTGCTAATGCTAAAGTTGCTGATTGATTTTCATTGGTTGCATAGCAAAGCGTATCAGATGTGTCAGCAAAATGATTCAGAATATCAGACTCGCCATAAAGCTTGATAGCAGCTTCTTTCAGAATATCCATTACTTCCTGCGTTTCTGTAGCAAGCATGGTGGTTTGATTGATTACCCCAAAGCGCTTCAAGTCCGTATATGGATCAAAGTTTGGAGTAGATTTATGTCCAAAATACTTTTCAAAATCTGACAACGGTCGGTCTTTAGTCATGATATCAGCTAAGACCGTAGCTTCATCAGGACTCAAAACCACAACTACTTCTGAATGCTCAGCGCTATGCGAAAATGTAGCCCGGGTTTCTTCGTGTTCGTGCTTACCATGAACCACTAAGCTGTATTCCTTTTTCCCTAATTGTTTTCCTCGCTTCCAGACTTTCTCTACAAACGGACAAGTAGTATTAAACTCATATGGATCGATCCCAACCTGCTGAAGTTCATTCTGAATTTCAACAGTGGTACCAAAAGCAGGCACTATAACGATATCTTCGGACTTTAGAGAAGCAATCGGAATTCGTTCAGTACCGTCCGTATCAAATAAGAACTTCACTCCCTTTTTTAGTAAATCTTCATTCACTGTTGGGTTATGGATCATCTCGCTTAGCAAATAGATATTCTTATCTGAATTTTCTTCTACCGCCCGATATGCTATATCTATTGCGTTCTCCACTCCGTAACAAAATCCGAAAAACCTTGGAATCAAAAACTGAACAGGACCAAAATCCAACACGGTCGGCTCAAGGTCTTTCTTCATTGGATCGGTTATTTTAGTCGCCTCTTTAACCTTTCGGATAACCGGCGATTTGTACATCTCTGGAATTTGGAATTTTTTTCTGGCCATGCGTCAAATATAAGAAGGTATCAGGCAAACATCAGTGTTATGGAATCCGTTTCAGAACAAATTTTAAACATAAAAAAAGCCCGATAGTTTTCTACCGGGCTTTACAAATTGTTTTTGATCAGTACTTCATTCTGGATTCGATCATTGCTTTAAATCCTGCATAGTTTTGAGGTAAACGCTCAACTTTTTTCCCATCAATAAAAAATGTAGGAGTTGAATTCACGCCCAGGGCTGTTCCTTCTCTTTTATCTGCAAGTACACGCCGATTCAATCTGGCTGAATTCATGTCTTGTTCAAATTTATCCATATCAAGATCCAAATCCTTAGCATAGCCAATAAAAATAGCTTTTGCATTTCCTCTGCTCCATTGCTCCTGACCTGTAAACAACATTTCGTGCATTTCAATAAATTTACCTTGTTCACGAGCGGCTTCAGCTGCTCTTGCAGCCAAATCTGCATGCTGGTGCATTCTCAACGGATAATTTTTATAAATAACTTCTATACGGTCACCAAAGTCTTTTTTAGCCTGGTTTAGCATCTGTCCATAAAATTTACAAGCAGGACATTGATAGTCACTGAATTTCGTGATTTTGAGCACGGGTAAGTCCGGCATTTCCCTGTCCTGAGCATTTGCAAAGTTTATGGTAGCTAAACCCAGCATCAGGGTAAAAAATAATACTTTCTTCATGTCGATGGTTTTTTTCAAATTTTCAGCTGTGTAACGAAACATCTTGATTAAAATTTCGCTTTAGCAAAATGACGTTTTAAGATAGTGTCTATTTTTTCAATTATCACATCAATTTGATCTTCTGTATTTTTTTTTCCAAATGATAATCGTACAAATTCTCTTGCTTCCTCATCCGATCTCCCCATGGCTTTCATTGTTCTATTGGGTTTGTCCGACCCAACCTGACAAGCACTCCCTGTTGAGATAGCCAGTCCCGCTTGTGAGCATTCCAGCATCAAAAACTGACCTTCCATCCCTTTAAACCTTATCCCAAGAATATTAGGCAACTTGTTTTCAGATGAACCTTCATCCGTAAACTCTATTCCTGTTTCTTCCAGCTTTTCCATCAATTTAGATCTCAGCATAGTCAATCTGATATGCTCATCTGTTCTTTCTGTATAATTGAGCTTAGCTGCCGTAGCAAAAGCCGCAATTCCCGCAACATTTTGTGTTCCGGCTTTCAACCCTTTTTCCTGAGATGTTCCGGGTATTTCAGGTTTTGAGTCAATGGTTTTGTTTAAATAAAAAGCTCCCACACCTTTCGGACCATACACTTTATGCGATGATACTGAGAGAGCGTCTGTCCATCTTGCTTCTATCCCTAGTTTGCAAAAAGTCTGAACGCAATCGGAATGAAAAAATACACCGTGTTGCTTTGAAAGTTTTCCAATAGCTTCCAGATCCTGAATTACACCTGTTTCAGAATTTGCGTGCTGAATTGATATCAATGCCGTCTCATCTGTTATCAGCTTGCTTAATTCATCTATCGAAATCATACCGGAAGAATTCACTCCTATTTTTGAAACTCTGTAGCCTGTACGCTCTAACCCATCAAATAGATTTCTTACCGAAGAATGCTCAACATCTGAAGTTATAATATGATTTCTGGAAGTATCAGAAGCACTAAGCAGTGCCTTAATCGCAAGTTGATTCGACTCTGACCCGCCACCGGTAAAGATAATCTCTTCAGCTTCAGCCTGAATAATCTTAGCGACCGTTCGCCTACCGGCATCCAATAACTGTTTGGCCTCAGCACCAATGTCATGAAGGCTACTTGGATTGCCATAATAATGTTTAGAAACATTCACTAGTACCTCAAGAGCGGTATCGTGAATAGGAGTTGTAGCTGCGTGATCCAGGTAAATCATAAATCGTTCTTTTTCAAGAAATGCTGTATCTTTATTGTCTTAATAAAATACCTAAAAATCTGAGGCTTTTACAGCCATGATCTCTATTCATTTTAAAGAAATTATTGAAAGCGCTCTTCGCGAAGATATCGGTATGGGAGATCTTACTTCTAAATCGATTTTTGATGCTGATCATTACTCAAAAGGTACATTTATTGCAAAAGCTGAAGGCACCTTATCCGGGCTTGAAGTTTTACAAATAGCTTATAATTTTTTGGAAGAGGATGTAAACGTAAATCTTCTGAAAAAAGATGGGGACTCCGTAGATATCAAAGAGAGAATTGCTGAAGTGGAAGGACCTACACAGGTTTTACTTTCTGCTGAGAGAGTAATTCTTAATTTAGTTCAACATTTGTCCGGTATTGCTACATCCACTGCTGAAGTTATACGATTTTTGGATGATCCAACGATAGAAATTGTTGATACCAGAAAAACTTTGCCCGGACTCAGAGTACTCCAAAAATATGCTGTAACCTGCGGGGGTGGCAAAAATCACCGATTCAGATTGGATGACGGAGTTATGATCAAAGACAATCACATAAAAGCAGCCGGAAGTATTACTAAAGCTGTTGAGTTGGTACGTTCTAATATCGGTCATATGGTAAAGATTGAAGTAGAAACGGAATCTGAAGATCAAGTGTTGGAAGCTGTAACAGCTAAAGCAGATGTAATTATGCTGGATAACCGAACACCTAAAGAGATCAAAGAATTGGTCAAGCTGATTCCTGATGAAATTTTAGTTGAAGTTTCAGGGGGAATTACGCCCAATACGATAAGCAGTTTTAAAGACTGCGGAGCTGATGTAATTTCATTAGGTTGGCTAACGCATTCTGTAAAAGCAATGGATATAAGTTTTAATTTGAATACTTAAGATCAGTCACAAAAACACAAGCGCACGAATTCTTTTGATAATTAAGAAGATTTATAAATCCTTTCGTGTTTTAGAGTTTTTGTGGCGTTATTTTTAAACCATGGATGTACTAGACATTTTAGAAGTTGAATCGGAAGTATCTCTTCCAAAACGCTACTCAGAACTTTCTGTTGAGGAAATGGAGAGTCGTGTTAAAGAGATAAAAAATAAGTTCGGCGAACGATTATTCATTCCGGGACATCATTACCAAAAAGATGAAGTGATTCAATTTGCGGATGCACGAGGAGACTCTCTGAAATTAGCTCAGATCTGTGCTTCAATGAATAAAGCAGAATATATTGCATTTTGTGGTGTGCATTTTATGGCCGAAACTGCCGATATGCTTACACGTCCTGATCAGAAAGTGATTCTTCCCGACCTGAGAGCAGGCTGTTCTATGGCTGATATGGCGGACATTGACCAGACTGAGAGAGGATGGAAGCAGATGCAGGAGATCTGGGGAGATACTATTCTTCCATTGACTTATGTGAACTCCACTGCAGCTATAAAAGGCTTTGTTGGAAAGAACGGTGGAGCTTGTGTTACGTCCGGAAATGCTGATAAAATGCTGGAATGGGCTTTCACTCAAAAAGAGCGAATTTTATTTTTACCTGATCAACATTTGGGTAGAAATACAGCTGTTAAACTTGGAGTAAAACTGGAAGAAATGGCCGTTTATGCTCCTCTCACAAATTCTTTCGAATACGAAGGAGATTTTGACGATGTCAAAGTCATCTTATGGAAAGGACATTGCTCAGTACATGAGAAATTCAATATTCAGCACGTTGAAAACCTGCGTAAGCAAGAGCCTGTAATGAAGATTCTGGTTCATCCGGAATGTACATACGATGTTGTTCAAGCGTCCGACTTAGCAGGCTCAACCAATTTTATCATCGAAACTTTGAATGCAGCTGAGCCCGGATCAAAATGGGCTATTGGTACCGAGATGAATTTGGTAAACCGACTTAAGGATGAACATCCTGACAAAACCATAGTGTCTTTAAATCCGTTTATGTGTCCTTGTTTAACTATGAACAGAATTGATCTTCCTCATTTGCTGTGGAGCCTCGAAAAACTGGAACAAGGTGAAGTTGTTAATCAAATCAGCGTATCACAAGAAGTCACAAAAAATGCACTTCTTTCTTTAGAACGAATGCTGGAGCGCTCTTAAATACTTAAAATTATTTTTCTCTTTAATAAATAAAGTCACATATTTGGCCTCAATTTTAAAACTGAGGCTATATGGATAATTTTAAGAAAGGTATTTTTTTAATTGGTTTGGCGATTGTTTTCTGGGGTTGTGCTTCATCCTATAAGAATATAAACCCATCAAGCCTTAACTATCCTGAACGTCCTGAAGCCCAGGGAATAACTTTTTCTTACAGAGCGGGTGTACTAACAGAAGCCGGAAATAGTAAACTTGCTAAAAAAGAGCGTAAGAGTGATTTTAAGTTAATTGCTGTTGAAATTAAAAATAATACCGGAAGAGATCTTACTTTTGCGGATGATCTCGAGCTAAAACTCAGCTATAGAAATGTTGACCCGTTATCCTCAAAGGAGATTCACGGCAAGATCAAGCAAAGCCCGCCATCCTATCTTCTCTATCTTTTGCTTACTCCTATTAACGTTACAACATACAATGAAAACACCGGAGCTTCATCGGGCCCAATTCCAATTGGACTGGGAGCCGGACCCATCATTACTTTACTCAACGTGGCTTTGTCAGCTACTGCAAACAGCTCCCTTAAAAAAGAACTCAACCAAAATGATATACTGAATCAGATAATTCCTGATGGAGAAACCACGTATGGTTTAATAGGAGTTCCGAACTTTTCCGGGGGCACCCTAAGCTTAGAATTAAAAAATTAGATTATCGAACGAAACTCATATCTCTCTAGTTACATCAATACAGAATAATTTAATATCAAACTAAAATATTTCGAAAATGAGCTATTTAGAGAAGATAAACGACATTTACACTCAACTTGGGCAAGGAAAAGCGTTGGATGCTTTTGATCAATATTACCATTCGGATTGTGATATGGTACTCGAGGATGGAAAAGTGGTTTCCGGAAAAGAAAAAAACAGAGAACGTGAAATCGAATTCTTTTCAAGTGTAGAGGAGTTTCATGGTCTTGACGTGAAATCAGTAACATCGAATGAAGAAAATGCAACTACAGCAGTAGAATGCACAATGGATGTCACCTTTAAAGGCGGCGACAGAATGCAGATCGAACAGGTAGCAACTCAGAAATGGGAAGGCGACCATATCGTAAAAGAAAGATTTTACGGAACCAAATAAGGATAAAGTTATTCTTTCTACTAAAGCCCCATATGTAAAATATGGGGCTTTTTTTATTGCTTTGATTTCCATTCCTTTCAGAATGAAAAATCTGATTCCTTTTTTCTTTTTATTTCTGCTTTCATGTGGTAACGATTCTTCAAACAATAAACCTGTTATTAGTCCGTCTCCTGAAATTGAATTAGTGGTTTTGGGAATCGCTCAGGATGCAGGCTTCCCTCAAGCTGGTTGCGAAAAAGAAAACTGTCAGCTTTATTGGAAGGGGAAAGAAGAAAGACGCCATGCCACTTCACTTGGACTAATTGATCATACTTCAGGCAAGTACTGGTTGTTTGAAGCTACTCCGGATTTTAAAGATCAATTGCATGCTGTTCAGGAATCTGCTGGAACGAATAAAAATCCATCCGGAATATTTCTTACTCATGCTCACATCGGCCATTATACAGGACTGATTCATCTTGGGCATGAAGTCATGGGTGCTTCAGGTGTTCCGGTTTATACTATGCCACGTTTTAAAAATTACTTACAAATTAACGGGCCCTGGGAACAATTAGTGAATTTTGAAAATATTGCACTACAGCAAATGACTGCCGATTCTGCCGTTAAACTTTCCGAAAACATAAAAGTAACTCCATTTCTTGTCCCACATCGGGATGAATACTCTGAAACGGTTGGATACAAAATTGAAACTGAAAACAAATCCGCACTTTTTATTCCTGACATCAATAAGTGGAACATCTGGGAAAGGTCTATTATCGAGGAAATATCAAAAGTTGATTATGCTTTTCTGGATGCTACTTTTTATGATTCTGATGAATTACCCGGGCGGGATATGAGTGAAATTCCACATCCTTTTGCGGAAGAAAGCATTGAGCTGTTTAAAAATCTTTCTGACTCCGAGAAAGCTAAAGTTCATTTTATCCATTTTAATCATACAAACCCGTTGTTGTTAGACAGCCCGCAAAGAAAACACGTCAAAGAATTAGGCTTTAATGTGGCTTTTGAGGGAATGAGAATCAATCTGGATTAGAACATAAACTTGTAAAACTCCATATTTTGATTGGGCGGTTAACGCAAGTTCAATTATTTTCAATCAATAACTAACTAAATGTATTGATATGAATAAGCATTCTGTTTTTTTCCTTGTTGTTCTGTTTTTAACAAGCTCCGTTTCTGCTCAAACTTACTTTCCCGGAAAATGGGGAGATTGGGAAAAGAAAAGTCCATCCGAACTAGGGTTGAATGAAGCTTGGATAGATTCTGCTGTTCAATATGCTCAAAAGATGGAATCGACAAATCCGCGAAGCATGGAAGAGAATCATTATGGAACTTTTGGCAGAGAACCTTTTGGTTATGGAATTGGCCCATTCAAAGATCGTGGCCCTCAAACAGGTATTATCATAAAAGACGGATATATCGTTGCTGAATGGGGAGAGCCGTACCGTGTTGATATGACTCACAGCGTTACCAAAAGTTTTTTGTCATATACAGTTGGTTTAGCATACGATAAAGGATTGATTCGGGATGTGAACGATAAAGTAGATCCATACATGGCTCCAATCCTGGAAATGCAGTGGGATGATAACAGAAATAAAGCTGATCATTACGGCTCACCAAAAATAATGGAGCCTTTTAAAGGGGAGCATAATTCAAGGATAACCTGGAATCACTTGTTAAGACAAACAAGCGATTGGGAAGGAACTCTCTGGGGTAAACCGGACTGGGCAGACCGTCCAAGCAGAGAGCGTTCTGAATGGGGGAAAAGAGAAAGAAAAGAACCCGGAAGTGCTTACGAGTACAACGATGTGCGTGTAAACCTATTGGCTCTAGCTGCTATGAATGTTTTAAGAGAACCTCTACCGAAAGTTCTCAGAGAAAACATTATGGATAAAATTGGTGCTTCACCAACATGGCGCTGGCAAGGTTATGAAAACTCATGGGTTGTTATTGACGGGCAACAAATGCAGGCTGTAAGCGGCGGTGGGCATTGGGGTGGTGGCATGTTTATTTCTGCCAGAGATCAAGCCAGATTTGGCCTGTTAACTTTAAACAATGGGAATTGGAATGGTGAGCAATTGGTCTCTGAAGAATGGAATAAGTTGGCTCAAACACCAACAGAAGCTCAATCCGATTACGGATTTATGAACTGGTTTTTAAATACTGACAAGAAGCGTTTACCCAGCGCTCCGGAGTCTGCATTCTTTCATCTAGGCTCGGGAGTAAACATGGTCTATGTAGATCAGGAAAATAATTTGGTTATTGTTGCACGATGGATCAATGGCTCAGCAATGGATGGAGTAGTTGACAGGGTTTTAAGAGCATTTGATGATTAATCGTTAATTTAATTTCACAAAAAAAGCATTTCTAAATTAATAGAGATGCTTTTTCATTTTAAATAGCGTCACTAAATTTTCTTACCAGTCAAAAGCATTGAACTTAATTTCTGGCAAAACTTCTGGTTGTCCACTTAATGTCAGCTCTCGAGTTCTTTCTTCATTCTCTGTAGAAAGAAGCCTCTCAATCACAAAATTATAAGTAAGCAGATCGTTGGTATAAATTGCGGGAAATACCACCGCCACTGAATATACACTGTCAATAGGTGCGGTATCTGTAAGTTCTAAATACTGACCTGAGTTTTCACCTAGTGGAGCAATGTCGCCTTTCAAATAGATCTTATTTGTTAACGTGTTAAATAGCCCGTTATCCAAAGCATATTTCATATCCACATTGAATGTTACTGATGTTTGTGCTTGGCTAAAAGCTGTTAAACTTATAGCGAACGCCATTATAAGTATTATTTTTTTCATAGTACTTTTATTTTATTAGTATTTGTTTTTTTAAAGTCTTTGTTCAGTTTCATTTCAATATCCACTAGTATTAGAAACAACTCTCTCCTTCCAGGAAACCACAGTAAAAACACTTTCTCTAGGAAAATGAGGAGGAATTGAATTCCCTAATCTTTCATCATATTCATATTTCTTTGTATATCCGGTTACACCATATCTACCAAAAGTTCCTACGGGGCCTCTTGTTTCCTGAATAATTCCTCCAAGTAAGTCAATATTACCTCTGTGAGATCCTGCAACATAATTTTCCACCCTGAAAGAACTTCCCAAAGCCATAAATGAACCATGAAGCTTAAGGTCTTTAGATCCTGTTCTTGAATGAGCATTTTGATCTATTAAGATATCTCCTTCACTCACTACCCCTAACAAATCTGTGGATGAGTCATCTACTCTCGGATCAACGTTATAAGCAATGTCATCATAGATCTCTACTTCCTCTTCAGAATGTATGGTTATTTGTCCTGAAACAGTTCCTTCCAAATAAATTTTTTCGCTTGAAGAAAGTATTCCGTTATGTGTTTCTTTAGGATAATTTACAAAGGCTGTCCAATTTCTTGAACCGCTATCATATTCACTCACTTCAATACTTCCATCAGATTGCATAATCATATACGATAATCTATTGAAGGTAAGCCCATCGCTTATAGCGGCTGTTTTTAAAGCAGCTACTTTTGCTCCGGATGGCAACTCTCTGGTTTGTGCATTAAAATCTGTGGTTCCTTGAAAATCCGGAGTAGCATCTCCCTCCACAGTTCCATCTCTTCCTCTCCATAAATTCGGACTGGATACATGACCATAGAATGTAGGAGAACCTGACATCTTGAACGTTCCGTTTGTATGTATAGGCCCACTAATTTCATCTGATGAATAAAAATATATATTATTCCCTGAGCTGGTTTTTTCTTTGTCTGAGAAGTAGGAATATTTAGAAAACGAATCTCTTCTCATTAAAACTTCAGTAATTACTTTACTATCACCATAGGTAGCCTCGCTAAACAACAGAACCTTAAAGATGTCCCATCCTCCCTCGCCTACAGAGTACAGGGAGTCTCTGGCATCAAGTTCATCAATGTTTTCAATATCATAGGTCTTTAGAGTTGCATTTCCGGGCAGGATACTTCCCCCTGTGAGTTCGCCTTCCCATGTATTATCACTTCTTATTTTTTCAATAGCTGTTTGAATTAGACTATTTGTAGAGTTTCTCGCCTGAACCTCACTTATAGCATCTGCAGAGCGTTCGGGTAATAAGCTAGCACGCTGGCTATTTGAATACTGGATAATTCCGGAAAGCATTACTAAACCACTTACTAATAAAAGCATTGATCGTCCCATAATTCCTCCTAATAAATTAGATTATTTGCTACTATTCTGCGCTTCCAATAGGACCGATAGTACAATTCTGTTCCATCTTTTTTTGTCAAATAAGGTTCATTTGATTCTACTAACACTTCAACCTCCACCTGTACTATATCTTCTATTTGTGCAGGTACATTACCATCTATATCATAATAATTGATTTCAAAATCACTAACTGGATAACGGAACTCAATTTCATTTGCCGGAATACTTGGAGTCTGATTCCATGTCCTGATAAGAACAAAATCATTCGGATTTGTTGTAGTCGTATCTAGCTCAGAAGTAATTGCCCACTCAACTAAGTCAAAATCATCTGATCCATCATCGTCAAAAATATTACCTCTAAAAATAATTGCGCTGTCTTCTGCCATTACAAAAGCCTCCGAAATACCTCTGTCATATCCTATTCTGTTCAAATCATTTTGGAGTATAGAAACGATGTTATCAAGCTTATTTTGTGTAATAACGCTTGAAGTTGTTTCAACAGTAGAGTTAAACAAGGAGTAATTATATGCTAAAATTGATATCAGCATTAAGCCCCCAATGATATATGTAGTTGCTAATCCTAAATTCATCTTTCAAAAGACTTAATAAAGATTAAATCTACCTCCGTGCTAGGATCTACTTCTTCATTAATAACATTTACCGTTATCCTATATCTTTTTACCAGAGGATCCCCTTCATCAATATATTCTGAACTGGCATCAATTATGAAAGTATCCGTATACTCATCATTGTAACCATAAGTCTCACTATCTGTGATTGGGTAACTGCTAAACATATAGTCAATATGGCTGGGATTGAGCATATTTTCATCTTCTCTTTGAACCAGCTTAACCTGCTCAATTACATCCTGTGCTCTTATTATAGTCCTGTATTCAACATCCGAACGAATTACTGTTTCCGAAGTGCTCAAAAAACTTCTGGCAGTATTAATGGTTAAAAAAGAGTAAACAACCATTGCGGCTGTTAAGTATAGTACATCAGAATAATCGTTCATAACTATATTGGATTGTGGATAACATTATACGAAGCTTGATTCTCATTAGATGTTTTTTATACAATATCTAATTTTTATAAAGAAAACTTAATATTTAAATGCCTCTCCGGTTTAATTATCGTCATTTTTAGTCAATCATTAAAGATAATCTCTTATTATAGCTTTAAGCTTTCAATAATAAGAGCTACTTGTTATTAATTTGTTACTAAATGAAACTCTAATGTCACTACAAAAAGTAAAATAATGAGTAAAAAAGCTATTTTAATTGGTGCCACCGGACTGGTTGGTTCGCATGTTCTTCAACTTTTATTATCAGATGAGAGATACGAATCCGTAAAAGTGTTTCATCGTCGTAGTACCGGAATTTCTCACTCAAAACTAACTGAACATATCATTGATTTTGATGATCAGGAATCCTGGAAGCCACTTGTTACCGGTGCTCATTTATTTTCAGCATTAGGAACAACTCTTAAAAAAGCCGGGAGTAAAGATGCTCAGTATAAGATTGATTACACCTATCAATATAATTTCGCTAAAATCGCTTCTGAAAATGGAGTGTCCAACTATGCTTTGGTTTCTTCTTTGGGAGCTAACCCTGATTCTGGATCCTTTTACCCTCGCATTAAAGGAGAATTGGATGAAGCCGTCCAAGAGCTGCCTTTTGATAATACATTAATTCTAAGGCCTTCTTTTCTGGATGGAAGCCGGGATGAATTTCGATTAGGAGAACGCATCGGAATTGCGATAGCTAAAGTAGTTTGCAAAATACCGGGGCTTAAAAAATATCACCCTATAAAAGCTGAAACCGTTGCAAAAGCGATGATAGAAGGGTTGAATAAAAATACCTCGGGTATAGTCGACGGGAATGATATTTTAGAACTGTAAAATTACAGATCCTCTGCTGAATTCTGATCCATAACCTGAAAATCCCGCGTATACTGATACTGGTTGGAAATTCAGAATAATAGATGTATTCGTCTTTGTTTTAACTCCCAACTCCAGATAAAATCCCAACATCAAATTTAATGAATGTATTGTAATCTCTTTGGTTGGATATTCATATCGCCCTGTATTGTGATTATAAACATCTCCGGTTCCTTCTTCTCCCTTATAAAAGCGATAGTTAAATCCCGCAGAGCTCCCAATATGTAATCGAAAATTGCTCTTAGTTTTTGTCCCTAACATTCTTGCTCTATAAATCCCGTTTACTCCAACAAAAGATTCTAAATTTCTCCTTCTTTCGGATAACTCTTCTCCATCATCATTAAAACGCTCCTCACCAAAGGTTAAGGATAGTCCATAAGATCTAGCCCCATAATAGTATCCGGCTTCAAAACCATAACTGATAAACTCATCGAAATTTTGAAACGCTCCAAAAACCCCAAAATCAGAATTTTGGCTTTGAGATGGAAAAGTAATCACAGACTCAATCAATCCCATGGAAGAAATATAAAACCCATTCTCACTTACTGAATTTTTTCCTGAGCAAATACATTACTCGAATAAGTGATAGACCAAAAAGTAACTAACAAAAAAACTATTTTCATTCTTCCACCATTTAAAATAGGATTGTAAATCCGAAATTGAATGTTACTACAGGATGCTCAAACCTTTGCTTATCTATCGAATGTTGTTTTTCAACAGCAAGGGAAAAAGATAGAGAATCATTTTTCCTGCCCGGAAAAACTGCAAGCTCCCCTCCTAGGTTCAATGAAAAATGCGTTTCTTCCCAGGTTATTATCTCTTGGAATGGGGGATCTACAAATACGACTTCATTTCCTGAATACTGACCAAATCCAATACCAGACAACAAATAGAGGTGAATGCCCGGAAAATCTCTTCTTAGTATGCTGGCACTTAACAAGTTAGTTTTTGAACTCAATGCAAACTGTTTGGCAGAATTTATATTTCTCTCTCTAGGTGGTGAGATAAATAAAAAGACTTGTTCTATCGGATTCTTAACCAAACCAACTTCATTATCACCTAAAAAAGAACCTGTTAGCCCTGAAGCAGAATATTGAACAGAGATTGATACAGGAGTATTCTTAAATTTTTTTTCGATTCCAATTTTTGCACCCATACCAAAAGAATGGGTTACAACATGAATTTCATTGGAGTTTTCATATCTGACTGCTTGAGCTCCTTTTTTAAAGTCAAAGGAAGCTACATTTAATCCAAAGGAGAAATTTACCCTTGAATCGGAGTTTATAGGCAGAATATTTACCTGAGCCATAACTAAAAGTGATGTAAACAACACTACCATTAAAACACATAAACTTTTTTTTCTCATTCTTCACTCCCTGTTAATAAGCACGCAAATGAAAATCACTTATTACAGATATGTTAGTTGAACCAATTGAATAAATATAATATATCCTAAGCATAAACCCCTGTTTTGTATACTATAATTAAAAATAAGAGGAGAAGTAAAATCTTTTGTTACATTTTACTATCAGGTTTTAAACCGGGTAGTATCCGTTAAATAAGTTTTATCACCTCTTTTCTGGAAAGCCCGGATCATCATAATGAGCAACAGCCACTCTCAGTTTCTTATCTATTCTGGTTACCAAAGCTTGTGGTGCTAATACTTTAACAGAGTCTCCAAATCCCAGAATTTTACTTTCCAACTCGAAGTTAAGCTGAACTTCCAGTGTAATAATTATCCCGCCTTTTACTTTTTCTACCAACTGCTGAGAGGGGTGTATTGGTTTAGTTAAAACGTAAGGAGCATGATTGTGCCCAACAAAAAGTCTTACTGTTCTCGGTTTCATATTCGGACTGACCGTCACCCCAACTACATTTTTGTAATACTCTTTTGCATTCAGGTCTGTCTGAATATATTCTGATTTTTCTGCCTGTTTAATTTCTATAATCCGGTCTAAAGCAAGATTAATTGGATGAGCTGCTTCTTTCTTGATTCCGATTACAAACCAACGATTATTGTATTCTTTCAAAAACTGTGGATGAAATTGAAATTCACCGGGCTGTCTGGCTCTGAAAGATTGGTATGTAATTAAAAGCACCTGCTCTTTATGTACTGCCTGATACAAGTCATCCAAAAAGTGTAAGCCTTTTAGCCCTTCATTCTTTTCGAAATCTATGATTGAACGGGAGTTTGTTTTGGTTGTATAGACTTTATCTTCAAGACGTTTGATCATATCGTCCATGTCTTCGAAATGTGAAAAACCCTTGAATTGCTTCAAGACTTCAACAACTTCGTTCAAAGTTCCCATATCCTGATCCGTAAGTGGGATATTGGTGATCGAATACTCTGAATCTGTATAGGTGTAGTATTTTCTTTCCTTCACTTCTATTGGAGCATTGTAGCCAAGTTTATCCGATCTCATGATCTGAATATCACTTTGAACAGTTCTCTTACTTACTCCTTTATCAATGCCTTCATATTCATAAAGCGCTTCTGAACATTCATGGATAAGATCTTCAAGTGTCCAGAGTCGCTGCCTGTTTCTCAAACATTTATCGATGGTTTTATAGCGAATTAAAGCATTTCTATTTGCAGGCATTTGAATTTTTTTTAAGAAAGTAGAAAATATTTTTAACTACGCAAAAAGATTGCGCACTTTGCCTTTATCATTCTTTCGAACAAGGAAACAAACTCCTCAGAATTATGAAATTCAACATATTAACAAGAAAGAAAAAACAAGTTATTAATTACGAAGGTGCAAAAGCTATCAAGCTTTCACCTGAGATGGAATTATACAGCGCTGTTGTAACAGCTGGGCTTGGAAACAAATTTTACACTTCTGAGGAAGAGAGAATCTCAAGAATCAGAACTTTGATTTGCCAAGCAAGCCCTGAATTTGTTGCTAAGCTTGCCGTATACGCAAGAACCAAAATGAATCTTAGATCTATTCCGCTTGTGTTGATTACCGAGTTGGCAAAGATCCACCAAGGAGACAGCCTGGTTAGTAATACTGTTACATCCGTAATTCAAAGAGCAGACGAAATCACTGAATTGCTGGCTTGTTATGCTTTTGCTAATGAAAGAACCGGCTATAAAAAACTGAACAAGCTTTCTAAACAAATTCAGAAAGGCCTAGGAAATTCTTTTAATCGTTTTGATGAATATCAATTCGCAAAGTATGATCGCCAAACCGAGATCTCCTTAAAAGATGCATTGTTTTTGGTTCGTCCAAAAGCTAAAAGCGATTCCCAACAAGCAATTTTTGACAAAATTGTGGAAGAACAATTAGAAACCCCATACACATGGGAAGTCGAACTATCTCAAACAGGGCAGGTAGACTATTCTACTCTCCAAGAGAAAGCTGACGCATTCCGTAACAAGTGGGAAGAACTAATTGCGAGCAACAGGCTTGGGTATATGGCACTACTTCGGAATATCAGAAACATTCTGGAAGCCGGAGTGCGTGCTGAGTACATTGAAATTGCCGGAAACAGAATACGAAGTGAAAGTGAAGTTGCGAGATCCAGGCAATTGCCTTTTCGTTTTCTATCTGCATACAGAGAAATTCAAAAAGTGGAAAACGAATTCACTTCCTATTTTTTGGATTGCCTTGAAGAAGCCGTTAGTTATTCTATTTCTAATCTGAAAGGATTTGGATTGTATACCAAAATACTTATTGCGTGCGATGTATCAAGTTCTATGTATTGTCAGTCATCACCAAAGAGTAAAATCCGTTGTTATGATATCGGGTTACTACTTGGAATGTTAATGAACAGTAAAAGTAAGAATGTCATTACCGGAATATTTGGTAGCAAATGGAAACCGTACTCATTGCCATCAAAACAAATTCTGGCCAATACACAATTGCTTAATAGCATTGAAGGAAGTGTAGGTTACTCCACAAACGGATTTAAAGTGATCTCATCACTTATCAAAAAAGAAAAAGTAGTTGATAAGGTAATGATGTTTACTGACTGTCAGATGTGGGATAGCACAGGAGGCCAAAACTCGATCCAAAAATTATGGAAAGAGTATAAAGCCACCATTGCACCTAGTTCGAAGCTTTATTTATTTGACCTTGCAGGATATGGAAATACCCCTCTGAAAGTTGAGCAAAATGATGTTTTTCTTATTGCCGGCTGGTCGGACAAAATATTTGACGTATTGACCGCTCTTGAAAATGGCGAAAGCACGCTTTCCCAAATAAAGAGCATAAAATTAAACTCCGATTAAGTTCGGAGTTCTTTTTGGATGTTGTAGAGTTAAGATACTTCGCGCCAAACAAGGGGAGGATATAACCAAAGAGTTATACCGGGTTCAACTCCCGGCACGCAATGCCCTGCTCTTAACCCGAATGTCGCTCCAAAAAGGTTTTTATTGATTTGATTGAGTGTTGTAGATGAGTCTTACTTCGCCTATTCCGCGCATGGTCGCTGGTTCGAACCCAGCCTCTGAAGAAATTCAGAGTAGCTCAGTTGGTAGAGCATGTTATGTGGCTCATCGCCTGTTACCTCGATCTTTATTTATTGAATAAAAATAAGGTGCTGTAGACTGGAAATACTTCGGTAGACGCAATCGGCTTATAAACCGGTTCTCTCTTAATTGAGAGGTGCAGGTTCAAGTCCTGCTTCAGTTATTTTTAACTGAATGGCGAAAAACACATTCCTATCGCTTGTAGCCCTTATTGTTTTTTAAAAGAAAAGGTGCCGTAGAGTCAGCATACTTCGATGGCTTGAAATCCCGGAAACGGGTAAGTCCGGTTCGAATCCGGTTAGCTGATTTGATTGTCGCCCTTTTCTTTTCAATATATCCAAAGTGTTGTTGAATAAAGATACTTCTGAAAAGCTTTATTCGGATGTCGCCTTTGGTTTTAATTTTCAACTACGCAAAAAGATTGCGCAGTCATGTTTTATTATGGAATTAGTGATTGGATATCCATCATTAAAACAGCAACAAAAGGGAGAGCAATACGGCTCTCCCTTCATTACATTAAAATATTATGATTACAGGAAAAACAATTATCGAATTAGGGTACAGGCCTGGAAAATGGCTTAAAGACGCCATTCCTCATGCCAATGAAAACAACTTGGAAGGAGGAGAATTAATTGAGTATCTGGACTCGGTTTGTCCACCACCACCAATTGAACCTTTTAAACAACCGGTTTCATACAAAAAAAATATCGAAGCGGAATCGGAGCTTGAAGAATCGAATGTGGAACGGGTTTTTGAAACCATGGACGAGCTGATGAAGACCCCAACCATCGTTGATGGAGCTGTCATGCCTGATGCCTGCCCTACGGGAGGAATCGGACAAATTCCCGTGGGTGGTGTTGCGGTTACAAAAAATGCAATTCACCCTGCTATGCATTCAGCTGATGTTTGTTGTTCTGTAATGATGACTTCATTCGGAAAAGTTGATCCAAGATCAGTTTTAGATGCCGCTCATAGCATTACTCATTTCGGTGGTGGTGGAAGAGACGATCTATTTGATTTTCCGGTTGAATTGGAAGAACAAATCATGGAAAACTATTTCCTGAATAATAAAAGATCTCTTCAATTGGCTAAAACACACCTTGGAACACAAGGCGATGGAAATCACTTTTTGTATATCGGCGTTTCGAAAGTAACGGGAGAAACAATTATGGTTACTCATCATGGAAGCCGAGGATTTGGCGCAAATCTTTACCGAAAGGGAATGAAGGTTGCTGAAAACTTCAGAAAGGAACTTTCTCCGGACACCTTAAAAGGCAACTCATGGATCCCTTATTCAGAAGAAGAAGGGAAATCATATTGGGAAGCTCTTCAAATTGTGAGAGAATGGACCAAGCTGAACCATACTGTCCTTCATCAGGCTACTACAGAATCCTTGAATACAGAACCTACACTCCGCTTCTGGAATGAACATAACTTTGTATTCAAAGATGAAGACCTCTTTTATCACGCAAAAGGAGCTACCCCACTTTCGGATAAATTCGTTCCTGATTCTCATGAAGGTTTAAGACTCGTTCCGTTAAACATGAGTGAGCCTGTACTGATCGTGAAAGGAGAAACTTCTGATAACAACCTTGGATTTGCTCCGCATGGCGCCGGCAGAAATGTCAGCCGCACGCAGCATATTAAAAGCAAAGTTGGGAAAGGAATGCAGGAAATATTTCTGGAAGAAACTAAAGGATTGGATGTCCGATTCTTTTCCGGACATATCGATATTTCTGAACTCCCAAGCGCCTATAAAAATGCAGAAGCCGTTCAACGACAAATGAAGTCGTTTGGACTTGGCGAAGTTGTGGATGAGATCATGCCATTTGGTTGCATTATGGCGGGTGACTGGCAGGTCGATGCTCCCTGGAGAAAAAGACGCCGTAAAAAAAGAGGAAGATAAAATTAACCCCGATAGTTGCTATGACTGTTGGGGTTCTTTTGGTTTAAATAATTAGAAATTGAAAACGATCTTCTTTTGCTCTACATTTTCAAATTAAATAACTGACTAAATACATCCATGAAAAAACTTCTTTCGCTTCTTACTCTTTCTCTGATCACCTTATCTCTTACCGCGCAATCATCTGACCTCAAAGAGATGATTGACAAACGCGCCAATGAACTTGAAGAACAAGTCATTGAATGGCGGAGATATTTTCATGAAAATCCTGAATTGTCCAATCGCGAATTCAACACCGCTGAGAAGATCGCAGAGCATTTGGAGAGCCTCGGGATGGAAGTGCAAACCGAAATTGCGCATACAGGAGTTGTCGGCATCTTAAAAGGAGGAAAACCGGGACCCGTAGTTGGTCTGCGCGCCGATATTGATGCTCTTCCCGTGATCGAACGTACAGATGTTCCCTTTAAATCAACGGTAATGGGAGAATATCAGGGAAATGAAGTTGGTGTGATGCACGCCTGCGGTCACGATACTCATATAGCAATTTTAATGGGAGTTGCACAGATCTTAACTGAGATGAAAGACGATCTGAAAGGAACAGTGAAGTTTATTTTCCAACCGGCTGAGGAAGGTGCCCCCAAAGGCGAAGAAGGCGGAGCCGAGCTGATGGTAAAAGAAGGCGTTCTCAATAACCCGGATGTGGATGCTATTTTCGGACTGCATATTTCTGATGACACTCCGGTTGGAGAACTTGAATACCGACCAAAAGGAATTATGGCCAGTGTGAATAGCTTCGACATAAAAGTAACCGGAAAACAAGCCCACGGTTCTGCTCCCTGGGGCGGAATCGATCCGATTGTAACTTCAGCACAGATCATCAATAATATTCAGACCATTGTAAGCCGAAGTATGCCATTGACCCGTCAAGCAGCTGTAGTTACGGTTGGTGTTATTAATGGTGGAGTCCGAAATAACATTATCCCTGAAGAAGTAACTATGCAGGGAACCATCAGAGCTTTGGACGAAGAAATGAGGCAACTGATCTTTAAAAGACTGGAAACGGTTGTTCAGAATACCGCAGAAAGTAACGGTGCAGTTGCTGAGTTAACGATCAATAAAGGATACCCAATCACTTATAACGATCCTGAATTAACTGCTCAAATGCTACCAACTTTAGAAGAAACTGCCGGCAAAGAAAATGTAAAGTTGATCAACGCTATTACCGGTGCTGAAGACTTCTCTTTCTTTCAGAATGAAATCCCCGGATTATACTTCTTCATCGGAGGAAAGGCCCCGGGACGTGAAGCTTCCGGTCACCACACTCCTGATTTCTACATTGATGAAAGCGGGCTAAAACTTGGAGTAAGAACGATGGCTAATTTGGTGATCGATTATATGGATCAGACAGCTGGAAATTAACCTGCCTGATTAGGCGGTGATTCACTAAAATTTAATCCTTAGCGTATCTCATGAACATGAGTTTCGGCACTATGAAAAAGGGATATTATATATTTATTTTTTTCTGCAGCTTCCAGATTAATGCATTTGCACAATTAGGAAATGAGCAATCGAACGATGTGAATGGATTCGTTGATGGTTGGTACTTTGCTCGAACTGTTAAAGCTAAACTTGTAGATATTAAAAGTAGTCTTGAATTCAAATCTTTTACGCTATCCACCCAAAATGCTAAAGACGATATTTACAATTTACTTACAAATCAACTTGTTGAAAGAGCAAATGTATTTACTATTACCAATAGTTTTGAAATTGCTTCTATTGGAAAATTTAATGGTTCAGGAAACGATCTAAACTTACAAATTCAGGTGAGAGAGTTTCTTGGCGGAGCAGGCGAATCTATTTGTTATGGTAGAGGTGAGTACCTTATTGAGACAAATATAAAATTTCGCTTTTCTGCCGATTTCCAAAATAATAGGGTGTCTATAAAACCTTCTTATAATCTATCAAATTTTTCTGCTGATGCATGCTTCTACCCTGGCGAAAAATATACTTCTTCAGTTTCCAGTTTTAAAAAAGACTATAAAAGATACATACAGGAAATTGAAAACTATTACATCAGACAGTTTGAAACTGTAGTTACTTACAATAGTGATACATTTAATCCAAACGATAGTAATTTTGAAGAAACTTTCTGGAAAGCTCTTACTTTTGAAAGTGGAGGTTACTATGGATACACTGAAGATGACTTAGATCGCGACATCAAAAACTTTCGAAATAACCAAGCTGAAAAACGCAGATTAGCTAATATCAAAAAGCAGGAAGAAGAAAGAGAACGGAGTAGAAAAGCACAAGAAAAGCAAGAAAATGAAGCAAAGCTTACTTATCTATACAATGAAGTTGCTGCAACCGTAGAATTAAATAATCCTAGTATTACTCTCAAAGCGTTAATCGCCTATAGAGATCATAAGAAAATGATGGGATATAGCACTCAATTCAATGATGAAAAAATAATTGAGCTAAAAGATCAAATAAAATCTGATTTCGAGCAATTCTTAACAGAAGGGAAGTCTAATCTAAAAAATAAAAAGACTAATCAAGCTTTAGATTTTTTCCAAAAAGCTAAAGAACTAAGAGATCGCAATGCTGACACCGACATTTACTTCGATGGTGATTACGAAATTAATTACCTGATCCAAAAAGCAGAAAAGGAATTGGCGGCTGACCAAAATGCGCTGCAAGAATCAACTGAACTCGTTGTTGATGATAACCTTAACCTAGCCTACGAAAAACAGACCCTTGTAAGAGCCATATCGCTACAATCGGAAAATGTATCCTTCAAGCAAAAACTGGAGCAGGTCAATCTTCGTCTCAAAGTAGTTCCGTTACTCAAAGAGGGTGATGAGTTATTAGAAGAAGATAAAATATCAGAAGCGATCAAGGTGTATAGATCTGCTTTGGTAATAATGCCCAACCTCGATGTAACTGCAATTAAACTTCAGAGTGCACAGGAAGCCCTTTCAGCTAAATCTCGTAGCAAGCATCAGTTGCTTGAAGAAATCCAAACTGAATTGAAAGATACCGATGGATTTGATGATGTAGCCAAAGAAAAAGCTCGGCAAAAAGTACTGGATTATATTAAGGACTTCCCTGATGATGTAGAATTAATGGTAACTGCCACAGATCTGTTCATTAAGGAAAGTTTAGGGCTAGAAGATGCTTATACCATGACTCAAGCTGTGTTAAAAATAGACGCTGAAAATGTAGCCAATCTCAATAATCTGGGAGAGATCTTTTATTTAAATAATCAGACCGAAGAATCTATGTCTGCTTTTCAGCAAGCCTGGAATTTGGGAGATAAAGACAATCCGAATACCTTAAAGCGACTGACTCAAGGCAACTACACACTCTACTTAAGAACGAAAGAAATTGGCTATGCTCAAAATGCGCTGAAAGCCGCTTTATATGCTCAAAATTTGAGTTTAGACGATCCTGTTTTTTCCAGAGTGACTACCAATTTATGTAACACCAACGAAAACCTGCCTTGTAATGAATAAGTACCTGCTACTAGTATTAGTATTAATTTTTTCAACTGATCTGACGGCCCAGATTAAATTTGGCTATGTAGATTATGATGCCGTTTTGGAAAGTAATTCCGAAGTGGCACAACTTAATGAACGTCTTGAGAAATATGCTGAAGCACTCAGAAATGAAGCTGACAGCCTTGATAATTTGTACAGATCCGTCGTGCAAGAAATGCAGGGAATGGATGTTCAATCAATGAATCCAAATGGTCCTGAAAGAGCCAAGTATGAAAACCTTAATGTTCGCCTTATGACCCTGCAGGAAAATTCAGAAATCCAAAAACGAGAACTTGATCAACGCTATCAGCAGCGCCAAGCTCAACTCATGAATCCTTTCTTCAAAAAAGTAAGCCGAGCGATGGATGAGATTGCACTTGAGAATGGAGTACAAGTAATTCTGGATCCTACCTCAGCACCGGAAAAAATCAAGAAAGCATTGGAATCAGAATCGGTAATTGATCTTACCGATCAACTAACACAAAGACTTTTAGAATATTAATATTATGAAAAAGATCATAGCTCTATCATTTTTCTTCCTTTCAAGTTTATCGACTAGTGAGTTAAAGGCGCAAGATGTTGAATTCAGGCTAGTAAATAA
>Ga0207884_1000198_pt1 | contig 53096 bp, 61 predicted proteins | sample MalvirmetaMSP144_FD_184236 | JGI IMG/M metagenome (GOLD analysis project Ga0207884, IMG submission 184236) | Marine viral communities from the Deep Pacific Ocean - MSP-144 (SPAdes) | ecosystem: Environmental > Aquatic > Marine > Oceanic | place: Pacific Ocean | collected 2011-07-08 | reverse complement strand
ACTCAGGCGCAAAGTGCGCCCGTCTTCGGGTTGGCTTACCTGCTGGGTATCAACCTGATGCCCCGCATCCGGAATCTGAAGCAGCTGGTGTTCTACAAGTCTGACAAACGCCAACGGTATGAGCACATCAATGCTTTGTTCAGCGAGACTATCAACTGGAAACTGATTGAAACCCATGTGCCGGACATGCTCCGGGTGGCGCTATCGATTAAGGCTGGAAAAATCGCACCGTCTACGGTACTGCGACGTTTAGGTACCGCAAGCCTCAAGAACAAACTCTACTTTGCTTTCCGGGAACTGGGGAGGGTCGTTCGGACAACCTTTCTTCTGGACTACATTGGCAGCGTGGAGTTGCGGCGAACCATTCATGCGGAGACGAACAAAACGGAAGAGTTCAACCAGTTCGTGAAATGGCTGTTCTTCGGCGGCGAGGGGGTGATCGCCGAGAATATCCGTCACGAGCAACGGAAGGTGATCAAATATAACCACTTGGTGGCCAACCTGGTCATTCTTCACAATGTGGAGTCGATGACGTTAACCCTTAAAGATCTCAAAGAGCGCGGTCATCATATTGATCACGATATTCTCAAAGGATTGGCCCCATACCGCACGGACCATATCAACCGATTTGGCGATTATACGCTTGATTTTGAACGGCAGGTTTCACCCATGAGCTACAACGCCAAAATAATTTAAATACAATAGGTTAAGGCACATTTTGGAGGATTTCGTCAGAATCGTTGCCGACCCTCTATATCCCTCACCTCAATCAAGCTGATTGCCGTTGCCGCCGCCTCCAGCATCTGCAACCGTACTGCCGGGTTCAGGGTTTCATACGGTCGCCACAGACTTTGCCCAGCACGCAGCGGATGCCCGCAGCATTCCCAGATTTGGCGGAGATACCCCGCGTAGGTGCCGCACGTCGAAAGCGGGGTGTTCAGCTCATCGAGCAGCGTGCGTAGCAGCCTAAACCACAATCCGGCGTGGATGCGTCGGCGCGGCAACTCCACGTGGCCGGTCGTCAGTGCCTGCCAGGTACGCTGGTCCATCGCCGCAATCGCGTCGCTGGCAGTGCGCGGTTCGGCGTCGGCGTTCTCCCAGCCGAGAAACCGCCCTGGCACGCCCCAATAGGATTCCAGCCAGCAGCCATGCAGTGGGCAGCTCAGCATCAGGGGCAGCTTCCACGCGAGCAGTACGGCTTGGTTCTCCGGATCGTTCAGACAGAGCGGGCAGGCGCGATGTATCGGCTGGCTGGGCAGCCAGGCACGCCAGCTCGTGATGGATCGCGTCCTACGGCGGAGTTTCGGCAGCAGCACCGAGAGCTGGAACGCATAGGTTTCCAATGCATCTGGAATCTGATCATCAAGGCTGTCCAGTAGCCAAGGCACCCAGCCGGCGAAACTCATGCAACGCAGCCGGTCCGGCTCGATGCCGCTCCGCTGGGAGAGCATCGCCAGCAGCGCCAGTGGTGGCGCGGTGTCCAGGTCATCAACCTGGCCGTGACCAAGATCGTGCTCCAGCAGCTCGGACACCTCCATGTGATAGCAAAGGGCCACGCGGTTGAGCCACGAAGACAAGGCTTCGCCTTCCCTGGGAGCCGGATGCAGTGGCCAGTGTGGCGCTGGCTTCACATCAGTTCCCGCTCGAATTGCCGCCGCCGCTCGCTGGGACCGGTGTAATCGGCCATGCTGAGCGTGCGATGGTTGATCGCTTCCTCACCGCTCTCCACGGCAGCGACGGCCGCCGCCATCAACAGGTGCGCCAGCTCGCCGATGGTGCCCTCGCTGCGCGTGAGCAGGTAGCGGGCCATATCCAGCGTGGCAATCGACGAGGGTCGCCGCAGCGGGAGCGAAGCCGCGAAGCTGGCCAGCAGTGAGCAGCAATCGTCGTTGGCCTCCCACACCGGCAGCATCATCGGCTCGAAGCGGTTTTCCAACTGGTCGTCCGAGCGGATCGCCAAGTAGGCATCGCGTGTGCCGACCCCGACCAGCGGGATGCGCAGCTCGTTGCCGAGGAAACGCAGCAGGTTGAGGAATTCCCGGCGGTTGACGCTGTTGCCGGCCAGGACGTTGTGCAATTCGTCGATCACCAGCATGCGCACGCCGACCTTGCGTAGCAGTGCCAGCGCCAATTGCTCCATTTCCGGCAGCCGTGGGCGCGGGCGCAATGGCGCGCCCATCGCGGCAAGTAGCGCGACGTAGAAGCGGATTACCGACGGTTCGGATGGCATCTGCACGACCAGTACCGGAATGTGCTCCTGGTCGGCGTCGGAGCTGGCCGGGTGGGTGCGGCGGAATTTCTCGACGATCATCGACTTGCCGTTGTTGGTTGGACCGACCAACAGCAGGTTGGGCATGCGTTGTTTGTTCGGCCACGCATACAGGGCTTCCAGCCGATTCAGCGCCTCGACTGCTCGCGGATAGCCGATCCAGCGGTCAGCGCGAAGGCGATGGATGCGTTCGTCCGCCGGAAGACGGGCCAAGCCCTGGGCCACCGGCATCAGGTGGGACAAGTCGATGATGGGATATTCTTCCACGGCTACCACTCCTCAATCTGGTCGAACGGTTTGGCAGGTGGCTGGTTGTCTGCCTGCGGGTCAGCCATGTCCGCGTCCGGTGGTGGCGTGGTTTTGAAAAGAACTGCCGTTGCCTTGAGATGCTGGCGTCGATCCGCGTCGCGCCGCGCCTTGCGCGTAGCTTTCTGCGCGGTGGACACGATTTCGCGCATCTGGCCGATCATGCGAAACAGCGCCGACTCATCCACCTGTTCGCGCCCTTGCTGCCGCAATTTCGCCAGCGCCTGTCGTTGTTCCCAGAGGGTGACAGCCGGGTGCGACAAGGTGCGGTATGGAATTTCCAGATAGTGCTGCCCCTCCGGCTCCAGCACCCAAATGCGGCTGATGTCGCGCGGGTCGCGCCGGATCAGGAACGCAGGCAAGCGGTCGCGCCGAGCTATCCACGGCTTGAGCGCATCGGCGTAGTAATGGATGTGGTCGATGACGAAGCCGGTGCGGGTCAGCGTGCGGCGGATGATGGGCAGAAAATCGACCAGAAAAGCCGTGGTGCGAGTGATGACGGTTGGCACGCCGGTCCGCGCGATAGCTTCGGCCCAGCGCGCTGCCGGCGGCTGGAGCAGGCCGTTGTGCACGGAGCCGTGGTAGGTGCCGACCGCCAATGTGAGCCAGCGCTCCAGCTCACGCAGCGTCAGGGCGGCCTTGTTTTCGGAATCGTAGTCGCCGCGCTGGTCAGGGTTGGAGAAGGTCGTCCCTGGCAATTCGTCGTGGATCATCTGCATCGCCGTGCCGATGATCCGTTCCACGATGCCGCCGTAGTGCGGCTGCCCGAGCGGGCGATAGTCAAGCCGGATGCCATGCTGCTCGCAGCCTCGGCGTAGCGCTTCGCTCTTGAACTCGGCCGCGTTGTCCAGGTAGAGCAGCCTGGGCTTGCCGCTCATCGGCCACTCCATTTCTATGTTCAGACCCTCCAGCCAGGGACGCTTGTCGCAGGCGACATGCACAAGGCACAGGCCGACCGAAACAGATGACGGCGCTTCCAGCGTGACGACCATGCCGAGCACGCAGCGGGTAAACACGTCGATGGCGATGGTCAGATACGGACGGCCAATCGGTTGCCGGTCGCGCTCGTCCACCACGATCAGGTCGATGACCGTGTGATCAATCTGCACTTGTTCCAGTGGCGCGGTCACGGCGGGAGGCTCACCACCGACACCTTGCAGGCTGCGGGACGCATCCTGACCTTCCCGGCGGCGAGTGGCCTTGAGCGGATCGAGGCCGGCGATCCGCAGAGCCACGGTGTTGCGCGCCGGCGCCCGCAGCTTTTGCGCTTTGCAAGCCTGCGCGACCTCGCGGTGGAACGCTGCCAGGCTACGCTTCTGCTTGGTCAGGAAGCGCTTTTGCAGCAACTCGCGGATGATGCGCTCAACTGATTCCGGCAAGCGTCCCTTGCCTTTTCCGCCGCCGGATCGGCTGCGAGCCAGGTCCGTCACAAGCCCAGCACCTTGCCGGGCACGGCGGATTAGGACATACACCTGCCGCCTGGACAGGCCAAGCGCGTGAGCAGCGGCATCGGCGGCTTCATGCCCGACCACATCAAGCGCTGCCAGCGGCCCGATGATTTCCGCCCGTTGCCGGGCCTGCGCCCAAGCCGCATCGGGCAGGGTGGCCACGCCTTGCTCGGCAATCAATGATGTGTCTGACGCCATGCTCACACCTCGCTTTGGTGCACACGAGTATTGAGCATAGTCGAGATTGGTGCAGATGACTTCTGATATTGCGTTGTCAGGAGTCGCCTGCACATCTGGCGTTACGCCCCGTCAATTGGTGCAGTCGTCTTCTGAAAATGACAATGATCGGCCGAAGATAGCGTCCAACAAACGACCGTTTTCTTGCTATCACGAAGTGCATGCTTGATTTGGATGTATTCACGATTTAGAGGAGTTTAGCACCGCTGCAGCGTGGTCCCCGTAACGGCCGGAAAATGCAATGCACTCGGCGCTTCAGCTTTCATTGGCCAACCGCCAAGAGATAAAGGGATTGAATGGGGCCACCTTCGCTGGAGATACAAGGGAGGGTTGTTGTTTCCGGCCGTGTCCGGCTCTATACTGTTATCATATGAAATTTTGGAGGCTATCAAATGATAACTATTGAGTCCGGCGGAAAAGATAAATCCCGCAGCCAAGTCAAGAGGGTGTTTAAGCCTCAGCTTGAAAAGCGGACGCTTAGCGATGATGAGCTACGCGCCCAAAAAGAGCTGGTTGTGAAGATCATCTTTAACAGAAATTCTACTTACCGAAAGGGAAATTCGGATATCGTTCATTCCATCACGGAAGGGTTTCCTGCGGCCGCAGTATCTCGGCTCGTTGAGTACCTCAACATCCGTCAGAATGAGATGCTAAAGCTTCTGCACATTACATCAGCAACTTTCAGTCGTCGCAGGAAAGACGGTAAGCTCGAGTCTGTCGAGTCCGATCGGGTCTATCGGTATACGCGTTTGGCTGCATTGGCTACGGATATGTTTCATGGTGATGGAGAGGCAGCCCGGCACTGGCTCAAGAGTCCTGCTTACGCCTTCAAAGGTGAAACGCCGCTGGAACATGCTCAAACTGAATATGGTGCTCGTGAGGTAGAGAATCTGATCGGACAGATTCGACATGGAATTCCTTCATGAGTGATTTGAAATTATTCAGGATATGCGACCCCCAATACGCCGAGACTCCTGATCAGATGCTTTCTGGAGAGGGGGCTTTTCGATATGGGGGGCGCTGGAATACTCCTGGGAGTCGAGTTGTCTATTTAGCGGAATCCCTGTCGCTGGCTGCCTATGAGTTGCTTGTGCATGTTCCTGACCAAGTTATTGCACCCTACAAACGGATCCAGGTTGAGGTTCCAGAGAAGCTAATCATGACGCTGGATGATTCTGTGCTTCCAGATGATTGGCAGGAACCCGGCCACCCTGACTTGGTAGCGATCGGTGATGACTGGATTGCCAGCGAACAGTCTCTGGGCCTGTCAGTACCTAGCGCCCTAATTCCTGGAGAACGAAACGTAATGCTGCTTCGGGATCACCCCGATTTTGACAAAGTGCGGGCTGGCGAGATTGAAGATTTTCGTTATGACGCTCGGCTTACGGGGATTGTGAAAAAGCGCTTATCGTCAATTGTCGATGATGAAGAAAACGACTGAGCTCAGCCATCCAAGTCAGCTTTTACGTACTTCTGAAGACTGTGTCAGATTCTCAAGAAGTTTGAAACTGGAAACCGGCGACTTTGAGCCCTTTATGGATACTGCCACCATCATTATCCGACCATCCCACCTGGCTCTCAGCCATCAAGGAGAATCGCTAGCGTTAGCTTCGGGTGCATCCCCTACTCGCCGAATTTCCTGAGATCCCCAAATCAGGACGCAGGGTTTGCCCAAGCGATCCCATACAGCAATCGCAGGGTCTACGGATTCTGCAGCAAGCGCCCTCGCCTTTTGTTCAGCCTCATGTAATGTTGAAAATCCGTGCTGGTCAGTCCTATCAGCCGTAAAATAACCACAGTAAAATTCTGCTTCTTTCATCTGCTACCTGCCTTGGTATTGCCACCTCAGTTCACCAGGTGGCCTGCACTCCTGCTGTATTCGTACATTAATTTCTTGTACTGATCGACCGTGTCAGAGTCTAAGTTAATAACCCCCCCACGCTCTGCCAGCTCTTGAGCTGCAGCAACCAGAGCGCCATCCAGCTTGTCTTCATAACGGGTGTCTTTTAGATTTACATCAATGGCGGCCTGCAGGACCTTCAGCCCGTCCTGTAGGGTTTTCTGGGAGTTTGAAAGCCAGAAGCCGATCCGATATCGACAAGGTGCGAAACCAATTTCAGCACAGCGGCTAAAAGCGTCCATCGTGTCCTGGGCCAGCTGTTTGAGTCCACTGGCCTCAATAGTTGGTGCCATAGGAATGGCAACCTCTGGCCCGCGGACCAGATGGTTCAGCAGATTGGTTTCCGCCACGAAGTAATCAGCAGGCCAGTATCCTTTGTCCGACGCCAATTTCATGAGATCGAAGGCGGCTTGCTCCCTGTTGGGAATATCCGCCTCGGCGAAGAGCAAGAGAAGAGCATTGTTAACCAGGACATCGACACCCATGTCTCCGCTGGTCAGCCGGTTGACCCAGTGATTCGGTCCGTAATGAACAATGAAAGGGATACCAACCTCTTCCTGAAAATGCGGCGACGTTGGCGTTGTGTGGTCCATGCCGATTGCCAGCAGCAGCGTTTGCAGGCGCTCTTCGCTAGTGTCGAGGTTGTGCCCGAAAATCTCGGAGACCCGGTCAAAGGTAACCTCTGGAAAAGGCTTTCCAGAGGGAGCGTCAGTGGAGGCCGAGACCGGTGCAGCGGTCATCATGGCACCCACCAGGCAGAGAGATCCGACTAACCGCTTCATTCCACGAGCTCCCGGTCCCTCACCTCATCGATCTGCCAACTGTCGATGTCGGTCGAGTAGCGAAGCTCGATGGTGCGTGCAATTGTCGGAACGTAATCGACACAGGTATTTGTCACGAGGTAATGCAGTTCAGATTGCCGGGGCTGAGAGCCATAGGTTTTGGCGTCCTCGAACGTGAGGCTCTCGCACTTTGCATTCATTCGCTCGAGTTCAAGAATGCGATGCTGCTCAATGTCTGTACCCTGGCCGGTTGTCTGGGCCAATTCGGCGACCAATTCGCTCAGAAGGCGGCGGTATTTTCGACTGTAGAAGACATTCAAATCCCGATCAGACAAGCCGACAGCAGCCTTGTCGTAATAGATTTCAACCAATTCTCTGGCGTTCGCTTCCGTTGCCAAACGCAAAGATTTTCGGTCGTACTCAGGGGGATCGGCGAGCGCCAATGTGCTCAGGCCCGCCGAAAGCAGCAACAGGGTCAGTTTTTTCATCGCTAATCTCCAAAGTAGCCTTTGCGGTCCATTTTGAGTTTCCGCCAGATCGGCAGAATCTTCTGCACGAGCTCATCGCGATTTCGAATAGCTCGAATTCGAATGATCGGTTGATCCGCATCTTTTGTTTCAAGAACCAGCGTGGACAGACCGAACAACCCCATGGGCCCTGCCGGCGGACTCTTAATGTCTGACACCTCTGACATTTCGCAGAACAATTCCTGGCGGAAGATTGAGGTGATGCCCTTTGCTTCTTTGATCTTGTTGCGGGTGATAACGGTCCGCTCACACTTCACCGTGAGATAAGACATGAGAACATTCAGGACGCCAACGATGAGAAGCCCGTAGATTGAATACCGGACGACTTGATCGATCAGTGGTGTGTATTGCTCTTTCAGCCCTGCATTCCATAACACCAGGCCAACGCCGGCCGCCGCGAAAACGAGGCCCCAAAAGATAAAGCCACCAAGATTTACTATCTGCGATGGACTGCCCTCCCAAACAACTTCTTCGTTGTCGTAAGAGACGGGGGAGCTGGCGTCCAAAGGATCCGTTTTCGGATTCGCTTCAGCCTCGATTTTATTGGTCTCGCTCATGATTTCGTCCTATGCAGCTCGAGCATGTTCCAGGCAAGCCAGTGCCGTCGTTATCGAAGCAGTTGCCGGAACGTCGGGCTGGTGTTTGCTGAGTTTGTGGTGGAGGTGGTCTGATGAGCCCAGAACGAGGTGAACCACTGGTCTAAGTCCGGCGGAAGCCAAAAGCCAATTGTCTGGCTGATGGTCCACTACGATCAGAACATCCTGCGGGCGTGATTGGGCGATCACGCTTCCCAATATGGTTTCCGGGTCTCTTGCCAGGTCCAAATTGTTCAAAACCAGGACCGGGCATTCTGAGGGAATCTGAATCACGCTCTGCCGCCTGCACTCAATCAGACAAAACGTAGAAAAGTGTTCGAGCAACTGGAATAAACTACGGTCGATGGCCGCGTCGGCAGAATGGAATTCGGTAACTCGCATGACGTTCATTGTTACCGCCCTCACCTTAAGGCCTGCTCAAACGCACCAAGCAACAGCATGAAACTGATCGACATGCCCAGTGCGGTTATCGCTCGACTCATGCTGCGATACACCCGCTCTTTTTCCTTATAAAGCCCCGTCACAGAGAGCCCGATTTCTACGCAGGCAAAGAGAATTCCCATTTTGGCGGAGATGAAGAGCAGCAACGGAAACGTCATGCTGACGGGGTCACCCATCTGAATGATGACAAACATCGCAATCGCAGCAGCCACGACGACGAGCAGCGGGTATGACCGGGGCGAGCGAAGCCAGCGAGAAAACATCATTTACAACCCAGACGCGATTTTCGGACGTGACCACACTTTGATAGGCGGGTGATCAGCTTTCCTGTCTGCCAAAACCCCATCAAACATCGCCACCACCCGAATCACTGAGATCCCCTCTTTTACTGCGAGAGCGATAATTCGGAAATAAGCCGCAGTGGCGGATTCGGCCGTTGCCTCAAACTGGTATTTGGTCCGGTATTCCGTGTACACGTCGGCATTGAAAAATTGCCCATCACAAAGCCGGCCGCCGAAATTCGCGTGAACGATATTGGTCAAAGGGTCACCCCATTAGAAGAAAAGTGAAGCGAAAAGAACCAACGCGGCGCCGGTGATGACCACATTGATCTGCCGATCCTGAGACAGAAGCTGGTCACGCTGTTGGCCGTCTATCTTCCCAGACTGCAAGAGCCGGTTAACGAGCCATCGGATTAACGGTGTGGTGATGAACATGAAGGCGCCCTCCTGAGCTTCTGGCCAGTTTATTGAGGGCACTCGACGAATTGGGGATCAAAAGGTCAGCGGAGTGTGACCTTTTAAAATTCGGGTCTCGGGTAGTCCCCGGCAGCCAGAGCCTGCTCAACAAGCGCGATCTGAAATACCAGGTGTGCCGCTGTATTGAGATTCTTCGTGTCATCCAACCACGACTGGAGTGTTCCAGCTTCCTGCTGCTTAAAGGCTTCAAAACTGTCAGCGCGCGCGACCGCGGGATTGATGTTGCTGTAGGGCAGGAAACTGGCAAAAGAATGCTGCCGGGCCAGTCGAAGGATCACTTTGCGTGCTCTACCCAGGATTTTGCGATCATTCCGGTACAAAACACCCACCGGTGTGCGCAGAGCCAACCAGATAGCAATATCCGCCAGCAAGAATCGCCCTGACAGTGAGTAGTGAACGAGGATGATTGAGACCGCTGCCAACCCGATTTGATCCGCGATGCCCGCCGCCTCGAATCGAAAGCTCAGTACAACCAGAAGAAGCACTGACAAGACCCAGATGACCAGTGACGCTCCAGCCGCGATCAGGCGAGCCGGTGTGCTGGACAGACCCTGAAAAGTAACTGTCTTGAGCAGCTCTGATGTAAAACTCATGTCCGTGATGTCCCTGTTTGTGTGTTGCTTTTACTTTCTCACGGAATTTTTCACGGGCAAGGTAGCTAGCAGGAAGAAAAAAACCCGCCGAAGCGGGTTTTGAGGGTCTAATTCGATTTTCGACAGTCTTGTTGATCCGCCAGGCGACAAATCTCTTGCCACTGAAGGCGGCGCTGATAGATCACAAAGCCGGTACCGACTGTGCCTACCAGGGTAAGGACGATTCCAAACATGAGAAAAACTGACATGGCATTGCCCATCATTGTTTACCTCTTGTCATTGGAGCGGAACGCTTACTGACAGTCAAGTTCAGGCGCTGACTGCGCAGCACCGGAAGATCCTGGATCAGCTCATGGCCTGCGAGATCGCGAGCCATCTCCACTTCTAACATGAGAATGATGGCGAGCAACCACGTCACTAGAACCATGGCGATTGCGTCAAAACTGGTAAGTTCCAGTCCATCGGCAAAGGTTTGGAACAGGTGTCCGGCCATTAAAGCGGAGGCGGCGTAGGTCATCGTTTTCAGACTGCCCACCAACCTGGTGCTTCGCCGGTAGCGCATTTTCTGAATGATCAGATCCTGCGTCCGTAGTTTGTTGAGTTTCTGGTACAGCAATTTCATACGTATGTTCTCTCCAGGCAAGACCTCGCTCAGAGAAAACAAGCCAGACCCCCGAGAGGATTGGCTTGCTCTCCGAGGTCGGCATTTTGTGGTTTAAGCAGTCTGTCGTGGACGGTCCCTCAAGACGTTTCCGATCTGGCCAAAACCAGAGGGGTCACGCATTAACTGGTCCGCCCAGTCCACACCTTTAGAATCCGATTCGAGCATCGGAATTGATGGCAATATCAACTGAACATCCAGGCCCAGAAGACTGAGCTTCCCGGCCAGCGTGTTTGCAGCGACTTCACCCGCTTGGTTACGGTCTTTGTCGACGAAAATAAGAACCTTTTCTACCCATTCGGGTGGCAGAAAGGATTGCATCATGGTCGTCGACAGCGTTGGCCACACTGGCAGCTGCGTCATAAGGGTTACCGAAAGAGCTGTCTCCAGTCCTTCTGCGACACCCATAACGGTTCCTTTCACCGGATTCACGCGAATCTGGCGACCCCGGCTTTCTCTGTTGACCGCGGGGGTAAGTTTTCGCGACTTGTTCTTGCTGTCGGAAAACTCCACCTTTAGGCCACTCTTGGTAATGAACGTCCGATGAATCGAGACTGGTTCACCCGCGTTATTGCGGACCAGACCAAGAATTGCCCCGTACTGGCCCAGCGTTTTACCGTCGGCACCAACGTAGTTGAGCGACGGATGGAACCGCAGGTCATCGGCTAGCATGGCTGCTGTTCTTAGCCTTCTGCGTTCGAAATAGGCTCTCGCCGGATACGATCGCAGGTCGTTCAGTGGCAGAGCATCCCCCCAGATCTGGTTAAGCCAAAGCCGAAGCTTTGAATCGTCCTGGATCTGAGTCTTGGGCGTCCTGATCGGTTTGGTGTCCACGATCCTTCCGCCCAAAAAGGCTTCAAGTTCGTCGTAGGTCTTGGTGAATGACCAATCGTTCACCCACATCAGCATATCGATGCCTTCAGGGATCACTCGCCAAGCCTGTTTTACGCCGCCACCGGTGGTGTTGGCGTCACGAAACAGCCGGAAGCCATCGGTACCACCGTCAATGGGACAAGGCACGTTTTTGCCAAGCTTATTGACCGCAGTTTCGAGGGCTGGCGCCAGTGCAAGAAAAGCACTGAGCCAACGTCCTTCCATGCGACGTTTCAAAGCAGTTGAGTTTCGTTTTTCCATGGTTCTCCTCCAGACAGTGAACTTTTCAAGGGACACTGCCGAGCAGTGAGTAAGAAAGGGCCGGAGCCCTTTCAGTCATCAGTGAAGCGTCAGAACGACTCGTTTGTATTGCACCCAGGTATTCCCGAACTGCTGGAAAAACAATTCGGTGGTTTTCTTGGGCTCATAGATCGTCATGAGTCGGATTGGCTTGCCGTTCCGCGTGGTCAGGCCGTGCTCAATCGAGAGTTGAGGTTGTTGAGACATGGTGCGTTTCCTTTTGAGTATTGAGGAAACACACCAGCCCCAAGGGACAGAGTGTGTCCCTCAGAGGGTTGAGGTCTTTTATTAGCCGGGCATCTTCTTGCGGTAATACCGCAACCACTCGACCATTGTTTCCGGATCTACGCCCCACTCCCTGCAGCAAGCTGCAAAGGAAAAGGGCATTTCCCGGTTTTCGGACAGGATCCACTCCCAGGCTTCGTCACACGGTTTTCGAACACCACCGTGCTGACGGATGCCAAAGGCGCTTTTCACTGACTCGATAAGAAGCCGTTCACGAATATCCGCGAAGGCTGATTCGGGGATCTCCTGCAGTGGGCCTGAAGGCTCACAGAAGTCCGGTTTCCGAGAGGTTTCCATGTGTCCTCCTTGCGAAGAACACACCAACCCAACGGGAAGATGTGTTCCCGCCTGGGCTGTTGGAAGATTGTGGAGTCAGGGATCGAGATCGAGGACGTTGCCGGCGATGCGAAACAAAGCTGATTGCAGCTCCCTCACATCGTTGATGACTGTCCAATTCCCGAAATACGACTTCACAGCGTTTGAGCCTATACCGATGGCATAGGTGTCGATCTGGTGTTTCATCAGATCTAGCAGGTAGTTGACTGCGTGACCGTTGTTCGGAGAACCGTCGGTAATCACAATCAGGACCTGACGTGGTTTATGACTGGCACTGAGTTCCCGTGCCGCGTAGAGCATTGCTTCAGCCAGAGGTGTGCCACCGCCGGAACTGACCAGGAAGTGCCCAAGATTGGGTCTCACCGGCTGTCCACGATGGATCATTGGACTGACATTCCCCCCACAACCCGGAAACATCGATACTGCGATGTCACATTTCGGGATGGTGGAAATAGCCAGCGCCAACGACACAGTGGCCTGATTGGCAATCTCCTGTCTTTGGCTCATGGAACCACTCGTATCGAGCAGTACATGAACCGAGGTTTCCGGCCTCTTGTGTTCGTCTCGCTGGATGAACACTCGAGTGTCGCCCGCAGCCAAACGGCTTAGACGACGACCATCAACGCGGCGCCCGCGGTCATGCAACCACTGGCGCTGTCGGGTTTCAGCCTGTAAAAGTCCCAGCAATCGGCTACGAATGCTTGAAGACGTCAAAATGCCCGCCTGCAGTTCACTCGTATCACCGTTACCATTCCTCATGTCCTGGCCCACACCGGTATCAATCTCAAAAGATTTACCAGATTGGTCTTCCCGGGCCTGTGAACACAAGTCTTCTTTTAGCTGTTGACCGGGATTGGTCGGCATATCCTGCTCCGACATAACCCGTTCATAGGTGCCTCCTGCGCCGGCGTCACTGGAATCATCCGAAGACGAGTCCGATTCTGCCTGGTCACCCGCTGAGTCTTGATCAGACATAAATTGCTCACCGGAAGCATCCGATGGGCCATCCGTCTGATCAGCGGCTTCAGGAGAGGAATCTCCCTGAGTGTCGCCATTCTCAGATGAGGAATTTTCTGAGTTGGAGTTCGGATCCGAAGAATCCCCCTGGCCGTCGGGTGACGGATCAGGCGGCTGTGACGAATCACTATCCGGGCCGGACTTTCGCTCCTGCTCTTCCTCTTTCTCGGCATCCTTTAACGCTTTCAAAATGGCCCGGGCCACCTTTAGAGCGTCATCACTGGTTGTCATGGACAACATGTATTTCGCCAGCAGCCCGTCCAAACGGACGAAGAAGCCTCTGGGAAACGTCTGCTCCAAGACCTTCAAAGACTCTGGAATCAGCGGTTGGTAGACCTGCCGATCCAGAAACTCCCCATACAACCGGTGGTAGAGGTAACGAAACAGTTGAGATGCCTCGCTTTCTGCCGTGGTCGGTACGGGTGTCCAGCCTCGCTCATGGATGTAATTCTCCATGGCTTCCAGCGTGAACTGAGTCCCGGGAAAGGCGTGCTGGATAGCACGCTCAATCCGGATGTCCTCAATCAGGTTGGTCATACTCTTTTCGATCTCAGACCGGCACTTTTTTAAGGTGTCGAAACTGGATTCGCGAATATGAGCTGCTTCGTGAGAGAGATAGCCAAACAGCACATCTTTCATCTCACTCATATTGTCTAGCATGGGCAGCACAATGGTTTTGCCATCCGTCATGGCGTCTGAGCCCGAAAGCACGACGCGCACACCAAATTGCTCACCATAAGCCGCTGCCACGATTGGTAATGCCCGCTCGAGAGCGGATTGTCTTTGGTTCATAGTTCCGCTCCTAAAAGTAGGCGCCCATTGCTGATGCAGTGGTTGGACGGGTTGAGGAATGTGAAGCCTGGGACTGGGCGTTTCCGCTCTGGAGCCCGGCGATCAGTTTTGTCACCGAGAATTCTCCAGACACGATTCGCTCTAACTTTTTATCGTCAGAACACATCGTGAGGAACGTCAGTACCCTGCCGAACACGGGATGATCCTGGTCGATTCGTTCAGCCGGGATGGAGCTACGCAGCGCACGGAATTCGCCAAGAACCCTGAGAATCCGGCCGTTGCCGAAACTCAGGGTGTCCAGCTTGGTCGCCAATGGGTCGAGTTGTTTGCAAAGCGTCTTACCGCCGATGGCGCGTTTCCGCTCCAGAAGACGATCAGACATCTCACGGCAGCTCAGTCCGACTTCGTGCAGGATTTGATCGGCAATTTCCGCCTCATCCGGTTCGAAGCCTTCCAGGGGCTGCATTTTGTAGAGCTTAAATTCGAACTTGAACGCGCTCGCCACGGTTTCACGGTCAGGAACCTGATCCCGCATGATGTGAGCGTATTCTTCGTTCTCCGCGATCCAGTCTTCCTTGTTGCGGTCAAAATCGTTGAGAAATTGCTGCAACGCGGATTCAAAGCCGGCCTTCACGGTTTCGAGTTTGGCGACAACGTCATCAATCGCTTCATCGCGTACAGCGAATCCGCCCATGAAACGTGTTCCTTCAGCCAGACATGCCCTTTCTGCCGATTTGCGCTTACTGAGCAACGGATCGAGAGCTTTGGGAGGAAAGATCTTCTTTCGCCCCAAATCCAGCAGTTTCTGTGGTGGCAACTTGCCGTCTATGCCCAATCGAATATCACTGTCGCGAGAGGCTTTTTTCTCACCGCTCCAGCACCGCATTTTCAGATGGACAAGGGTGGTCCCATGGATGAATTCCATGTGTTATCTCCTTAGCAATTATGAGAAGAGGGTGTACCGCCGGAGGCCGGCGGTGAGTTGTGGTTCAGAGAACCGAGGTCGAGGAAAGACTCAGAAAAAGGCGGCCTTTGTGTTTGACTCAATTACCGTCAAATCAATCGGTGCCTCAATTGCGCCCAGTGCGATGGCGTATTTCCTGAAGTCAGCAGTGGGACAGCTCTGACGCATGTCCGAAAACTCCTTGGACGTACCGTAAAGCTCTGCGAGCTCATCGAAACTGTCCGTCAGGAGAGTGTTGTCGTCGTCCACAATTTCTATGGGTGCAAATGAGAGCGAGGCTGAGGGGCCTTGCTCGGTCAGATACCGACGAAGAGCAAACAGCAACAGAATTGCAAACGGACCTTCGGAAAGTTCCGCGCCACCGCTATGACTGCCACCTAAAAGGCTTTTGAACACCGGCAGTGATGCCAATGTGGTTGCCTCATCACGGAATTGCTCCGTGAACGTGTTGAGTACAGACGCCAAGAAGCCGGCGATCTGCGTTTCGGGAACCTGAGTCGAGATCCGAAACCAAAACTGGTTTGGAATGCTGCTCTCTGGATCACCTCTTGCTACCACCATATTGGTGTTGCGATCGATAGTTAGTCCTGAACAGCGCTCATAGCCTTTGCGAATTTTCGCATCGTGGAGGCGTATCCAGTCTGACTTCTCCGTGGGTCTGAACGTCATGACCTTGCCACGTCGCCCATACCAGACATCGTGACCACCATTGGCGTTCGGTTTTGGGTCAACCGCCCAAATCTTATCGGACGTTTCATCCTCATAGTGAAGGACTTTGATATCAAGATTCATGCTCAAGCTCCTTTGGACCAGGAGGTACCAAAGATGTCCTGTGCGATGCGCTCGATCGCAATCCGTTGCTCCGGTTCCGCTTTAGCCAAAAAAGCTTGGTTCAGCGAATAGGACAGAGCATTTGGTGCATTTCGGAAGGCCAGTGCCAATTTTGCCCAGCGACACAATGTGCGTGTGGACATGGTGATGGTCAGCGGCGTGGCTGTTTCCTCACCCCCGATGAACAGCTTCCGAATCTGATTCGCAACGCGAACCATCTTCTTACGCAGCTCTTCGGGAAGGTCTGGTGCCTTCTTTTCAAGGATCATTAGTTCAACGTCCTCGGTTGGATAGTCCACGTGCACCATCCGGAATCGATCAAGGAAGGCAATATCAAGCTGGTTTACACCCTGATACAGGCCGGTGCTGTCGCCAGAACCAACGCTGTTGCCGTTCACAATGAACCGGAAATTTTGATGAGCGTGAATCACTTCGCCACCGTTTGTCGCAATGACCAACGGGTGTCCTTCGAGGACATCATGCAAAGCGGCAAGCTGACCGGGATCAGCTCGATCGACCTCGTTCAAAATGAACAGGTGACCATCACGCATGGCAACAGAAAGGGGTCCGTAAACGAACTCCATCGTGCCGTTAACCAATTTCCAGGTGCCTACCAGGTCGTCGAACTCCATGCGCGAGTGCGCGGTGAAGCTCTGCGTCGGCCAGTTAAGTCGTGACGCAACTTGGTAAGGCAAGGTCGTCTTCCCTGCCCCGTAGTGGCCAGAGAAGTAGAGCCCATCGTCGTCGGGATCATCCAGAAAGTTCAGGATGTCTCGCAGAGTCTCCCGGCGGAAAACGTAGGAATCGTTTCGCTTGGGAATGTAGGGATTGGTGGAATCGGCGAAACCGGCTGTGATTACTTCAGCTGGAACGTCGAGGTTAAAGGTGTTGCGAATGGGCAGTGCCTTGTCGCGAACGGTCATAGAAAGCTCCTTTTCAGTGAGAGTTCACTTATTCCAGAGCGGCATCACACACCAGAAGGTGATGATGGCCTTCTGGCAAGTGAGATTTTTTGAGAGAGGAATTACAGCCGTGGCTGACGTGTCCGTTTCAAATTCCGGTGTGGACACTTATTTTGTCGTGCAAGCACGATCAAAATGCTCAAGGGATTACCCGGTGTAGTAACCGCCTTCCATAACACCCTGGTTGGCAGGGCCCTAGAGAAGGCAGACACGAAAAATGGAACTGTTCCGAGGATAAAATCCCCGGAACAGCCATTGCTGGTTTAGAAGTAAGCCGCTTTGACTGGCGTAATCACCTCACCCATGTCGCGGTTGACCAGTTCATCCTCAGAACGAGTGAACCGGACTTCCTCGCGAGAGGGCTTGCGGTAATTCTCGAGCTCGGTGCTCAAATCCAGGTCAGGAAAGTTATCCTGAAGGTATTTGAGGTAGTCGACAGATCCCGACTTCTCGAAGCGAGTGACCTTAACGCCGCCGACATCAGCATGGCGAAAAGGCCCCATCAGGTTGATCAAGGCCTTTTGGACATCTTTCTGGTCTTTTTCAAGAGCCTTAAGCTTGTCCTTCAGAGACTTGATCTGTTCCTGTTGCATTCGCCAGGCTTCCGCATGAGCTTCCCACTTGAATTTTTCCGTTCCGCTTTCCGGGATGAACCAGTCGCGATCAGGATCCAATTCAGGGGGTTGCTCAGTCTGGACCAGTTGCCAAAAGTGCTTGGCAGCCTCGATGATTTGGTTTTCCCGTTCGGGGGTTAACCGAATCTCGAAATCCTGGTCCGCACCATCTTCCCGGTAGAAAATGAGTCGTCCGATGCTCTGACCGGCCACAGTCAACTGAGCCTGAACCTGAGCCTCATACAGTTTGAAGGCCGTGGACTCGACTCCGTTTGCCTCAAGGTCATCCCAAACAGTTTTGGAAGGCGCCTTGAATTCGTAGGGTTGGTCCTGTGTGTCCACACCATCAAACGAGGCGCGCAGCACATCCCATTTGGCACACTCACCGCACATCGGAAGCAGAAACTCACCGTAGCGGGATTCGGCCAACTGACGTGCTTTATCCTCGAGGGCGACGCCTCGTTGGATGTTCGGGTTGCCTGAAAGGTCTGGCGGGTTAATCCGTCCGATCTTTTCAGCCCAAAGTTGCCAGGGGGTTTTATAGGGGCTCAGTCCGAGGATCACCGGAATGTCTGTTGCGGTGATCCCCAGGGCTCGCCATTTCAGCCATTCTTCAGAGCGTTGGTTCAGGTCAACTACAGTCATTTTCGGCATTACGAATCTCCATAAGAGGGGTAATGCCGCCCAAGGGGTGCATTACCCCATTGGGTTGAGAGAGTGAGTGTTTAGGCTGTCTGGCTCATGGCCGGAAAGTCTTTGATGTACTGTTCGCAGAGTTCTGCAAACATCCTCGCGTAGCTTTCGCATGGAAAGTCAGCGACCGCGAATTCCGGATATTGAAATTGAACACCGGGCCGGAGGTGGCCGATGACCGAATAGAAGTTCGGGCGGGTGTCGTTGCGCTGAGGTTCCGAGTGAGACAGATAAACGGCTTTGACTCGGAAGGAGTCGTAGTCGCGGATCTTCTCCAGGCTATCGAAGTAGAACATCGTCATCTTTGGTTGAGTTTGAGCGTTCATGATTATTCCTCTTGAGTAGAGATGAGAGGCATGAACACCCGTGTTGGGGTCCATGCCCCAAGTGGGTTTAGATTTTATTGATTTACCGCTGAGGACGGGACGGGTTGGGCTTTTGCCTTGTCCAATTCGTCCAGAGCGTAGGCCAGCTCAGAGGGATCTTTGATCCTCTCCACCATGACCTCTTTGCACGCTTCAAAAGCGTTTTGGTTTTTTGCCCGGTCCACCAGATTCTTCACGGTGTTGAGCAATTGGGCCGAGAGTTCTTCTCTTGGCGGTGGTGCAGGAAGCGCCGAAGGCGTAACCGGCTTGTGCTGGTTTGCCAGGATCGTCAAGCCTTCTCCGTTCTCCTCGTTGAGGATCCTGAGTGCCTGTGCCATGCGAGGGTTCGAGATTGGCCACCACTTGCTGGCTCGCTTCACGATGCTTTTCAACATCATCTGTTCAGCCCAGTCGACCCAGGGTCCAAAACCTTTTTTGAAGGCTTCGGAAACGTCCCGAATCTTGTCCATGTCAGCTTTCGACATGGCTTCGACGAGAACGCCCCCGGAAGGTAGCTCTGCGATGCAGTAACCACCCCGAATGGAGCCACGATCCGTTGAGAAGGGATCACAGACGTGATCTGGCTTCTCGGCGGGGCCTTTGTAGGAAAACTGGTCTTTCTCGTACACCAGTTCAGCCTTGGCCCAACGAATCGCACCGGTTTCCACGCCAATCGCAATCAATCCCCGATACGAAATATCGAGCATGACCTTGGCGTCTTCATTGCGGCGTAGACGACGAGGGACCAGAAACGCCAAGCCCTGGTTGGGATTGAGCGTCAGTCCGACCGCGGCGACGTTGTACATCGCAAGCCGAAGTGATGAGAGGTTCTTCTTTGCCACATCCAGCAGATAGGAGTTGTTCATCAACTGCTGGGTGGCAAAGATCTGCTCCTGCTTGAAATCCAAACTGGAGCTGTTGAACTTATCTTTTGAGGACTCAATGATCTGATGCCATTGAGCGGGTTGTACTGCCTGAGGTGCCTGATTCATAAAAAGGTCCTTGCGCGTCAAGAATTCCGGGCGATAATTCCCGGAGAGGTGAAAGAGATGCAGACCAACCATTACATCGTCGATGACGAGGGCAATTTCAGGTTCACATCGGTGGGTCTTGAGGAAGAAGGACCGCTACTGGCCAGAGCCGGCATTGATCCCACATCTATCAAGACGTATGAGGCATATATCCAGGCCAGGAAGACCGCAGGGCCTTTCTTTATGGATTACCTCAGAGACGAAACTGACCGCATGCTGGAAGGTAAGCCGGACACCGTTGAGTGGCAGGCCATCAGATCCATAGCGTTTGGGTCAGATGAAGAGCAGAAAGCTCTGATTGAGAAGATGAAGCGGAAACGGTCGTTTAAGGCTGTTTAGCTTCTTTGCGGGCGTTGATTTCCTCAATGATGCGACTGCGAAGCCACTTCAAAGATTTGATCTGTTCCCGATCGGTGAGAAGCACCAGCATTTCCTGAGAATTGCGAAGGTGCGCTTGAAGTTGTTCGTTACTTGCCGTTTCCAGCCAGTAGTAAACCTCTTTCCTTGAGAACCCCATGATGTCGTCTCCATTGAGAAGAGGGGGCTTTCCCGTCAGGGGTATAAGCCCCATTCGGGTTAAAGGTTAAAAAGCCGGCTGCTAGAACGGGTAGTCGTCGTCAAAGCCATAGGCTTCAACTGGCGGCTGTTCCAGATGCCCAGGCTGACTCTGTGAAGCATGAGCCTGCTGTTGGGGCTGTGGCGTGGGAGCGGCCTGCTGCGAACCATTTTTGGAAAAATACTTCGGCAGCTTGCGCGGGAAATCATTAACCACGATTTCTGTGGTGTAACGATCTTCGCCGCTCTGGATTTGCCATTTCCTGGTTCTCAACTCGCCCTCAAGGAACAAGAGATCACCAGGTTCAACGTTCATGTCGATGTGCTCAGCAGTCTTGTTGAAACTGACGCAACGGTGCCATTCAGTGTTCTCTTTCCATTCGCCAGTTTCCTTGTCCTTGAGAGACTTGGTTGTAGCGATTGAGTAAGAAACCACCTGCAGGCCGTTTGGGGTGGAGCGAACATCTTTTTGACCGAGACGGCCAATGAGCTGTGCTTTGTTGAGCATGATTATTCCCTCTTGAGCTTAGGTTGAGAGTATTCAATCTCGACAGGCGCACGCTTGCCGGATTGAAGGAGGTGCTGATTTCTCATGTGTTGAAGTTCTGCAGGAGAATCGATGATTGACCGAATGGTCATTTGCTCTGGTTCAGGCTTGTAGAATCGATGGAAAACCCAGCGAATCGCGAAGACCATTCCTCGAAGCAAAGCTTTGGTATACAGCGTCAAACGACGTTCACACGCTGCGAGAAAACGGTCACCAGTTTCGAAACCGAGGTCGACCAGGAAAAGAAGAATCCTGCCACCGAACATCAGGACCAGGATTGCAGATAGACCCAAAACGAGTTCCATCAAGCACTCCTTTTCTCAGGTGAGAAGACGTACCCGTACTCGGTGTCATAGACCCAAGTCAGATCCTGTCTCAGAGAGGCGTTAAAGTGCGGCAGTAGCAGCACATTGCCTGCCTCAGAAGTGGCAACAACAAAACGCCCTTTGTCCGCTCTTTCTATTGCCTGTTGGATGACTTCATCAACGTGGTTGACGAATTGAGAGAGATGCCTGTTGGCATCGTGTTCACTTCGATTCATTTGAGTGATTCCTTTGGAGTGTTAAGCCAATTGCCGTAGCAACCGCGTCCGTCTCATGGCTAGGTGAGGACGCTGATCAAGTGCCGAGTTCAGTTGAACTGCAGCAACAAGATTCGAGGAATCACAGGAAAAGCATTCAAGTCTGGATCCAATACGGGTCCAGGCCGCAATGCTCGTGAGGGGGTTGGGAAGGAAAGACAGACGCACGAAGCCAAGCAGTTGAGTATCAACTGAGGATCATGCGGTCTGTCAGGGATGTGTTCGTAGAAACGAACAGGGTTAAGGCCTTGGGCCTAGTGGTTTTTCTCTTCGCGTTCGACTTCAGCAATCAATAGCTGCTCGTTCTTCGAGTCGATGTGGGCCGCTATCAAAACGCTGCTTACTACGACAGCTGCAAAGCACGTCATAAAAATAAGCATGGAAGGCTCCATAGTTAACGTCTCCTTGTGAAGGTTGGTGGATTTTTATCCGCTATTCAAGTCTTTCAGACCTGTTGGGCGGGTGATCCAATCGCATTCGGATTCGCTCTACGGATTGCTTGTAGTGAGCAATTTTGCCAGCGCAGATGATATTCAGGCTCACAATAACTGTCGTGAGGACGAGATAGATTGCCAGCCGAAGGAGGTCGCCGTTAATCAGCAACTCCCAAAGAGCGACAGATGTTGGTGCCATTGAACTTGCGTTGACACTTAACATTGCTGCCCTCCATCGTGCATGGAGTTCAGAGTTTCGAATGAAAAGTTTTTCTTTTGCAGTAAACATAATTTTCTCCGGTCTAGTGTTAAGCCAAATCGCCGTGGCGATCGCATCCGTTTCGTGGCTAGATTGAGGATGCTTATCAGGTGCCGTTGTTCAGGGAACAAACAGCAACAAGATCCGGAGAAACCAAAAGGCGGTCTGCCCTGCCCTGAGAAACTCACAGGCACGGCAAAACACCCTCAGGAAAGGGGTAGGACTATCAAAGAGGTCTGTTTAATCTGCTTTTGGGTAAAGGTGCGCGGAGCTGCGCGATCTGGAGAGATGGGTCCCGACGAGGCGGTGTGCCGAATGACCCGGTGAGGCACTATTTGAAAATTACACCAGCCTTGGGCGAGGTACAAGGCAAAATATTGTCTCGACGCTCACAATTCTTGCATTTCTGCGAAACGCAGGCTGAGGTCGCAAAGCGAACATTCAAGCGGCTGGAGCAATACTCTCCCCCCGCTGTATTAAGCCTCTTTTTTAGGAATGTTCGCAGCGACAGGGCAGAACCCGGGGCTTGCCGAATAGGTTGCCTTGGCTATTGAATAGCGATGACAAACTTCGTCAAATGACATGCCATTGAGCCATGCATTTACTGATTCCAGCTTTGATTCTCGTCGCTCATAGTTACGGCGCTCAACCAGTTTTTGGGCTTTTTTCCGACCCAAAACGAATTCAAGCGCTCGATATATTCGCACTTTTCCTGGAACAGGCTGCTCAAGATCGCTTGCTTTTTTGCGGATGGCTCCCACCGCTTCCGCGAAAGTCATATGGTTTTTCATATGACGCTCGGCATCTTTTACTAGTTGGTTGCGAACAACTTGACGATACTTTTCCCTGGACTCCTGCACTTGGTGATTCTTCGCTGCCCAACATTGTATCGTTGATGTGCCGATATTAAGTTCACGTCCAATTTCTGCATTTGTCTTCTGCGGCTCATTGAGCATTTTTTGCACAACTAGTGATCGCAATTCACTTGTGATTTTAAGTTTCTTGCCCAACGAAATCCCTCCCCCGCAGGTTCATGCACGAACACAGCTACCAATTTTAGTTCAACTTTGTGCGATCAGGTCTCTTACGTTTTACTCGATTCTCGTAAAGCCTTTAATACCTGCTCATGCCCCGTCTACAGAGCTTTTCGGAACGGGGTGACGCCAAAATCTTTGATATGGGTAACCTGAAGTGCTGCTTGCCAGCGAATTCCGACGGCAAGTATTGGCGTTTCTTCAGGAAGATTTGGAATCTCGGTTTTGATCCATTTCAGGCAGGATGGAGAGGTAGGATGAGTTGTGTGGTGCTGCCCGACTTAATCGTTAAGCAATCTATCCGGATGTACGCCTTACAGCCAGGCCGAGCTCGACCTGCTCGTGCCCGAAATTTGGATTCACTAAAATCCGGGCACTCGACAGTATGCAACTTCGCGCAAAAGCCTATGCCAAAGGCGAGCTGATCAAAGTCGATCTTTGGAATATTCCAAGGCAGCTCAACTCCCTATATCATCGCTCCATGAAAAGCATAATAAAACATGATGCCTCTGCTCCAGCTCGCTTGAAGGTCCTTCGTCGGAATGGGTTAGCGAGACGATATCTATTCAGCGCACTATTGATTGCCCTGATACCACTTGTTGTCCTCGCGTTCATGTACGACACCCAGTATGTGAAAGCACTTGAAAAGGTGACAGAAAGTCGGACGAATGCGCGACTTGCCGGCGCAGAGAACCTCTTGAGAACTTTTCTCCAGGAGCGAATATATGAGCTTGAGGCTCTTGCCGACATACCTGAGGTTTTCGATTGGTTGACCACTGCAAACGCCGAAGAGAAACCTAATGCCGAGGTCATGGCACAGCTGCGCCAGGCTCTAGATAGTCCCCATTTGTATGGGGTAGTGGTCAAACCATCCCGATTCGAGGCGCCCGTGTGGTATCTAACTCAAACGCTGCTGCAGCACGTAGAGTTGGACGAACTGCCTTTAACTCCATTTGCCAACGGAGAAATAATCGGCCCGGCCCTACCAACCGATAGCAGGCCCGGTTGGTTTGTTCTCAGACTCAGCCCTACCGGGCTTAATCCCGCCCCTGAAGCCTGGGTTGGCTTAGTTGTGCGCCTTGCGAGCCTTACCGATCAGGTTAAAGATCTTAGCCTCACGGGCTTGCAAAGCCCTCTTATCGTAACGCCCCAAAACGTACCCATTACCGCCGTAGGAAATATACCCGGAAAATCCTCCTATTCCGCCAAGGACATTAACTCGAACGATTTTATCGAGGGCTGGCACATACGTCTTCAATGGCTAGGTGACCCTCTGCTGGGCCCTTTGGAGTCAGCCAGATTCGGGTTAATACTTCTGGCTTCTGGAGCGGCCTTGGCCGTTATTTTATTGTCACGTCACCTTTCAAAAAGGTTGGAAAAACAGGTCACTCCTTTGATTGAAGGAGCAGACAGAGTTGCTGGAGGCGATTTTGATACTCCGCTACACACGGAGGGTACAGCGGAAATAGGCTATCTGGCCTTCGCCCTCGAACGTATGCGCCTTCGTCTTCGGCGGCTGGTAAAGAGCATGGTTGACGTAGAACGCCGTGCCATACTTGGGCAATTCTCCGCGGGCGTTGCACACGAGATTAGAAACCCTCTCGCAACCATAAAGACTACAATTCAGGCCCTATCGCGGAAAGAGTCGGATCCCAAACGCCAAAAGTTAATGGAATCAGTTGACCATGAGATCGACCGAGTAAACGATGTTGTCCAACTGCTCTTGGATTACGCTCGCCCTAGAGAAGCTAAGGCAAGCAAGGTCAATATCATCGACGTTGTTGAAACAGTGAAAATTCTCGCCGATGCAGTGGCACATCGCCATGGGATTGAGTTGGTACAAGTCGAGCACGAAACTGTTTACGCATGGGCCGACTCTTCGCAGGTCCGACAAATCGTTATGAATCTGGTGATGAACGCCATTCAGGCAATGGAGGGTATTGGGGGCCGGGTTACAATTCGAACCAAACAGCAAGGCTTGGCAGTTTATGTTTCTGTCAGCGATAACGGCCCTGGCGTGAGCGCTGACCACCTGAGCCACCTAACCGAGCCTTTCTTCACAACGAAAACCAATGGCACTGGTCTCGGCCTAGCCATTTGCAGACAGCTCGCGCAAGCTAATCAAGGTAACCTTCGTTTCCAAAGCGTTTCTGGCGAAGGCCTAAAAGTAACTTTGAAACTACCGCTATATTTGAACAACGAAAACCAGGGATCCGTTTAATGCGAACGCCTACCGTCCTTATCATCGATGACGAGAAAAACCTTGTTAGTAGTCTGATGTTTTCGCTCGAAGAAGAAGGAATGACGGTTTTCGCCGTCTATGACGGGAAAAGCGGACTCGCCGAGATTGAAAAACGGACACCAGACGTGGTCTTGCTCGATCTTAAATTGCCCGACCAATCTGGTTTTGAGGTTCTCGACCAGGTCCGGGCACTGCCGGCCCCGCCCATCACAATCATGATTTCGGCCCATGGCGATACTCGTGCTGCTGTCGAGGCAGTCAAAAAAGGCGCACAAGATTACATCACCAAACCGTTTGACCTGGACGAACTGATCCTTCTGATTCAGCGCAATCACAAGCATCGCCAACTTACAGAGGAAGTGGCCTATCGGAGAGAGCGCGCAGCGGACGTTCACGGCCTTGTTGGCCGCTCCTCGGCCATGCGCAAGCTACTCTATCAAGTCGAGCGCATCGGTAACAGCTCTGCCCGCACGATACTTCTCCAGGGACCATCGGGCAGCGGGAAAACTTTAATCGCGAAAGCTTTGCACGCCACAAAAGACAGAGCCGCACCGTTCGTATCTGTAAATTGCGCCTCGCTACCGGAAAACCTGCTAGAGGCCGAACTGTTTGGTGCAGAAAAAGGCGCATACACGGGCGCCGATAAGCGCCGAACTGGCTTGGTTGAGTTAGCAAATGGTGGCACTTTGTTCCTGGATGAGATTGGTGAGCTGCCGTTACCTCTTCAGGCAAAGCTATTAACCTTCCTTGAAACCCACCGCTTCCGCGCGGTCGGCGGCCAGAAAGAAATAGAGGCTGATCTGCGTGTTATAGCGGCCAGTAATAGGGATCTACAGACCGAGGCTCAAACAGGAGCTTTTCGAGAGGACCTCTTCTACCGTCTAAACGTTATGCCACTTACCATTCCGTCTCTAGCTGAGCGTAGGGATGATATCCCCATGCTGGCATCGAATTTCGCAACAGAACTTGCAGCGCAAGAAGGCTGCAGGCCGATCAACCTTTCCCCCGAAACCCTCACCACACTCTGCAATTACGATTGGCCGGGAAACATTAGGGAACTGCGCAATACGATCGAAAGACTGACCATCTTGCACGCTGGTGAGAGCATCAATGTCGATCAGCTTCCTCCCGAAATCATGAAGTCAGCTCCCCAAATAGAAACTCCGATTGCGGATAATCATGCTGAACTCAACGAAAGAAATGGTTCGTTGACCAGTGAAATTGCAAAACGAGAAGCTCAATGCATTTTGGACGCATTGGCTCAATCGAACGGCCGTAAAGGCGATGCCGCAACTTCCCTCGGAATATCCAGACACGCACTGAAAAGAAGGATGCAGAAGCTGGGGCTCACTGGAGATGAGCTGTGATCCCAATTTCCCACAACCGATTCATCGGTATTCTGTTTGGAATCTGTCTGGTGGTCCTCGTCACTTTTCCAATACCTTCGAAGGCGCTGGAGTCTTTGGGTGCAAGCGAGGATACAGCGGATATTATCGTGGGATGCCTTTACCCCATGTCCGGACGAGCAGGTGTCTTGGGTCGAGATTCAGTGGTGGGCATACGACTCGCGCTTCAATACATTGAACAGCAGAGGTCGCCGACACTACCACGCCTCAGGGTTTTGCTTGGAGACACCAAATCCAAACGGTCAACTGCCGTTACGATTGCAAAACGATTCGTCGAGGAAGAGCGAGCCACATTTCTCTGTGGCGTTGTTAACTCATCGGTTGCTATTCAAGTCACCGAAATCGCAGCTTCCACGGGTGCTTTTTTCGTCGGTACAGACCACGCCTCGTCCAGGCTTACCGATGAATTTTTCCACGATCGCTATTTCCGTGTGACGAACGACACCCGTCAATCGATGACTGCTGGAGCGCTCTTTATAAGAGACTACTTTGATGACCACTTGAAGAAAAAACCGCTTCGAATTTCGTACTTGGGCCCCGACTACGAATACGGTTATCAGGTGTGGGCCGATTTTCGCGAGGCTCTGAATAAACTGGGTGTGGATTACGGGATTGCCGGCACACTCTGGCCTCGTTTAAGTGAACCAGACTACAGCCACTACATTAATGAGCTTATCAGACAAGAACCAGACTTGGTCGTGAATAGCCTGTGGGGAGGGGATTTCGTCGCTTTCGTCACACAGGCTACTGACACCCGGCTGTTTGATGTTTCCCGCTTTGCGAACTTTGAAAAAGGTGGTGATTACGAGATTTTTGCTCACTTAGGCGATCGCATGCCTCTGGGATTGTTACTAGCCTCACGCCATCACAACAACTGGCCGGAAACTGATTTCAATCGGTGGTTTGTGCAGGAGTTCCAACGGCAAGCCGGTTACTACCCCTCCTCCGGAGCGCAAGGCGCGTTTACCGGCATACTCGCAATTGCCAAAGCAGCAAGCCAAGCAAGCGGGAATTACAAGGATCTCGAAGGCATTGAGCGAGCTTTTGAGCAGTTGAGTCTGACTACGCCAGAGGATCCGCCGGGTTTCCAATCCTCAATGGATCCAGTGACTCATCAAATCCAACAAGTAATGGCGATTGGAGAGACTGTAAAGGACCCTCGCTACCCTCCAGCGAAGGTAATGCTCGGTAACTGGCGAATCTATTACCCGTCTGATTACGAGAAAGTTCACCCTGTCACAGAATGAGCGTAAACCGCTCATCTTCGCTCTCCCGTCATGAGCGGATTTCGCTCATCGACTTCAAGAAAACCTCAAGCCGAAATCTATATTTATAAAAAACAGCCACTTAGGAATGTAGAATTTCTGGCATAGGGCGTGCAATCAGACACAGGCCGGCTTGAAAAACGTCGGGCAGGACACCGGAAAAAACAATACTGGTTGTCCAACCAAACGACACAAAAACAACAGTCTGGAGATCTGATATGAAACGTCCCCTGCTTACCGCTGCGACGGTCGCCTGTGCAATGACGACAGGTGCCATGAGCCTCAACGTTTACGCCAATGAAGAGTACAAACTGGGCCTTGTAACCTTTCTCTCCGGCGCAGCTTCCGGGCCTTTCGGAATTCCCGCAAAGAACGCTGCTGACCTGGTAATCGATGCTATTAACGACGGCACCCTGCCGGCCCCAATTGAAGGCAAGGGAATTGACGGTCGAATGATCACGCCTGTCTACGTTGACGAGGCTGGCGGTGCGACAAAACAAACCTCAGAATTTCGAAATCTTGTTGAGCGCGACGGCGTCGATGCGGTCGTAGGTTACATCTCTTCCGGCGACTGTCTTGCCATCCCGGCTGTCGCTGAAGAACTCAAGATGCTGACCGTTTTGTTCGACTGTGGCACTCCTCGGGTCTTCGAGGAAGCTGATTACGAGTATGTTTTCCGCACCCACTCTACCGCCAGCATGGACAACATCGCGGCGGCCCGCTATGTTCACGAAAACGTTCCCAACCTGGAATCTGTCGCAGGCATAAACCAGAACTACTCTTGGGGTCACGACAGCTGGCGCGATTTTACCGAGACTTTAAAGGTCCTTCGCGGCGGGGATATTGAAATCACTACGGAACAGTTCCCCAAATTGTTCGCGGGCCAATACGGCGCCGAAATTTCTGCCCTGCAAGTGAACTCCGCAGACGTTATTCACACATCTTTCTGGGGTGGTGACACAGACGCATTCGTACTCCAGGCAGCCGCTCGTGGTTTGCTGGCGGACAACCAGGTAATCTTCACTGCTGGCGAGACTGCACTCAACAGTCTTGGCGAACACCTGCCCGACGGTGCCATCATCGGTGCCCGTGGTCCCTTCGGTCCATTTGCTCCGGAAAGTGAACTGAACACTTGGTTCCAGACCGAATTCACCGAGCGTTTCGGCACACCGCCGACTTTCCCTGCCTACCACATGGCTCATGCGCTAATTGGCCTAAAGCTGGCTCAAGATAAGGCTGGTGTTGGTGCGTCTACCGAGGAGGTAATCACCGCCTTTGAAGGTCTCGAATTTGACGGCCCGGGCGGCCGGGTTGAAATGAGTCGCGGTAAGGGCCATCAGGCTGCAACAGAGATGGTCTATGGTCGCCTCAAACGTGTGGACGGTGAAATCACCTTTACCGACATTACCCGCTACCCGGCAGATTGCGTCAACCCGCCGGAAGGCGCGGAGACTGTAGAGTGGATCAAAGCCGGCATGCCAGGTGCCGAGTGTAACTGAGCCCACTGACCCAGCAACATGCTCATCGGGATCATCCGGTCCCGATGAGACTTTCCAACGATCTTTCACCCCTCCCCGCCCGGAAGATGGCCCGGTCGGCAGGCGAGGTCTGTGCAAAGCATCGGGAGTCTTACAATGAAACAACTTCTTGCAATACTGGTGGATGGCTCGGTCTACGCCTCATGGCTCTTCATCATTTCTGCCGGTCTGACCCTAATTTACGGGGTCATGCGAATTCTCAATATGTCTCATGGTAGCTTTTACGCACTTGGCGCGTACTCTGGTGCTGCCATGGTTGGCTGGTATTTTTCTACCGGCTCTGTTCCCTGGTTCAGCTTCGTCGCGCTAATCGCCGCCGCCCTTGTCGCCGGTATTTCCGTGGGGCTCCTGGTTGAGCGCGGCCTTCTGCGATTCATGTATGGCCGGGACGAGGTCGTCATGATTCTGGTCACTTACGGCGTCCTACTCATCATGGAAGATGCCATCAAGCTAATATGGGGTGTTGAGCCCTACTTTGCTTACCAACCCTACACCCTACTGGGTCGAACCAAGTTCGCTGGATTATCCTTCGCTAATTACGATTTCATGCTTATCGGCGTGAGCATACTGATCGGTCTCGCACTCTGGTATGGCCTGAACCGCACACGCAACGGAAAACTGCTTCGAGTAGTCATTCACGATCGTGAGATAGCCAGCGCACTTGGCATCAACGTTGCCCGAATCTTCACCATTACCTTTCTGATTGGAGCTGGTATCGGATCACTCGCTGGAGCTCTGACTGCTCCGGGTCTGTCTGTTGTACCTGGGATGGGTATTGAGGTGATTGTTCTTGCATTCGCCGTTGTAGTTATTGGCGGTCTTGGCAGCATCACTGGCGCCCTTGTCGGCGCTCTGATCGTGGGTATGTCCCGAGCTGCAGCTGTCCACCTTTATCCCGATGTTGAGCTGTTCGTTATCTACGCGGTCATGGGACTTGTGCTGGCATTTCGTCCGCAAGGCCTGTTTGCCGTTGCTAACGCGAGGAAAATCTAATGAAAACGAGATCCCTAGCGCTCCTATTTGTATTCGGGTTGGTAGTCATTGCTGGCGGCCTCCTGCTACCGCAGTGGATGTCCTACCTATTTACCATCGCGATGGGCAAAGGCCTTGTGGTGCTCGGTCTAGTCCTTCTTATGCGGGCTGGCCTGGTTTCCTTTGGCCAGGGCCTTTACTACTGCGTAGGCGCCTACGTTGCCGGCATGCTGACCCAGTTCGTGGGAGTCACTGACATTCTGGTCATCATGCTTGCTTCCGTCGCCGTCAGCGTTGCCATAGCAGCCATCATTGGCCTGCTACTTTGTCGGTATCGAGAGATCTTCTTCGCAATGTTTTCGATGGCGTTCTCGATGATTCTTTATGGCTTGCTGGTGCGCAATCAGTTCCTTGGATCTACCGATGGTTTTAACGTTGCCAATCCGAGCTTATTGGGATGGACTCCGGGTGCTGAAGCTTCATCCGACCTGGTTCTGATTGTCGCAGTATTCCTTGTAATCGTTCTCGGAGCTGTCGCATGGCGGTACCTGAAATCTCTATCAGGTTACGCAGGTGAGGCTGTTCGAGAAAATGAAATTCGGTTGGAGTATCTGGGCGGCTCTGTGTTCCGTGTGGTGTACGTAAAGTACATAATCGCGGCGGCCCTGGCGGCTATTGGTGGCACTATCACCGCTCTGGTAAGCGGTCACGTTGATCCAGAGATGGCATATTGGACCACTTCTGGCGAGTTTGTATTTATAGCCCTAATGGGCGGGACTGCTCATGTTGCAGCCCCGATCGTTGCAGCCGTTCTGTTCGAAGCTCTGCGCACTTATGCGTTCGCCGTTTCGCCCTACACCTGGCAAATGATTCTGGGTTTTGCCCTGCTGGCAATCATCCTGTTCATGCCGTCCGGTCTGTGGTCCCTGGTTGAACGGTTCCAAAACAAGAAAGCGAGGAAAACGTCATGAGCGCTTTGTTGAAAACGGTCAATCTGGAACGAACGTTTGGTGCAGTCACAGCCGCCACCGACATCAATGTTGAACTGAATACAGGCGAGGTAGTTGGAGTTATCGGCTCCAACGGGGCTGGCAAAACCACCTTTATCAATATGGTAACGGGCTATATCCAGCCGTCCAGCGGCGACATTCTCGTGCGTGGTAAATCCATCATCGGGAAGTCACCCAGGGACGTCTCGTTGGCGGGCGTTGGTCGCTCCTTTCAGGTGCCTCAACTATTCCAGGAACTGACGGTTTTGGAAAATATGCTGATTGCGTTCGGTTTCTCCGTCGACCGCAAATTGAGCTTTCTGAAGCCTCTCAGATCCAAGGAAAAAGTCGAAAAGGCCCGTGCTGTACTCCGCGAATATGAAATCGAGCAGTACGCGGAGGAGGTTGTATCTACTCTGCCCCAGGGAGTTCGCAAGCTGTTGGACATTGCCATGGCAATGCTCGCTGAGCCCGGGCTGATGCTGCTGGATGAGCCAACCTCAGGCGTTGCCATCGAGGATAAATTCTTACTGATGGATACCGTCATGGCGGCTGTCCGGAAAAGTGATGCTGCAACAATGTTCGTCGAGCACGATATGGAAGTCGTTCTGCGTTACGCCGACCGAGTTCTCGCGTTTTACGATGGCCGGGTCCTCGCGGATGGTCCAACCCAAACCGTTTTGTCTGACGCCAAAGTCCAGGAATTGGTGGTTGGGCATCACCTCGATCTTAGCGAAAACGAGGCCAGCACTAGCAAGGAGTCTGCCCATGTTAGAACTTAAAAATGTCACTACGGAGATTGCCGGTACCACTATTCTCCGTGACGTCAGCTTTTCCGTCGGCAAGGGTTCCATGGTCGGGCTGATTGGGCGCAACGGCGCCGGAAAGACGACCTCACTCCGATCAATTATGGGCCTCATCAAGCCGAAAGCGGGCCAGGTACTGATCAATGGCGAGGACATGACCAATCAGGGTTCTTATGAGCGCGCAGGTATGTCCATTGGCTATATGCCAGAGGATCGTCGTCTCGTACCTGATCTGACGGTCGAAGAAAACATCATGGCACCAGCATGGGCCTGCCAACTCGTTAACGCAGAAGCCAGACTTGCCTGGATCTACGAAATGATGCCCGAGGTAGAGTCTTTCTCTGATCGCCGTGCATTGCAGTTATCTGGCGGTCAGCAAAAGCTCGTTGCTCTGGCCCGAGCAATGATGACTGGAACCAACTTGCTGCTACTGGACGAACCATTCGAGGGAGTGGCACCCGCACTTTCCAGACGACTCGCTAGTGTTTTGAGCACACTTAAAGATGAAGGCCTGACAGTCTTGATGTCTGAATCAGACCAATCACATTCGGCAGATCTAGTCGACAAAGCCTTTCAGATCGAACGTGGCAGCGTCGAACCGATTGCGTCGCTGACCTAGGAGGTACAAATGACTGCATTTACGTTTAACACAACCAAAAGCGTTATTTGCGAACCCGGAGTAACCCATCGTCTTGGGCAAATCGTTAAAGAGCACATGGGTAAAAAGGTACTGCTCGTTACAGATCCCGGGCTCGTCAAGGCTGGATTGCTTGACGTGGCTACAAATTCCCTCAACGAGGCAGGCGTTGAGTACGAGTTATTCGATGGTGTCGTTGCCGATCCGCCTGTGTCAGTCGTAGAAGCTGCGTTAGCCGACGCACGAGAAGCCGGAGTGGATGGTGTAATCGGATTTGGTGGCGGTTCATCCATGGATGTTGCCAAGTTGATTGCACTTCTCATTGGCGGAGAGGAAAAGTTAGACGACGTTTACGGTGTTGGACAAGCCAAAGGCAAACGTTTACCTCTAATCCAGATTCCAACGACAGCAGGAACGGGCTCAGAGGTCACACCGATATCGATCATTACTGTTGGTGAAACCGAGAAAAAAGGCGTTGTTGCGCCTCAGTTGCTTCCCGACATCGCCTTGCTCGATGCCGAGTTGACTCTCGGGCTGCCAGCTCACGTGACCGCGGCTACCGGCATCGATGCCATGGTTCATGCCATTGAAAGCTATACGTCAGCTTCCGCAAATAACAATCCGGTTTCAAAGGCCCTGGCTCGCGAAGCGCTGCGATTGCTCGGCGCTAATATTGAGACAGCCGTAAAGGATGGCAGTAATGTCAAAGCTCGCTCTGACATGCTGCTCGGAGCCATGCTAGCAGGTCAGGCTTTTGCTAACTCACCCGTAGCGGCAGTGCATGCTCTTGCCTACCCAATCGGCGGAATTTTCCATGTACCACATGGTCTTTCCAACGCATTGGTGCTGCCTCATGTCATGCGGTTTAACGCGGAGATCTGCGGTGAAGCCTATTCAATTCTAGCTACCGATGTTTTCCCAGACCTGGCAGGCACACCTGCCGCTAAGAGGGCCAATCAATTCATCGACCGTCTTGAAGCTCTGAGTGCTGATCTGGGACTTGAACAAACCCTGCGTGAAGTCGGAATTGGTGAGGCCGATCTGGCCACCCTGGCTTCGGATTCCATGAAGCAAACTCGGCTGCTTGTAAACAACCCCCGGGAAGTGTCTGAAACTGACGCTCTGGCAATCTACAAGGCCGCTTTCTAATTTGGCCATGCTCTTATTTGATTGAGGTTACTCATGTCTCTTGAATTGAAGAATCGCGAACTTCTGCGCGAACAGGCGTATATCAACGGCCAATGGATAACGGCGAAGTCGGGAAAGACGTTTGCCGTGACCGATCCAGCCAACGGTGAGCAGTTGGCAACGGTGCCAGACATGGATGACACCGACGCTCGTGCAGCGATTGAGGCCGCGTCAGCCGCCTGGCCAGCATGGCGTTCTACTCCCGCCAAAGAGCGCGCTAACATTCTGCGCAAATGGTTCAATCTACTTATGGCCAACCAAGAGGATCTTGCTCGTCTGATGACCGCTGAGCAGGGAAAGCCATTGGCCGAATCGCGCGGTGAAGTTGGCTACGGTGCCAGCTTTATCGAATGGTTCGCCGAAGAGGCCAAGAGAGCCTACGGTGATGTCATACCAGGCCATGGAAAGGACAAACGCATCGTTGTGATCAAACAACCGGTTGGCGTAGTTGCAGCTATCACCCCTTGGAACTTTCCGGTAGCAATGATTACTCGTAAAGTTGCTCCGGCGCTCGCAGCAGGCTGCCCGGTAGTGGTCAAACCCGCCGAAGATACACCTCTCTCCGCATTGGCCATCACCGCACTAGCAGAGGAAGCCGGCGTACCGGCAGGTCTAATCAACATCATCACCTGCTCCAAACCCAACGCTGTCTCTGTGGGTAGTGAGCTGACGGGCAATCCTATCGTGCGGAAAGTTTCGTTTACCGGATCTACGCCGGTCGGGAAGCTTCTGATGCGACAAGCGAGCGATACCGTCAAAAAGGTCAGCTTGGAACTCGGAGGTAATGCACCCTTCATTGTTTTCGATGACGCGGATCTTGATGCAGCTGTTGCCGGCCTTATGGCCTCCAAGTACCGCAATACCGGCCAGACCTGCGTCTGCGCAAACAGAGTCTACGTTCAAGCAGGCGTATACGACGCCTTTGCCGAAAAGCTGAAGGCTGCTGTCAGCAAAATGGTGGTTGGTCCCGGCCTCGAAGGCGAAACCCAGCAGGGCCCCCTTATCAACGATGCGGCGCTCGCGAAGGTGAAGCGGCACATTGAAGACGCTACATCAAAAGGTGCAAAGGTTGCCTTGGGTGGCCGAGCTCACTCCCTAGGCGGAACCTTCTTTGAACCAACAATTCTCACTCACGCTACTCAGGAAATGCTGATCGCCCGAGAGGAGACCTTCGGGCCGGTTGCGCCGTTGTTTAAGTTTGAAACCGACGACGAGGCAATCGCTATGGCAAATGATTCAGAGTTCGGCTTATCGGCCTATTTCTATAGCCGGGATATCCATCGGGTATGGCGCGTAGCGGAAGAACTGGAATCAGGAATGATTGGCGTCAACGAAGGCATTATCTCTACAGAAGTGGCTCCATTTGGCGGGGTAAAGGAAAGCGGCCTTGGCCGGGAAGGCTCCCACTACGGTCTGGACGAGTACATGGAGCTTAAATACCTGTGCCTGGGCGGAATGAAATAAATCTCACATAAACCAAGGCGCCCCGATGTCAGGAATCGAGGCGCCTAAAGTCATACTCTTGGAGGGCCAAGGTGAATCGACAGGATTTCTCGGTTTTCTACCCCGTCTACACCCGCTGGATGGACAACGATGTATACGGACACGTGAACAACGTTACTTATTACTCCTATTTCGACTCAACGATTAATCGATACCTAATTGAACAAGGTGGCCTCGATATCCATTCGGCCAACATAGTGGGCTATGTCGTTAGCTCATCCTGCCAATTCCGACGTCCCGTTGCATATCCCGATTCAATTTCGGTCGGTCTCAGGGTCTCGAAGCTTGGAAACAGCTCCGTAACTTATGAGTTAGGTATTTTCAGAGAATCAGAAGAAGAAGCCGCAGCCCATGGTCAAGTGGTGCACGTTTTCGTGGACCGTGATCAAAATCGCTCTGTACCCATGCCTGCACAAATTCGCCACTGTCTTGAGGAAATCGTCGTCCCTCAAGTTAGTGCTGAAGAAATTTAGAAGTTTGCTGAGGATCAAAAATGAACAGTTCATTCGCCTATGCCCTGCTCATGTTGGTCGCAGGAATCGGAATACCTGTGATGGCAACGCTTAACGGCGGACTCGGCGCGAGACTGCAGAGCCCGGCCCTTGCCGCTGCGATTCTCTTTTTCGTTGCTCTGGTTCTAGCAATTTCTTATTTGATCACCACGGAGGGTTTTCCCGAAAAAATTTTTCCGGCCAATGTTCCCGTGTACTTCTACTTCGGAGGCTTCTTTGTCCTCTTCTATATTCTGACAATTACCTGGGTAGCGCCTCGATTCGGCATATCCAATGCAATTGCTTTCGTTTTGCTGGGACAGCTCATCGCAATGAGCCTCATCGACCACTTTGGCTTGATGGGCGTACAAAAGTTCACCCTGAGCCTGAGGAGGCTCGCCGGGTTAAGTGTGATGACAGTCGGTGTTTTCTTGGTGCTAAATAAAGTTCCAGGCGGAGCCAAGTGAATAGCAGGTTTAGCCTCTTCAATCCGGCTTCCAAACGAAGATGCGGCAAGCCCTTCAGCTCATACTAAAACTGAAATTACCAATCCGGCGGATTCCAATAACTATCCTTCTCAATATACAGTATTTAAGTTATTGATTTCGCGTAGTGACGTTGGGTGCGGTAAATACGTCGCACTTTCGCGCTTTTTCATGGAATTTAAGGTATTTATGCACCCTAAATCGTGATTTTGGCGGCATGTGCCGGTTGGTGGCCTAACCTAAAGTTTCTTTTCTTGCGATTCCGTTTCAGTTGTCTGCTTGTCGTCATTCGCTCATTCCTTACAGTTAGTTGTCTCCTTCAAAAAGTGCAGCATGGTTGTGTGGCAAACCCTCAGCGTATGGGGGCAGGACCGCTCGGTTCTCCACACTCGTAGGCCCTGTCCCCGTAAAGCTGAGTCAGTTTTAACCATTTCCAGATCATGGCTCCGGGCCTCCGTTTGCGCTGCTGCAAGCACGATTGAATGGTCCTCATGAACCAGCGAAACCATTTGTGGCCGGGGCGGGCTTCATGTCGTCAACATGACTCGTGAGGAGCGGGTACCACACTGAGTGGTGGGGTTGGAGCAAGAACAAAAACTGAGCGATGACGGTGATGACGCACCGCTGATCATGGGAGTGATCCACCCGGCCCGATAGGTTTCGTTCGGGGTTTCGTCGCTTGCTGAGTTGGAAACAGCTCTCTGCGCCTGATTCCAGGCGGTGAGCTCTTACCAAACCTAATGCATCTCAATTTTTTAAGGTCATACAACCAGAACGGAAAAATCGAGATATGTTTGTTGTTAATGTCGCCAAGCCGGCGTTTCTAGGGGTGAGCTTCAGGAGCTCATTAGGAAGGGACTTCTGGATCCGATTAACAGATCGGATCGCTGTGCTGTTTTATTTCATCGAGCCCCAGCTAGGCGCGTCAGAGGCAGTGCCTCATTACCGACCCATTGTTGAAGATCTCTTTGTTGATGTCCAGCGGAGTAAACGCAATATATTTGCGTTTAGCCGGGCATTGGCTTTGGGGAGTGAACGGCAGTCATCGGCTCAAGTAGACTCCAAGTGCACCGCAAGTAAACTTTCGAAAGCTCGTGGTCAAAACGCTACCGGGTCTCTAATCCGATTAGTCCACTTCGGGTACACTTGGAGTCCACTTGCCAAGCTATCAGCCATGAATCAGATGCCGGTCCCAGCTCTGGCCTATTCGTAGATGATTCTATAGCTCTTGAATGCAATCTTTGGCTGGAACTTGCCAACGACTCTGACGGATGTGTTTGCCGGTATCTGATTGGAACCTTGCTGATAGGCTGCGGAAACTGTCCCTGGAAGCCACTCAACACCGAGCCTATCAAGTGCCTCGTGGGCGACCTGCTCGAATCCGCCGGGCGCATCTAGCATCAGCTGATTCGTATGTCTGTTGGTTCTGACACTGGCCAAGAGGCCTTCGCCAATTGGCGAGAGAACATTCAACTCGACGAGCTGAACCAAGGCGCGCCCGATATCATCCTGATTGGCAAGGTCGCAGAAATCTTCCGCACGGTAAACACAGGAGACTTCAGACTGTATGCGTTGGATCATCTTCTTGTGCAATTCAGCCACTTGGACTCCCTTTTTTGGCTGAAAAAGGCCGGTCCAAGCTCATTCTACGAAATGTGAAGCGAACTACTGATTTTCACTAACAGAATCCACTGGAGATTGCCGCAGGCTGCCGGACTATGGGTCAGGGTCACCCCTCAGCGTAGCACGTCACACCAAAACTGAATGCGGCGTGCCAAAAGATATCGGCGAAGGAACAGAACTGAAGGTCGCAAAGCGAACATTGAGGCAGATAGATCAACACTCGCGCTAGGAAAGATTCGGTCTCTTTTCAGGACTGGGCGTAGTAACGGGGGAGAACCCCACCCACAATCCACGTACTAAATACCAAGCGCTACAACCGCAGTCTTCTTGCTGGCTTTAGCCATGTCTTCATGGCGTGGCGAAGTGCGCGGTCCAGATCTCCATAGGGTACTACTTCCTGATGCGACCATTCAGTATTTCGGAACTAGGCTGAGTGTAACCAGTTAGCCTGCGAACGACCATGAGAAACCGCTTTGACAAATTTTCAAGATTCAGCCACACAAACGAACAATTCGCATAATGACGTTTAATAACCCGGTGCCTACACTATTTATAAAAAGTTGAAATCCACTGTACTGCGAGAACGACATCTGCTATGCGTTACGAAACGACGGAGCTTGAGATTGATGTCTCTGAGCTTCGAATTGGTATGCACGTGATTAAACTGGATCGACCCTGGGAGGAAACAGACTTTCTGTTGCAGGGCTTTATTATCCAGCGCCAGGACGATATCGACGCATTACAGTCCCAGTGCCGTAGAGTCACTATCGAGGGTAAGGTTAAAAAACCCGAATACGAGCCCCAGCCCAGCGAGCTTTTAAAGCGAAAAGAAAAGACAAAATTCATCCAGCATAGCCTGCCACCAGATTCGAAAAAGAAGGTGACGGCCAAACGTCCACTTCCACGCAGCTCCGGCGAAAATCGCATCACCAAGCGCGTCACCTACATCAACAAAGTGGATGTCAATTACGAAATCCGCAACGCCACTGGTCACTACGGTGAAGCAAAAAAGGTTGCTGACGGTATCATGTCTGGGCTTCGGGTTGGGCGTGCTCTGGATCTGAATCGTGCCAGGGAAGTGGTGAACGATTGTGTTGACAGTATTCTTCGCAACGACGATGCACTTCTGCTTCTGACGAAGCTGAAACACAAAGACGAATACACGGCCGAACATTGCCTCAACGTGTCCATCCTGAGCGCCGCCTTCGGCAAACGTTTGGGGCTATTGGAGGAGGAAATCCGGACTCTCGGCCTTTGCGGTTTACTACACGACATTGGCAAGGCCAAAGTACCCACCGAAATTCTTCAGAAACCCGGAGCCCTGACACCAGAAGAACACGCCATTATGCAAAATCATGCCAATTGGGGACGAGACATGTTGATGGCCCTGCCCAAGGTGGTGCACGCAACGATCGATGTCGCTTACAACCACCACGAGAGACTGGACGGTAAAGGCTACCCGCGAGGGCTGGAAGACTATCAGATCCCGTATTTTGCAAAAATTGTGGCGATTGTGGACACCTACGATGCGATCACCAGCAACCGTGTTTACGACCGGGGCCGGTCGTCTATGGAGGCGCTGGAGATCATTCACCGATTCCGGGGAACCCAGTTTGACCCCGATTTGGCCCGAGAATTCGTGCAGATGATCGGTATCTATCCGCCGGGCTCCATCGTCGAAATGAAAACCGGGGAGGTGGCCATCGTGATCGCGTCCAATCCGAAAAACCGCCGGCGGCCACGCATTATGATGGTTCGCGACGCCAATAAAGAACGCCTACCGAAGTTCCGGCTTATGGACCTGAGCCTTAAGCCCCGGAATGACGATGGCCAGGTACTTGAAATAGGCAAGGAGGTGCCAGATGGCACCTACGGCGTGGTGTTACAGCGCTTTATTGACAGCGGCCTCACTCTGGGTCATCAGACCGGCGGCGTTACGTAACCCGAACCAGTTCCTTTTTCTTCCACCCCCAGTCGGCCAGTTTCCACAACTTATCGCCGCATCCCGGGCGGGTACCGGGCAAGACACGAACAGATCGCCGTTCCTGTCCCCTACGCGTTTGGGCAGTAGTCCATCAGATAGTCACCAGCATTTTCTTTCGCCTCGGGTAGGTTTCGCTACCTCAGTACCCGTATCAATCGCAATGTTGAACATCGCCAGCTCGCGAATATTCTTTGCAACCTCTAACCGAATGCGGATAGCCCATATTTGTTCGAGTTTGAGCGGTAGTTTCTGGCCAACGAGCTTTCCCTTGTTCCAGGGAGCTTTGCTGCTAGGAAATGTCATGACGCGGCCCTCTTCGGCTGCTCCCGGTGATACTTAAAATCCATCCGAGTTGGCATGAAAGGGCTGCCTAGCAGTCCATATCGCCACGCTTCAGAGCTTCCTCAATCATGTCATCCAATAAGTCAATGACTTCGTCGGAGGAAGACTTGAGTGTGGCTACCAATTCACGCGAGAGTTCAGAATAGCGATCGAAACTAATCCTCTTATTGTGGAATTCCTGGGCCGTTTTATAAAGCTCCCGGCCCGCCTTGTGCACCTGTGGGTGAACCACGTTAATCAGCCGATCAGAACTGCGGAGTTGTTGCATGGGCTCAGCCTTGTCGCTGGCCAGGAAATGGCCCAATCTGCACTGAGTGTGATCTTTCACTTCCGCCTCGGTGATCGAGTTTTCATTGAATATTGCAAAGCGGATGAGTTTGTCCACCCAGACCACATGATCTCGCTTGGCACTGGCCAGCACCAGACAAGGCGTGGTTAACCGGATCTGACTGGAGGTGCGGTCAATGTCGTCCCGAAGCGGGCGAATCGCCTGCATCAAATTCCGGAAAATGCTGGCCAGAGCATCGGAATCTTCAGAGTTGGCACTGACCTGGCGCGCCATATCCGCGGCCACCTGGCTCTGCTCTTCGGCCGAAGCGGCAATGGCGGTTGCCTGGTCATAGTTGATGTTCGAAGACTCCCGAGATTGGTGTATCACCTCCGCCACCCGCGTCCGGCTTTCCCCCGAGGCCTGCACAGCACGCACGGAATTTCCCAGCCGGGACTGAACCGATTCGGAGCCGGAAATAATCTGCGAGACAATCCCGTTGATTTCCTGTGCCGCGCCCGCACTTCGAGCCGCTAATTGCCGCACCTCGTCCGCAACCACGGCAAAGCCCCTGCCTGCCTCACCAGCACGGGCGGCCTCAATCGCCGCATTAAGGGCAAGCAGGTTGGTCTGGTCGGATATCTCGTTCACCGTGTTGGTGAGCGATTCAATACTCCGGGTTTGCTCTGACAACGTACATTCACCAGTAGTTGTCGATCAGAAACTGATTGACGGTGTCGATGTTTTCTTCATAGCAGGATCGTGCGCCGCATTCGCCGCCTGCTTCCCAGTGCGTGGCGGAACGTTGGGTTGTCCGATTGAGTTCATTCAGTTCCCGCTGTGATTCAGCCAGCGTTTTCTGACCGGATCGCTGTCCTCGGATTACCGCAATATTGACGGCGTCGGCTTCGCTGGCAACGATCAGAAATTTTTCGGCCTCCATGTATCGCGTGCATTTCTTTACGTGACAGTCCCGTACGTCCACCGCGTGAACGTCGCAGATCTCGGCGTAGGCGGGAATCGCTTGCCATTTACCCGGCATTTCTGACTGACCAGTCGCCGCTACCGCGCGAATGTTGTACTCCCTTGGCCAGCCATAGGTATCCTTGCAATGGCGGGCTGGATTACCCTTTACGTCTTGCGTATACAGCAACGGACGATAAACAAACGACCCGGATCGGTTGTCGTAATGGCCCTCGCCAACAACCGCGCCGGGCGTGTGTCCCATCTCTTTGCCCAGCCTATCCGTCATGGTGACATGCAAGGCCAAATCCTGGTTTGTACCCCGAAACGTCTCTATGGAGCCGTATTTCCCCACCATATTCAGACCTACCAGTTCCTCAGGCATGGTAGCCGCTCGCTTCTGTTGGGCCTGAACTCTCATCGCAACAACATCGGCGCCCAAAGGCACTCGAGTCGCATGTAGATCCTGGGTTCCGCGCTTCTGCCAGCTGGCCGGGGAGCCGCTCAGGCCGCGCAACTCGTAGGAAGGCTTCATGGATTGGCCAGGGGCAGGACGGCCGAACATCAACTGGGTGACGTACATCTCTGGCGAATCTGTATCTGAACTGCTGCGGTCGCCATTTGAGAAATACTCGCCAATCGAATAGAACAGGATAGTGAGGTATTTGGGAAATCTTCGATCAGGAAACTGTTCGTCTATCGTTGAAATCAGATGCTCATTAACCAGCGCAGTTTCCTGAGGATGGTAGCGATAGCCTTCCACCTGTTTGCCAAATCGATCTGTCACCGTTTGCTCGATCAGATGCACTAGCGACCCATTCGACTGGGCCTTTCTAAACGCGATGATCCGAAATTGAATGTCCTCGTCTTTTACCCAGCGTTCGTTGGGGTTCTGTAGTTCGTGAGTGGTGACTACAGCGTAGTAGTAATCTGTGCCATTGGTGTAGATAAGCTTGCCGGGCGGCAGATTGCGTTCACTGAGATGATCGATACTTGCAGCGGCGGATTGTATGCAGGCCGCCAAGACAAACACTTTGAAAAACAATCGAGCTATGGCAAAACAACATGGACGGTTCATGTCGTGATCTCCGTAAGCATTGCAGTATCGCTGACCAGTTTAACGGTACCTCGACTGCGTTACGGAGGCCTTGTGCTGAATAAGTTCCGAGCCAGGCGCACTGAGGATTGATACGAGCGCAAGCGTCCACTTCAGTCTAGTCGAATCGAATCAGTAGTCGCAATGACCTGCCCAATTGAACAAAGTGAGAAATGCACGGCGTTCCGAACGTTCGCTTTTGTTTAGGTGCTGGTCGCAAAGCGAACATTCTGGGGTCAGTTCACGAAACGGAAAAAATTGTACGCTAAGCCTTTGGCATCAATGATATCGACACCATTTTTTCCACAATTCATAAAGTTGCGCAGTAATTAGTCGACGACTGGCCCTTGCTAAATAATTTTCATTTCAGCATGAGTTGTGCTTTAAAAATTCAATTCTGCAACTACACTCATTGGGCGAACAGAGCGAGAAATCCGCCGTTAATTCCAATAGCGGGTACGCGAATGAATATCAGCTCTTAGGGGAATATTATGTTAAATTGTCTATTCACCGCTGAAGAACTAACCCCCCAATAACCCCTGCGCAAAATGCCCAGTAGCAAACGCCAGCCCCGCTGCGGCCGTACCCATGATCAAAGTCCGGAGTCCTGATCGCATTGCTGGTAAGCCATAGACGATACTTTTAAGCATTCCGATACCCAAGAAGACGACGCCTGCCAAACCAAGACTCGTCAGGAACTGAATCTGACTCTCCATACCCGGGATGGCATAAGGCAGTAAAGGTAAAGCACCAACCGACAAAAATGCGGCGAAGGTAGTCAACGCGGCTCGGCGTGGGCTGAGTCCGGCACCCGAGAGTCCGTACTCTTCTCGCAACATGGTTGCTACCCACACATCGGGATTACGACTGATAGCCTCCACTACTTGCTCCAGCAATTCGCCGTCGAATCCCTTCGCCTGAAACAGCTGGCGAATTTCCTCACGTTCACCTTCTGGCACAGCACGGATATGTTCACGTTCTGTGCGTTCAGCAAATTTGATCTGATTCAACTGCGCCTGGCCCGCTTCGTAATTACTTACCGCCATGCTGAAGCCGTCTGCAATCAGGTTTGCAAAGCCGAGTACCAACGCAACCTGTGGCGAGAAACCTGCGCCGAACGCACCCGATACAACCGCAAACGTTGTAACGCAGCCATCGATGCCGCCAAGCACAGCATCTGGTAGCGTCGAGGCCTTAACGGGACCAGCAAGCCGTGCACGAACGGCATTAGGCTGGTGCTCGCTGAGCAGTCTTTCATTTTCTGTGGATGGCATCTTTCAGCTTCCTGTTCAGGACGCGATTTGGTGCTTTGGGATTATAGGCTCAGTTCGACCTTGTCACTTTATCTGTCAATATACATCTTCAAGATAACGTCCCTGGCCTCTCAGAGTTTCAATATCGATGTGCAAGGGTTTGATAATGTCTTCTATAACCTGCCGCACAGCCGCCGCCATATCCCGGCCACCACAGACCAGTATCTGCGCACCGGTGTTAACCATCTGTCGCACGGCTAATTCATCCTGTTTGAGCTTATCCTGCACGTAGGCGCGCTCGTCTGTTCTTGAGAAGGCTGTGTTCAGCCCGCTCAGTCGATGATCCTCAAGATAGCGCCCAAGCTCAGGTTGGTAGAGAAAATCTGACCTGGCATCGCGACCGCCCCAGTACAGATACATAGGGTTGCAACTGGTATTGTTTCTGATGAAACCGGTTAACGGACCAATCCCGGCACCTGCACCGACAAGAATCACTGGTCGGTTACCGGTAGCTGGCCGAAAGCCTGGATTGGGGCGGATGAAGCCATCGATACAATCACCCGGCTTGAGGTCATGCAAATAACCGGAGCAAAGACCGCCGGCCTGCTTACGGACGCATATCTCAACAATTTCGTCATTTGCCGAGGACGCGAGCGAGTAGAACCGCGGGGGTTGACCGTGTGGGGGAATAACCCCCAAAAGGTCTCCCGCCTCGAACGGTGGCAGCGCTTTAAATCTTCTTGGAGAAGCCGTTAGCCATCCGCCCTGCTCCGCCGGTTTGAACCGGAAGATACTGGTGGGCGCCTGAACCGCAATCCCGTAATCCGCCCTTTCTACCAGTTCCAGTTTGACCGTTGCTGGCTGCAATGCACAGTAGTTCAAGAAAAGCGGAGTACCGATAACCTCACCAACCCGGTTTCCCCACTCACTGAATTGCGAGGCAGAACACCGATCAATCAGTTCAATGGCGTGCAAACGGCTGACGCCTTTACCGGCGAGCGCAGCATCCACCGACAAGGCAAACTGACAGAAGTTCGGAAACTGCCGGTCACCAAAACCCAGTACCGTGTATCGCAGGTTCTTCTCAGCCCGGAATTCTTTGAGCCTGGCCATAAACTGCCGGGCCGATGCGGGTGCATCACCATCACCGTATGTCGAAGTCAGCACGAACAGCCTGGAAGCCTGCGGATACTGCTTAGCCAGGGCATTCATCTCGCTGCAATGCACGCGGAAACCGGCCTTATTCAGGCTGCTATGGAGTTCCTGGGCAAATCCCCAGGTGGCATTACCTTCGGAGCCGACCAGAATAATTGTATCCGCCTGAGCGGCATCGGCGTTGTCAGGAAGCTGCCCTGAAGACCGGCGACGCTGCCACCAGATGGTTGCACCTGTTATCGAGAGAGCTGGCACAGTCAGTGCCGCAGCGCCAAGAATCAGGCCAAGCCACCATAGGCCTTCACCGGTGTGCAAACGTACAATCCAGTCCTGCAATACGCCGCTGTCAGAGCGCGGCTGGAACTGCAGCAACTCGCCCGTAGCCTGGTCCACGAATCCGGAGCCGCCGGCGGTTGACAGCGAATAGACGTCCTGCGGATCACCGGGATAGGGAAACACCAGTTCCCGGAGTTCGCCAAGATCGAAATTGCCTAGCGCTTTTAAGGTGCCCACAGGCGATGGTTGCCCGCCCGAGACCTCAGCCGGAAACCCTGGCCCTGTGTCAGGCGCTTCCGGCAGCAAACCAAAGCGCTGTGCCGACATATAGCTACCGGTCAGTGCGGATAACAGTAGGCCGAGCACGGCAAACCGGGCCAGCTCGGCATGGATTCGTTTCCCGCCTGAGCCGGAAAGCGGTCTTAGTATATTCTTCCAACCCCCGGTACGCCGGGCTATCAACAATATTCCCGAAAGACACAGAAGTACCATCAAAGCAGCTAATACGCCGGCCAGCGCTCTACCGGCATCATCCAGCATAAACGCACGGTGCAGGTCCTTGACCCAGCCAAAAAATGCGGAAGGTTCGTAGGGTGCGGTGCCCTCACCTGTTACCGGATTCACCAGATCCGCACCGGCCTGGCCGTCACGGCTGTAATAGACAATGACCTTGCCAGAAGGCTCTCGCACGATCTGCTCAGTCCCGGGATAGTGAGCAACGACCCGGTCTGCCAGCTCGGCAATACTGACTTCACCGGAAGCCGGAATGACCGCTGACACTCTATCCAGCGTCGGAGCCAAAGCCAACACAGCTCCCGTGACCGAGAGAACGATCAGGAACACGCCTGCAAGCAAACCCGGTAAACTGTGGAACTTGCGCAACATAATAGTCGATGCTCCTGGTGAATTATTGAAGCTCGTAGGTCAGAGCGCGCACGTAACCACGTCCTGAAACCGGCTTTCCGGACCCTTCGGTGGTCAGGGGGGCTATCACATCGGCTCTGATATCGCGCATATCTTCAACAGCAGAGTCGACTCGAACCTCATAGCCGTTGTCGATCAGCGAATCATCGAGGTTCAGAGTCACTTTCAGCGTGCGGCCACTGGTAACACTGGCGCCAGTCAAGCCGTCATACTCTGCAGGATCAAGCCCACTGCCCCGGGCCCAGCCTCCCAGGTGTTTGTAGTATTTAGATTTCTTCCCGGAAACCCAAAGGGTACCCTGATACTCTCCGGCGGCATCGGTAAGATACAGCGCCAGATAGGCTCCATCGCCGCCGTAATTCTGTAGTTCCGTAGTGAAGGTCACGTCACGGGCCTGGGCGAATACCGGTAAAGCCAAGGCGGCGAAAAGGCTGCAAGTGAGAACAAACGTTTTCATAAATGGTCTCCAAAAACCTGATGAACGTTAAAGGAACAGGGCAAATTCGCTGAGTTACTCAACGGTAACCGTGGGACGCCCCTTGACGATGCCGTTGCGTGGCGCCTGACTTTTGGGATTGTCCTGTCCATTTTTCCTGTTGCCGCGGTCCCTCTCCTCATCGTCACTGTCTTCACGCTCCCATTTCATCATGGTCAATGAAGCGGGCGCGAAAGAGGCTTCTGCCCTGACCCCATCGGCATCGAGGCCCCGGACTTCATAACAACCGTCGTCAACCTTTATTCGGTGAACTGTCCAGCCTTCGGCTTCCAGCTTTTCACGCAGATTTTCACGGGGCTGCCAACTCGCCACCGGATCATCGCAGTCGTCATCGGCCACTGCGGTACCGCTCAGAAGTAACAAAGACAGGCTCAGAATAATGGGTTTGGTCTTCATGGTGTCTCTCCTGCTGGTTGTGTTAAATCCACTCTAAGGCGCTAACCTGACAACGACCTGAACAAACGAGGCCATTTCAGCGGAACTGAAAAGCTTCTTTATGGAAGCGAGTCAGGCGGAAGGGTGCTGCCCGCAAGCCGTTTCTAATGGCTTCCCCCAGCCCTGCCGGGCCGCAGAACCAGACCTCTGCGCCTGCTGCCGAGCGTCCGTTGGTAGACAACGTCTCGGCAGACAACCTCTGCCCCTTGCTGCTGTCATGAATCTCGAGGTGTATCCCGGGAAAGCCATCGCAAAGCGCCCGAAGTCGATCCACCATGGGATCCTGGCCGGCGTTGCGCGTGCAGTAATGCAGATCGGCTTCAGGCACGGTGGCGTCGGTGGCGCTGCTTAGAGCTTCGAGCCAGGCCAGAAACGGCGTGATCCCGATGCCACCGGCTATCCAGATCTGGTGGGATTTGCGGTTGCGGCGATCGAAGTTAAAACAGCCGTAAGGGCCTTCTATATTTACGGTTTGCCCCACGCTGATTTTTTGGCTCAGATTGCGGGTGAAGTCGCCGAGCGATTTAATGATGAACGTAACCGTGCCATTTTCCCTATCGGCACTGGCAATCGTGAACGGGTGCGCGCCCTCTAGTCGGTCGAAGGTCACAAAGGCGAATTGCCCCGCACGGTGACCGGGCCATGCCGGCCCCATGTGGCAGGTAACTTCGGTGACGTCCCGGTCTGGTGTTTTGATCGCGGTGACCATGCCGCGAACCTGGCGACGACGACCAACTCTGCCGGTCAGGGATAGCCCGCTGGCGATGCTGCCGCCAAAGAGCAAAATGGCCATCAGCACACCGATTGGCTGCTGCCACCATTGCAGCGGAGTAAGCCACGCCGCGTGGAAAGCGAGCAACAGATAAAGCACCGGCATGCCGCGATGCAAATAGCGCCAGTATTTGTAGGGGAACTTGCGCAACAAGGTGATCAGCAGCATGGCGAACAGCAGATAGATGGCGAACTCCCCTACCTCTTCCGCCGCATCGCGCATGGTGTCGATGAACCCGGAATAATCCTGATCGTGCAGCTTGCCGGCTTTTCCGAACACCGACTCTATTACATCGTCACCCATTTCAATCAGCCAATGGGCGGCGGCGAATACCACTGCCAGAATGCCCGCCCATTTGTGGGTGCGATAGATCTGATCCAACCCGCCCAGCGGTCTCTCCAACCAGGCTGGGCGCAGTGCCAACATCATGGCTAGTGACATCAGAGCAATGGATAACAGCCCACTGAGCAGCAGGCTCTGGTCATAGACTGCCCAGGGAGAACCGGCCCCAGGACCTGCAAAGAGGTTCCAGGCCCATAGGCCCAAAACCAACACAACGAAAGGAAAAATCATCCGCATCATCACATCTCCTGCGATCGGTACCTGGAATATTCCCCCGAAGGCTAGCGCCCAAACCTGACAGCCAGCTGAAGGTCGGTGAAGAGAGATCGAAGCGTTATTGACCATTCAGGCTGTTGTCAGGTTCGAGCTGTAGTATCTTGATTTCAGGGCTGGGTCAGAGGTGAACAATGCGGGTTCTTTTGGTGGAGGATACGGCGGGATTGGGCGAGGCGGTCCGGGATCAGATTGCGGACGACGGCCACGCCGTGGACTGGGTGCAAACTCTGCGCTTTGCTGAGGCGAGTATCAGGACCACAGCCTACGACCTGATTCTGCTGGACCTGATGCTGCCCGACGGCCATGGCTTCGGCTTTTTGCGAACGATCCGGGCTACCGGAATAACAACACCGGTGATCATTCTGACCGCCAGGGATCAGGTGTCTGACCGGATTGAAGGATTGAATGCCGGTGCTGACGACTACCTGGTCAAACCCTTTGATCTTTCGGAGTTGTCGGCCCGCGTGGCCGCGGTGGCTCGCCGATATCGCGGCAATCCAAGCCCGATCATACAAGTGGGCGAGCTGATGATTGATCTTGGCGATCACCGCATCAGTCGCAACGGCCTGCCGGTAGAACTTACGGCACGGGAGTGGGCATTGTTTGAGGGCTTTATCCAGCGACCCGGAATGCTGTTATCGCGATCGCAACTGGAGGATCGTCTATACGCTTTCGGGGCCGAAATCGAAAGTAACACCATCGAAGTTTATGTCAGCCGTCTGCGTAAAAAGCTGGGGCGGGACGCTATCGTAACCGTCAGGGGAATGGGCTATCGCCTGGAAACACATGACCACTAGAACCAGCCTGCAAAAAACACTCGGTATCGGCCTGACACTCGGTGTCACCCTACTCTGGCTGTTGGGCGTGACCGCTTCGGGACTGGTGGCACAGCATGAAATGAACGAGGTCTTCGACAGTGCCCTGGAAGAAACCGCCCAGCGCATACTGCCACTGGCGGTCACCGACATCCTGAACCGTGAGAACGGCGCGGGCAATCAAAAGGCCCCAGCCCTGAAAGACCATGACGAATACCTGACCTATCTGGTACGGGACGAAGCTGGAAATATTCTGCTCCAGTCCCACGATGCCGACCCTGGCGTGTTTAGCAGGACCCCCGCAGAAGGGTTTTCAGATACTCTGACCCACCGGCTATATGGCGTATCTGCAGTCAGCTATACCATCTATCTTGAAGTGGCCGAACCCTTGGCGCACCGGCGTGAATCCGCTCTGGAGGCGGGATTAGCCTTACTGTTGCCTTTACTGGTGCTGATTCCGGTCAGCCTGTTGGGTGTCTGGTGGATTGTCCGGCTTTCCCTTCGTAAGGTGGTCGATTTTCAGCAAGACATTGAATCCCGCGGCGCGGGAGATCTGTCCCCTGTTGTAGAAGAGCAGTTACCCCGTGAATTTGAACCAATCGCCGGTGCCATCAACCGGCTGCTTGAGCGTTTGCATCGTGCTCTCGAATCAGAACGCAGCTTTACCGCCAACAGTGCCCATGAACTGCGAACTCCCCTGGCAACAGCGCTTGCCAAAGTGCAGCGACTGAAAACCAGAATGCCCGATGATTATCTCAAGAATGATGTTGCAGAAATTGAAGAAGCGTTACGCAGTCTCTCGGTGCTGTCCGGAAAACTGCTCGAGTTGGCAAAAGCAGAAGGTGGCGGTGCACTCTCACAAAGTCAGCAGGATCTTGTGCCCATCCTCGCGATGATTGCCCGGGATTTTGAGGCCCAGGCACCCGGGCGAGTTGTTTTATCCCTGCCGGAGCGCGAAGTGAACTCCTTTCTTGATCCCGATGCCTTCGCCATCCTGGTGCGTAACCTGATCGAGAATGCCCTTAAGCATGGTTCCCGTAGCGAGCCGGTGAAGATCAACCTGAACGATAATGGGGTTTTAAGGGTCTGCAATGGCGGTGCAAGAGTGCCACCGGAACAGCTCGCTCTTTTAAGAAACCGGTTTGCACGCGCCAAAACGGACGCTGCAGGTTCTGGCCTGGGCCTCGCGATTGCCGATGCGATTGCTAAAGGTGCCGGCATGACCCTGCATCTCAGATCGCCGGCAACAGGACGGCAGGATGGTTTTGAAGCGGAGCTGAATCTGGCATGTATCTGACACTCACCGACATTGTGCTGCTGACGAGCATCATTCAATCGCTGGCTCTTGCCGTTTTTCTCCTACTTCCATCCAACAGTGGGCTCATATCTAACCGACTCCTGGTTGCCACTCTGGTGTTCTTCGCCGCCGGGCTGGGAGAGATCTTCCTCTATGGCAGCGGGCTTGCGCTCCAGTACCCAAACTTCGCCTACCTCGGAACACTCATCGGACTTCTACAAGCCGGCTCGCTCTATCTATATGCGCAATCGCTGATGTATCAGAATTTCCAGTTACGCGGGAAGCATCTCGTGCACACGTTGCTCTTCTGGGTGGTCGGCGCAATTTTTCTGATTGAATATTATTTACAGCCAAGCGAGACCAAAGTTCAGATTCTGCTTGAACGGGACCACCCGGGCGTACTTACCTCTCCCCTTCTTGCAGTCGCTATTCACGCGGTCTTTCTGGGCTACCTGTACGCGACGATTCGTGCGATTAACCGTTTCGGCCTTGGTATTCGACAGATTTTCTCGAGTATTGAAAACAAACAACTTGCGTGGTTACGGACGCTTCTGATCGGCTATGCAGTGGCTTGGACCGTGAGCATGATGTACTGCCTTACAGCGCATGTGTTTAGAAGCGTGCCTGGAACCGAGTGGGTGGCCGGCGCTGGCGCTGTAACGGGCTTCATTTTCATCAATTTTCTGATGATAAACTCTCTTCGCCAACCCGTTGTTTTCTCTGGATTGGCAGCAGACCAGGCCGCCTTGCTGGAAGAAGAACCCACGCCGCAGTTTGATCAAACTTTAAAGGTCAGGCTCCAACAGTTAATGCACCAGGAAAAGCCCCACTTGCACCCCAACCTGACCCTGGAACAACTTTCACGGAAATTGGGCGCCCCTTCAAGAGAGGTTTCACGGGCCATTAACCAAGGCTTTGGCTGCAATTTCTTTGAGTTCGTCAGTCGCTATCGCATCGACGAGGCGAAATCGCGCCTGGCCGATGCAGCCAATCAGGCAAATATTCTGCAAACTATGTATGACTCTGGCTTCAACTCGAAGTCCGTATTCAACACTGCTTTCAAGAAAGAGACAGGATTTACCCCCAGTGAATATCGCCGACGAGCCCTGCAGGGCGATATCCGACCCTAGCCACGATCCTGAACCTGGCTACCCGGCGTTCGAGTACGCTCTCACCCGATACTGAAACCTCTATCCTTTTGAATTATATATTTTATTTCCAAACCATGGAATCGGTTCGGTTTCGTACCTGAGAACGCTTCTTTGACCTCCCTTCCGTACTCTGATTGCCAAGCGACACCAAACCCGGTGCTCGTGAAGCTCAACGCAATATGAAGAGGTCATGTATGAAAACCAAATTACGCAAAACCGCTGTTCCCGCAGTGGCCGCAGCAATCTTCAGCCTGATGTTTGCCGGTAGCGCCCAAGCTCATTGTGATGCTCTGGACGGTCCCGTGATTACCGAAGCCCGTGCGGCACTGGAGTCAGGCAATGTTAAGCCCTTGCTCAAATGGGTGCCGGCAAAGGATGAGGCCGAAATCAAAAGGGTATTCGCCGATGTGCGCCAAGTCCGCGGGCAAAGCGAAACTGCGAAAAACATTGCCGATCAGCATCTGTTCTCGACGCTCGTTGAGGTTCATCGTGCCTCCGAAGGCGCACCCTTTACCGGCATCAAGCCTTCCGGACAGATTGATCCGGGTTTAATGGCGGCGGATGCGGCGTTGGAAAACGGGCAAATTGATCGCCTCGTGGCAAATATAACCCGCAAGATCGAGAACGGTATTCGTGAGCGTTATCATGAGGCTCAGCGTGCAAGGGCCATGGCTGATCAAAGCGGCGATAAGGGGCGTGCCTTTGTCGCTGACTACGTCAATTACATTCACTATATAGAGGGCGTGCATGGCGCTGCTGGAGGGCAGGGGCACTAATTCCTATCTTCACGCAGACGCAAAGCAGGCTGACGGCCTGCTTTGCCGTTGTATTCATTTCCAGTTTCGCCTTCGGCTGAATTGGTACCATCATTCTATTAAGGCGCATCAAAAAACATAAATGAAGCCAACACCAATCTCCGCTTCATAATCATTCCGGGATATCGGGCAGCCATATTACTAACTGAGGGGCGTGCTGTGTTTTATCTAATTTCGGTATTTCCGCAATTAGAGAAAAAAATTCCAAGCGCCAGGTATGGAAGGCGTATCAGCGCGTTAAATCAAATCGAGGTGCGGCCGGTGTAGATGGCCAGACGATTCAGGACTTTGATCGAGACTT
>Ga0207884_1000191_pt1 | contig 54211 bp, 53 predicted proteins | sample MalvirmetaMSP144_FD_184236 | JGI IMG/M metagenome (GOLD analysis project Ga0207884, IMG submission 184236) | Marine viral communities from the Deep Pacific Ocean - MSP-144 (SPAdes) | ecosystem: Environmental > Aquatic > Marine > Oceanic | place: Pacific Ocean | collected 2011-07-08 | reverse complement strand
GGTGAACACCGATTCCGGAAATGACCCGAAAAGTGTTCACGTTCACCCGGAATGGGTGTTCACGTTCGTCCGGATTAGGTGTTCACGTAGCGCCGGAATGGCTGTTCACGATGGGCCGGAATACGCATGTCGACCACCACCACTCGTGCCGGTTGCTTGAGCTGAGCGAGAGCGTATCCTGGAGCGCACCAATTAAGGCAGGCGGGCCGCTATAAAGCGCGGCGCAAAGATGTCCCGGAAGCCATTGATCTCGCACGCTGATCCAGAATGAGGCTTACAAATGGTCTCCCAGGGCACCCCAGGGCAATGTTGCTAAGAAGATGGGATTAAACCGGCAGAAGCTCCACGACATTCTTACTGAATTCGAGTGACTAGGTTTGAAGCATCAAGCACCTGGGCTATCTCTGACCATGTTTCATTGATTTCCAGATCTAAAGATCTCGTTTCGGTGATACGCGAGATATACCTTTTGGTTGTCGGTGAATTTGCCGACGTTAATGGGACTAATTCCCCAGGCGCTTAGAATTTCTGCTGGCAGCCCAGGACTGGCAATGAGCTGCCCTTCGTCAGTAAATGTGATGTAGCCCTTATCGAAGAGGTGGTCGATATGAGGTGAGAGCAATAGACCGTTGTTGTAGTGGTCAACTAATCCCGGACAGTAGTTTAGGATTTTCCTCTGCTTCAGCAGGGGGTAATCCGCCGTTGTATTGATGCGGTCGCTGCCAGTTGTAGTAGCCCATCAGGTATTGGCCAATATCCTGCTTGGCGTCGGTCAGCGATGTATATCCCGTAGCGGGCACCCACTCAGATTTCAGGCTGCGCAGGAGACGCTCCATCGGAGCGTTGTCCCAGCAATTCCCGCGGCGGCTCATACTCTGTCGCATCCGGTAGCGCCATAACCGCTGTCGGAAGATGCGACTGGCGTACTGGCAGCCCTGGTCAGAGTGGAACAGCACACCTTCCGGCCGCCCTCGCTGCTCGTAAGCCATGTCCAGGGCCGCGGCCACCAGATTGGCATCGGGACGCCTCGACATAGACCAGCCAACAACACGGCGCCGGTGAAGATCCAGCACAACAGCCAGATAGTGCCAGCGTCCTTGGGCCCAGATATACGTAATATCACCACACCAGACCTGGTCTGGGTCCGCTACATCGAACTCCCGATCCAGACGATTCGGAATGTCCGGCCGCTCAACCGTCGCCTGCTTGTACTTATGCGGCCCCGGTTGTTTGCAAACCAGCCCTGATTCACGCATCAAACCGCGAACCTTGAATCGGCCAATGTGCGTACCCCGATCCCTCAGCATCGCCACGATACTCCGACTTCCGGCAGCGCCACGGCTGTCGTTAAACAGTTTGTTGACCTGGCTGCGCAACCGCAGTCGATCAACATCTATGATCTTCTGTCGCTGCTTGTAGTCGTAGTAGCTGGAACGCGGAATCTGGAAGGTACTGCAAATAAAATCGACCGATTCATGCTCTCTTAACTTGTCGATCAGCGCGAGTGATTCATCTCGTCGGACATCAAGAGAGCGGTAGCCTTTTTTAGTATCGCTTTCTCCCGCTCCAGTCGGCTCACCTGCCGTTCCAGTTCCTGGATGCGTTGCTGCTCCGGGGTCAGCGCCTTGGTCTTGGGCGTGACGCCGCCACGCTCGGCCCTGAACTGGTCGACCCAGCGCCTGAGCGCCGTCTCGCCGACATCCAGTGACCGGCAGGCCTCGGCTATCGAATACCCCTGATCAACCACCAGGGCAGCCGCCTCACGCTTGAATTCTGTTGAAAATGATCGTCTTGGTCTTGCCATTGAACACCTCTCTGGTGGCAATTTTACCACCCATGTTGGTGTCCGGTTTCATTAGACCACTACACCGCAGGCCTTATCCACTGCCGCGCAACTGCCGATCTTCTTCCCCGCCCCCATCCACATCCTATGGCCATCAATCAGCCACTGCAATACGGCTCCCGACTCAGCTTTGAGTACCACCGACAGGTCGGGATCTTCCCTCCCCTCGAACGAGACGTCAAACGGCACCATCTTCAGCCGGCTCCGTAGAGCCGGCGTGATCCTGCTTAGGGTGGGCCGGCTATTCGCGTATACCAGGTGCTTGTGCGTCCGCTCAAACTGGACGTAGTCCTGACGCATGCGCCGCCCTGTCAGCACGGTGTCACCGGTGACCTGGTTGAGCCGCGACTCGTTCCACTTGGCACCCTCATTAAGTTCCGAGGAGATGACCAGTCTGGCTCCCTTGAGGTCCATTATCTCGGTCGGGTGTTCCTCGTGCTTCTGCGCCATCAGCATCCTGGTCGGTACCGTCTTCGCATAGTCGCCCAGAACGTACGCCACTAGGTCGCCGAGGGTATTTTTGCCATTTCGCCCGGCCCCGATCCAGAATAAAAGCCAGTGTTCTTCTACCGCTCCTGATAGGCACGCACCGAGCGCACGCTGTAAGAACAGAGCCAGTTCACTATCCCTGCCAGTTATCTCCTCGATGAAGCTAAGGAACCGCTTGCCGCCCTCGGAAGGTGCGACGGCGGTGATCTTCGTAATATTGTCGCCAGGCCTGTGAGGCCGCATCTCTCCCGTTCGCAGGTCGACCGTGCCGGCTTTCGTGTTCAGCAGGTAGTTGTCGGTGTCGAAGGCGATCGCGCTGCGAGCAAAGGCTTTGGAACTTCTCGCGTGGGTCAGGGTCCCGCGGATAAACGAGGCCTTGGCCGCCGTTGTGCTAGTTTTAGCGTTGAACCTGCGCGCCAATTTCCGCGCCATGTCCCACAACTCATCCCGAACGTCTTCGCACCAGCGAGTCCCGTCCCACCTGTGCCATCGTCCCAGCTCGTGAAGAAAGACAAACTCCCCCCCATAGGCCTCCTCCAGCGCCAGAGATAAGGAGTCCTCAGTCAACTTTTCACTCCGGAGCACGACCTTCCGCCCCCCTTTCAACAACGCCAGCGGTGGCGCCGACCCACGCGGGTCGGGTCCGCCCTGCTCCACTACCCAGTCGAGGAACTGGTTCTTGCCGCGCCCCTGACAGTGTTCATGGAAGCAGCTGAAGGCGTGATCGAAACCCGGGTTATAGCCGGCCGGGGTGAAACCGGCGGTGCCGTTCCCGTCCGTGTGTTCGTGCGCCCACGGGCAGATCACCTCGAAGAACTTCGGGCCGACCACGCCGGTCGTGTGGCCGTTCGCGACCAACCAGTCGAGGACCGGGTCCTCCAGCTCGTGCTCCGGTACGCCCGGGCCTGCGTCGACCCGCTTCCGCTCCCGCTCTTTGACCGGCTCCAGCTCCAGCTCCGCCATGAGGTCTTCCAGATCCCAGACCCTGTCCGGGTGCCACGCAGTCACCCGCGCCACGAAGCCGGTTTTGTGTAGAGAGCCCGGGACGCGCATGACGCGGTAGGTGCCGCGGGCGCCGTCGTCGCTGTAGCCGGCCCGGGAGATCGCGCGCTGGCAGCCCTCGACGAGCGCCTCGCCGGCCGGGCTGGATACGTCGATCGGTTCGATGATGTAGCCCCACTGGTAGTTCCCGGGGCTGCTCTCCAGCTTCCACGACGGCACCACGTCAGGCTCCTTTGCCTTGGTCCCGACATCGTCGAGAACAAGGCAGTAGCAGTAGCGGGAGTGTTCCCGGCCCCGGGAGAAGTAGCCGGTCTCGTCCGGCGGGGCGTAGGTGCTGATCCCGAAATACCACGCCCCGCTGCCGGGCTGGTAGCGCGCCAAGCGCCGCGGTGTTGCGGGGAAATTCGACCAGCCGCCGTCGTCACCCGCGAGGGTCAGGCAGACCCGCTCGTCGTCGGGTAAATTGGGTAAATCGAATATCGCGCCAATGAACTCACCGAGACCGGGCTTTGATTTAGCACCGTTCTCTAAAGTACGGCCTGCGCTGCTTGGTACATCTACCCAAATCCTGCGGTCTCTACCAAGTGGGGCCCCTCCACTGGTATCAACCATGATCGGTAAGCCCCCTGCTGTGCGCCACCCACTGACGATGAACGATACGGATCCGCGGGCGCACCCGTCCCTGGCCAAATTCTTCGACCACCGCACCACAAGCCAGCAGCCCGTTCTGGTCGCGAAAACGCAGCTTCCAGCGTACGCGCTGTTCGTCGAAATAAACTCCGGGGTAAGTCGTCACCGCGGCTTTGACAGTGTTGAAGACTACGTCCTCGACACCGTGCAGTGGATCTTCATGCAAAATGCCGGGCAGGCGAATGCCCGCCGACTCAGCGAGGTGCAAGATGGCTCGAACGCCAGCCTCAAGTTCTGTTTTTGATATAACGTCCACAGGTCTACCCCCTGGTATTGCCCCAGAGGTGCGCGGATACGTTTAGTTTGCGCGAAGCCCCCGGAGCTGATTTAACGGCTCCATTTGAACTCCTTGATTTGGCTGTCCTACCCGACTTGGTGCATCTCTTGCCAGCGGGGGCAGCCCTGGCAACGAGGTCCCATCCGACTTCTTGATTTGGACCACGGCGCGATGGATGGCTCTTGCCGTTTCGCTCTACCCAGCTCCGCGTATCGATACTTCAACAGGGTGAGTAGCCCCTGAATCTGCTGCTGTGCCAGCGCGTATTTTGACATCTCCAGTCACTGCACAGACGTGATCTGGAGGGAGTGATACGAAGTGTGGCGGGATAGTAGAGTTTCGTCAAGGACAAACACAAAAATTTCCTGCAGTTTCATGGCACACTTTTGGCACACAACTACCCGCAAAAGCAGCAATTTCACCGAACTCCAAATCACTGTTAATTATCAATAAACCTAGATAACATGCGGGTTGTGTGTGTCTATGTGTGTGGTGATCCGGTCTTGAAAACCGTTGAGGGTTTATCCCCTCCCGGGGTTCGAATCCCTGGCCCACCGCCACACTAGAACCCCGGGCGAGTCTGTTGCCCGGGGTTTTTTTTGGCTTCGTACCGGGCGCCGCCGGCCTTTAGAACTTGTGCGAACGCAGGATTTCCACATCCTCCAGGTAGGTTATACCCGAATAATTCTGGAAGAACCGATCCGCCACTTCCACCGCGATTTTCTCCGCGGTGTCATGGGTGGCGGTGATCACCTCGATCTGCACATTACTGAAGCCGTCCACCACAGCGGCGCGTCCTGCGGCACGCACCCCACGGCTACCTTTCCCGCCCGCGGCAAACACCGTATATCCGGTTGCGCCCATGGCCTCGATGATCTGCGCCACCTGCTCCAGGATCACTTTCTCGGTGATGATCACCACTTTCGCTGCCTTGAATGTCATGCGTCGCGTCCTCTTGTGTTGGTCCTCGAACGCGGTTTCAACCGCTCCCGGGGAGTCCTCGGTTCACAGCATAGCACCGCTTCTACAGACCAAATACTGCCTGGGCCAGGGCTACATACAGCGGGATACCCACGGCGATGGCGACAGGCGTACCGACACTCGTCGAAGACCCAATGTACGCCGAGGGATTGGCCGAGGGGATTGCGGCGCGCAACGTCGGCGGACCGGAAATATCGGAGCTGGACCCCGCCATCACGGCAAGCAGAATCACCCCGCCCGGGCTGAAACCGGTGAGGACATGCGCCACATAGCCAAGGCCGAAGGCAATCAAGCCGTGCACCAGCGGCGCGAAGGTCGCATACACCGCATACCAGTGCGCCACCTTGCGCAGCTCGTTCAGGCGCGTGTACGCCTCCATACCCATGGTCAGCATCAGCACCGACAGCAGACCGCGAAACAGTGGATCGTAGAAACCTTCGTAGACAATCTCCGGCCGCGTGAACAAGCCCAGCGCCAGGCCCAGAAGCAGCGCGCTGAGTGCGGAACCGCGCAGGCTGCTCGTGATGATGGGCCAGATTCGTGTTTTGGCTTTCGCGCCCTCTTTCTTGCGCGCCAGGTACAGGTTGGCCAATACGATCGCGACAATCAGCGCCGGTATGTCCATAAATGGATACAGCGCAGGCACCCAGGCCTCAAAGGTCACCGCCTGCTCCTCCAGCATCACCATGGCGGCAGCCAATGTGGAGGCGCTCACCGCACCGAACAGCCCGGAGGTGGCAATTGCATCATCGGTCTTCACGCCGGGCAGTCGAGACAACACCAGACTGCCCACCAGTACAATGGCACACCCCACAACGACCGCAATGATCGCCGGTAACAACATGTCCGCGAGTTCGGCATCGCGAATTTCCAGGCCACCCTCCAGGCCAATGCGCATCAACAGCATGAACACGCAGAACTGGTAAATGGCATCCGGTATTTCCAGCTTGCTGCGAAATGCAGCCAGCAGCATGCCGCCAACCAGAAACGCCAGTGCGGGCGACTGGAACTGAACCAGGAAACGGGACAGAAAATCGAGTATGAGTTCCATAGGGCCTTTCCAACAGTTGCGTTGGACAGGCATGTTGCTCTCGCGATGATGGCAAGTAAAATAGAATATTTATTTATTAACGTTCTTTTATAAAGAACTTTTAGAGGCGCTCTGCTCTGGCTCCGCCCCGCCGGTACTCCCCGCTCCTACCCATGGGCCATCTCAGGCACCCAGCCCGAGATTACGCAGCGCCGTGCGGAATGCATTGAACGGGCTGATAATCGCGTCTCCCAGCACAATGGCACAGCCGAACCAGTGGAAATAGTTCACCTGTTGCCAGCCCGGCCCATTGCTGCTGTTGCCCTCGATCAGGAACCAGGTAAGCAGTCCTGTACCCAGCATCACCGCCGTGATTGACCAGAGCAGGTCGAAAAAGAACGATGCCGTGTTGATGTCACCCGACTTGAAGAACTCGACGAACAGGACGAAGACACCCAAGCCGATGTACACGAACCCAAAATGAAGCTGCGACGCCATGTCAACTTCAAACTGGTAAAGCACCGCCGGATAGGCCACCACCAGCAGCACCCAGGGAAACCGCCCCAGAAAAGCACCGATGCCACCCCCGTCTTTCACCATAATGTGTGCGCCCACGTGCTGCTCTCCCTGTTGTGTTTCGCTTAATCATAGGGGGCTGAGTGGAAAAAACCAGCCCGAATCCGCCTAATCCTGCGGCGGGACCGCCAATGCGTCAGAAAACGCAAGGGCCTCTGGAAAGAAGGCGAGAAAACCCGCCTCAATCTGCGCCGCATGGCGATCGATCTCCGTTGCGCCATCTGCGAGCGGATTGCTGCGCTGCAATCTCCTGGACAGGCCGCGCAGCGTGCTCTCGACACCCTTCAGGGAATCGCAGCGGCTGAGCCAGTCGTGAGCCACGAGGCGCGGGGTCACCTCGGCGAGGGGCGCTGGCAGCTCATGCCGATGCGCGATAAGCAGGTCGTAGACGCTGGCTACAAAGGCGGCGCGCGGTAAGGCGGCAAACCGTTGCCAGTGCTGGATAAGGAAATAGTCAAAGGCGACATCCAGCAAAATGTTGGCGTAGCGCCTGAACGGTGGCGCAAACAGCTCCCGCAACTCCCGCGTGACCGCATGATCGTCGGTATACCGGTCGATCAGCCGATGGTGCTGCACTCCCTCGCGAAGCTTCGTTGACAGACCCTGCGGCGCCAGCGGACCCTTGATAAAGTCCCCGGTGACATTCCCCACACGGTGCAGCGGATCGGCGCTCGACAGCCGCGCATGCGCCAGGTGATTCACAGCGAAAAAACCATGATGGCACTACCCTTTCGGTTCCGGGGATGCGACCATTGCGGCCCCGAATAACATGACATGATCCGGCTGGATGGTACTACGCCCCGCAGTTCTGCGCGCACCCTGGCTTCACTTTCTTCTGCTGGGCGTGCTGCTGTACCTGCTTCAGGCACGGCTGTTCCCGCCCCCTGCCCCTGTGGTCGGGCCACTGCCCCAGTCGCGCATCGATGCCCTCACCGGCCAGTGGGTGGCGTTGACGGGGCGCAGCCCCAGCACGGAGGAGCTTGCAGGCCTGACGCGCACCGAACTGGAGCAGGACATGCTGTTCCAACGCGCACTGACCCTGGACCTGCACCGCCACGACCCGGTGGTGCAACAGCGGCTGTTGCTCAATCTGCGCTTCCTCGGGCTGGCCGATGCCAATGGGTCTGATGCTGACCTGTTTGAACAGGCACTGGACATGCGCCTGCACCTGAGCGATGAAGTCGTGCGCCGCCGCATGATCCAGGTCATGGAGCAGTTGATCGTCGCCAGCAATCCGCCGGCCGCACCCACCGACGCAGAAATCGAGGCCGCCTTCGAAGCGCGCAGCGCCGAACTGAAGCGCCCGCCCCGCTACTCGCTGCAGCATGTGTATTTCAACCGTGAGCGCGAGCCGGAGGTGCCTGACATTGCCTTGCGTATACGCGACAGCGCAATGACCCCGCAGCAGGCGCTGCCCCTGAGCTCACCGTTCCTCCACGGTCACGCGTTCCGTCACCAGACTCCGGAGCAGCTGGCACGCATCTTCGGTGCCGTCTTCGTCGACAAGCTCATGGGCGAATCAACGGCTACCGGCGTGTGGATCGGTCCACTCAGATCGGCGTTTGGCTTGCATCTGGTGTGGCTCGATGACGTTACCCCGGCGCGACCGGCACGCCTTGAGGAAGTGCGCGAACAACTCGCTCGTGACCTGGCTCAGCAGGCACGCACCCAGGCACTCCGAGCCGGAGTCGAGCGGCTTGCGACCCAGTACGAGTTCCGTCTGTGATGATCATCCGTTACCCATTGTTCACGCTGTGCGCCGCACTCCTGCTGACCTTGATACCGGCTGCAGCCCAGGCACACCGCTTCGCGCCTACCCTGCTGCAGCTGACCGAGCTGGAATCGGGTGACTACAATGTGGTGTGGAAAACACCCGCGCAAAGCAGCAGCCCCGTGCCGCTGGCGCCCGTCTGGCCCCTGGACTGCCGCGTGCGCTCAACAAGCCCGACCCAGCCAGAAGGCACCGGGCTGGTGACCACACTGCAACTCGCCTGCGGCGGTGATGAGCGCGCGCGGCTCGTCGGACAGCGCCTAGCCGTCGACGGTCTCGCCGCCAATCAGGCGTCCGTGATGCTCATGCTCAACCTGCAGGACGGCCGTCAGTACCAGCAGGTGCTGACCGCGGAACAGCCGTCCTTTGCGGTGCCGGAGGCGCCCAGCGCAGCGCGCGTGATGGGCGAGTACAGCCTGCTGGGCATGGACCATATCTGGCGGGGCATTGATCACCTGTTGTTCGTCTTTGGCCTGCTACTGCTGGTGGGCGGGGGCAAACGCCTGCTCTGGACCATCACGGCATTCACGGTGGGACACAGCATCACGCTGTCGCTGGTGACGCTGGGTTTCTTCAATTATCCGGTGGCGCTGGTTGAATTCACCATCGCACTGAGCATTTTCTGGCTGGCACTGGCCCTGACATCGCACAATCAGCAGAGCCTGTCTCGGCGACATCCCTGGTGGCTGGCGGGGGGGTTCGGCCTGTTGCACGGCATGGGCTTTGCCGGCGCGCTGGCCGCGACCGGCCTGCCCGAGGGCAATCTGCCGCTGGCGCTGCTGTTTTTCAATCTCGGTATCGAGGCGGGACAGATTACCTTTATCCTGGTGGTGCTGCTGCTGTGGTGGTTGCTACGCCGGGCCGTTGACCCCTGGCGCAGCCGCCTTGAACCGGTGCCGGTTTACCTGCTCGGGGGGCTCTCCGCCATGTGGTGCATTGAGCGTGGGCTGGAGGTGCTGGCGTGATGCGCCGCCGACCTGCCGCTTCATTGCTCGGCGATCTCCCTCAGCCGAAGGTCGGCGGCGTGATCTCGCGCTCATCCTGCCAGACCACCTTCAGATCCCGCGACAGGTAACGCGCCTCGCCGGCACGCATCTCAATCACGTCCTGGTAGCGTATCCCCATGTCCAGACAGAGGGAGCGTCCATCGCGCTGATAGAAGTGCGACGCCACACAGTAGGTTTCGCCGCGGTACTGGTCGCCCTGCCAGCGCCCCGCGACCTGCCCGACCAGGTGAAAGGTGCTGTCGAACTGGCGCAGAAACTCCAGATTGCCGATAAACACCGCGCGCGAGTCCGCGGCAAAGCCCGGACCCTGCTGGGTGAACTCCGGCCACATCAGCGACTCCATCGCCGCGAAATTACGGTCATCCACCGTCGTGGCGTAACTCGCCGCCAACAACGCCGGGATCGTCTCCGGATTCATTGCGCTGCCTCGAAACTGGCCACGATGGCGGCGACCTCATCGCGCACCCGACCCGTCCCGTAGCCCAGTTCCCTGACACCCTCGGGGGTATAACTGACCGTGGCGCCGCGGCCCGCAAACATGATGATGTCCGGCAACAGCGGGTGCTCGTCGCTGCGCACTTCCAGCGTTTGCGGATTGCCCGTCTCTTCACACCACATCTCGAAGTAGGCTTTCCACGAGAGGTTTTCATCGCCCACCAGGTACGCGCGGCCCGGCTCACCTTTCTCCAGTGCACCCTGTACCGCCTCGGCCAGCGAGGCGGAGGTGATGTGGTTGGTGCCACCTTCGGGCGCAAACAGAGGCGCGCCTTCCATCAGCCCCTTGGCGTAGAGGTAGTTGTAATAGAGATGCGGTATTTCCAGGCCCGGCAGATGGCCGAGGACAAACGGTGCATTCAGGCTGCACACCGCGAAGCTGTCATCGCTCATGACGCGGATGGCATCATCCGCCAGCTTGCGCGAACGCACGTAGGCGCTGGTTTCGATCTTTTCCGGCGCGACCTGGGGATAGAAAGTGCCGATATAGGCGGCTCGCTTGATGCCGGCCGCCTTCGCGGCCGCGAAGAATCGCGGAATGCCTTCGCTGTTATACCGGGTGTAGAACGCCTCCTCCGTTACCGAGCCATCCTGCGGCAGCTGCCGGATGTCCACTCCGGCGGCAAACACCAGCCAGTCGTAGCCCGCAAGGCGGCCGTCCGCAACGTCATCGTCGACGTAGTGTGTGGCAACAAAGGGCAGCTGCGCGAGTGCAGGCACCTTTGAGGGGGAGCGCGCCATGATGGTCACCTCATGCCCCGCCTGTGCCAGATGCAGCGCAGCATGACCGCCAATCAACCCGGTTCCACCGACCACCAGTACTCGCATATCCGTCTCCTCGCCTGTCAGGAATCATCGCCGGCGCGCATAGGTCGCCGACAAAAGAACATTGAGTGTACCGGGTGCCCGCGCCAGCGGTTAAGCCCCGGGGGCAGATAACGCACGGCCATGGCGCAAAAAGCAGGCACGAGGCTGCCATGTTGAACAACCGGCCTTCGTCACCCGCCGCGATTGCGGCTGGCGCGTCCCGGTGCTCGCCGACGCTCGCCAGCGCAGCCCGACAGATCCGCGACACGTTGCCCTGCGTAGTAATAACCGCTTGATTTCTATGGCTATAATCGAGGCAACCCGGAGCGGAATTCCTTGGAATCCGGGAACTTCGCCACTATGATGTGTCAAAGTAGTGTTCGCACCTTCGGTGCACAGTGATGGAGCGGTAAAACGATGCAACAGAAGAGCATGTACAACGTGAATACAGCGGCCATGGATTCGTTGGTCAGTACCAACAAGGTGTTGAAAAACACTTACATGCTGCTGGGGATGACCCTACTGTTCAGTGCTATGACAGCGGGCATATCAATGGCCATCGGGTTGCCCCAGGGCGCCGCATTGATCCTCATGCTGGTAGGCTTCGGCCTGCTGTTTGTGGTGAACAAGATGGCTGACACCAGCAAGGGCTTGCTGGCCATCTTCGCCTTTACCGGTGTTATGGGAGCGTCTATCGGCCCCATGCTGAACCACTACCTGTCGATGCCGGGCGGTCCCGCGCTGGTCATGCAGGCCCTGGCCGGCACAGCGATCGTTTTCTTCGGTTTGTCTGCCTACGCGCTGACAACGCGCAAGGACTTCTCCTTCATGGGCGGCTTCCTGATGGTTGGCCTCATCGTGGCGGTGGTCGCCATGATTGCCAACATCTTCCTCGCCATCCCGGCGCTGTCGCTGACCATTTCGGCCGCCGTGGTGATGATCATGTCCGGGCTGATCCTGTTTGACACCAGCCGCATCATCCATGGCGGTGAAACCAACTACATCCGCGCGACCGTAGGCCTGTACCTGAACATCTACAACCTGTTCGTGCACATGCTGTCACTGCTCACCGCGTTCGGCGGCGATGACTGAAGGCCAGCGCAGCGCAGGCACCCAACCCCGGCCCACGCCGGGGTTTTTTGTTGGGCATAGCGCATGCCACTGAACTACTGCCTGCTGGTGCTGGCAGCACCGGTCTCCGGCCACACCAGCCTGACCGCCGCCCGGTTCGGCGCCGCCCTGCTGGCGCGCGGGCACACCCTGGAGCGTGTCTTCTTCCTCGACAACGGTGCCAGCAACGGGCTTGCCAGTGCAGTGACGCCGCAGGATGAGCGCAGCCCGCAACAGGCATGGTCGGAACTCGCCAACACACACGGCACCGAACTGGTGCTCTGCGTCAGTTCGGCCGTCAAGCGCGGCTTGCTGGACGCTGCAGAAGCACAGCGCCACGGCTTTCCCTCCGCCACGGTGTATCCGGGCTTCACCCTGGGGGGACTGGGCCTATTGGTAGAGGCCATGCAGTCGGCTGACAGGGTCATCACCTTTGGAGCAGCGGGATGAGCACAACGGCCGACAGCGGTGTCCTCGTTGTGACCCGTCACCCGCAACCCGGGCGCAGCCTGGCGCGGGCGGCCCTGGACACCGCACTCGCGACTGCCGCCTTTGACCAACCCGTTACCCTGCTGTTCCTGGGTGCCGGTGTGCTGCAATTGCTACCCCAGCAGGACAGCGCCAGCGTGGGCGTACGCAACCTGCGCAAGGTGATTGACTCGATGCCACTGTACGACCTCGAACATTACTATGTGGATGCCGAGGCGGCGGAGCACTTCGGGCTGACGGCGGAAGATCTGCCCAGTGGGGCAATGCTTGTGGATCGCGACGCGCAGCGATCACTGTTCGACAACCACCAGCACATTCTGGGTTTCTAGCCATGCTGCATACCCTCAGTTGCGCCCCCGGCCACCCCGCGGTGAAAGATTGCATCGCCCTGCTGCGCGCGAATGATGCCCTGCTGTTACTCGGCGATGGTGTGTATATCGCGCTGCAGCACAGCGAGGACTGGCTCGCGCTGCAGCAAAGTGGAGCCAGTCTGCATGTGCTGGACGCCGATGCCAGAGCCGCCGGCGTGCGGCAGCGTCTCGCTGCCTGTTTCACGGTGGTTGACGACGACGGCTTTGTCAGCCTCACCGAACAGCACGCCCAGCAGATGGCCTGGTACTAGGCCGCCACATGCTACCCGACAGCGCGTTTGATGGCGAAGGCTTCCTCCGGGATATGCAGGCCTGGACACCCGCCGTCGCCGAACAGGTGGCGGCAGCGGAAGGTCTGACGCTGACCCCGGCGCACTGGGAGGTCATCACCCTGCTGCGACAGTACTACCGTCAATTCGACAGCTCACCGGCAATGCGCCCCCTGGTCAAGTGGGTGCGCATTCACCTCGGCGAGGACTGCGGCCGCAGCGTGTACCTCCTGTCGCTGTTTCCCGGATCACCGGCGAAGCTGGCGAGCAAGATTGCCGGGCTGCCCAAACCCGACAATTGCCTGTAGGCACCCCAGACGAGACCCCGGTTATGCCCCTCAGTCACTTTGATCCGGCCAACTATGATGCGCTGCTGGCGACCAAGGTTGCGCAGACCTGCCAGCGCCTGGCCCCCTTCGCGGTGCCCGCGCCGGAGGTTTTTCCTTCTGCTCCGGAGGCCTTTCGGATGCGCGCGGAATTTCGCATCTGGCACGACGGGGATGCGCTGGACTATGTGATGTTCCCGCCGGGCGAACCGAACTCGCCCATTTCCATCACGCAATTTCCGATCGCCTGCGACGCCATTCAGACGCTGATGCCGGCGCTGCGTGACTACCTGCGCCGGCACACGGTACTCAGGCGCAAGCTGTTCCAGATCGAGTTCCTCAGCACCATGCGCGGAGAGACGCTCATCACCCTGGCCTACCACCGCCGTCTGGACACAGACTGGGAGACAGCAGCCCAGGTGTTGGCAGAAGAATTCAACGTGGCGCTGGTCGGCCGCAGCCGCAAGCAGAAAGTCGTGATCGGGCGGGACTATGTCACCGAGCAACTGCAGGTGGCGGGCCGGGATTACCTCTACCGACAGTACGAGCAGGCCTTTACCCAGCCAAACGCAGGGGTTAACCGGCACATGATCGAATGGGCCTGCGCCAACGCCGCATCCGCCCGCGGCGATCTGCTGGAACTGTATTGCGGTAACGGCAACTTCACCCTGCCACTTTCACGCCACTTCAATCAGGTACTGGCAACTGAGCTGGCAAAGACCTCGATTCGTGCGGCGCAATGGGCCATCGCCGCCAACCACATCGACAACGTGGCCATGATCCGTCTTGCAGCAGAGGAAGTGACCCAGGCGATGAATGGCGAGCGCCAGTTCAGGCGCCTCGCGCAGCTCCCGCAGCCCCTTGAGGACTACTGCCTCAACACGGTGTTTGTAGATCCGCCCAGAGCAGGACTGGACCCCGCGACCGTCGCCATGGTGCAAGCTTTTCCAACGATCATCTATGTGTCCTGCAACCCGGTGACGCTGGCAGACAACCTCGTGCAGCTCAATGAGACTCACGATGTGAGTCGCTTCGCCCTGTTCGACCAGTTCCCCTACACCGACCATATGGAGTGCGGTGTCGTCTTGCGCCAACGAGCGGCGCGCTAGCAGCGAATCCCAAACGCCAGCAGGCCGCGGCCCAGCACCTCATCAAGACGTTCAACATCGGCGGCCTTGACCTCAAGGTAGCGCAATCCCTCGGCCTTGCAGACTTCCTTATTGCGCAACCGGGCCGCCAGCTGTGGCGGTGCGGCCTTCTCATCCCAGCAATCGATGTACACGCTGCCCGCAGGGAGGTAGAAGTCAGCCCACAGCGCTTCCTCAACGGGCAGCGCACGGCGCGTGGCGTGCGCTAGCTGCGCCAGATACAACCAGTTGCAGACCAGGGCCTGCAGCGGACTCCCCGTGGCGTGTCCGTCAATGCCACTGCAGGCGCCCTCGGCAGTAGGCCCCGGAAGCGCAGCATCTGCCGCTGCAAACAGGTCCGGCTCGGTATCGTCCGACACCGTCTGCGGCTCGCTGCCGCAGTCTGGCTGCCCGGACAAACGCTCCAGCTCACGGTGGATGACCGGGTGGTCAACAATCTCATGTGGCCAGCTGACATAGAACGCGCCGGTGCTGTCGCTCTCGAGCTGCTGGCCGCCGAGATGGCGCCCGAAATCGGTCAGCTCCCAGCCCAGAATGCTGTGCTGCTGCAAACCCAGTTCTGCCAGCGCACGGTTTAACTGGCGGGGCTGCAGCCGTGGATAGTAGCGACGCATCTGACTGGCGGTAATGCGCTGGTTGGATTCGATCGCACTGAGCAGCGGGTGCTGGACGAGCGCAGCGGGCCAGACGATATAGCGACCAAAGCGCTTGCTGTCACGGTAGGTGCCGCCTTCATACTCGCCTTTCTGGGTCAGCAGCCAGTTGTCGGCGTGGCGGCGAATCCAGCCGTAGTCCTTCAGCGTCACAAACAGTTGCTGCACTGGAATCTCCAGCGCCCGCGCCAGGGCACTGGTGGAGAGACGCTCCTCTTCATGGCTCATTGGCTGCCGTCTGCCCGCGGACCCGGATACCGCGCCTGCAGGCACTGGTACACCTGGTCGGCGTAATCCTGTGCGGCGCTGTCCAGTGCGGCCAGGATTTCCACTAGGTGCTCATTATCTTCCCGGCCCTGCCAGAGCTTCTGGTAACTGCCCGACTGGTAGCCGTGATCCTGGCGAAAGAAATTCAGCACATTCTTGCCCACATAGGCGCTGTAAAGCTGGTTGAAATCCATGTCAGCGGCATGCATCAGCTCCCAGAAACGCTGCGGGCAGAACCCGTGTGTCTGCAGGGCATGCAGCGCCAGCGCCTCGGTGGCTTCGCGCACGTCGAGCCCCGCGGGGGTAAAATCCTCCAGCGCCATGGCGATCTGCTCCGCCATGGCCGCGACACCCTGTTTTCCATCAAACAGCGCCGAAAGGCCGAAGTGCCAGATATCGATCACTTCCAGGCGCACCTGCTCCATATCGGGTGTCTGCTTCTTCCACCACTTGTAGCCAAAGTGTTCGATGAGCTCACCGCATTCGATCCAAAGCGCGCGATACCACGCAAACTTCTGCTCAATCCACTGCGGATGAATTCGCGTGTTCATCCTGTCCTGCATGGTGAGCATGGTTGCCAATGCCTGTTTCAACTGTGTTGCCTCGCCCTGGGAATCAGGCGCTAGGATAGCAGCGCCGAGGATATGGCACCACGCTGCGTGCGCAGCAGATACCCGTTGTGCCCCCTGTGTACCGGAGCGCTGACTCGCCTTCGACGATCGAGTGCGCTAGTTTGATGCGGCAGGGCGTGGAATTGCGGGGGCCTGCCGCCACCTGAACATCAACCCGAAGGACTGACAATGCACCAGACATCGACACCGAAGCGCATCCACGTATGCAGGTAATTCTCGCCATGAGCGCCTTTGTTCTGAGCCATGTGCTGATATCGCGCACGGCACTGCGTCCCTGGCTCGTCGCACGCCTTGGCCGACGCGTTTACCTGGGCGCCTATTCCCTGCTGTCTGTCGTGTTGCTTGGCTGGGTGATTCTGGCCCTGCTGGCGGCCGAACGCACGGCACTCTGGGCAACCCCCGTCTGGGCCTACCCCTTCGCCGCGGTCTGTTCACTGCTCGCCGTGGTGCTGATCACCGTGGCCGCGTTGTCGCCCAACCCCTACTCCGTTGCCTTTCGCAGCGACGGCTTCGACCCGCAAAGGCCCGGGATTATCGGCTGGACCAGACACCCCCTCGTCTGGGGGCTGACCTTGTGGGGCGCAGCACACATCCCGGCCAATGGTGAGTGGCCCGCGCTACTGCTATTCGGTGGCTCCGCTCTGTTTGGCATCGTGGGGATCGGATTCCTGGAGCGACGCGCAAACCGCGACGCGACACCGGCAAACGCCGGGCTCGTTTCCGGCCTCGCCGCCGGACACCTGGATCGCAATGCGCTGCTGGGTACCATTCTGGGTTGTGTGTTGTGGACGGTACTTCTGTTTGCACACCCCAGCCTGTTCGGGGCCGACCCACTGGCGTTGTTAAAGTCGGTGTGTTGCTGAGTTGCACTGCGTGTGGTGGCGTCTGCCATCCAGCACGCTATCCCGGGCTGCGTTATTGACCAGGCATTTCTGTTTTAGCGGCCGCTTCCCACCAGATGCGGGTGAGTCAAAACGCTACGGCAGCGAGCGGTCTCGCTTATTGTATTAAGGCATGGCAATATTAATGCCAAGGCGATAAAAAGCCCGCCGAAGCGGGCTCGTAAATCAGCAGGTCAGTCTACGCTTTTCTGCGACGCTTCCAACCCAGGCCGGCAAGACCCAGGCCAATTAAAGCGATAGTTGCGGGAGCGGGAACATCTGATGGCGGTTCAATCACTCCTTGCCTAAACGCGATCTCCGCAATTGCACCGCCCGTAAAGCCACCCTGAGATTCGTCAGGACCGCCGGTGAAGTCTAACCGCACAAACTGTGTGCTCAGAGCGGCAAACTGGAACACGTCAGCCCCATAAGCTCCATCTGCGAGCACGTTGTCGGTTGGCATTAGACCGGAGGCGATGGAAGCAAAGCTAACGCCGTCTAATGACCCGAGCACGTCAAGTGTCAGGATACCGGCACTTTCTTCATTCCATAGTGCCAAGGCATCAATCACAGTTGCCGCACCAAGATCGTATGTAACGCTCGCGCCTGTTATTCCAGTTTCCGCGAACCATTCAAAGCCAGAAAATGCGATTGTATGCAGTGGATCTGTGGCTAAGTAGGTATCGAAATCTGTTACGCCACTCGTGTAACCGGTATCGAGTCCACTCTGGTTCAGCGTTTCCGCTAACGTCCCAAACCCAGGGCCACCGCTATTAATTGTTCCGCTCACTGCGCTCAGAATGACCCCCGCATTACTACCGGCAGATGCCACTGATATGAACGCACCCAAAAACCACGCTATGCGCGCCTTCGAATTTATGTATGCCATGTTGTGTTTCCCCACTCTCGCTCAAAATTGGCCGAATTACCAAGTGCCAACTGCAGGGCAGTCATGTGACCTGCTGTTTCACCTCCACCAGGAAAGCATTTTTCGTGCCCCCATCATTAAAAACTTTATAAAACAGCGATTTAGTACAATCTGGCAGGATTCCGAAACAAGACTGTGTAAAAAATTGCGACATCAACCGGACCGATACATGTACCACCGCAATCGGCCCCCACATTCGTTTCTCGGTACGAGAATCCGTAAACAGAAACCGCTAGCGGCTATGGTCTTAGCGCAACTATGCGGTGTTGAGGGAAGTGACGAACTCGACGTGCTGACATCGGATTAATAAGACACGTTGACCCAGCGCCTGGGAACGCCCTTGGAGCTACAAACAGTTATGGATGAGATTTTGCGCAAAATTGGGCGCAATGTTCTGCTACTCCAGCAGCTAGAGCAGATACTCAAGTGGACGGTGCCTCGTCTCACTGTGTCCGGTAACACCTCCGTAGATATCAAGCGCAACTTCGAGAAACGAGAGATTCAGTGCCTAAGCGGACACTGTGGATGAATGCTGGCGACTCGCTTCGCAGTGGCGATCCAGACATGCCGCCTGAAGAGACAGCGTAAAGCGGATTAGTTAATCATAGTCCACTTCGGTGGGCTTTTTATTGCCTGCGATTTGGTGGTGCCCGGGACCGGAATCGAACCGGTACGACTGCTTCCAGTCGGGAGATTTTAAGTCTCCTGTGTCTACCAATTTCACCACCCGGGCCCTGGGCAATGACGCGGGACCCGCGCGGCGCGCATCATAGCACAGCGCTGTGTGGTGGCAAAAAATCGGGATGGTGGCCGTGCTACACTGGCCTCTTCGATGGATGCGTCGGGACATCGTATGCGCAAGATCTGGATCATACCGCTAGCCCTGCTGCTGTTGGTCCCCATTGCCGTGTTCTCCCTGCTCTCGTTTCCTGCGGTTCTGGTAAAAACGCTACATTGGGGCACGACCGCCCTCACTGACTACCGCCTGGAGGTGCACGGCCTGCAGGTCTCGCCCGCCGGGATGAGTGTGCGCTTTGACACACTGAGCCTGTATCCGCAAGGCTCTGATGGACCGGCGCTGATCACTGTACTCGCATTCGAGGGGCGCTCCCGGTTTGCTGACCTCTGGCATACCAATCTCGAAGCCACTTCACTGAAGAGCAGCAGCATCGTGATCTATGTTTCCGCAGACGACGCCAGCGAGGACCCCACACCGGCACAGTGGCTGCAGTACCTGCGTTTCCTGCCCGAGAACCTGGAAGTGGACACCGTGCATGTGGTGAATCAGGACGGTGATGTCTCCATCTTCCCCCTGCGAGATATTCGGGGCGGTCGCGTGGGCCGGAACGCCTTTCGCGCGAGCCTTCTGGCGGACCTCGACGGCGCACCGCTGGACGTCAACCTGGACCTCACCGCACAGGAAATCTTCAGCGACAGCGGGAGCGTCCAGTTCAGGGCACAGCTGTCTGCACCGGAGGCCGGTACGCAGGGCTCACTCTCGGGGCAGCTGACCGCCTCCGGCGAATCGCTGCAGTTTGATGTCACGGTGGACGCCGCATTTGCGCAGGTCGAGACCTTCATGAGCGCTTTTCCAAAGGCACCCCCGCTGGCTGGGGCGCTGGCGCTGCAGGGCAAGCTGGAGGGTGACCTCGGCAGTTTTTCCCTGTCCGACGCCAGGTTCGAGCTCGACAACCGTCCAGCCTATTATTTTGAGGCCAGCGGTTCGATGGCAAGCCAGGGAAATCCCGACCCCAGACTCTCGCTGATCGCGTCAGGTGAACTGGATTCCGCAAAATACTTCCTGCGCTGGCTGGACCTCGACCTCTCGCCGCTGGGCGGGATCCGGGCCAGCATCGCCCTTTCAGGCACCCTGGCCAACCCCGCCATTGAGCAGCTGACCGTTGTGACCACCAGCAGCGAGGGATTGTGGATCGCCCTGAACGGGTCTTCGGGGCCTGGCTCGCTGGGCAGTACAGATCTGCCGCCTGACACCGCCTTCACCCTCCACGCCTTTGCTCCCGCACTGGCTGTTCTCAGTCCCTGGCTGGGGCAGGCACCTTCAGTCGATCCCGGTCCCTGGCAACTGGCAGCCGAACTGCGCGAAAATGACGGAGCGCTGCGTGTAGACAACATCAGGGGTCAAGTCGGCCGCGCAGACGGCACACGCCTGCAGGTCGCAGGCGAGGTCGCCCGGGTCGCCATCGATACGGCCGCCGGCGGCGAACGGGCTTCCGGCATCGAGCTTGCCGTCAGCGCAACCAGCACCGACCTGCAGGAACCCGGACGCTGGTTCGGCGCTGACCTGCCACCCGGGTTCGCACTCGAGTCAAAGGCGCGGATCAGTGGCACCGACGCCAAGCTGATACTGGCAGACGGCAGCGCACAGCTCTCCCATGAGCATCTCACCATCGACATCAGCAAGCTGAATACGCGCTTGTCCCGTGACGCTGCCTATACGCCCGCCACCGTGCGCGCGACGCTACAGGCGCTCGCGCCTGAGGCCTCTGCGCTGGGTAGCTTTGTGGCATTGGAACTGCCCTCACTCGGGGTGCTGAGCGTCGATGCCGACGTCACCTACGCTGCCGCCCGAGTGTCCCTGACCGACATTCGCGCTGCGCTCCGTGGCGCACCCGGCGATGTGCTGATCACGGGTACCCTTAACGATGTAGCCGGCGACCGGGAACTCGCCCTCAACACGGAGGTTCGGACACTCAACCTCGATGCCCTGCTCGCAGGTTTCGCACCCGACCTGCAGCCACCGACAGCACTCGGCAGCCTGCAGGGCAGCTTTGCGCTGCGGGGAGCACAATCGGCCTACAGCCTGGACAAACTGGAACTGAGCAGCTCGGAGGATGCGGCGCTGGACCTGAAAATCAGTGGCGAAGCGCAGTATCGGGAAGCAGACTGGCGCACAGCGGCGAGCATACGCTACGCGAGTGAGGACCGGGATTGGCTCGCAACGCTCACCGGATTGCCATTGAAGCCTGTGGTCGGCGAAATCCAAATGACCGCAGATACGCGCTCGGCGCGGCTGCAGGCGGACACGCGTCTGGATGAGACCGATCTCGCACTGTCTGTCGAGGTGACACACAGCAACGGCAGCCTGGACAGCCTGCGAGCAGCGCTGTCTTCCGCGATGGTGCGACTGGAGGATCTCGGCCTGCAAGCGGCGAGCAAGGATGCGGGCACTCCGGACGCTCAACAGGTTACGGAAGTGGATGCCGACGCGCAGGCCACCTCGGTACAACAGCTGCTCGCGAAGCTGCCACGCTACCCGGTGGATTTAGCGCTGCAGGTGGGCAGTCTGCGGGGGGAGATTACGCGCTTTGACGATATCAATGTCCACATCAGCGGCAGTGGCACCACCTATCTGCTCGACCAGTTCGACTTCAACTACGATACGGCGCCGGCCGCTATTCGTGGCATCGTCGATATCAGTCTGGACCCACCGGGAGTGAGTATTGCGGGGCAGGCACAGTCGATTCCCCTCAATACACTGAGCCGCGACCTGGGTATCGAGACGGATATCAGCGGCTCACTGAACCTGCGTGGCGGAGTGAGCGCCCAGGGCGCCACGGGGGCGGAGCTGCTGCAGCAGCTGGACGGCAGCATGGCCTTTGCGCTGGAGAATGCGACCGTGGAGGGCGCTGCCTACGATGTCCTCGCGACCGGCATCCTGACCTGGCTGTTTTCGGGTGCTGCACTGGAAAAATCCACGTTTCTGGACTGCACCATGGCGCAGTTCACCCTGGAGGACGGGATTGCGCGCACCGACAGCCTGTTCGTCGAATCACCCAACATGATCGCCACTGGCGTAGGCAGCTTCAACCTGCCCAAGCGCACCCTCGCCCTGACACTGACGCCGCGGTCCAAGTCGCGCAGCATCCAGTTCCCCTCCAGCATCAGCCTGCGCGGGGACATGGCGAGCCCACGCACCAGCGTGTCCCCCATCGCTGCCACCCTGGACATTTCCGCCGAAGCCATGCTCTTCGTCCCGCGTTTGCTGGTGAAAATCTTCGGCGGCAGTCGGTCGCAGTCTGACACGACGCGGCCCTGTGAAGTCATGCTCGCGCAATAAGCCCGCACCACATCACCGTGCTACACTTTGCGCCACTACCCGGCAGGCACTTACGGACATTTTTATGGCATCTCCCCGCGGCGAGTTCAGCTCGCGCTTTGGCTTCATCATGGCTGCCGCGGGCAGCGCCGTAGGGCTTGGCAATATCTGGGGGTTCCCGACGCAGGCCGCGAGCAACGGCGGCGCCGCTTTCCTTCTGGTCTATCTGTTTCTCGCCTTTACCCTGGCCTACCCGGCGCTGATGGCGGAGCTGATTATCGGCCGCCATGCGCATGCCAATGCCGTCAGTGCCCTGCGCCAGATCTCTCCGAACCGTGTGCTGCGCAGCATTGGCGGCGGCACGGGCGTCATCGGTTTAGTTGTCGCCAGCTTTATCCTCAGCTTTTATGCGATTGTCGCCGGCTGGATGCTGGCTCACTGCCTGGCCGCGCTCACCGATCTCGCCGGAATGGGCGCCGCCAGCGACTGGCTTACGGACTTCAGTTTCTCGCGAAATCTGGTCTTCATGCTGATCTTCATGGCGCTGACCGTCGGCATCATCTCCGAGGGTGTACAGCAGGGCATTGAACGCTGGTCCAGTCGCCTGATGCCACTCTTGTTATTGTCGCTAGTGTTGCTGGTCATTTATGTACTGACCCTGGACGGGGCAATGGAGGGCCTGCGTGTCTACCTGCTGCCGGATTTTGAGCGTGCGCTGGCACCGGGGTTGATTGTCAAAGCACTGGGGGCTGCTTTTTTCTCGCTCTCCCTGGGCGTAGGTACCATGCTGATATACGGCTCCTATATCAGCGATCGGGAAAACCTGCCCGTTGTGGGGGGCCTGGTTACGCTGGTCGACATCTGTATCGCCGTACTGGCCGGTTTCCTGGTGCTGCCTGCCATGTACGTGGCCCTGAACAGCGGCGTGGAAATTTTTACCGCGGGCGGTGCGCTGATTTCGGAAGACACGCTGATCTTCACGGTACTGCCCAAGCTGTTCGACAGCATGGGCCTGGCGGGTATTGGTGTGAGCCTGGTGTTCTTTTTCCTGATGACCATCGCCGCACTGACCTCCTCGATCTCCATGCTGGAGGTACCGGTTGCCTACACCATCGAGGAGCACGGCGTGGCCCGCAAACCCGCTGTACTAGTGATCGGTGCGACGATTGCGCTGGTCAGCACAGTTATTCTGCTGAATTTCGAGGCACTGTTCGGGCTGGTCATCGCCGTCACGACGCGCTACAGCCAGCCGCTACTCGGCTTCATGTTCTGCCTGTATGCGGGCTGGGTATGGCACCGCGACACTCTGCTGCAGGAGTTGCGCAAGGGCAACGCCGGTGTCGAACACAGCCTGTTCTGGAAGCTGTGGCCGGGCTATGTGCGTGTGTTCTGCCCGCTGATCATATTGCTGATCTTTGCCCAGTCCCTGCTGGAGTGAGCGGCCCGTCTATCAGTCCAGACGCAATTCACCACTGTCCTCAACGTACTGGGTAGGAATCAGACCGCGAAAATCAATTTTTGCCGTAAACCTGTAGGCCAGCGCATCGCCCCGGGTTCGACCGAGGCTGCCCAACAGCTTCAACGCCTCCAACAGGTTGACGCCGGCATCAATCGTCACCTGTTCTTCGGTATAACCTTCTATGGTTGGCACCTGATTGGTCACCCCGCTGAGCAACTCGCGATCGAGCAGCGCGATTCCGTAGCTGATGCCCGCGATATCCAGAGCCTGCGCGTTGGGATTCGCAATGCGCAACACGATGCGAAAGCGCGGGCCGGAATCGACCATCGGCAGGCTTTTCACACTGTCGACACTGATGATGGGTGGGTCGATCGAGGGCCCCAACCCGGCGCAGCCAGCCAGGAAAGACGCCAACAACAACGCACAGAGAACTCGCCACCGCGGCTTCATTACGCGGTTCATCACGAGTCGCGATCCCGAGGTGTGATTGAGAAGAAGAACACGCCATAACCGAGGCTGAACACGGCAAAGACCATAGCCACCCAGTCACCGGTTTGCAGGTACATCCAGCTGCTGAACACCAGCATGCCCAGCGTGACGACAATCCCCGTATTGCGAGCGGTCGGCGACACAAAAATCTCCTCTATGCTATCCTGCGCCGAAGCGCAGCGTTCAAGGCTGATGATAGCACCCGCATGGTAAAATTTATCCTGATATTCCTCGCCGTGCTGGTTGCGCTGTTTACTGCGGAGATGCTCGCTCCCGTGCAGGCGGCTGTGGTGCAACCCTTCACGGCCTCCCTGGCGACACTGAGCGCCGCCCTGATCACGCCCTTTGACAGTGACGTCATCGCCTACGGACGGGTCATTGCCCACAGCGTTAACGGCTTTGCGGTCTCCATTGAGTCCGGCTGCAACGGTGTCGAGGCAGCCATCGTGCTGGTGGCCGGAGTCCTCGCCTACCCCGCACCCTGGCGCTACCGGGTGGTGGCGATCCTCGCCGGATTCCTGACCATCCAGACTCTGAACATTGCACGTATCATCAGCCTGTTTTACCTGGGCCAGTGGAATCTGCAGATATTCAACTGGACCCACCTGTACCTGTGGCCCGTCTTTATCATGCTGGATGTGCTTGTGGTGTTCATCCTCTACCTGCGCTATCTCGAACAGCGACCCGGCGCCGCCAGCGGATGACGCTCTACCGGTTCATCGGCCTGGTGCTGTTGTTGATGGTTCCCTTTTTTGCGCTCTGGTACGCGCTGGGCGCCCTGCCCGCGGTGCCCGCCCTGTGGCTGGCTGAGGCTCTCCTGTCCTGGGCTCTGCCGGAGGTGGTGCAGTCGGTGGCGATCGAGGGTCATCAGCTGCTGGTCCTGACGCAGTTTGGCGAGATGGGGGAAACCGTTGTACCTCTGGAACAGGCCGACTACCAGCTGGCGTTCCCCTTGAACACCCGTATTCTCTCCTACTCCATCCCGTTCTACGCAGCGCTCCACTTCTCGAGCCGCATTGTCGGCTCGCTGGAGCGATTTGCACGTGGATTGCTCGTGCTCTGGGCACTGATGTTCATCGGCATCGTGTCGGTGACCCTGAAAAATCTGATGCTGGGGCTGGGTGGCGATCTTCTCTGGGAGACCACCACCACACCCCTGCCCTCCGCAGACGCTATCGCGCTGCTGTTCCAGTTCAGCACGCTGATTGTGCCAACGGTCGCGCCCGTGTTGCTGTGGGCCTGGTCGGTGCGGGACAGCCCGCACTGGCGTGCCCTGCTCCTGGGTCAGGGCGCCGAGTGCGACGGGCGGAGTCGCTAGCTCACGACACTAGGCGGCATCGCCCACCCGGCCATTGGCCAGTTCACGCATGAGTGCCTGGTACTCCTCGCCTCGGTCCTCGAGCACCGCCTGCAGGGCCTTTTCCATAAGCCATCGTGCCTGACAGGTGTAGGCGTAGATACAGGCGTGCACGGCAGCGTCACTCCAGTTGTCGACCGAGCAGTTAGACGAATATTCCTCAAAGTAGGCGAGCGAGCGGATGAGGTCGGCGATGTGGCGCGGACACTCGCAATCCAGCGTGCTCTTCAACTGCCGTGCCGCACTCAGCTGCAGATCGGTAAACTGCCGTGGCTTTGCCGTCATGAGCTCACCGAGATTGGTATCGCCAAGGCTTGCCGTCTTGTCGGCGACGCTGCGCGCCAGCTCAAAGGCCAGGTAGGCCGGATCCGGCGGGAAGGTGGTGGCAGCAATATTCTGCTGCTCCAGCGACTGCAGCCAGCGCTCGCTGGCAAACTGGTAGGTGACCAGGGCTTTCTCCACCTGGAGGTTGCGAATCAGATCACCCAGTTGGCGCGTCTGTGCGCCCGTGAGGTTGGCACACTCCACGACCAGGCTGTCGGCGCGGCCAATCTCCTCACACTCTTTCGCCGTAATCTGGTTCAGGGGCAAGCGGACCAGCAGCGCATCCACCCCTGCCAGGCAACCCTGGTGTTCGTCCAGCCACTCACAGAGCTGGTTCCCGATGAACACCACCCGCGGCTTGGGTGCGGGCAGCGCACCGCGGCCACCTTTGCCCCTGCCGCGCAGCAGCATCTCCAGGGTCTTGCGTTCGTTTGACGCGATTTCGCCGATGCGCGAGCCACTGTTGACCAGGGCCGCAACCAGCTGCAAATGCTCCAGATCCGCCTGCGTGTACTGCCGGCGACCGGTTGGCGTCTTGTGGCTCGCGCCCAGCCCATAGCGCCGTTCCCACACCCGGAGCGTGTCCGGCTTCAAGCCGGTCAGCCTGGCCACTGTACCAATGCCGTAGAGGGGGCGAGGTTCCATTACCGCTGCGTTCATATCACGTGCCTCAGTTGGTGTCCGGGGTTAGTACGCTCCAGGCGGCACTCTGGATGAGTTGTCGAGGTTATGTCTGCATGTTATCTGGACAACTGTCCGGAATTTTTGTCCAAGCGGTCCGGTGCAGCGTATATATGCCAAACCAACAGGAGCGACGACGTGGATAACTGGAAGACCGAAACCGACGATCGCGAGCTTGAGCGGCTGTTTGCAGAGGCCCGCCGCTATCCCCTGCTCAGCGCGGAGCAGGAACGCGACATAGATGCCAGCAAGTGGCGTGCTGTCGATGATCTCTGCACGCTTTTCATCGACAGCGAAGGCGGCCGCCGGTACTTGCAGGATCTGCTGGCCCGCATCCAGCACGAGCCCCCCGAGGTCGCCAACTTTGCCAACCGTGACCACCACTTCCTGCTGCGTCGCGAGCTGGTCAGCTACCTCAGCGGAGGCGAGCAGGCCGCCGCAGTCACGCTGCTGGCGAGCGCCCTGTCCGCCGGGGACCTCGCCGCCGCACGCGACACCATCCGGGAGATGGCACTGCCGGCCAGCCTCGCGGTTGGTATGGCGGGCGCACTGGCCCGCTGTAACCAGCGCCCGGTCAAATGCCGGGTTGCTGATGCACTGGACGCCTGGCAGATAACCGCCGAAGGTCGCAAGTCCTCTGGCGCGCGCTACCGGTTGGAGCCCGCGCAGCTCAGCGCCCTGGCCCTCTCGCTCTCGCGCTTCAACCAGGCACGGGATACCCTGACCCTGCACAATCTACGTCTGGTGTATTCCATCGCCGGCAAGGCCCGCGGCAAGGGAGCACCCTACCGCGACCTGATCCAGGAAGGCACGCTCGGGCTGATCCGGGCCGCGGAAAAGTTCGAGGCGGCCAAGGGGTATCGGTTCAGCACCTACTGCTACAACTGGATATCCCAGGCGGTGCGGCGCTACATCAGTGACTCCGCGGCGCTCATCCGCTACCCCACCCACGTACGTGAGCAGGTGGGAAAGCTGTACCGCGAGCGCAACGCGCTCTGGAGCAGCAGCGGTGAGGAGCCCAGTGAAGCAGAGCTGGCCTCCGCCGCCGGCATCGATACCGGCAAGGCACGTGAATTGCGGCAGCTGCGTAACATGGCCATATCGCTGGATCAGCCGCGCTTTGACGATGATGAAGAGTCCCTGCTGGACAGCCTGCCCGGCGGCCCCTTCGAGGACATTGATGCCCCTGCGGAGTCGGCCTCCCTACAACGTTGCCTGTTGCAGGAGATCGACCACCTGGACCCTGCTGAGAAGCAGGTGGTTATTGCCCGCTGGGGTCTGCACGAGGGCCCGCCGCTGACCCGGGCGGAGGTCGCCGATAAACTGTGCGTCAGCCGTGAGTGGGTGCGCCAGCTGGAAAAATCGGCGCTGGACAAGCTGAGCCGGAACAGCGTGGTGCGCAAGGCAGCCAGTGATCACGGCAACCTGTCACCGGCGTGAGCGCCGAGCATGGCCTCGAGTGCGCTGTGGATATCCGGGTGCCGCCAGAGGAAACCCGACGCCTGGAGGCGTTGGGGCATGACCCGTTGACCGGTAAGGAGCAGTTCATCCGCCATTTCACCGAGCAGCAGGCGCATGACCGCCCCTGGTACGGGCATGCCGGGCAACGTTCTGAAATGCTCCCGCATGGCGGCACAGAAGTCGCGCTGTGTCACGGGCGCTGGCGCGGTGACGTTCACCGGGCCGGACATCGCTTCCTGCTGCAGCAGAAAGTCAAAGGCCGCGACAGCATCCGCACGATGCACCCAGCTCAGATACTGTTCGCCGCCCCCCGGCCAACTGGCGATCCCCATGCGAAAGGGCTGTGCCATCTGCACAAAGGCGCCGCCGCCGGCATCCAGCACCACACCCAGCCGCAACAGGCAGACGCGAACGCCTATATCTGCGACCGCCAATGCCTGAGCCTCCCATGCCTGGCAGAGTTCACTGGCAAACCCGCTGCCCGCAGCCGCATCCTCGCCCAACGGTTCACTGTCACGGGGGCCGTAGAAACCGATCGCAGAGGCGTTGAGCAGCACCCGCGGAGGCACTGGAAGGCCGCGCATCCAAGCGACCAGCGCCCGTGTGCCCTCGACACGCGAATCTACCAGCGTTTTCTTGTATGCAGCCGTCCAGCGTTTACCCGCGAGAGAGGCGCCCGCAAGGTTGACCACGGCCTCTGGCGAGGGGCTGGCGGGCACCGCCTCCAGCGTCTGCACGTAACGGCAGTTCCGCGTGTCCGGGTGCGCCGAGCGGCTGAGAATCGTGAGTTCATGCCCCGCAGCCAGCCAGTGCTCGCGCAATGCCTCACCGACAAATCCGGTGCCGCCTGTAATCAGAATATGCATGGTCTGTCTTCTCCCGTTGTCGCCGCTCGCCGCTCCGGCAGCAGCCTTTCCCCTGCTGCCAGCAGCGGAGGCCAAACACCATGATGAGCAATACGGAGCAGGAACTGCAACAGTTGCAGGACTTCATCACCCGCTACCCGAAGGTGGTCGCATTGACCGGTGCCGGTATCAGCGCCGGTTCGGGGATTGCCACCTACCGCGATGCCGCTGGGCGCTGGCTCTACAGCACGCCAATTCAACACCGCGAGTTTCTGCAGACGGCCGCCGTCCGCCAGCGCTACTGGACGCGCAGCTGGTTTGGCTGGCCTGCGGTGCGTGATGCACGCAGCAATGTGGCGCATCGGGCGGTTGCCGCACTCGAAAAGCAGGGAGTTATCCGCCTGGTGATTACGCAAAACGTCGATCGCCTGCACCAGCGCGCGGGCAGCAGCGCGGTGATTGACCTGCATGGCAGGCTGGACCGGGTACAGTGCCTGGGTTGTGCCGCATTCACCGACCGCGAAGTGATGCAGCAGCGACTCGCCCGCGACAACCCTCACCTTGCAGCGCTTTCCATACCCCGGGGACAGCGACCCGATGGCGATATGGCCCTGCCTGATGCGATGTCGACCAGCACCCAGGTCCCTGCCTGCGAAGCCTGTGGCGGCATACTGATGCCCGATGTGGTGTTCTTTGGCGGCAGCGTGCCTGCCGAACGGGTCACTCGGGCCAGAGCGGCGCTGGCGGATGCGGATGCCCTGCTGGTCATTGGCTCATCACTGCAGGTCTACTCCGGCTTCCGCTTCTGCCGCCAGGCCGCCGCTCAGGGCAAGGCGCTGGCGATCGTGAACCCGGGGCAGACCCGGGCCGATGCACTCGCTACACTACGGTTGAGAACGCCCTGTGAAACACTGCTGGATGCCCTGGTGAGGGGCAACATCAGCGCCTGAACATACGGATTCCGGGCATGCCACACGCAGTAAACCTTTGGACCGATCACCATGGCCACCACACTCTATCTGTTTCGCAACGACCTGCGACTGACTGACCTTCCCGGTCTGGCTGCAGCCAGCCGCGCGGGGGATGTACTGCCGCTGTACGTTCTTGATGATGTCAATGCGGGGGAGCGCGCACTGGGGGCCGCCAGCCGCTGGTGGCTGCATCACAGCCTGCGGTCACTGGCGGACACCATCGCCGCTAGCGGAGGCACCCTGAACCTGCTGCAGGGGGATACCAATGCCTGTCTGCAGGACCTGCTGTCCACCGTCGACATCGATGCAGTCCACTGCAGCCGGGCCTACAGTCCCTGGGAAGTGGTGCTGGAGGCACAGTTGCGCGACACCTGCGAGGCCATGGGCGTTACCTTCAAGCGCTATCCAGGCCCGCTATTGCATGAACCGGAGGACATCGCCAACCAGTCGGGCGAGCCCTTCAAGGTCTTCACGCCCTTCTGGCGCCATTGCTGCCGCGCAGAGGCGCCGTCCCAGCCGGTGCCCTTCCCTTCCCGCACCACCTGGGCAGATCCCCTGGCACAACACAACAGTCTCGATGACCTCGCACTGCTGCCGACAAAACCTGACTGGGCCGCGCACTGGCCGGAGCTGTGGACGCCGGGCGAGGAAGGCGCACGCAACACGCTTGCACACTTCCTGCGGGAACGCGTCTCAGGCTACGCCAAAGGCCGCGATCATCCCGCGGACAATGCGACATCGCGGCTGTCGCCGCACCTGCGCTTCGGCGAAATTTCACCGCGCCAGGTGTGGCACGCAGCACGGGCATGCCTGCAGCAGGAACCGGTACTGGAGGAGCAGATCAACAAGTTTCTCGCGGAGCTCGGCTGGCGCGAATTCTCCTATCACCTGCTGTTCCACTTTCCCGACATTGAGCAGGCACCGTTCAAGGCTCAGTTCGAGGACTTCCCCTGGCTCGGCGACAAAGCGCTCTTGAAGGCCTGGCAGCGCGGCCAGACCGGCTACCCGGTAGTCGATGCAGGTATGCGCGAGCTCTGGCACACAGGCTATATGCACAACCGCATCCGCATGGTCACGGCGTCCTTTCTGACCAAACATCTGCTCACGCACTGGCGCGCCGGCGAGCGCTGGTTCTGGGACACCCTGGTCGATGCGGATCCGGCCAGCAATGCCTGCAGCTGGCAGTGGGTCGCCGGTAGCGGAGCGGATGCCGCGCCCTACTTCCGCATCTTCAATCCGGTCACCCAGGGTGAGAAATTCGATGCGGGCGGCAGCTATGTACGCCGCTGGGTACCGGAGCTTGCCGATCTGCCGGACCGCTACCTGCACAAGCCCTGGGAAGCCCCTGAGGCCACGCTGAGAGAGGCAGGCATCACACTCGGCAAAAACTACCCGGAGCCCGTGGTGGACCACCGTGACGCCCGCGAAGCGGCCCTGGCCGCCTATCAGCAGATACGCAAGGGGTGAGGCAGGCTTCACCGCCGTGTGCGGGATACGCACGTGACGCTGGAAATCTGCTGAAAGAGCGTCAATACTATCGGCCGTAACGCAGACGATGCACAACCCCTCTTCCCACACGGAGCGACACCACCATGGCACTGAAACACTCCCCACTGTACACAGCACTGCTTCTTACACTGGGTTTGTATGCAGCACCCGGCAGCGCGGATACCGCCGAGGTCGTTGATGCCGAGGGCAACCGCATCACCTTCGAATACGAGGGGAATAACCTGCGCGTGAACATGGCGCAGGAACAGGGCAGCTACATGCTGGCCAACGCACAGAGCCTGTACGTTGTTACCAACAACGACGGCCAGATCATGGTCATCGATGTGCAACAGGCCATGTCCATGTTCGGGGGTATGGCACAGGCAGCGGTCCCTGACCTCGCGGAGGTCCGTGTCGAAACCCTTGAGGCCACCGGGCGCAAGGAGACCGTGGCAGGCATTGAGGGAGAGGTGTATACCCTGAATTTCGTTGACCAGAACGGTCAGGCGCAGCGGGCAGAACTGGTGCTGTCACCGGATGCACGTGCCGTGGGCTTCCGTGACGCCATGCATCGGATGGCGTCACGTGTCGGTGACATGGTCGACCAGCAGGATGCAGCCAACCTGCTGCAAACCCGTCTCAACGACAAGGAGCTGGGTGTGCTGCGCTACGGTCAGGACATGCGCGTGGCCAGCATCAGTGCCGGACGCGTTGACCCCGCGCGCTTTGTATTACCGGCGGAACCCACCGATCTCTCCGCGCTCGGCGGCCTCTTCGGTGGCGGTAACAGCAGCGAGGAAGGCGGTATGGGCGGCATTATGTCCGGCATATTCGGGGGTGGTGCGAAAGAGGCACCCAGCGACGAGGCCGCGCCCGCAGATGACAGCCTGGAGAATGCCACCAAGGAAATTGGCAAGGCTTTCGGCAAACTGTTCGGCAATTGAGCGGCAGTTTTGCCGCATATTGAACTGGTACACGCGGCGGCTTTAGTGCAAAATGCGCCCCTGATTTTACGAGGGACTGCCGCCGCATGGCAAAAGAAGACCAGATCGAGATGGAGGGTGAAGTCGTCGACACCCTGCCCAACACAACGTTTCGTGTCAAACTCGAAAACGGCCACGTTGTGACTGCCCACATCTCGGGCAAAATGCGCAAGAACTACATTCGCATCCTTACTGGCGATAAAGTTCGCGTGGAACTCACCCCCTACGACCTGACCAAGGGCCGCATCACGTATCGCGAGCGTTGATACCGCGGCAACCCCACGGTATCACTGCGCGGCTGCCGCCCCTCCTCAGGCGGGTTCCGCTTCCGTTTCCTCTACCCGCACCTCCAGGCCGTCTCCAGCCTCATTGAGGCGTACCTGTGCAACGCCACCCCCCTGCGCCAGCGAGCCGAACAGCACCAGCTCAGCCAGTGGTTTCTTGATGTACTCCTGAATCACCCGGGCCATCGGCCGGGCGCCCATGTTGCGGTCGTAGCCTTTTTCCACCAGCCACAGTCGCGCATCTTCGTCCACATCCAGCGTGACGCGCTTTTCATCCAGCTGGCCCTGCAGTTCGGTGAGGAATTTATCGACGACCGTGAGGATCACATCTTCACCCAGCGGTTCGAACTGCACGATGCTGTCGAGGCGGTTGCGGAATTCCGGCGTGAACATCCGGTTGATCGCCTCCATCGCATCGGTGCTGTGGTCCTGGGTCGTGAAACCGATGGTACGCCGACTGATGCTTTCGGCACCGGCGTTGGTGGTCATCACGAGGATCACGTTGCGGAAATCCGCTTTGCGGCCGTTATTGTCGGTCAGCGTACCGTGATCCATCACCTGCAACAGCAGGTTAAAGACTTCCGGGTGGGCCTTTTCAATCTCATCGAGAAGGATCACCGCGTGCGGATGTTTGGTCACGGCATCGGTCAGCAGGCCGCCCTGGTCGAAGCCCACATAGCCCGGCGGGGCACCGATCAGGCGCGACACGGTGTGCCGCTCCATATACTCGGACATGTCAAACCTGATGAGTTCCAGCCCAAGCTGGCGTGCCAGTTGTTTGGTCACCTCGGTTTTACCGACGCCGGTAGGCCCTGCCAGCAGGAACGAGCCAATCGGCTTATCCCCCGAGCGCAACCCCGCGCGCGCCAGCTTGATCGACGTGGCCAGGCTGCTGATGGCAGCGGTCTGGCCGAATACCACCATCTGCAGGTTTTGCTCCAGTTTCTGCAGCGTTTCACGGTCGTCGGAGCTGACCGACTTTGGCGGAATCCGCGCTATTTTGGCCACCACCGCTTCAATGTCGGCAACGCCGATCACTTTCTTGCGCTTGGAGGGCGGCTGCAGCTGCTGATAGGCACCCGCCTCGTCGATGACATCGATCGCCTTGTCGGGCAGGAACCGATCCGTGATGTAGCGGGCCGACAGGTCCGTGGCCACGCGCAGCGCCTTGTTCGTGTAGCGCAGCCCGTGATGCTCCTCAAACCGCGACTTTAACCCCTTGAGAATCAGGTAGGCGTCATCGGGTGAGGGTTCGAGGACGTCAATCTTCTGGAAGCGCCGGCTCAGTGCCTTGTCCTTGTCGAAGATACCGCGGTACTCCTGGAAAGTAGTGCTGCCGATGCAGCGCATCTTGCCCGAGGTCAATAGCGGTTTGAGCAGATTGCTCGCATCCATGACGCCGCCAGAGGCTGCCCCGGCACCGATGATGGTGTGGATCTCATCAATGAACAGGATGGCACCTTCACGTTTCTTGAGGTTGGCAAGCAAACCCTTGAAACGTTTCTCGAAGTCACCACGGTACTTGGTGCCGGCCAGCAGCGCGCCGAGGTCCAGGGAGTACACCACGCTGTCCTTCAACATATCCGGCACGTCACCGTCGACGATCATTTTTGCCAGACCCTCGGCGATGGCCGTTTTACCCACGCCGGATTCGCCCACCAGCAGAGGGTTGTTCTTGCGCCGGCGCGCGAGAATCTGGGCCACGCGCTCCACTTCGGGCATGCGACCTATCAGGGGGTCGATGCGCCCGGCGCGGGCCTCCTCGTTCAGGTTGGTTGCAAAAGTATCGAGCGGACTCTCTTCGCCATCCTCCGCGGCGGTGGCATCGCCTGTCGGGTTGCCGCTGGCACTGCCCTCGCCGTCCTCGGACACCCGGGAAATCCCGTGGGTGATGAAGTTAACCACGTCGAGCCTGGCAATGCTCTGCGTCTTGAGAAAATAGACAGCCTGGCTTTCCTGCTCGCTGAAAATCGCCACCAGCACATTGGCACCGGTGACCTCGCTGCGGCCGGAGGACTGCACGTGGAACACCGCACGCTGCAGCACACGCTGAAAGCCCAGCGTGGGCTGCGTCTCGCGGTCGTCATTGTCCTCGGGAATCAGCGGCGTGGTGGCATCGACGAACTCCATGAGGTCGCCGCGCAGGGCGTTGATCTCTGCGCCACAGGCCTTGAGTACGCGTATCGCGTCATTGTTGTCCAGGAGGGCCAGCAACAAGTGCTCGACCGTCATGAACTCATGGCGCTTGCCCCGAGCCTCGCGAAAGGCCTCGTTCAGGGTCAGTTCCAGATCCTTGCTCAGCATACTCTACCACTCCCGGGCTACTCGCCCTCCGATGCCTCGATTTCGCACAACAACGGGTGCTGATTGTCTCGCGCGTATTGATTGACCTGGGCTGCCTTTGTCTCGGCAATGTCCCGGGTGTATATACCGCATACGCCCTTGCCCTTGGTATGGACTGTCAACATGACGTGCGTGGCCTGCTCGCGGTTCATCCGGAAGAACACCTCAAGCACTTCAACCACGAACTCCATGGGGGTGTAATCGTCATTGAGCAACACAACCTTGTACAGCGGCGGCTTCTTGAGCTCCGGTTTCGAGTCCTGCAATGCCAGGCCACCGTCGCGATCGCGCTCCCCGTCATCGCCGGACATGCGCCAGTTGCCGGCCAGGATTACCTCGTTCACTCCATTCCTCTCAAACGTCTGCCCTGCCATAGATAGTGGATATTGGCCCATTATAAGTCAATTCAACCCCGACCTGTTTTTCACGCGAAAACCCCGCCCATAAAAAAAGGGCCCGTGCTGCCACGGGCCCTTCCTCGCAAGCCTGCTGGGCAGGTTTACATGTTTTCGATCAACTTCTGGCCAAATTCAGAGCAGCTGACCAGCGTCGCCCCTTCCATCAGGCGTTCAAAGTCATAGGTGACCGTGCCCTTCTGGATGGCGCCGTTCATGCCTTTGATGATCAGGTCGGCGGCTTCGTTCCAGCCAATGTGGCGCAGCATCATTTCTGCCGACAGGATCAGTGAGCCGGGGTTCACCTTGTCCTGGCCCGCGTACTTCGGCGCAGTGCCATGGGTGGCCTCGAAGAGCGCGATGTTGTCGGACAGGTTCGCACCGGGCGCAATGCCGATACCGCCGACCTGCGCTGCCAGGGCGTCTGACAGGTAATCGCCGTTCAGGTTCAACGTAGCGACCACACTGTAGTCCTTGGGACGGGTGAGGATCTGCTGCAGCATGGCGTCGGCGATCACGTCCTTGATGACGATTTCCTTGCCATTGTTGGGGTTCTTGATGCTGACCCAGGGGCCCCCATCCAGCAATTCACCGCCAAACTCCTGCTGGGCAAGTTCGTAGCCCCAGTCGCGGAAGGCGCCTTCGGTGAACTTCATGATGTTGCCCTTGTGCACCAGCGTCACGGAGGGCAGATCCTGGTCAATTGCGTATTGAATGGCCTTGCGCACGAGGCGCTTGGTGCCTTCCTCGGAGACCGGCTTGATGCCGATGCCGACATTCTGCGGGAAGCGGATCTTGGTGGCGCCCATCTCGTTGATGATGAAATCGACAACCTTCTTCGCCTCGTCCGAACCGGCCTTGTATTCAATACCGGCGTAAATGTCCTCGGAGTTCTCGCGGAAAATCACCATGTTGCAGGCACCCGGATCTTTTACTGGGGAGGGCACACCCTCAAACCAGCGTACCGGGCGCAGACAGGTGTAGAGATCGAGCTCCTGGCGCAGCGCGACGTTCAACGAACGGAAGCCGCCACCGACCGGGGTGGTCAGGGGACCCTTGATGCCCACGGAGTATTCCTTGATCGCCTGCAGTGTTTCCTCGGGAAACCAGTCACCGTCGTACAGTTCGGCAGCTTTCTCACCCGTGTAGATCTCCATCCAGGAGATCTTCTTGCTGCCACCGTAGGCTTTCTCAACAGCGGCGTCGACCACGTTGATCATGACCGGGCTGATATCAACACCAATGCCGTCACCCTCGATGTAGGGGATGATCGGATGGTTGGGGACGTTCAGGCTGAAATCGTCGTTGACCGTAATCTTTTCGCCGGTCGCCGGCACCTGGATGTGCTTGTAGCCCATAGATTGTTCTCCGTCGCTGTGGGTCCATTGAGTCCCGGGGTGCGGTATCCTTGTGGGAGCCCCCGTTAAAACGGCGCTTAGTGTATCAGGTTTCCCGGCCTTTCTCTTGAACCGGGGAGCAGTTTTTTCCCCACGGCGGAGCCGCGATGGCCACGGTCATTCTGTTCAATAAACCCTTCCAGGTACTGAGCCAATTCAGCGACCGCAGCGATCACCCGGCGGCGAGCGCGGCCGCATCCACCGACGATGCCCGGCAACCAGCTCGCGCCACGCTGGCCGACTACCTGCAGGCGCCCGGCTTCCGGGTAGCCGGGCGCCTCGATTTCGACTCAGAGGGCCTGCTGCTGCTCACCGACAGCGGCGCTCTGCAGCAGCAGATCACCCATCCACGGCACAAGCTCTGGAAGACCTATCAGGTACAGGTGGAGGGCACGCCGGACGCGGCGCAGATCGCTGCCTTGCAGGCAGGCGTGACCCTGCGCGACGGACCCACCCTGCCTGCCCGCATACGCGCCATTGACACACCGGCGCAGCTCTGGCCACGCTCGCCCCCGGTGCGCTCACGACTGACGGTGAGCGACAGCTGGCTGGAAATCAGTATCCGGGAAGGCAGGAACCGGCAGGTGCGCCGCATGACCGCGGCGGTGGGCTTGCCAACGCTGCGGCTGATCCGCACGCGGATTGGCGACTGGTCACTGGAGGGCCTGGCACCCGGCGCCCATCGCAGGCTCACCGTGCACGCCCCGCAACAGCGCAAACCGGGATCTGTGCGACGCCCGCGAGCCGCGGCGGCGAGACGGAAACCATGAGCGATTGGCAGCCCCATGTGACCGTCGCTACGGTGGTATTTGACGGGGTGCGCTACCTGCTTGTCGAGGAGCGCGACAAAACGACGGGCAAGCCCGTATTCAACCAGCCCGCAGGCCATCTGGAGGCGCAGGAGACACTGCTTGAGGCAGCGCTGCGCGAAACACGGGAAGAAACCGGCTGGGAGGTCCTGCTGGAGGGGATACTGGGGCTTGCACGCTATGTGGCACCCGGCAATGGGGTGACCTACTACCGCACCACGTTTTGCGCGCGTCCACTCCGTGCGCTGCCCGAGGCCGCACTCGACAGCGACATCCTCGCCGTGCACTGGCTGCATTACGAGGAAATCCTCGCGGTTTCTGCTAGAATGCGCAGCCCGCTGGTGCTGGCCGCCATTGAACAGCACCGCAGCGGCATTCGATACCCTCTGGACCTGATTTCACCAGCATGAGCCTCAACGCAGCGACCAAAGTCATTGTCGGCATGTCAGGTGGCGTGGACTCCTCCGTCGCCGCCCTACTGCTGCGCGAGCAGGGCTATCGGGTGGAAGGCCTGTTCATGAAGAACTGGGACGAGGACGACGGCACAGAGTATTGCACTGCAAAAGCCGACTTTGCCGATGCACAGGCCGTTGCCGACGCCCTCGACATCCCCCTGCACGGCGCCAATTTCGCGGCAGAGTACTGGGACAACGTGTTTGAGCACTTCCTGGCGGAGTACAAGGCGGGGCGCACACCCAACCCGGATATTCTCTGCAACCGGGAGATCAAATTCCGCGCCTTCCTCGACTACGCCTTGCTGCTGGGCGCCGACTTCATCGCCACCGGACACTACGCGCGTCGCGGCGATAGCAGCGGCAAGGCCGCGCTGCTGCGGGGGCTGGATGCAAACAAGGACCAGAGCTATTTTCTGCACGCTGTGGGCCATCGGGAACTGGCACAAACCCTGTTCCCGGTGGGTGAGATCGAGAAGCCGGAGGTGCGCGCCATTGCTGCGCGTCGCGGTCTCGTCACCTCGGACAAAAAGGACTCTACCGGCATCTGTTTCATCGGTGAACGCCGTTTCAAGGATTTTCTGCAGCAGTACCTGCCTGCACAGCCGGGCGATATCTACAGTCTCGACGGCGAGATCCTGGGCCGGCACCAGGGGCTCATGTATCACACGATAGGCCAGCGCCAGGGGCTGGGCATTGGCGGCCTCGCCGACCACGGGGACGAACCCTGGTATGTCGTGGGCAAGGATCTCGAGCACAACGTGCTGCGTGTCGCCCAGGGCAATAACCACCCCGCCCTGTTCAGCAGTGGCCTGCAGGTCGGCGACATTTTCTGGATCAGTGGTGAAACTCCCAAGCTGCCGCTGCGATGCACTGCCAAGGTCCGCTACCGCCAGGCAGACCAGGCCTGCAGCGTCACGGCCGAAGACGGCGCATATCGGGTCCACTTCGACGAACCACAACGCGCGGTCACCCCGGGACAGTCGGTGGTCTTCTACGATGGCGAACGTTGCCTGGGGGGAGGCGTCATTGAACGTACCGACTGAGCGCGCTGCGCAGCCGCCGCTGCTGGATCAGCAGACTGTCGCCCTGGCGGGTGTCGCGCAGGCAGCGCGACTGGTCGATCAGGTTTCACGCACGGGCAGCTGTCCGGAAGAATTCCTGCAGGCCTCGCTGAACAGCCTGTTTGTGTTCGACAGCGACTCGGTGGAAGCGGTTTATGGTGGGCTGGGCGGTGTGAAGCTGGGTCTCGACACGCTTGCAATGGTGCTGAATAAGCAGCAGCCGCAGGAATTGCGCGATATGGTGCGTTACGTCTTCAACCTGCTGTACCTGGAACGCAGATTCGCTGCGGACCCGGCCATGATGAGGGTGGTTCACTCCCGGCTGCAGCACACCAGCTTTCGCGCCGAACACTTCGCCGGTCACGTAAACGATATCTGCCACAGCGTGTCCGGTATTTACCAGGACACACTGAGCACTCTGAAATTTCGCATCAAAGTGAACGGTAACGCTCAACACCTGCAGAACCGTCAGAGCGCAGACACTATCCGCGCCCTGTTGCTGGCTGGCATCCGTTCCACGCACCTGTGGCGGCAGCTTGGCGGCCGGCGCTGGAAGCTGCTGCTGCAGCGCCGCACGATCGCGCACCGTGCCTATGACCTGTCACGCCAGTTGGGCGTGGCCCACCATCCGACAGATTCTCCGGAGTAAGCCATGGAACTGACCGCCCTCACCGCCGTATCGCCCATCGACGGACGCTACGGTGCACGCACCGCGCCCCTGCGCGAGGTCTTCAGCGAATACGGCCTGATCAAGCGCCGCGTGCTGGTTGAGGTGCGCTGGCTACAGCAACTCGCGCAACTGTCTGGCGTAGACGAGGTACCCGCCCTCTCGCCGCAGGCGAAGGCGCAGCTTGACGCTATCGCCGAGGACTTCAGCGAGGCCGATGCGCAGCGCATCAAAGCCATTGAGGCCACCACCAACCACGACGTCAAGGCCGTTGAGTATTTCATCAAGGAGCGCTTTGCCGGCAACCCGGAACTGGAAGCCATCGCCGAGTTTGTCCATTTCGCCTGCACCTCGGAGGACATCAACAACCTGTCCCATGCCCTGATGCTGCGCGATGGCATGAACGACGTGTTGCTGCCCGCCATGCAGCGCCTGCTCTCCGCACTCTCGGAGCTGGCGGTCGCCCACGCCGACGCACCGATGCTGTCGCGCACCCACGGACAGACCGCGAGCCCCACCACCATGGGCAAGGAGATCGCCAACGTCGTAGCGCGCCTGCGTCGCCAGGTGGCACAGCTGGAGGCCGCAACGTACCTGGGCAAAATCAACGGCGCCGTCGGCAACTACAATGCCCACCTCAGCGCCTACCCCGAGGTGGACTGGCAGGCCAATGCAAAAGCCTTCGTGGTCGGACTCGGCCTGGACTTCAACCCCTACACGACCCAGATTGAACCCCACGACTACATGGCGGAACTGTTCGACGCCGTGGCGCGTTTCAATACGGTATTGATCGACCTCGACCGTGACCTCTGGGGCTATATCTCCCTGGGCTATTTCCGCCAGCGCACTGTCGCTGGAGAGGTCGGTTCCTCGACCATGCCCCACAAGGTCAATCCAATCGACTTTGAAAACTCCGAGGGCAACCTGGGCATCGCCAATGCGGTTTTCCAGCATCTGGCCAGCAAACTGCCCATCAGTCGCTGGCAACGCGATCTGACCGACTCAACCGTGCTGCGCAATATGGGCGTGGGCTTTGGCTACAGCCTGATCGCCTACGAGGCCAGCCTCAAGGGGATCGGCAAGCTGCAAATCAATGAGGCACGCCTGGCAGAGGATCTGGAGCAGAGCTGGGAAGTGCTTGCGGAGCCGATTCAGACCGTCATGCGGCGCTATGGTATTGAGAAGCCCTACGAGAAGCTCAAGGAACTGACTCGCGGCCAGGCGATGACCCGGGAGACCCTGCAGGCCTTTATCGCAGGGCTGGACATTCCCCCGGAGGCGAAAGCCGCCCTGCTCGCATTGACCCCCGCGAGCTATACCGGCAATGCCGCCGCGCAGGCGCGCGCGATCCGCGAGGACTAGCGCCACGTGCAGGGGCTGGACCCGGCGCAATTTCTGGCCAAGTACTGGCAGCGTGAACCACTCCTGCTGCGCGCTGCCGTCCCCGGCTTCACACCGCCCGTCAGCGCGGATGAACTTGCCGGCCTGGCGATGGAAGACACCGTGGAATCTCGAATCGCTGATTGCAGCGGTCGCGCCGACCGTGCAGCCAGCTGGCGGCTGAGCCACGGCCCCTTTGACGCGGGTGACTTCCAGCGACCGCACCCCTGGACATTGCTGGTGCAGCGCGTGGATCAGCTGCTGGACGACGTCGCCCAGCTGCGCCAGCTTACCGATTTCATACCCCGCTGGCGTTTCGATGACGTCATGGTGAGCTACGCCACGGACGGCGGAGGTATCGGCCCTCACTACGATCTGTATGACGTGTTCCTGCTGCAGGGCGAAGGTGAGCGCACCTGGCGGATCGGGCAGCGCTGCAATGACGCCACACCCCTGCTGCCGCACAAGGAGCTGAAACTGCTGGCACGCTTCGACTGCCACACCGAATACACCCTGCGCTGTGGCGACGTGCTTTACATCCCGCCGGGGGTCGCGCACTGGGGCATTTCCCGCGGTGAGTCCACCTGTTTTTCCCTCGGTTTTCGCGCCCCCCGTCTCTCTGACCTGCTCTCTCACCTGACAGATGCCTGCCTGGAGACGATCGACAGCAGCCGACTCTTGGAAGACCCCGGCCGCGACCTGGCAGGCCGCTGCGGGGAGATCTCACCAGCCGACATCCACACTGCACGGGAACAGGTGTTGCGCCTGCTGATCGACAGGGCGGACGAGCGCTGGTTTGGTGAGCTCATAACCGCTGCGGATGGCGTACCGCTGCCAGAACGCGAGGTCGGCCAGCTCCTCACGCATTTGCGCGCCGGGGCCTCCGCCAGACTGGCGCCGGGCGCCCGCGTGGCCTGGCAAATGGCCGGTGCTGAACTGCGCGTTTTCGCCAATGGTTTGAGCTGCGCTGCACCGATGCACATGGCGACCTGGCTCGGTGAGCTCTGTGCCGACAACCCGGTGCGCACGCCGGGCGGCGAAGGCGCGGCAGCCGTGCTACAGTTTCTTCTGCAGCAGGGAGTATTGGATGTCGAGTAAAACGACACAGACATTGCAGTTGGAACTCGTCGACTGGGAAACCCACCGGGAGGCGTTACGCGCACTGCGGGAAGTCGTCTTCATTGTCGAACAGGGCGTGCCCCGGGACATTGAATGGGATGGGCAGGACGAGCATGCGCTGCATGTGCTGGGCACGATCGACGGCTTGCCCGTCGCCTGTGGACGCCTGCTACCCAACGGCAAGATCGGGCGCATGGCGGTACTCGCGGACCACCGCGGTCATGGGCACGGGGCCGCAGTACTGGATGCGCTGATCGGCGCGGCGAGGGAGCGCGGTCTGGACAGCGTCTTCCTGCATGCGCAACAGCACGCCGCAGATTTCTACGCCCGTGCGGGCTTCAGCCCGGAGGGTGAACCCTTCGAAGAAGCCGGTATTCCGCACATCGCGATGCGCCGTGACACCGGCCTGGGCAGGGTTTACGCCAACGGCATTGCCTACCCGGAGCCCTTTGCACGCTGGGCGGTAGCCCTGTGCCAAAACGCATCGCGCGAGATCTGCATCCTGAGTCACGACCTGGACCATCGGGTGTTCGACAACAGCGAACTTGCGGCGGCATTAAGCGCGCTCGCGCGCCGCGCCGCACAGTCTCGAGTGCGTATTCTGGTGAGCGACTACCGGCCAATCATCCAGCGCGGCCACCGCCTGTTGGCACTGGCCCGACGCCTGCCCTCCTCCGTTATTCTGCAGCAGCTGGACGAACACCCGGACTGGAAAGGGGAAACCCTGGTCCTGACCGACCGCAGTGGCGTACTCTGCAAACCCGCAGAGAGCGACCAGGCAGCGTTCTGCGAGCCCGATTCACGGGCCCGCGCGGAACGCTACCGGGATTTATTCGAGGAACTGTGGCGCCACAGCGGTCCGCACGTGGAATTCCGCAGCGTCCCGCTTTAATTAATACCAATCGCGGGATCTGCCCAAACCGCACAGACGCCGGCGGCGTGCGTCAGTCCCGGGCCATAGACGCGCCCAGCCAACGCTGCGTTACCACGCCGGCGGTCATGGCGCCGTTCACGTTGAGGGCGGTACGGGCCATATCGATGAGCGGCTCGATCGAAATCAGTACGGCGGCTACCGTCACCGGAAACCCCATCGCCGGCAACACAATCAGCGCGGCGAATGTCGCGCCCCCACCCACCCCGGCGACGCCGAAGGAACTGATGGCGATAATACCCACGAGGCCGGCCATGAAATCCCACGCCAAGGGATCAATGCCCATCGACGGCGCTATCATCACTGCCAGCATCGCCGGATAGATGCCCGCGCAGCCGTTCTGCCCAATGGTGGCACCCAGTGTCGCCGAGAGGCTGGCAATCGGTGTCGCCACCTGCAGTTTGTCGATCTGGGTTTCAACATTGAGGGGGATGCTGGCCGCTGAACTGCGCGAGGTGAAGGCAAAAGCCAGTACGGGCCAGACCGACCGGAAGTAATGTCGCAGGCCCATGCCATGCACGCGCAGCAGCAGCGCATGAACCGCAAACATGATGCCGATGGCCAGATAGGAGGCAACCACAAAGGCGAGCAGGTTGAGAATGTCCGCGGCGTCCGAACGCGCCACCACCCCCCCGATCAGGGCGAGTATGCCGTAGGGCGTAAGCGCCATCACGATATGCACCAGGCGCAGGACCACCAGCCGTGCTGTGTCCACAAACGCCTCTATCTGCGCACCCCGTGCCGGCTCTGACCGCGCAACCTGCAGCGCGGCTAAGCCAAACAGAATGCCGAACAGTACAACCGCGATGATCGACGTGGGACGCGCCTCGGTCAGATCGTAAAACACGTTCGCGGGCACGAAGCGCACCAGCATGTCGGGCAGACCCAGGCCGGCAACGGTTTCGTAGCGCTGCGCCAGCAGATCTGCAGAGGCCAACTCGCGTGCACCCTGGGTGATGCTGTCGGCGGTCAGGCCGAAAGCGCTGGTCACCAGAATGCCGACGACCGCGGCGACCATGGTCGTCGCAATCAGCAATCCCACCACGGCGCCGCCGATCTTCCCAAGATCTGCGACCTCGCGCATTTTCAGCACGGCGGCGACCATCATCACCAGGACCAGCGGCATGATGATCATGCGCAGGAGACTCACATAACCACTGGCGACGATACCGGTCCACTGCAAAGTATCGGTGAGCAGATCCGCGCGCCCCGACCAGGCGACCTGCAGGCCCACACCGTACACGGCGCCCGCCACCAGGCCCGCAAGAATCTGTCGCGACAGCGGCCAGCCGCGACAGCGCAGTCGGTATAGCAGATAACACAGGGCAGCGAATGACAGCAGGTTGACGAGCAGAAGCATGGCAGGTTCCTTGTGGTACGCGGCGGCCGCGTTCAATCGGGCAACAGCAACCCGACCTCATTGCCCTCGTAAATCAGGGGCCAGGTTTTCAAACCTCGACACGACTCTTCGGAGGCCTGCACCAGAGCGCCGTCTGCCAGCCGAAAGCGATAGCGGTGCAACGGGCACTCCAGCACGCCGTCGCGAATGGTGGCTGCATCGAGCGCATGTTCGCGGTGCGGGCAGCGTGCCTCGAAGAGATACACCTCACCGTCCTGCTTGACCAGCAGCAGCGCGAGTTCATCTATCCGGAAGCTGCGACGGTAGCCATCTTGCAGATTGATCAGTTTTTCCAGCGGACGGAAACGCATGCGGGCTCACTCGGCGAGAGGTGTTGCGCCATACTGGCAGCGCAGGTCAGAGCAGGTCAATCAGGCGCCGCGCCGCGGCATAGGCCGTGGTTTCACCTGCCTCGACCGCCTGTTCCAGTTCCGGCAGCAAAGCACGTATTCTGGGGTTCTGCTGCAAACGCTGCAGGAGCAGATTGTTCAGCAGTGAATGCATCCAGTCGCGGTTCTGGCGTGCCCGTTTGGCATCGAAAGCGTCGGCCTTACGCGCGTCGGTCCAGTAATCAACCAGCATGCCCCACACCGCATCGATGTTTTGATTCTTCAAGGCCGAACAGGTCATCACCCGGGGCGTCCAGAAGGTGGTCTGACGCAGCAGGTGCATTGCGGCGTTGTAATGCTGTCGCGTCTGTTTGGCCAGCTGCTCGCTCTCACCGTCAGCCTTGTTGATCACCAGTGCGTCCGCCAGCTCCATGATGCCGCGCTTGATGCCCTGCAGTTCATCGCCGCCACCGGGCAGCATCAACACCATGAAAAAGTCGACCATACCGGCAACCTGGTATTCGGACTGGCCGACACCGACTGTTTCCACCAGGATGACGTCGTAACCGGCGGCTTCGCACAGCAGCATGGTTTCGCGGGTTTTCTGTGCCACTCCTCCCAGTGCCCCCGCCGCTGGTGAGGGACGGATAAACGCCTCCTCCCGCCTGGACAGCATTTCCATACGGGTCTTATCGCCAAGGATGGAGCCGCCGGTCATCGGTGAACTTGGGTCCACGGCGAGCACCGCCACGCGCTTGCCCTGGCTGATCAGGTACAGGCCAAACGCCTCAATGAAGGTCGACTTGCCCACACCCGGCACACCGGAGATACCGACCCGGATGCTGTTACCTGTATAGGGAAGCAGTGCTTCGAGCAGCTGCTGGGCAGCCTCGCGGTGACCGGCAAGCGAGCTTTCCACCAGCGTAATGGCCTTGGCCAGCGCTCGGCGATTGCCCGCCCTCAGCGCATCGGTATCGACAGCAGCCATGGCCTCAGGCCGCGCCTTGTGCCTCATTGACTGCGTCGAGCACCTCGCGAGCACACTGCGGGATCGGTGTGCCGGGGCCAAAAATGCACTTCACGCCCGCCTTGTAGAGGAAATCGTAGTCCTGACGCGGAATGACGCCGCCGGCGATCACCACGATATCTTCTGCGCCCTGCTTGCGCAGTTCCTCGACCAGTGCGGGTACCAAAGTCTTGTGTCCTGCCGCCAGCGATGAGGCGCCGACGACATGGACATCGTTTTCAATGGCCTGCCGGGCCACTTCTTCCGGCGTGGAAAACATGGGCGACAGATCGATATCGAAACCAACATCTGCGAAGGCGGTGGCAACCACCTTGGCGCCACGGTCATGGCCATCCTGTCCCATCTTGCACACGAGCATACGTGGACGACGACCATACTTTTCGACAAACGCATCGATATCCATGCTGATACCCTGCCAGTTTTCATCCTGCTGGAACGCGGAGCCGTACACGCCGGAGACGGTTTGTGCCTGGGCATTGAAACGGCCGTACTCGCGCTCCAGGGCGAAGGAGATTTCACCCACTGTGGCGCGCCGACGCGTCGCCTCGATCGAGAGTTCCAACAGATTGCCTTCGCCGCTGACCGCAGCCTGGTACAACTGCTCAAGGATCGCCTCGACCGCCGCCTCGTCGCGATTGGCGCGCACGTTATCAAGCCTGGCGAGCTGCGAGGTGCGCACCGCATCGTTGTCGATCTGCAGAACCTCGACCTCACTGGCATCGTCCGTACGGTATTTGTTGACACCGACAATGACATCCTCGCCGCGGTCAATACGCGCCTGCTTGCGCGCCGCGGCCTCTTCGATACGCAGCTTGGGCATACCGGTTTCGATGGCCTTGGCCATGCCACCGGCTGCTTCGACTTCCTCAATCAGTTCCCAGGCCTTGTCTGCAATGGACTGGGTCAGGCTCTCCATCATGTAGGAACCGCCCCAGGGGTCCACCACGTTGGTGATGCCGGTTTCCTCCTGGATGATCAACTGCGTGTTGCGCGCGATGCGTGCCGAGAATTCGGTCGGCAGCGCAATGGCCTCATCGAGGGCGTTGGTATGCAGTGACTGGGTGCCACCAAACACGGCGGCCATGGCCTCGATGGTCGTGCGCACCACGTTATTGTAGGGATCCTGTTCCGTCAGCGACCACCCGGAGGTCTGGCTGTGTGTGCGCAGCATGGAGCTCTTGGGGTTCTGCGGGTTGAACTCTGCCACAATTCGCGCCCACAGCAGTCGCGCTGCACGCAGCTTGGCGATCTCCATGTAGAAGTTCATGCCGATGCCCCAGAAGAAGGACAGCCGCGGCGCAAACTCATCAATGCTGAGGCCCGCCGCAAGAGCTGTACGAATGTACTCCTTGCCGTCGGCCAGTGTGTAGGCCAGCTCCAGCGCGGCGTTGGCCCCCGCCTCCTGGATGTGATAGCCGGAAATGGAGATCGTGTTGAAACGTGGCATGTTCCGCGAACAGTGGGCGATGATATCGCCAATGATCTTCATGCTCGGCGCAGGTGGATAGATATAGGTGTTGCGCACCATGAACTCTTTCAGGATGTCGTTCTGGATGGTGCCTGCCAACTGTTCCTGACCTACGCCCTGCTCCTCCGCTGCGACGATGTAGCCCGCAAGAATGGGCAGTACGGCGCCATTCATGGTCATGGACACCGAGACCTTGTCGAGTGGAATGCCGTCGAACAGGATCTTCATGTCTTCCACAGAATCGATGGCCACACCCGCCTTGCCGACATCCCCCGTCACCCGTGGGTGATCCGAGTCATAACCGCGGTGTGTCGCGAGGTCGAAGGCCACGGAGATACCCTGCCCGCCCGCTGCCAGCGCCTTGCGGTAGAACGCGTTGGAAGCCTCAGCGGTGGAGAAGCCCGCGTACTGGCGAATGGTCCAGGGCCGACCTGCATACATCGTCGCCTGGGGGCCGCGAATATAGGGTGAGAGGCCCGGCATGGTGTTGGTGTATTCGAGGGCCTCGATATCCTCGGCGGTATACAGTGGCTTCACCGCGATATCTTCCGGCGTATGCCAGGTCAGTGAGTCCAGCCCCTTGCCCCGCAGACTTTTCTCTGCCTCGGTGCGCCAGGCGTCCGGCGTCGCCGCTTCCCGGTTATAGATCTTGTCGCTCATAGGTGTTGTCTCCGCTGTCTCGATCAGTGCGCGTCGCCGGGCTGGTTGATTTCAATGAGTACGCCATCACAGCTTTTGGGATGAATGAAGATCACGCGTGAGTTGTGGGCACCGGGAGTCGGGGCATCCGACAGGAACTGGTATCCCTTGGACTTCAGCCGCGCGACGTCTTCCTCGATATTGTCAGAGCGAAAGCACAGGTGATGCAGCCCACCACCACGCTTCTCCAGATAGCCCGCAATCGGGCCCTCGCCGTTCAGCGGATGTACCAACTCGATATTGGTCGGCGGCAGCGGGAAAAAAGCCGTCGAGGTCTTCGCCGGCACAACGTCCTCAGTGCCTTCAAAGGGCAGTCCGAAGTCTTCCATGAACCGCTTGATGGCCTTTTCAAAGTCAGGCACGGCAATGGCGATATGGTCCAGCGCGGTAATCATTCAGGGCACCTCAAATCACTTGCTGCAGGAAACGGGCTGTGGAATCCCGGCGTTGCTCCGCAATCACCTCGGGGGAAACCACTTCAATCTTCTCGTCCGGCGTCACCTTGAACAGGGGCTGACCCTTGTGGATGATCACCCCGTCGGTATCGATCAGTACTTTGTCTACGGTGCCGGCAAAGGGCGCATACACCTTGTTGAACATTTTCATCACCTCGATGATATACAGCGGGTCACCCGCTTCGAAGTGGTCGCCTTCCTGCACATACAAGGCGTGTTGTGGTGACTCCCTGCCGTAGAACATGCCGCCACTTTCGGCGAGGATTTCGTCCGACTTGGCCACCGGTGGCGGCACCAGCACCTTGGCCATAGCGTGCTGCAGGTCCGCATCGAGCAGTCGCTCGGGAATGTGGATCGTAAGGTCTTCATTGACCGCGAGATCGAAGAAGCCTGTCGCTTCAGCAATGCTGGGCAGCACGGCGAGGATTTCCACACCAGACTGGAAGCCGGCGTGGGCTGCTCGCACCGCACTCCAGCTGTCTGCGGTGAATCCCCCGGGGACTTCTGTGCTTGCCAGCACGCTCTCCAGCTGCACCCAATCGCCAGCATCGAGACGCTGCGACAGCTCCATGTAGAAGTCCAGCGCCTCCTGCAGGAGCGCGTGGTCATGATCCCAGATCACGGTCGCGGCCGGCGCGTCAGCGCTGTAGTCCATGTTGAGGAAATGATAGGTGTCTGCGAGCATTTCAATCGGGTTTTCGTTCCAGCTCACCTTGCCGTCTATCAGGGTGTAACAGTCGCGGTTGACGCTGAGCCAGCCAGCGAGAATGTGGGGTTCTGCCAGCAGGCGCTCCAGCGGTCTCAGCAGCAGCGTGGACTTCAACTCAAGGCAGCTCCTGAGTGCTTTGGCCGCCTCGTCAGTCAACCCTTTCAGCGCTGCGCGGCTGATCTGCTGCCAGGCGAAGTCTATGTCCAGCTTGTTGGCCTGTGCTTTCAATTCGCCCACTGCCGTGAGATACGGAACGATAAAGCGCGTGGTCGGCCGTGCGTTGATGTTCTGTCCGATGAACCAGTTAACCAGCCCGTAATGAAACTCCAGGTTGGTCGCCAGGTCCTTGCCGCGCATGCGGGTGCGACGAATGACCTCGGCCATGCGCTCGTAGGTTTCAAGGCGTGTATCGCCCACTGTCAGTAGCAGGGCGATGTTGGAATCGTAAGCGCCGGCGAGCGTGTACTTCATGAACACGTCAGTGTCCGGGTTGTGCAGGCTGATGCCCTGATCGTCGCGGATTTCACCCTCGAGGGCATCGCTCCAGCCCTCTATGACGCCGCCTGCTGAGGGCTGCAGCGCCTGGTTGGTGGCATTCAGGCGCGCCTCGACCGAATCGTTGTGGCGCAGAATACGCTCAGGGCGTGGCAGTGCACTGCCGTGCGCAGCCAGCAACACCATCGCCTCTACCAGCGACTGCACCACAAAGAAGTCACGCTCATCGTCCGGGTTGGTGAATTTCAGGGAATAGCAGAGTTCGGTAACCCGATGCTCCACCTGAATGCGGGTGTTCATCTCCATGAAAAAGTGTTTGTCGCGGTCGACAATACACTCAAAGGTGGAAACGGAATCCAGACCCACCGCCGCACCAAACCGTGCGGCTTCGTCCTCCATCTCCTCCAGCGTAATGAGGTCCTGACGCAGCACGGCAGCCTCGGTGCTGCGACCTGCCGCCTCGGCCTGGGCCAGCGCGGCCTGCAGCGACTCGATCGTTACCGACACCTCGAGCAGTTTCTGTTCGTGCATCTGCAGGGAACAGTCCCGGCCGCCCAGCGTGATACACCAGTCGCCGTTGCCGATCACCTGAATTTCCTGATGGCGGGTTGTTTCAATGTTCAGCTCGACCAGAACGTTCTTGTTGTCGCCCACGCCGGTGGTTTTTACTTCGTTGAGGATTTCGCGCACCAGCTCCGGTGTCCGCTCGGCCTCGCCAATGCCGAGGATACGCTGGCCCTTGCCGCCGCCACCGCTGATTGCCTTCAGGCGTACCCGGTTTTTCGGGTAATCCTCGGCCATCTTCTTCACCGCCTCGGTGAGGGTTTCACACAGTTCGTCCACTGTGTAGAGGTCGACCCCTTTGGTATAGGAAGCCGCCAGCACGAGGTCGGCCTTGTCTTCCAGGGTGATCTCCGGGTCATCCAGCTTATCCAGATCCGCCGGCAGATCATTGGCGGCACAGAGCGCCTTCAGCGCGGAGACGTCCGGATACTTCTTGAGCAGCGTCAGTGCGGTGCCGTTGTCGATGCCGGGCGTCACCGAAACGCCAGCTTTCAGGGCGGTGCGCTTGGCTTCATCCTTGAGGCCGGCATCGTGCACGGTGCGTGAGCAGGGGCCAATAAAATTCAGACCGGCCTGCTCCATCGCCGCTACCATGGTCTGGTCTTCTGCCATGAACCCGTAGCCGGCAAAAATCGCGTTGTAGCCGTTGTCGTGGGCAATGCTGATGATCTGCGCGATACGCTGGTCGCGCTCTTCTTTATTGGAACCGGTGTAATCGGGCACCCGGTGTACACGATCCGGGTCGGTCAGTGAGCGCAACTCGGGAGCCTGGGCATTGCGGTAGACGATGGAATCCTTTTCCGACAGCAGGATGCCGAAATGCTCGATGCCCATCTCGGAGAACACGTCCATGGCCTCTTTACGGATGGGGCCGCGGCAGATGATCAGCGGGCGCAACCCGGAGCAGTCGAAGCGACGCACCCAGGCCGAAGGATGCTCCGCCAGCCGGCGGTCGCGGTGAATCAGGGGGTTACGCAAATAGTATTCGTTGGACACGCGGTATTTCCTCAATCAGGCGATGGCCTTGGCCGTGGTCAGTGGAACTCGCGCTGCACAGAGGCAAGCGGTTCAGGCGTGTAGTGACGCAGACAGAAATCCATGTGTTCAGCCAGCACTGTACGCAGGTCTGACGGCATCACGATCTGCGAGATGGACCCCAGGCTCAGCGCCTCATTGGGGTTCATCAACTCCTGTTCATAGCGCTGGGCGAGCGCCTGCTCTTCCGATTTGACCCAGCCCTGGACCAGTTGCTCGGCGGTGGCGCGAGCCTCGTCCTCCGACAGGCCAGCCGCTTTCTGCGCTTCGGTCTCGGCGGCTATCTTCCCTGCCACACTGCCGCGGATACGCCGCAATTCATCCTTGTAAACATACTCGACGCCCGCCGGCCCCATCACTGCAACACGTGTCGTGGGCAGGGCAACCACAAAATCCGCGCCGGTCGGGTAGTTGTTGTACGAGGCATAGGCACCCCCAAAGGCGTTGCGCACCAGCACCAGGAAGCGCGGAGTGCGCAGGTCGACGATCGCGTCGAGCATGGCGCGCCCGGCCTGTACGATACCGCCGGCCTCCTGTTCGCGCCCCGGCAGGAAGCCCGTGGTGTCCTCCAGGAAGATAATCGGTATGTTGTAGAGGTTGCAGAAACGGATAAAGCGGGCGTTCTTGTAGGCGGCGGCGATATCGATCTGTCCGGACGCCACGGCCGAATTGTTCGCCACAAAACCCACCACGTTGCCACCCATGCGACCCAACGCCGTGATGGTATTGCGCGCTCGCTCGGCCTGGATTTCCAGGAAATCACCATGATCGCAGAGCTGCTGGATCAGTATGCTGATGTCCACCGGCGTGTTGTACCCGGTGGGCGAGTTAAACGCTTTCTTGAGCAGGATATCGATATCCCAGGTTTTGCGCGTTACCGGGTCGGAGGACGCCTGGTACGGCGCCAGCGCGCTGTTGTTGTCTGGCAGGTACTTGAGCAGTTCCCGCACCTTGCGCAGGGCAGCCACCTCGTCGGGCACCACGAAGTCCGTAACGCCACTCTGGCTGTGCACACCCGGACCGCCCAACTCGTCCGGCGTAACGTCCTCACCGAGCACCGATTTCACCACGCCGGGGCCGGTGAGGCCGAAGAACGTGTCATTGGGCTGGATCAGGAAGCTTCCCTGCCGCGGCAGGTAGGAACCGCCGCCCGCGTTGAAGCCAAACATGCACATGATGCTGGGTACAACGCCGGAAATCTTGCGCAGGGCGGTAAACGCGTCGGCATAGCCATCGAGCCCGCCGACACCGGCAGGGATATAGGCACCGGCAGAATCATTCAGGCCGACCAGGGGAATTTTGCGCTTGGCGGCCAATTCGAACAGGCGCGCCAGTTTCTTGCCGTTGGTCGCATCCATGGAGCCAGCGCGGACCGTGAAATCGTGGCCATAGATCGCGACATCGCGACCGTTCACCTTGATCAGCGCGGTGACCAGAGACGCACCGTCCAGGTTGGGGCCCCAGTTCTGGTAGAGCACCGTTGGCGCCTCATCGGCCAGACACTCGATGCGCTCCCAGATGGTCATGCGGTTCTTCTGGTGCTGGCGCTGGGTATTGCGGACTCCCGCGGCACGCAGCGGCCGCTGCTGCAACTCCCAGCCTGCTTTTAACGCCTTCTCGTACAGGCCGGGCTGCGAGGCGACCTGGCCCGGCACACCAAACTCGCGTTCAGCGACGCTGGCAAAAGGATTTTGCAGCGTCGCGATCAATTCTGACTCAGTGTTTTTCTTCATGCGTTTTCCCATACTGGTGCGTTACCGCTTCGTGGAAGCCGGCAACAGCTTCTACCTTCTGTCTAGGTTCCCGGGTTTACATGCGACGGCGGCCGGGCTTACGATGACATCCCGCCCGAATTCGGCGCACCACATTAATTCCATGCCCCGTGAATGTCAATTTAACGACAGGCAAACGCGACTGGCCAAGTCCTCGCAATTACCCTGCTGTTCCCGGCCATATACAGCGGATTGCGTAATTTCTGCGCCTTTCTGCTACGAAAATATGAGGTGTCAACATCGGGCGCCCGATACTGACAGGTACCCAAGCTCACCGTGAACCTGCATATTGATGAGCTCCCCTGGCAGCAGGACAGTGCCGACTATTTTACGGCCCTGCGCGAGCTGCCCTGCCCTGCCTGGCTGGACAGTGCGCAACCCTGGGCCAACGGCGGACGCTACGACGTCCTCGCTGCAGATCCCATTGCCGAAACGCCCGCGGCGCCCTCGACCAGCGCTCCCGGCACCGCCTGGAACACCTACCTTCTGGCGCTTGCCGACCTCCACCAGGAACGCTACGCCGGCATCGCACCCGCGAGCCAACGCCTGCCTTTTTGCGGCGGACTGCTGGGCTACCTGGGCTATCAACCCGGCAACGCGCTGCATGGCGTAGCGCACCGCGACGCGACAAACCCCACCTCCCCGGCCGCCGCCATCGGCTGCTATGACTGGTGCGTGGTGCAGGATCACCTGCTGCAACGCAGCGCGCTGGTGGCGATGCCCTGGGTCAGCGCCCGTGTACGCAAGGACCTGCTTGCCCGCCTCACGTCCGCCCATGGCACGCTGCGTCCCTTTCAGCTGCACGGCAGCTTCCAGCCAGCCATGACGCGCGAGGCTTACTACAGCGCCTTTGCGCGCATCCAGGCCTATATCCAGGCAGGCGACTGCTACCAGGTCAATCTTGCACAGCGCTTTGATGCAAGCTACGACGGTGATCCCTTTACCGCCTATCGCGCATTGCGCGAGGTGGCCGCGGCGCCCTTTTCAGGCTATCTACAGCCCGAGGCGGGGCAGGCGCTGCTGTGCCTGTCACCGGAACGGTTCATTTCGCTGCAGGGACAGCAGGTTGAGACGCGGCCAATCAAGGGCACCCGGCCGCGTTTCGCCGACCCGGCCCGGGACCTGCAAAGCGCGACCGCGCTGCGTGAGAGCCCGAAAGACCGCGCCGAAAACCTGATGATCGTCGATTTGCTGCGCAATGACCTGGGGCGCAGCTGCGTGCCGGGCAGCATTCATGTGGAGCAATTGTTCGGGCTGGAAA